>Ga0187853_10003660_pt1 | contig 11750 bp, 14 predicted proteins | sample June2016WEW_6_10_2_FD_132417 | JGI IMG/M metagenome (GOLD analysis project Ga0187853, IMG submission 132417) | Peatland microbial communities from SPRUCE experiment site at the Marcell Experimental Forest, Minnesota, USA - June2016WEW_6_100 | ecosystem: Environmental > Terrestrial > Soil >... | reverse complement strand
TTCCTCACGCACGCCGAACAGGCCTGTGGCGACCTGTGTGATGACGTGGTCGTCATACGGCCGCATGCGCTCCATGTAACCACCCTCACCGGTGCAGGTGAACGTGTTGAACGCAACTGCCGCCCGGGCCTTTGAAAGCTGGGTTACGTTGCTGACCGAGCCGAACGACATGCCGCCGCCGTACCAGGGAACATCAATCTTGATTTCGGGCCGGCCGTCGCCGCGCTTATTCAGCGAGATGCTCGTGTCGATCTCGCTTTCGTCGAGCTCGACGGGAGGCTTGTCCGGGAATTTGAACCGGAGCCGGTCAAAGCCGCCGCCGGAATTGCCGCATTCGTAGTTGAAATCGTAGGCCTCGGGCGGTACATCTCCGGTCTCGGCCATCTTCCATGTCGCCAGAATCAAATCCGCGGTCCAGCGATAATCGCCGAGCGTTGTGAACGTGGGATTTTCCCGGATCGACAAAGCCCCTTGAGGGCAATGGGCCACGCAATACTTATCCGTATTTTCGCAGGAAGGCCCGATGCACAAGTGATGCTCGGGCTCGCCGAAATATTTGAACCCGGGTTCGTGGACGTGGACGCCATAGGAGCAGACCTCCACGCACTTGCCGCAGCGTTTGCAGTCTGGGCTGCGGTGCACGATATACTTGGCAATTTCGTTGCGATAGCGGGACGGCGCGGGTTTGACGAGGCGCTGCACTTGCTCCTGCGGCACGAGCGTCTTGCGCGTGTTCTCAGGCAGAATGTCCTCAGTCTGTCTTTCTTTTTCCATAGAGCTTGCCAAATGTTTCCTCCTCGAGGTTCTCGAAAAACATGGCGCGGCCGACGTCGCCCCGCAGGCGGCGGACCTCGCGCATGCCCATGGCACCCATCAGCTCGATCAACTGGTCGTGCCATGCCGCGATCAGGTTCGTCATCCGGCCCACGCCGTAGTTGAAATCAATGTTCTCCAGCTTGGCCGGGCACGTCGTTTCGGGCTCACAACTGTCGCACAGATGACATTCCAGCGCGACGAGGAGCGGCAGGTTGATGGTCACCAGGTCGGCGCCGCAGATAATGGCCTTGGCCAGGTGCTCGGGCAGCGCGATGCCGCCGCCGGCCATGAGTGTTATTTCATCCCGGATGCCCTTATCGATGAGCGTGGTATGAATCTGACGGATCATGTCCTTGATGAACCTTGGGCTTTGCGCCGTGAGCTCATTGCCGTTGGCATCGGAGACGATGTGGATCACTTCAATCTCTTTTAAGCCCGCCAGCTCTATGGCGCGTCCGATTCCCGCATCGGTCAGTTCCACCCGGATGGTGACGACAATTTCCGGGTGGATTTTTTTGATCGCCTTGATGCGCTTCGCCACGTCCTGGCTGTCTGCGATTTCCACCAGGCGGGTTTTTTTCAGCATCGTATCCGGCACGCTCGGACTGTCCGGGCCAAGATAAAATGCGATGTTCTCCAGGTGGGCGTCGCTTGCCGGCCGGTAACGCGAGTCCATGAGGGCGATCAGGCCGGTGTCGACGGCGGTCTGTTCGATGATTGGATCAAGCTTAGGCAGCGTGTGCGCGGGAGAGCTCAAATCAAAGATCAAAGGCATCGGAATCGAGACCAGCGGTGGCAGGGCCGTGGATTTGTTTCCATTCATTGCCAGAAACGGCGGCTTGCGGCCGATGTCAACCGAAGTGCTGATGTATTCCCGTCCGTGAATGCCGTCGCGGGTCGGGCGGACAATCTCCGACATGTCCGTCCACATGGAATCGAAGCCCTTGCCGGAAAACGGCCCCCGGTAGCCAGCTCCGGAAACCGGGATTTTCGCGGTTTCGGCCTGAAGCCACGTCGTTTTTATGATGTCGGGTTTCCAGTAACTGTTCCCGAGTTTTTCATACTCCGGGTTTATTGACAGGCGTAATAAGCCCTTGGTGCAGTCCTGCACGCAGGAAAAACAGCCCATGCAGTCAAAAAACAATGCCTCGACTTCATTTAAGTTGCGAATGTATTCCGCCTCCTGCCGGTAGCGGTCATAGACACAGGCTTTTTTAACGCAGTTATGACACCGGGCGCAGTCTTCACGCCAGTCTACTACGCCATGTTTGCCTATGCGCGGCCGCCGCGGCGGAACCGGCTGGGTTTTGATGTGATATTTTTCCGGCATAACCTCTCCACGCTACTACAGTCCGGAAGCGGCAACCAAGTCGGGCACAACTGCTTCCTTGCCACCCGAAAGAATATGGATTCCGCGCAAACCCGTAAGCGCTTTAAGCTGCTTGATGGTTTCAACGCAAATGGCCAAGCCCTCTTTCTTACCGGCATCGCCTGCTTTTTTCAGCCGTTCAATGACTTCGTCCGGAATGCAGAATTCGGCATAGGTATCGCGGAGCTTTTGGGCTTCCGCCACGCTTTCCAAGGGATAAACGCTGGCCAGAATGGCAGTCTTTTTGGTGAAGCCTTCTTTGCGGGCGGCGTCAAGCCATTGGCCAAAGGCCTGAATGTCAAATACCGCGTGAGTTTGAACAAACCTGGCACCGGCTTCGACTTTTTGGCCCAGCCTGAGCAGGTTCAGCTCGAGCGGTTTCAGGAATGGATTTGCCGCAGCACCCACCAGCATTGGAAACGGACCGTCTATGCTGGTTCCGTCGGCCAGCACGCCATTTTCGGACATCCGGTTGGTCAACTCGATAAACTGAATGGAATCGATATCAAATACATTAACTGATTCCGGTCGTCCGATCAGTGTCTGATGATAACCGGACATGCAGAGCACATTCTTGATTCCCAAGCTGGCGGCTCCCAGCAAATCGGACTGTAACGCGATGCGGTTCCGGTCGCGAGTGACCATTTGGAGGACCGGTTCAATACCCAATTTCATCGCTGCCACGGATGCGGCCATTGACGACAGCGCCACCCCATGTGAATTGTCAGCCACATTGACGGCCACTGGTTTGCTGCCCAGGGCTTTCAAAGCTGCCTCAGCGGTTGCACCTGACGCAGTGGCGCCGGGCGCACACTCGGCGGTGACGATAAAGTCTCCCGTCTCGATTTTTTTTGCGAGTTTGCTGTCAACTTTCATGCTACCGTGCTCTCCTGTTTGTTGGCGGTGCCGCTTCGAGCATACGTCGGGGGCAGATTTCTCAAGCGTTCAATGAACTGCTTGATTTCGCCGAGGACCGATTCGGCGTCCTGTTTCCCGCACTCAAAAACAGCCATCCGGCCCGCGGTCACGCCGATTTCCTCCAGCAGCGCTTCGACTGCCTCGGCGCGTCTTCGCGCCCGCAGATTGCCCTCGAAGTGGCGACACTCGTTCTTTTTGCAGGTCACAATCGCCACACCGTCCGCCCCGTTTTCAAATGCCTTGATCAAGTAAGGAATATCCACTTTCCCCGAACAGGGCAGACTGATGGTCTTGATCGCATCCCCATCGTTTCCGTGACATAAACCAGAAAACTGGCTTGCTTCAAGATTGTTTGAGCAATAAAAAATATATGTTTTCAAAGCCCGATTGTTCATAAATCTTGTTTCCTTTGGTGTAAAAAATCAATCAAGCCAGTCGGGCCGTTCACACTTTTCACCGGCGCAACAATTTTCTTTTGTATCATCATCTGCCCCTTATGTACAGCCAGAACCATGCCATGAATCGTTGTCTTAAGCATACCTTGAATGCTTTATGATAAAAAACCCTTCATATCAATGGGATAAACATCTCTTCACCAGTGGTGGAACCAAATTTCGATTTTTTTTGCTGGATTATGCTTTTTTTACGCAGGCCAATATTGTTCAGCAGGGTCTATTCTGAACAAATTTGTGTTAATTATTTGAACTTCATATTTTGGTTTCGGGCTGAATCTGGCGCAAAATCGCGCAGGCCTCAAGGGCAGCAGGTCGTGCCGTCGATCCGCCAGCCGGCGCGTTGCTTGATTTAATTGGTGGAGGTGGAGGGATTTGGACCCTCGTTTTGGGCCTTTTTTAGATCATTATTCAATATTATTAATAAGTTGATGTTGTTGGCAATTTGTTGGAAAATCGGATCTAAACAACTGAAAACTAACCACGAGATCTGTAGTATTGGTATCCAGAAAATAATAAAAAGCATAATAATCCAACACCAACTATAATACCAAGGGTAAGTGCACTTAGACTTTGATCATGTGTTATTAGTTCATTTTTAGATTTATTCACATGAGTTCAGTTATTTTTTGAGATTCTTCTTGAAGGATCTGTTTGATGTTTTTCAAATCAGATGCAACGATGGGACGATCTGAGCCAAAGACCTTAGTATCTATCCCAAGTGCCTGCTGGCTATAAGTTAACGCTCCTGGAAGGTCGCCTTTATTACTAAGAACATACCCCATTATATTTTTTAAGCGAGCTTCTTTTTCAGCATCAAGCTTTATGCTGCATTCCGTGAATGCACTTCTTTATTGATCAGAGGTCCTAACTTTCGTTGAGCGACTTTCAAATCATAGGCTGTCTGTAGGTTGAGCCAGAATTCAGGTGTGGTCCCAAAATAGTTGGCAAGGCGTAAAGCCGTGTCCGGGGTAATTGCACGGCGCTCGTTCATGATAGCATAAATACGAGGCGCTGGCACTTTAAGCTCAAGCGCCAAGGCATGTGCACTTATTCCAAGAGGCACAAGAAATTCCTCTCGGAGAATTTCTCCCGGATGAATGGGGCGCATGTTATTTTTAATATTCATCTCTCGCTCCTTAGTGGTAATCGACTATTTCCACATCCAATACTTCTCCCTCTTCAAACCTGAAGCACACCCGCCATTGGTCGTTTATTCTGATGCTCCATTGTCCCCTACGGTTCCCGGGTGGACTTTTCAGATCCTCTAAGGATATGGCGGAGTCTAACATTTGTAATTTACGTTCGGCTATTGCACAAAAAGCCTTGAATCGTCGAGGGGTACGACCTTCGAATAGGGCTTGCGTATCCTTGCAACGAAACGTCTTTATCATATAAGATGTGTATAACGCTTAGCGTTAAACGTCAAGTGTTATGTGGGATAATATAGGGAGGTCTTAAAGTCTCTGGGGTATCCTCAGACAAAAGGTTAAATACCCTACTCAGAAAGTCGACAGTGTAACCTGGTTTCTAGGCAAAAGTGTTGGCAATCTGTTGGCAATCAAAAATGAGACTTATAAGTATATGAATTTATAATATGAAATGGTGGTGCTGGCAGTCAACTGCGAACCACTCTCTATACCATATTCCCTGTTTATCAGGGAATTTGCAAGGAATTTTGTCGTTTCTGGCTCCGAAATGAAAAAAGTGGCATCGATATGATGACTCATTCCAGTGGGTTGCAAAAGAATTCCCTACTCAACATATCAGGGAATTTGAATCGCGGAACAGGGAATTATCAAACGAGGCACATGTGGCGTTGTCCCGGGGTAAGAATGTAGGCCTTAACATCAACGGTCAGTTTCTTCCTGAAGTCAATGATTGACTGCTTTCGATCACCATGCGAGAGTACAAACGGTAATACTTGAAAAAATGAAATACCGTCTGGAAACCAAGCAGCAAACGGAAATACCTATTAAGTCGTTAGGTGCAATAGTTAAGATCTGATCATACAGAAGTAGCACTAAAGTTAACATAAGATCTGACAATTGCCCTTGTATTCCCCTAAAAGGATAATGATTTGTGCAGATCTTGTTTTGAGATCATCAGTTTTTGGGTATACTCAAAATTGGTCATTCGAAGAAATCTTCAATCTGGGCTAATCGTAATAAATGGTATGTGATCTATGCTTTTCCATGCCCATCTTTTTCGATGATTATCAAATCTATGGTTGGAATCCTGAGATAGCACTCATAAATTTATCACATAAATCTTCAGATGAGCCAGCATTAAACAGGAACCTTTAATGGGCGACCCTATACTTTGCTATTTAACAGCGCCCGCCTTCTTGAGAAGTTGCACCACCTCCTGGTGGCCCTGCTGCGACGCCATCATCAACGCAGTGGTGCCATCGCCCGTCTTGGCATTCACATCGACCTTGGCAGCAATAAGCAGTCTCACCACTCCCTGGTTTCCCTTCTCAGATGCCACTATCAACGCCGTGTAACCTTCAGCCGTCTTGGCGTTCACATCGGCCTTGGCAATGATAAGTGCTTGCACCACCACCTGGTGACCCTCCAGTGACGCAATCATCAACGCCGTACTGCCATCGTCCGCCTTCGCGTTCACATCGGCCTTGGCAGCAATAAGCTCCTGTACCACTCCTTGGTTACCCTCCAGCGACGCAGCCATCAACGCCGTACTGCCATCGTCCGCCTTCGCGTTCACATCGGCCTTGGCAGAAATAAGCTCCTGTACCACTCCTTGGTGGCCCTCCAACGACGCCATCATTAACGCCGTACTGCCATAGCCCTTCTTAGCGTTTACATCGGCCTTGGCATCGATAAGTGCCTGCACCACCTCCTGGTGGCCTTGCTGCGACGCCAGTATCAACGCAGTGTCGCCATTGGCAGCCTTAGCGTTTACATCGGCCTTGGCAGTTATCAACGCCTGCACCACCTCCAGGTGGCCATTCTGCGATGCCGCCATCAACGCGGTGGCACCGTCGCCTATCTTAGCGTTCACATCGGCCTTGGCAGAGATCAACGCCTTGACTTGGTAAAGATCACCATCGTAGGCCGCCTTGAAGAGATCGCTCACTTCTGCAAGGGCCCAAGTGCTTGTTGAGGCGCATACCAAAGCCAGCAGTATGCCCAAAACCTGCATGTGTTTCCGTAACCGAATCATTTTAGTTCTCCTACTATTGGAATGACTCCCGCCTCAAGGGATCTCCAACAGTTTAGGTAAAGGGAATGATGTATAACCGTATAATAATCTTTCATTGCTCGAGCTGGAAGACCCGTCCATGGGTGATTTCTACGATTTCATCTTGGTTTTGAAATACCTGAAAACTGATGATCTTGCGTTGAAACCTACGAAGCCCCTCACGTCATACCAGTGCGTGTCATATGGTATGTAATCTTCACTTTTCCGTGCTCCTCTTTTTCGATGATTATCAAAATAAATCTATGCTCTGGAATATCTATTGGCCTTGGCACAAAAGCTATGATTTAAGTATTTTAATTGGGTGACCCCACACTACTAATACTTGTACATGGTGGTCCCTCTTCTCTGAGTGAATTCAAGATATGGTTGGTCTTCAGGAATTAATATATATAGAGTGAGGAGGTATTGGGTTGGGTTGACTTACAGAAAAACGAACGGCAATTCTATATTAATTGATGATTTTGAGAAAGGAGACCCAATAATGGAAAACCTTCTTGCACAAAAGACGGCCATCATAACCGGGGCCAGTTCCGGTATTGGGCGTGCAACAGCCCTGACTCTGGCAAAGGCAGGTGCATCGGTTGTGATGCATGCCCGGCGTCAGGACAGACTGGACGAACTGGCTTTAGAGATCGCGGCCTTGGGTGGCAAGGCCCTTGTTGTGGCAGGTGATGCAAGTAATCAATCTGAAATCGATCTGCTTCTGGATAGCACTTTGGACTGGGATGATGGTGGACACAAGTATGACATCGTCGTTTTAGGTTCGGTTGCTGGAAGGAATGTCTCTCCCTTCAGCGGGTTTTACGGTTCGACCAAATTCGCCATTGGAGCCATTGCAGAAGGTTTTCGCCGTGAAGTATGTCAGCATGGTGTGCGTGTTTCCATAGTCATGCCCGGGATTGTTCTCAGTGAATTCCAGGAAGTGGCCGGCTACAACGAAGAGAATTTCGGGAAAGGTATAGCCCAATTCGGCAAACTACTTGAGCCCAAGGCCATTGCCGACGGTATTCATTGGCTGCTCACATTGCCGCCGCATGTCAACGTTAACGAAATTATGATCCGCCCTACAGGTCAGAGCTACCCATGAGATAGTTTAAAGATAGAGTAGCTATCGTCACCGGAGGTGGTTTAGGTATTGGCCAGACAACGGTTCTTTCATTTAAAACACAACCCTCCATTAACCATACATAGACTCTTCACAACCCTCCGAAATTAGCCTTTCATGCTTAGTTGATTAATAACAAAAAAACGAACAGCGGTGCTTTTTTTAAGATGACCTATGGAATGTTATCTTACATATTGAAAATATAGCCATAAATATAGAGACATGGTATATTCCTGATAGACACAGTGAGAATTTCATTCTTAAAAGGAGACCGTATGACTCTGACCAAAAAAGAGATTATCGAGGATATCTACGCGAAAACAGGTCTGGATAAGAAAACTGCATCTGAAGGTGTCGAAACTTTCTTTGCGGTTATCAAATCAAATCTGAGCAAGTGCGAGGATGTAAATTTCTCCGGTTTTGGGAAATTCCATGTAAGAGAAAAGCGAGCGAGAAGAGGTCGTAATCCAAAGACTGGCGAAGAAATAACTGTCTCCCCGAGGCGTGCTATTACCTTCTCCTTATCCACTGCCTTGAGGGCAAAATTAGATGACAGTGATGAAAAATAAGGTTCATCCGGTTGATGTACTTCCTGAAAGCGGAATTAACGGTTTTTCAAAAGTATGCAATATTACAATTAATAATGAAGGAGAAACATAATGGGAGACAAGGGCGGCAAGAAAGATAAGGAAAAGGGTCGGAAACAGAACGCTGAAAAACAGAAACAAAAGTCAAAAAACAAGCTTGATAAGCAGCCCCAAAGAAATCCTTGATAGACAATAACGGTGTAGAAATCTGTACAACAGCTTTGCCCACTCATGCTAATCTTAATAAAATTAGTTGTCAAACATTACCGGCGCGCGTTATTTTCTAATCCCTGCCTACTTGACACCCTTTTCCCTGATCTTATTTTGTTTTTAGTTCATGCGATCTTTCTTTGAGGGGCAAGATATTACTTGCTATACCAATGAAACAATCATCGATTGAACTGATTAAGGAGATTCCATGAGTAAACAAGTTCGTGTCATCCACCCCAGATACAGCTTACTGCCCACGGAAGTCGAAGGGTTCGATTCCCTTGCCGAGCTTGCCCTGGATATGCGCTGGTCGTGGAATCATTACGCCGATGAAGTATGGCAACAGCTTGATCCAGCATTGTGGGAGCTTACTCAAAACCCGTGGATCGTGTTGCAGACCGTCTCGCGGGAGCAGATCGAACGCATGTCAGCCGATCCTTCTTTCCGCAAGAAGGTGGATGCTCTTGTACAAACCAGACGCCAGGCGACGGAGGCTCATGCGTGGTTTCACCAGACATACCCCCGATCTCCATTAACCTGCGTCGCTTATTTCAGCATGGAATTCATGTTTAGCGAAGCGCTGCCAATCTACTCAGGCGGGCTCGGCAACGTGGCCGGTGATCAGCTCAAAGCAGCCAGTGATCTGGGCGTTCCTGTGGTCGGCGTGGGCCTGCTCTACCAGCAAGGATATTTTCGCCAGGTGATCGACAACGACGGAGCGCAACAGGCCCTCTTTCCTTATAACGACCCCGGACAGTTGCCGATCACGCCGTTGCGCGAATCGAACGGTGATTGGTTGCGGCTGCAACTTGACTTGCCGGGTTACCCCGTCTGGCTTCGCGCCTGGCAGGTTCAGGTGGGCAGAGTGAAGCTTTACCTTCTCGACAGCAATGACCTATCGAACCTCCCGGTTCACAGAGCCATTACCAGTGAGCTGTACGGGGGTGGGCCGGAGTTGCGCCTCAAGCAGGAGATGGTACTTGGGATCGGCGGATGGCGGTTGCTTGCCATGCTCGGCATCCAGCCGGAAGTCTGCCATCTGAATGAAGGGCATGCGGCCTTCGCTGTGTTGGAACGAGCGTGGAGTTTCATGAAAAAGACAGGGCAGCCCTTCGAAGTAGCACTGGCGGCCACGCGCGCCGGCAACCTCTTCACCACTCACACGGCTGTGGACTCCGGCTTCGATCGTTTCACTCCGGCTCTCATCGAACAATACCTCGGTGGTTATGCCGAGTAGAAGCTCTGCATGACACTCCACGACTTGCTTGCCCTGGGCCGCCAGAACCCGAACGACTCGTCGGAGAGTTTCAACATGGCCTATCTGGCAATCCGAGGCAGCGGGGCAGTCAATGGCGTGAGCCGCTTGCATGGGAAAGTCAGCCGGAAACTCTTTGAACCTCTTTTTCCCCGCTGGCCGGCGGATGAAGTGCCTGTTGGACACGTGACCAACGGAGTTCACATGCCGAGCTGGGACTCGGAGGCAGCCGAGGATCTTTGGACGAAGGCCTGTGGAAAGGAATGTTGGTTGAGAACCACGGAAACCCTGGAGCAGGATATTCGCCGTGCCTCCGACACCAGCCTCTGGCAGCTTCGTACCGATGCCCGCACGTCACTCATTGAATACGCGCGTGAGCGCCTGGCCCGGCAACTGGCGGTCTCCGGCGCGTTGCCCGATGTAGTCGATAGAGCGAAGCATCTGTTTGATCCTGGTGTACTGAGACTGGGCTTTGCGCGCCGATTCGCGACCTACAAGAGGCCGCACCTGCTGCTCCACAACCCGGAGCGGCTGCTTCGCCTGTTAGCCAATCCTCAGCGCCCGGTGCAACTCATCATTGCCGGCAAGGCCCATCCGGCAGACCAGGCTGGGCAGGCCCTGATTCAGGAATGGACACATTTCATTCAGCGACCCGAGGCCCGCCCCCATGTGATCTTCCTCAGTGACTACGACATGCATTTGACCGAACACCTGGTTCAGGGGGTCGATGTCTGGCTGAACACGCCACGGCGGCTCTGGGAGGCCAGCGGCACGAGCGGCATGAAGGTGCTCGTGAATGGAGGCATCAACCTTTCGGAATTGGACGGCTGGTGGGCCGAGGCGTACACCCCTGAGGTGGGGTGGGCGCTGGGGGACGGCCGGGAGCATGGCGACGATCCCGTTTGGGACGCTGTTGAAGCCGACGCGCTCTACGACCTGCTCGAGCGGGAGGTGATTCCGGAGTTTTATACCCGAGACGAGAGAGGCATTCCCACCGCATGGGTCAGGCGGATGCGGGAAAGCATGACGCTGTTGACACCGCGCTTCTCCGCCAGCCGCACGGTGCGCGAATACACCGAGCAACACTACCTTCCTGCTGCTGCCGCCTACCATGTGCGCATTGCCGATAAAGGCGCAATCGGAAAACAAATGGTCGATTGGCAGCACAGCCTGGAACAGAAATGGGCCACGCTGCACTTCGGCGAAGTGAAGGTTGAGACTCGCGGCGGGCAGCACGTATTTGAGATTCAGGTCTATCTCGATGACCTCGACCCCGAGGCGGTGCGGGTAGAGCTCTACGCCAACGGCATCATGGGCAGTGCTCCCGTGCGGCAGGAGATGAAGCGCGTTCGCCAACTGGCCGTCGCGTCGGGCGACTACGTGTACAGTGCGGCTGTGTCTGCGGACCGCCCACCAGCCGACTATACGGCGCGAGTGATACCGCACTATGACGGCGCCACGATCCCACTGGAAAACGCACGAATCCTCTGGCAACGATGAACCGATCGAAGGAAGAAAAGACGCTGAAGAAAGCGACTACAATCACCTGCTTGTTTCTGGATAGCAGAACAGCTCTATTGCCTCTCCGGCATGCGGTTGTGTTGTGCGTTGATCCAGAAGAGTTTTCATATCGGAGCTGATCCCGGAGACCCCGATGAGCCCTGAACGCTGGTTGAGCAGCCTTTCGAGCTGACGGGCATCATAGCCTTTCTCGTCCATGAGGTAGAGCAGGATGCCCGGATCAAGATCACCGCATCTCGTGCCCATCATGAGCCCGCCCAGGGCAGAGAACCCCATGGTGGTGTCCTGGGGG
>Ga0187853_10003652_pt1 | contig 11777 bp, 9 predicted proteins | sample June2016WEW_6_10_2_FD_132417 | JGI IMG/M metagenome (GOLD analysis project Ga0187853, IMG submission 132417) | Peatland microbial communities from SPRUCE experiment site at the Marcell Experimental Forest, Minnesota, USA - June2016WEW_6_100 | ecosystem: Environmental > Terrestrial > Soil >... | reverse complement strand
TGCGGAAGGGAAACTGCGCGATCATGGCGCGGAGCACGGGCTCCAGCCAGGCCTCGCTGATGCGCGGGTGGTGGAGACGATCTGCCATTGCGTCACGGCATCGAGGGTGTCGATGTGGTAGACGCCTTTGGCGCCGGGGCGATCGCCTTGGTGCACGGTGTCGAGGCGCAGATAGCCGGGCTGGCCTTGCGGATCGGGACAGCGCCGTTCTCCGATGGCCACGGTGGTGGGCCGGGTCTTGCCATAGTGCAAACGGCGTTCGCGATAGCGCGGCTGTTGGCGCAGGTTGTACAGATGGGCAACCGAGATCGAGGCCAAGCGCTCGTACTCCCGCTTGCCGTAGAGCCGGTATTCTCGTTCGAGAATGCGCCGCGTGGCCGGCCCGCTCAAGTTCTCGTGCGCCTCATCGACGGCAGCCAGCAGTTCGATGTCGGCGCGAGTATAGCGCTGCGGAAAACGATGACGCCGGTAGGGCAGGACTTCGATCTTGCCGCGGTCGCGGTAACGCGCGATCAGGCGCGTCACCTGGGCCCGGCTCAGGCCGGTCATCTTCTCCAGATAGCGCCGCACCAATCCCCGCGCCGGACGGCTCTGCTGGTGGTAGCGTTGCTGGCCGAGAACCTGCTCGATCCAGGGGTAAACCTGCTGGGATGTTTCGCCTTCGAACCGGATGCCCTCGCTGGCTTTAAGAAACGCGGCGATCTGATCCAAGTTCAGTTTCTCTGCTTCGTGCGCGCTGGTTGTCAATCCTCAGCATGCCACCGGCTCCAGGCTCATCTTGTGTTGGAATCCCACCTCCCCTTCAGGCTCATCTTGTATTGGATAAGACTTGGCATTGCCGACCCTGGTTGTTATAGAATGCTGTTGCAGTTTTGTGTAGCGGGATCACACAGCCATGTTTACCGGGCACTCCTACGGTTCCCTTTTCCCCGAGCGATCGAGCAGAGACCGCCTGCTGTCCTGGAAAGAGATCGCCAACTACCTGCGCTGCGGACCGCGCACAGTGCAGAGGTGGGAGAAAACCGAGGGTTTGCCCGTCTACCGGCATCTCCACGAAAAACTCGGCACCGTCTATAGTTACAAGGACGAGCTTGACCTCTGGTGGACCCGTCGCGGACACCATCTGCAAACGCCAGAAGAGCCCGCTTTGGGTAGGATCATGGTTGCGGTACTCCCCTTCAGCAACCTCAGCGGCGATTCGGATCAGGAATACTTCGGCAATGGCCTCACCGAAGAACTGATTACCCGATTGGGGGGCCTCCACCCCAAACGTCTGGGCGTGATCGCGCGCACTTCCGTCACGCAGTACAAGAGCGCGAGCATCCCGATTTCCGCGATTGCGCGGGACCTGGGTGTTTCGTATGTCCTGGAGGGCAGCGTGCGCCGGGAAGGTGAGCGCGTACGGGTCCACGCCCAACTCGTCCAAGCCAGCGATCAGACCCATCTCTGGGCGGAAACCTACGAACGCGAGTTGAGCGGAGTATTTGCCGTCCAGAGCGAGATCGCACGGAAGGTCGCCCATTCGCTGGCTCTGGAGTTTCGCGTTCCCGAACAGGCCATCGTGCCTCCAACTGCCAACATGGCCGCCTACGAGGCCTATCTGCGGGGTCGGCATTTCTGCAACAAGCGCACCGGGGATACCCTGCGCAAAGCAATATCGTACTTCGAAGAAGCCATCGTGCTGGATCGGAGTTGCAGTGCGGCCTACGCCGGAATGGCGGAGTGCTACGTCATGCTGTCTTTCTATGCCGAGCAGCCGCCTTTGCTGGTGATGCCCCAGGCCAAGCAAGCGGCCTTGAAGGCTGTCGCCATCGATGAGTCCATTGGTGAAGCCCACGCCTGCCTCGGGGAGGTGAAGTCCTACTTTGAATGGGACTGGCAGGGAGCTGAGCAGGAGTATAAGCGCGCCATCGAGTTGAATCCCAGCTATGCGACGGCGCATCTCTGGAACGCAGTCTTCCTGGCAATCAACAACCGCCAGCCCGAAGCGTTTGACGAGATTGCACTGGCGCAACACCTGGATCCCCTGTCGCTGGTCATCCAGTCATGGACCGCCTTCCTGCACTATGGCTGGGGAAACTGCGATGAGTCCATACGCCAATATCGTGCGGCCCTGGAGCTGGACTCGTCTTTCGCCATCGCGCACGCTTACTTGGGGCTCGCCTACGAGCAGAAGGGCATGCATGCGGAGGCCCGCAGCGAGTTGCAGACTGCCATGCAGCTTTCGGAAAACAACACAGACATCCTTGCCATGCTCGGCCACGGCTCTGCCGTGGCGGGCGACCGCGCCACCGCGCTTACCATCATCGACCAACTGCAATCCAGGGCCAGCGATGGCTATGTCTCGCCCTATGCATTCGCGGTGATCCACACCGGGCTGGGCGATCATGACTCGGCATTGAAGTGGTTGATAAGAGCCTATGAAGAGCACGCCATCTGGCTTGTCCTGATCAAGCTAGACCCGCGACTCAAGCCCCTTGCGGCCGATCCCCGGTTCCAAACGCTCGCGCGGCGGATTGGCTTGACCTAAACGTCCTCATCCCTACCTCCATGGGGCCCCACTCGCGACCTCGAGCAACTAAGGAAGACCGTCGCACTCCTTCTCACACGCCGCGGCTTGTTTCTCTCTTGAGTTGACGGATTCGCAGAATGAGCTGGTCGCGGCGGTGTTGCTGGTCGGCGGTTGATTCGCTCCCTGTCATCTGGTCGACCTCGGCGGCTACCGCCTCGATCATCGCCTCGTCGAAAGCGGGCGTGGGACCGAGATCATTCATGAGCGCGATGTAGGCGGACCCATAGCGGCGGTAATAATGGCGGATGCCCTCGTCCGCGTTGGTATTCGCCACGCCGAACGGCCCCATCACCGCCCACCGTAGCCCTACCCCGTCACGGACGGTCGCGTCCACCGCGTTCACATCCGCCACCCCAGACAGCACAATGTTGATCGCCTCTTTTACGAGCGCGGCCTGAAGACGGTTCAGAATAAAGCCGACCACATAGTGGTTCACCAGCACCGGAGATTGCCCTACGCTGCTCAGAAACGCACAGGCGCGTTTGATCTGCGCCTCGGCGGCACTTGGCATGGCCAGCACCTCCACCACTGGGATCACATGCGGCGGATTCACCGGGTGTGCGACGAAGCACCTGTGGCCCCCGGGACAGCCGCCCGCAATGGCGCTGATGTCCAGCGTTGAGGTACTGGTCGCCAGGATCGCCTCCCGTTCGGCGAGGCGGTCGAGCTCGGCAAACATGCGTTGCTTCGCTTCCAAGTTTTCTGGACCGCTCTCCTGCACGTACTCCGCACCGCGCAGAGCGCTGCCGAGGTCGCGGCATACCACCACGCATTGCTCCACAACCATCCCCTCTTCGGAGGTCATGAGCCGCTCCTGGACGGCCAAGGTGACGTTTTTCAGCAGCCAGTCTTTCGCGCGGTCCGCTTGCGGCGCGCTGGCGTCGTACAGGCGGGTTTCGCATCCGGCGCGTGCGAATACCAGCGCCCAGCTCCGTCCGATCGTGCCGGTTCCAATCACTGTTGCGATCCTGGGATTAGGCATAGAGTTCCTCTTCACCTCAACAGTGATCACTGGCGATGGATTTTATCATTCGGCCTAGCTGCTCAAGCGACGCTGCCCGAGAATCAGCTCTCGGCGCTCGCCCTCGCTCACTTCCCCCCGGACGTTGGCGGCGAGCGCCCAGAAGCCCACGCCCATGACCGTCCAGACAATAAACACGATCCACTCTAAAGGGATGTGCGTCCGTCCCGCCGCATACGGCAGGTAGAAGGATTCGATCGCCATGCTCACCGAAGCGGCGGTTGCGATGCCGGCAGTCCACACCCCTCCGGGTACGCGAAAGGGCCGGCGCAAGGCAGGCGCCGTGCTGCGCATCCGGATCATGGCAACACAAACCATGATGTACATCAGCATGAAGCAACTCGAGTCCATGTTCACGATCGGCAGCAATGCGCCGCGCCCAATCATCACGCCAGCTGCCGAGAGTGCGCCGACCCAGATGATCGAAATTGTCGGCGAGCCGAATCTCGGATCGACGTAGGCGAACGTTGGGTGGATCATTCGTGCGCGGCCTAACGCGAACAAGGTGCGCGACCCGGCAACAAAGACCGAGTTCCAGGTCGCCAGCAGGCCCAGCAGCCCGGACGCCAGGACCAACTTGGCCCCGAGGTCGGAATGAAGTGCTGCCCGGAATGCTGCGGCCGCAGGAAGGTCCTCCACGAGGATGTCGCGCCAGGGCATCGCCATCGAGCAGGAAAGAATTATCGCGCCATAGAAGAGGGACGCGGCCGCGATCGAGGCTAGCAAAGCAAATGCGACGGCGCCGTAGGAGCTCTCCGGCTTCTTCTCCTCCATCACCTGCGCGACCGTGTTGAAACCAGCCAGCCAGAACGGGGCGGTCACGAGGACTTGCAAAATGCCCAACCACGTAACTCGATGATCCGTGCCGGTCGCGAACAAGGGTCGAAGGTTGTCGACCCGGCCCCAGAGAATCGCGGCCGCCGCCAGCATGACGGAGATTGCGATCTTCGTCCAGGTAAAAACGTCTTGAAATCGAGCAGAACCTTCCATGCCGCGGTAATTCAAGAAGGTAAGAAATAGTGTTCCAACCAAGCTGAGGATCAGAGGACCGGCCATCACTGGTGTGCCGCGGACTGTGTACAAAACAGGCCCCTGGACGGATGGAAATAGGATGCTGGTAACCCATCCCGTGCAAATCGCCTCGAAGGAGGTGGCCGAGATCCATATGAGCGCGAGGAACCAACCACTGACAAAACTCGCGCGCAGACCGAAAACTTCATAGGCGTAGGCGATCTCGCCCCCGGACGCGGGAATCATCGTGCAGATCTCGCCATAGCAGAGGCCAACCAGCATCATCACTACCCCGGCGGCGGCAAACGCGAGCACAGAACCCATGGGTCCGCCCAAGCGCAGCCAGTTGCCCAGCATGACAATCCAGCCAATCCCGACGATCGCAGCGAACGAAAGGGTGAAGTACTCGCCCGCTCCCAGCGCCTTCTTCAGCGCCTCTGGCGCAGAGCCACTGAGTTGTCCGTTGCCCGAAGCGACGTGCAATGCGCTCGCGGAGTTGTTGTTTCTGTGAACCATGGTCAAACGGCCACCTGCCGCATTGTTACCGCGGGATCGAGTCGATCGTGCGCTGGTTCGAGATCCTGGGCCAATAAGACCTATTACTGGTCAGTGAGCGTGGACTTCTGGCTGCCTCTTCGCGCCGGAAGCACACGGGCCATGCCCGTGTACGGCGAATAATGCGTCGCTTCTTGCAGCCATCGAATCAGCAATGTCATGTCAAAGACGGGAAGCCCGGTCGCGCTTTGGATGTCCGGCCCGAAAGGCGGCAGATCACTGCACTGCAGCAAAAAAGCTGCGATGGCACTCTCGTCTCGCATCGCTTGGGTGCATACGGCGACAACCTCATCGCGCAGTTTCCATGGGTCCATGGGATCGGCACTCTTCAGCATCCGTTCAAATTCGCGATGGCCACACATTTCGCGTATTACCAGATTCGAAGTATCGGCAATACGGCATTGCTCGAACACACGTGCATTGATGCTGAACTCGGCGGCGCATACAATGCAAAGCTTTTTCTTCGACCCCAGTGACTGCTGGAGGAACGGAACTTGCGTCATGATCGACAGGAACACAGGAACATCCACTGCGTCGGCCACCGCCTTCTGATAGTAAGCGAACGAGCCACAGGCACCGACAATGGCGCCCACTCCCTGCGTGGCCAGGTATTGTGCCGCGCGGATGATGGGCTTGAGCAGGCGAGGTTCGCCGCGCATCAGGTCGTTGTGGTCGGGGATGGTGACCTCCTCATAGATCGGCGGTGCACAAAAGCTCTGCGCGTTTTGCACGTTACCGGGCAGCAGCGCATGGCTTGTATTGATCGTCAGGATACCGACAGGAAAACCAAACAAGGTCGAGCCACCAAATACTTGGGCCGGCCAACTAGGGTTACGCCTCATCGGACCAACTCCCTCTCTTTGAAGGTGCGGCGTTGCGCTCAGGTCGCTTACGAGCGCAGTTTCGCACAGCGTTGAAAGTACTTCATAGCTCTGGCAACACTCGGGTAAACCGGCACTCCCAGATCGAAGATCTTCTTCCGTTCCGTCGCTTCGATCTGGCCGCCTCCACTGAACGCCACCACAATCGGGTTCCTGGTGTGCTTCCTGAAGCCCTCCACGACTTCCGCCGCTCCTCGAACCGGATCACCGAAGATGAGAAGTACCGCATCGAAGGAATCCATGGCAAGGGTCGATGCCACGCGAAGGTAGATCTCCGGTTCCAACGACGCCGTATCCAAAGGATTTCTCAAGGCAAGGTGAGAGGGAAAGAAGGCTCGCAGTTCTTCTTTAGAGAAGGCATCCAGGTCTGGCAACTCCAGGCCCGCGTCGTCCGCAAGGTCGGAGGCCAGGGTTCCAAGGCCGCCGGACGACTCCACAATAAGCAATCTTCTTCCAGCAAAACGGGGGAAGTAGACGCACCCTTTCGCAAGGTCGTACAGATCCTCCGTAGTTTCGGCCTGGAAGACGCCGTGTTGCTTTAACACACCTTCCCAAATCTTCGCGTTTCCGGCCAGCGCCGCCGTGTGCGACATCGCCGCCTTTTGTCCCGCCGAAGTTCGTCCACCCTTCAAGACCACGAGTGGCTTCCTCAACTCTCGAACTGTCTTGAGGAATTTTTCTCCGTCAGTGACGTCTTCCAGATAGCACGCAACAGCTGTTGTGTGGCTATCTTCATTCAAATACGCGAGGTAATCGGATTCATCAAGGTTGAGCTTATTGCCTACGGTCACCCAGAGAGCAAAGCCTACACCATCCTTGCCTGCGCTTTGGAGAAAATCTGACCCTACGGACCCGCTTTGCGTCACCAAAGCGACGCCCCCGGGGTGAAAACCGGGAATTAGCGTCTCGATAGCAAGCGATGCTACCAAGTTGGCATAGGGATTCACCGCTCCTTGGCAGTTCGGCCCAATCACCGCCATCGGATACCGCGCTATGACCTCACGCAGCTTGTTTTCCAGTTCCTTCCCTTTAGGTCCGACCTCCCGAAATCCGCCGGTAATAATGATTAGCCCTTTGACGCCCGCTTCCCCACAATCCTGAACAACGGCCGCCACTGCAGCCGCCGGAACCGTGATTACAGCCAGGTCCGGTGGCTCTTCAATCTCCGAAAGCGCCTTCCTTACGCTGAGCCCGAGGATGTCTCCGCCCTTCGGGTTAACGGGATAAATGTTGCCTGGGAACCCAGCCTGCAGCAGGTTTTGGAGAACCTGGTACCCAAACTTCTGCGGCTCTTTCGAAACACCAATCACGGCGACGCTGGCTGGAAAAAGCAATGTGGGCAGGTAACAAGTCGCCTCAGTCCCACAAGCTTTTCTTTGCGTCGCAACCTCGTGGCCCCTCGGAACGAGTTTCGCATCAACCACCGAGAGCCCCGACTCCCAAACGATCACCGGATTCAGGTCCAGTTGCTCGATGCGTTCTTGCAGATCGCAGCCCAAACGAGAAACCTTCACCAACAGGTCGGCGATCGCCTCCCGGTCCACCTTCATGCCCCGAAAGCCTTCCAGGAGACACCTCGCTTTTAACTCCTTCATCATCTCTTCTGCATCGGCGTGGTTGATCGGCAGTACGCGGAAAATGACGTCGTTTAAAGCCTCGGTCAGAATGCCGCCGAGGCCCAGCATAATGCACAGGCCGAAGGTGGCGTCGCGCGTCAGGCCGACGATAATTTCAAGCCCCTTCTTCTCCATTCTTTCGACGGCAAATTTTTCGCCCGGGAACACGCGCTTCAGCCTCTCGTACTCTCGGCGCAGCATTGCCCGGTTCTTGATGTCGAGCCTCACGCCACCAACTTCTGTCTTGTGAAGGATGGCGGGCGAACATACCTTGAGAGCCACGGGGAAACGCAGCTTCACCTTGGACAAATCCTGCTCATGCTCGACCACAACGTAGTCCGGCGTCGGCAGGCCGTACTGCCGGATCAAGTCCCTGACTTGATCGGGGGCGTAGGATGCTTCAGCTGCTTCCAGAAGGCCGCTCCTTGTTAGCCATCGCACATTCGTCGTTTTCTCCCGCTATGGCCGGTGGTTCTCTCATTGTTGCCACGACATGAGCGTCACCTCGCACCCATCTACAGACTCGTGGCGATCACCTGGCGCCGGTATCCGCGGAGGCGCGATGGCATTTCTCGCGTCAGCGCGAAAGGCTCAGCCGCCAGTGCTTGCTCTGGCGCCACGCCTGCCGCGACAAGCACATGGCCCACGCCGGGAAGGAGCCAGCGGCGGTTTCGGTGTTTTTGCCAGGCGTCCCAAGGCGACGAGTTGTCGCTTGGGCGTTCGCGGTGGCTAGACCCGGGTTACCTGTCTCGCCTCGTAACGGCTTGGCACCTTGGAGATTTCCAGCATCTCCCTGGCCTGTGTTGGAGTCGCTACTTCGCGGTTCAATTCGTGCGCCATACGCGCCGCGCGTGCCACCAATTGCGCGTTACTTGCGGCCTTCTCGCCGCGCCGATAGTAAATGTTGTCCTCCAGCCCGACGCGCACGTGGCCGCCCAGGATGATGGCCAAAGTCGTCATCGGCACCTGGTAAGGCCCAATTCCAGAGCAAAGCCAGAGTGCCCCCGCGGGAAGCTCTCGCAGCAGGTCTAGCACGTTTTGCACGGTGGGAAAACTGGAAGTCTGGTACCCCATCACAGTCTGAACCCAATATGGCTTCTCCAGCAGCCCCTGTGAGATGAGGTCGCGGACCACCCATACACATCCCGAGTGGTAGACCTCCAACTCTGGCTTGATGCCACGCTTTTTCATCTCGGCGGCCCAGCAGTTGATTTGCTTGTAGGCAAACGGCAGGCAGTCGTCGTAATCAAAAGCCGGACGCGGGTGCGGCAGTGGCGCTTTGCGCTCTTTGAAATGGAACTTGCTCATGTCGGGGGCCAGGTTAAGCGAGGCGATCTCTGGATTCGCGTTCAGGCAGGAGAGCCGCTCCTCCATTGTCATCTTGAAGCCGCCGCCCGTCGTGTCGTTGATGATGATGTCGGGGCAGCGCTCGCGTACCTTGGAGTTTGCCTCCCACCACGTCTCTTCCGTCCGCGCCGGGTCGGGCAGGTACTGCGGGTCGCGGGCGTGGATGTGCACCATTGAGGCACCGGCCTTGTACGCGTCATAGACCGAGTCCGCAATTTCATCCGCGGTTTCCGGGATACTCTCGTTGTACTCTTTTCCTTGCACACCACCGTTGCAGGCGACGCAGATGATGACGGGCGGCATGCCTTCACGCACCTTCTCCATGAATGCGTAGGAATCTGCATACGGCCACAACCAGTTAGAGTTGGTCGGCATGACAACCTCCAGACAAGCGTTAGTAGCAGCACGCCGCGGACTCGCCCCCCAGCACAGCACCAGATGTGCCGGGTCAGCAAGACCAGCCACGCTTGACTAACATGACACACTCCGAAGAGGAATAGGTAATGCCAAAGAACGTCATCGGCTCGTGGCGCTCCTTTTCGCTTTCAGCCCAACTATCGCTCGGCTATTCTGCCGGCATGTGGAGGTACGAGAGTATGAGATATGCAATCGTGGTGCTGACCATTGCGGCACTGGCGGTGGCGACCGCAACGCCGGGCTTGACGTGCTCGACTTTCGTCGCCTCGTTCGGAAGCCATGTCGTCCTCGGCCGCAACAGCGATGCATCCGCACCGTTTCTGGGACAGTTTGTGGTCAACAAGCGAGGTGTGGAAAAGATCGCATTGTCCTGGGGGGTGCTCGGGCCAGGTTCTCCGAACGAGCGCACCATGCATTGGGTTTCCCGATACGGCTCGGTTACTATGACGCTCATCGGCCGTGAGTTCCCCGATGGGGGTATGAACGAGAAAGGGATGGCGGTCGAGGAGATGTCGCTGGATGAGAGCGTCTTGCCAAGAGTCGATGGCCGGCCGTCGATGTCTCAGAGCCAGTGGATCCAATACCAACTCGACAACTATGCGAGTGTGGACGAGGTCGTCGCACACGTGAACGACTATAATCTGACGGGCTGGGGATGGCACTTCACTGTGGGTGATTCCACAGGTGCATGCGCCGCAATCGAATTCATAGGCGGAAAGCCCTCGGTCGTCCGCGGTCCGGCTGGGCAAGCGTGCGTCCAAACAAACAGCACGCAGGCGGAGTCACGCGCCTATCTGGCATCCTTGGCGGATAAGTCGCCGCCGGCGGATCTGTCGTCGCTCGCGCGGTTCGCACGCGCTTCGCGCGATCTGGCAGTCGCGGCGCGCCCTCTGGGCGGGGACGAGGTAACTCATGCGTTCGCCGTCCTGGATGACGTCTCGGCTGGCAAGAACACCATCCGCACCACGGTCCATGATATGACCGACCGCAAAATCTATTTCAGGACCGTGGGCCACCCCAACATAAAGTCGATCACGCTGTCAAGCCTAGATTTCTCGCCGCGATCGCCGGTGATGGTGCTTGATCTGGACGCGCCTTTGGCGGGCGATGCGACAGACAAGTTTAGGCCGTACAGCCGCGCCGCGAACCGAGACATCGCGCGGGCCTTCTTCGATATCGTGGTCCACCCCATCGTGCCTGCACGCCAGAAGCTCGACCAGGAATTGGCGGCAGCGGATATGAGTGAGACCCAATATGTCGACCTCCTCGCCGCTTATCCGGAGACGACGCGAATCGTCGGGCCCTAGAGAGTAGAACGGCTCAGCGATTGAATTGCCCAACGGGATCTGTGTTATGTCAGTCATTCGTCAGGGCAACCGTGCTGCCGACCGAATAGAGCCCGCCAACGCCGATATCGGGCGAGGGGAGTTGGCGCGCACCAGCTTTTCCGGTAAGAATTCGGAAAGAACGGTTCACGAGGGCCGCTTCATAGTTTTGGACTCAAAGAATCGTCTTCTGAATCCTATGAATGAGGTTCATTGATGAGAAATTCATTGTGGGAGGGTGGCCGCACGCTGTTCCTGGTGGTGTCTCTTGTAAGCGGCGCGGCGAACGCGCAGCTGCTGAAGCCTCCTAAGTTTGAGCCGAAGTACAAAGTTCGAGTCGAGAAAAGCGTAATGATACCGATGAGCGACGGTACGCGACTGTCCACTGATCTATATATTCCCGAAGGCGCGGGCCAGAAGCTGCCGGCCCTCCTGGTGCGAACTCCTTACAACAAATCGGCGAATACGAACTGGAGCTTTCCGGACCCCGACTCCGTCGCCTACTTTTTCGCGAGCAACGGTTATGTGGTGGCGATTCAGGACGTACGTGGCAGGTATGAATCGGAAGGATCGTATGAGATTTCTTCTGCCGACTCAAAGGATGGGTATGACGCCGTAACTTGGATGGCGACCCAGTCGTGGTCCAACGGAAAGGTTGGAACCTACGGGTGCTCCTACCTCGGAGAGAATCAGATGGAAATGGCTAAGCTCAGGAATCCGCATTTGGCGGCGATGATTCCTCAGGCCGACGGGGGGAGCGACCGATACTTCGGTCTCATCAACGGGGGAGCGATCGAACTGGCATCTGGGTCTGGATGGATGCGTCACGAGGGAAGTAAGGTCTTCCCGAAATTTTCGCCGGAACTTCCGCATGACGAGTTTGTACAGGCCGCGAAATACTTCAATCTGCATCCGGTGTTGCCGGATGTCGACTTTCAGAAGGCGTGGCGCGAGCTGCCCTTAGTTGACATAGTGAAGATGACCGGCGCGCCTCCAAGCGATTGGGAAGCGGTGGTGTCGCACGCGCCGAGC
>Ga0187853_10003651_pt1 | contig 11778 bp, 12 predicted proteins | sample June2016WEW_6_10_2_FD_132417 | JGI IMG/M metagenome (GOLD analysis project Ga0187853, IMG submission 132417) | Peatland microbial communities from SPRUCE experiment site at the Marcell Experimental Forest, Minnesota, USA - June2016WEW_6_100 | ecosystem: Environmental > Terrestrial > Soil >... | reverse complement strand
TGCCCACCGCCCGAGGTGACTCAGACCAGGCCGAACCGCGGCACCCGACGATCATCGCTTAGTGCTGCTTCCTTCCGGACCTGACACGGTTCACGAGCCGACGCTGCGCGGGACCCGGCCCTCAACGTCACCAGAAGTGGCGGCCTTCGAGAGCGGGGACCTCGAGAGGGAATTCAGCCCTGCTGGAGCGGATTGCAGGTACAGGGCACCGCTAGTTCCCCGCCTAGCACGGCTCGCGAATCATAGCAGGCCGGGAGAGCAGGTCCGCCGCGGCGCTTCGACGGCGCGACCAGGACGATCGCGGTCAGGAGCCCTGTGAGTGAGAGTGGCGGAGAGGGAGGGATTTGAACCCTCGATGGCTTGCGCCATACCGCATTTCCAGTGCGGCGCCCTAGGCCACTAGGCGACCTCTCCGCGGTGAAGCCCTCGGCAAGCCGGGGTTCAGAAACGAAGAACCGGTGCGATTTCGCCGGTCGGCCGAGCCGGCGACGGCCGTCGTACGGGCGGCTGCTCAGAGGAGTGGCGGAGAGGGCGGGATTCGAACCCGCGGTGCTCTCGCACACCGCTTTTCGAGAGCGGCACCATCAACCACTCGGACACCTCTCCGCGCGAGAGGATACCAGAGCGCCGGAGACGTTCGACCCTGCCGCTGGCGGGCGAGGCCTCAGACCAGCGCGGGCTTGATCCTCTCCGTGGAGCGAAGCCGCTCGACGGGTTCCGCCCTGGCGAACAGCTCTTCGGCTTCTTCGCATCGGATGCCGCTGACGACCTTGAGTCTGCGAGCGAGCCTGCCGTCCTGGGCCAGCTGGAGGACGCCCCCCGCGGCGCCGTCGACCTGGTTCGCGACGGCGTAGACGAGGGCCTCGACGTCGCTTGCGAGGAGCGCACCGACGCACATCGGGCAGGGTTCGCGGGTTACGAAGATCGTGGCATCGGCGAGGCGTTCTCGGCCGAGCTTGCGGCTGGCCTCCCGAAGGGCGACAACGACGGCGTGAGCCGTGGGGTCATTGGTCTCCTGGACTCGATCGTGGGCCCGGGCCACCATCGCGTCGTTTACGACGGCGACGGCGCCGATCGGCGCCTTTCCCCCGTCCAGGGCTATCTGCGCCTCGGCCAGCGCCTCTCCCATGAACAACTCGTAGTTCATAGCTGGATCATACAGGCCGGCGGTTCGGATCTCAGAGCCGCGCGAGCCAGTGGCGGCCTCACCGCCCCAGGCCGGCCCGCCCGCGGAGGGCGACGGGCAGCGTCTCCGCCCCAGGCCGGCCCGCCCGCGGAGCCGGGCATCCGCTCCCCATCGCGCCGGCGAGAACCGACATGCCCTCGTCTCCATGCCCGGCAGACATGAGCCGTGTTCCTGTGCGGGCGTCAGCTCGGCCACCAGGAGCGTGACTACTCCGCGAAACCTGGTGCGGCGCCGAGCGGGCATCTCCCGGCCAGCGAACCCAGCTAACCAAAGATGCGATCAACCCTCACAATATCGGCCGTGAGGGAGATGCAGCCAGCCGACGCGAGGCGCGACGGCCGCTCCGGGTTTGGGACGGCCTTCGCCGGCCCTTTCGGCCCGAGCGATGCCCTGCTGGCGGCCACGATTGCGGCCGCGCCCGCGATCCAAGCTGCCACCGTCCAGATCGGCTCCGAGCCCGAGACATGGCCCTATGGGCTCGACGTGGCCAGCTTCCGCGGCGGACCGGGGACCTACCCTCAGGATGTAGCAGCTAGGGCAGACGGGTACTTGCCGTGAAGTGGTCGCGACGTGGCAAGAACACTTCCCCGGTCGAGGAGGGCCCCGGGGAAGAAGGCCGCTCCGCGAGTGCCCCTCCTCGCAGGGGCGTTCGCCGGCTAGTTTCGGCCGTCCTCGTGTTCGGCGTCCTGACAGCCCTGACCAGGCCCGCCCGAAGCCTGGCGCGGGCCGTGGCCCGATGGCTCGATGCCCGAGTCGAGCCTTTCTCCGAGCCCGGGAGCGGGACCTACGCCCACGTCTTCGCGCCTCTTCTCGGGCACCTGTACCGCCGGGTCGCCGAGGATGCGGCTCTCCAGCTGTCGGCCCGTGGCGGAAGCCGGCGCGCCATCATCCTCGACCTGGGATGCGGCCCGGGAGACCTGGTCGTGGCGATGTCGCAACGCCTCCGGGACGCCCGCATCATCGGCCTGGACCTGTCGCCGAGCATGCTGCTATGGGCAGGCCGCCACGCGACGACGGACGGAAGGCTGCGCTTCATCGTCGCCGACGCGGCCGCTCTGCCATTCGGCGACGCCTCCGTCGACCTCGTCGTCTCGACTCTCAGCCTGCACCACTGGCCCGAGCCGGCGGACGTTTTTGCCGAGATTGCACGGGTGCTGCGACCGGGCGGGGTCGCCCTTATCTACGACCTCGGCCTGCTGACGTTCGGCCCGTCCGAGATGGCCGACATCGCGAACGGGGCCGGGTTGGAGCCGGCCGACATCGTGCGGGAGCGGCTAGACGGCGGAATCGTCTCGCGCTTCTTCGTCCGGTTCACGCTGGAGGGTTGAGTCCGGCCGGCGGATCCCATTTCGGGCCGCGGAGGGTCGTCGGGCGATCCGTCCGGGACGGTGGCCGCCCATGCTAGAATTCCGGCCGCTGTGGCTCCCGGAGAGGTCGCATAGCCGGTCTAGTGCAGCGGTTTGCTAAACCGCCAGGTGGGGTAACCTGCCTCGAGGGTTCGAATCCCTCCCTCTCCGCCAGTCTCCGGACGAGACACAGCGGCGCGCGCCCGTAGCTCAGTGGATAGAGCGTCAGGTTGCGGACCTGAAGGCCGTGGGTTCGAGTCCCGCCGGGCGCGCCACTTCTCCCTCGTGAAACCCGGTTGCGGGGCGGGTTTCCGTCTCGACTCTGGTGTCAGACTGCCCTCTCCGCAATCCGATGCCAGATGAGTGGCAGCAGCAGCGAGTTGAGCAACACGCCCGAAATCGGCTGGGTAGTACGCGACGCGATCCCGGATCGCGACGCCGTCGCGTGCCTCGAGATCTACGCCCCCTTCGTGCGCGATACCTCCGTTTCCTTCGAGGAGAAGGTGCCGACGCTCGATGAATTCCGGGAGCGGATCCGTTCGACCGGCCGGACCCACCCGTGGCTCGTTCTGGAGGACGGCGGTGAGGTCGTCGGCTACGCATATGCCTCGCCGCACCGGGCCCGGGCGGGATACCGGTGGGCGGCCGATGTGACCGTCTACGTTGCACCGTCGCATCGCCGCGCCGGCGTTGGACGGCGCCTGTACACCGAACTCTTCGATCGACTTCGCCGGCAGCGTTTTCGGGTGGTGTGCGCCGGTGTGACCCTCCCGAACGAGGCGAGCGTTGGCTTGCACCGCGCGATGGGCTTCAGGCAGGTCGGCGTCTACGAGCGCATCGGCTGGAAAGCCGGCTCCTGGCGTGACGTCAGCTGGTGGCAACTCGAACTGACACCAGCGTCGGACGAGCAACCGCCCGAACCGGTCACACGGCTCGAAGCCTGAGCGGTGCCTCCGGCCGGGCGGCTGAGCTGGCGGCTACCGCAGAATCCGCGGCCCACCCACGTTCTCGGCCGATGGCTGGAGCCCCCGTGAGCGCGCTCCCCCTGGTGCCGCGAGTCGTCGGTCGCTCGCGATCGGCCACTCGGCGTTGTCCGGGCCGGCGCCGGCCGCTAGACTCCGGACAGGCGCGGAGGGCGGCCCGTCATGGAGCCGGAGAGCGCCTCGCGGTCGCAGGGACTTCGTTCGGACGAGAGAGAGGACAGACGACCTGAGGCAATCAAGGCGCGGTTCGGTCCGATAAGGGGGACGGCACATGTCGACATCATTCGGTTTCTGCCCGGCCTGCGGCGCGGCACACGCGGCCCCAGGTCAGCCCTTCTGCGCCGCATGCGGTGCCGCCCAGTCGGTCGCCCCTCCCCCTCCGCCTCCGCCAGCTCCCGGGGTCCTGGCGGGCCCGCCGGCCGCCTTTCCGCCTCCACCGCCACTCGGGGTCCCGGCAGGCCCCCCTCCCGTCGCTCCGCCAAACTGGTCGATGCCGCAGGGCGCGGCGCCCGCTCGAAAGGGCATCAATCCGTTGCTGCTGCTAATCGCCGGCGTCGTGGTCGTGGCGATCGTCGCCTTCGTGGTCGTGAACAACGGCAAGTCGGGCGGCTCGGGCAGCATCACCTTCAGCCCATCCACATTGAGCTGCAAAACCCCGGTCACCTTCACGACGATGGCCCGTCTGCCCTCTTCGGTGCATGCCGGAGACACGATCACCATCACGCTGGACGGCAAGTCGGCCGGGACCTCCGAAGTGTCCTCGATCGGGGGTGACACGACGCAGCAGGCGGACGGCAGCTGGGTCTCCGTCAGCACGACCAGCCCGGACGAGATGCAGACGCTGTGCGCCGCCGGGGGCTCGGCCGGCGGCATGAACGTCCTCACGCCCGGCACTCACACGATGCAGGTCCTCGACGCGAGTGGAAAGGTGCTGGCCCAGGGTTCCTACACCGTGACGCCCTAGCGTCCTGACCCAGAGCCCACGGGCCCGTCGGCCGCCGGCCGGCTTCGGTCGGCCCGCCGGCTGGGCTGATCTTCGTTCGTGCGAGCGGCCGGGCCAAGCGAGTGAGTTGACACGCCGGCCCGTGCCCGCTACTGTCGCGCCCACTGTTATGGAACACAGCTTCTTCTTCTACCGTTACCCGGCATGACCGTTCCCGGAGCCTAGGCCCGGGATCGCGGGTCTTGCCGGGTGCAGCAGAGGCATCGCCTCTGCTTTTTTGTTGCCCGACCACGACCCTCGAGGGCAGGCCGCCACCAGGAGGACCGCCACATGATCATCGTGATGTCGGTGGGCGCGACGGAGCAGCAGGCCGCCGGCGTCCGCGACCAGCTCCGCCAGCACGGCCTGACGCCCCATGACAACTACGGCACCGAGCGAATCGTGATCGCCGTCCTGGGCGATGTGGCCCCGGTGAGGGATGTTCTGATGAGCAAGCTGTCGGTCATGCCCGGAGTCTCGTCGGTGACGCCGATCACCCGTCCATTCAAGTTGACCTCACGAGAGTCTCACCCCGATGACACCGTGATCGAGGTCCTCGGCAAGAGGGTGGGCAATGGCAGCCTGACGATCATGGCCGGCCCCTGCTCAGTCGAGGGCAGGGAGATGATGCTGGACACGGCCCGGGCCGTAGCCGCGGCCGGCGCCACGATCCTGCGGGGCGGCGCCTTCAAGCCGCGGACCAGCCCCTACTCGTTCCAGGGCCTCGGGGTCGAAGGGCTCGAATACCTCGCCGAGGCGGGGAAAGAAACCGGCCTGCCGACCATCACCGAGGTGATGGAGCCGAGCCAGGTCGAAGTCGTCGCCAGGAATTCCGACATTCTCCAGGTCGGCACCCGGAACATGCAGAACTACTCCCTGCTGACGGCAGTCGGCAAGGCGGGTCGCCCGGTCATGCTCAAGCGCGGCTACGGCGCCACGATCGAAGAGTGGCTCATGGCCGCCGAGTACATCGTCTCGTCGGGAAACCCGCAGGTGATCCTGTGCGAGCGCGGCATCCGCACGTTCGAGACATACACGCGCAACACGCTGGATCTCACGGCCGTGCCGCTTCTGCACCACCTGACCCACCTGCCGGTGATCGTGGACCCGTCTCACGCTACCGGCAAGCGCTGGCTGGTCAGGCCGATGGCCCTTGCGGCCGTGGCCGCAGGCGCCGACGGCATCATGGTCGAGGTCCACCCCAACCCGGACGAGGCCCTGTCCGACGGCGAGCAGTCTCTCACCTTCGACCAGTTCGCGGACATGGCCGGCGCTCTGCGAAAGATCCACGACGAGGTCCGGACGCTCATCAAGGACCCATTCGCCATGGCCGGCCCGATCGACGTCGGCGGCGAGAGCAAGCACTGACCTCGTGACGACGCCGCCGCTCGCCGGGGAGCCCGCCCGGTCCGTCTCGCCGGCCGCGCGCCTGCGCGGTGAACCGAGGCTGCCCGGCGACAAATCGATCTCGCATCGGGCTCTGATCCTTGCCGCCCTCGCCCCTGGCGAGAGCCTGATCAGGGATGCGGGCGATGGGCGGGACGTTAAGGCCACGGCCGCCGTCGCCGCCGCTCTCGGGGCGACCGTCGAGCGGAGACGCGGGGACGGTCTGAACGTCGACTACCGGGTTGCCTCGCCCGGCGCAGACGGCCTCCACGAACCCGATGGGGTGCTGGACTGCCGCAACTCCGGAACCAGCCTGAGGCTGTGGGCCGGGGTCCTTGCGAGCCTGCCCTTCTTCGCCGTGCTGGACGGCGATGATTCGTTGCGGAGCCGCCCGGTGGCCCGTATCATCGAACCGCTGCGCTCGATGGGCGCGGCGCTCTACGCGCGTCGTTCCGATACCCTCCCTCCGCTGGTCGTCGTCGGTCGTCATCGGCTCCGCGCCATCGACTTCGCGACCCGCGTACCGAGTGCCCAGGTCAAGTCGGCGATTCTGCTGGCCGGCCTTCGCGCGGAAGGGCAGACGACGGTGCGCGAGGCGGTGGCCACGCGAGATCACACCGAGCGAATGCTCCGGTCCCGTGGCATCGAGGTCCGGCGGGAGCCGGCGACGAGTTCGGGAGGCGGCCCGGTGGCCTGGACCCTTGATGGCGGCGCGCAGGTTCGACCGCTGGACGAGCGCGTCCCGGCCGATCCCTCCGCCGCTGCTTTCTGGCTCGTCGCGGGTGCCATCCACCCGGATGCCGCCCTGACCATGCGCGCCGTCGGCGTCAATCCGACGCGGCGCGCCGCAATCGACATCCTGACCCGCATGGGTGCCCGGATCGAGGAGACCCCCGCCGGTGCGGCTTCAGCGTCGGGCGTCAGCGGCGCCGGCGAGCCGCTCGCCGACCTGACGGTCCGCTCGAGCGAGCTCCACGGCATCGACCTGGGCCCGGACGAGGTCGCCTCGGCCATCGACGAGATCCCGATCCTGTGCCTTGCCGCCACGCAGGCTCATGGCAAGACCACCATCCGCGGGGCCGGGGAACTCCGCAACAAAGAGTCCGATCGAGTGGCAGGGATCGCCGCCGGCCTTGCTGCCCTGGGTGCGCGAATCGAGGTCGACGGCGACGACATCTCGATTCAGGGACCGACCTTGCTCGTCGGGTCGGCGGTCGATCCGCTCGAAGATCACCGGCTGGCGATGACCTTCGCAGTCGCCGGGCTGATCGCGTCGGGCTCAACGGGGATCGCCCATGCCGAGGTCGCGGCCGTTTCGTACCCGATCTTCTTTGCCGAACTCGAAAGGCTGCGAGCATGACCAACCGCGTCGTCCTGATTGGCCACCCGGTCGCCCATTCCTTCTCGAGCGAGATGCAGCAGGCTGCTTTCGACGAACTCGGGATCGATGCCCGCTACGAGCTCTGGGACCGCCGGCAGATCGACCTCGCAGACGCGGTCGAAGAGCTCCGGGGCGACGATTTCCTCGGAGCGAACGTGACCATCCCCCACAAGGAGCACGTTGTTCCGCTCGTGGACCGCCTGACCGAAGACGCCGGGGCAACGGGAGCCGTCAACGTGATATCGCGCGACGGCAAGAAGCTCGTCGGCCACAACACCGACGTCGCCGGCTTCAAAGCGACCCTCGACAGGGCGGTCGGCAAGCAGAAGATGCCCCGTCAGGCCGTGGTCCTGGGTGCCGGAGGTGCCGCCCGCGCCGTCGTCGCCGCCCTGATCGCCGAGGGCTTCCAGCGCATCGTGGTCTTCAATCGCCACCTCCACCGGGCTGAAGGGCTCGTCCGCCACTTCGCTCGAAGCGCCGCGCACATGGATCTGCGGGCGATGCCCTGGCACGAGTCGGTCCTCGAGTCGGAGCTCGCCAAAACGAAAGTGCTGGTCAATGCCACCGCCGTCGGCATGGTCACCGGCGAGACCCCGCTTCCGGCCGAGCTGTTGCCGCCGGACCTTTTCGTCATCGACCTTATCTACAACCCGCCGGTGACCCAGCTGCTGCTGGATGCGGCCGCAGCCGGCGACGCCACGCTCGGCGGCGAACTGATGCTGCTCCAGCAGGGCGCCTGCGCCTTCGAACTGTGGACGGGCCGGGCGGCTCCGATTGAGGTCATGCAGGCCGCGCTCGACCGGGCTCGCGAGCAGGGCGCCCGCCAGCTTCCCGTGGACATGGGTTGGGCCGCGAACGCGAACGGTGGCGGCGGCGCGGCCGCTGCGACCGGTGACGCCGCCGATATGCCGGCAGCCGGCGGCACGACGGCCGGTCGTCCCACCTAGGACCGCCCCATGGGCCGCCTTCGCTTCCTGACCGCCGGTGAGTCGCATGGGCCCACCCTGGCAGCCACGATCGAAGGGGTTCCGGCGGGCCTTCCGCTCACCGCGGACGACATAGCGGCCGACCTGGCCCGTCGCCAGCGTGGCTACGGCCGTGGCGCGCGCAGCACTTCGATCGAGCGGGACCGGGCCGAGATCCTGGCCGGCGTCCGACACGGGCTGACCATAGGCTCGCCGATTCTGCTTCTTATTCGAAACCGCGATTGGGCTAACTGGACACGCGTCATGCAGGTCGAGCCGCTCACCAACGAGCAGGCCGTCGAGCTGGCGGCGCTGGCCGAAGCCGGCGAGGCGAAGGCCGCCCCGGTCACGCGCCTGCGGGCCGGTCACGCGGACCTCGCAGGAGCCACCAAGTACGGCTTTGTCGACGTTCGCAACGTGCTTGAGCGCGCCTCGGCCCGGGAAACGGCGGCCCGGGTGGCGGCCGGAGCCGTGGCCCGGGCGTTGCTTGCGAAGCTGGACATCGACGTGCGGTCGTTCACGGCAGAGGTGAACGGCGTCGCTTACGACCCGGCCGAAGCCACCCGCTCACGCACGGAGACGGAGGCGAGCCCGCTGCGCTGCCCGGACGCCGGCGCGGAGCGGCGGATGATCGCCCGTATCGACGAAGCGCGAGCCGCCGGCGACACCGTGGGCGGCGTCTTCGAAGTGACGGCCACCGGCGTCCCGATGGGCCTTGGCAGCTACGTCCACTGGGACCGCCGGTTGGACGCGGCCCTTGCCGCGGCCGTCATGAGCATCCCGATCGTGAAGGGCGTCGAGTTCGGGCTCGGGTTCGAACAGACGCGACGGCGTGGCTCGCTCGTGATGGACGTGATCGTGGGACACGACGAAGCCGGCAACTGGGGCCGGCGCTCGAACAACGCGGGCGGACTCGAGGGCGGCATCTCCAACGGCCAGCCGATCGTGATCAGGGGCGCGGTCAAGCCGATCCCCACGCTGCCGCGTCCGCTGCCATCGGCCGACCTCGTCACCGGCCGGCCGGTCGAGAAGGCCCACTACGAGCGCAGCGACATCTGCGTCGTGGCGGCGGCCGGCGTCATAGCCGAGGCGATGGTCTGCCTGACCCTTGCCGACGCCGCGCTCGACAAGTTCGGCGGCGATTCGCTTACCGAAACGCTCGACAACATGGCCCGATTTCGGGGGATCATCGGCCAGAGCCCGGGACAGCGCCCGGGGCCGGCCACGGGACCGGGAGCAGGACCGGGAACGCGGCCGGGCCGGCCGATGGAGAAACCTGCCGCAACCCCCCGCCCCGGCCGCGCGGCGCCTGCAGAAAGCGAGTAAGAGCTGGACCTGATCCTGGTCGGCCTGCCCGGCAGCGGCAAGAGCGCGGTGGGACGCCGGCTCGCCGGTCGACACGACGCCACTTTCATCGACCTCGACGAACTCATCGAGGGCCGCGTTGGGAAGTCCGTGCCTGCGATATTCGCCGAAGAGGGTGAGACAGGGTTCCGCCGCCACGAAAGCGAAGCGATCCTCTCGCTCGGTCCCGCGGATCCCGACCGGGAGCTGCGGCGGGTCGTGGCCACCGGCGGGGGCGCGGTCATCGAGCCGCACAACCGCTGGCTGCTCTACCGAGGCCGCTTCCCCGTCTGGCTCGACGGCTCGCCCGAGGCCCTCGCCGGCCGCCTCGGCAGGAGCGCGAACGTGCGCCCGCTCCTGGCCGGCCGCGACACCGTTGGTACGCTCAGACAGCTGGCCGAGGATCGACGCCGCTTCTACGCACCGGCGCTGCAGATCAATGGCACCGCCAACGTAGAGGACATACTGCGGACTCTGGAAGGGCATCTCGGCGATGCTTCAGGCCCGGCCGTGACCGTGCTTCGGGCCGACACGGTGACGGGTCGGGTGGAGATCGGCTGCGGGATCGCCGCCACGGCCGTCGGCTCCGCTCTCACCCGGGCCGAGGCCCGCCGGGCAATCCTGCTGGCCGAGCCACGCACCTGGGAAGTTGCCGGGGCGGGGATAGCCGCGGCGCTTGCCGCCGACGACTGGGACGTGGAGACAGTCATCCTGCCACGCGGCGAGAACGCCAAGCGGATGCCCGTCATCGAACGAGCCTGCCGGACCCTGGCTCGCCTCCACGTCGATCGCAACGAGACCCTCGTCGCGATCGGAGGCGGCGCCCTCACCGACGCGGCCGGGTTCATCGCGGCGACCTACCTGCGGGGCGTGACGGTCGTCAACGTGCCCACGACCCTGGTCGGTCAGATCGACGCCGCTCTCGGCGGCAAGACGGCCGTGGACATTCCCGAGGGCAAGAACCTCATCGGCGCCTTCCACCAACCCGCCGCCGTCATCGCAGACGTCGCCTTCCTGACCACTCTGCCGGCCAGGCTCCGCCGCGCGGCCCTGGGCGAGGTCGTCAAGATGGCCGTCCTGGGCGACGATCGACTGCTCGAGCTCGTCGAGGAGGAGGGCGAGGCGTTCGTACAAGGCGACTCCGGGCCGCTCGAGTCAGGAGCTCTCGCCGAGATCGTGGAGCGCTGCGCCTGGGCCAAGGTGGAACTCGTGACCGCAGACGAGCGCGACGTCGGGGTGCGCACGGCGCTCAACCTGGGCCACACGATAGGCCACGGCATCGAAGCCGCCGCCGGATACAGGGCCATCCTGCATGGCGAGGCGGTGGCGTACGGATTGCGCGGCGCATTCGCCATTGCCGTGGCGATGCGCCTGACGAAGGCCGGGCGGGCCCAGCGCGTGAATCGCCTCCTCGACAGGCTCGAACTCGGAGTGGAGCCCCCGGCGGTCACGCGCGAGGCGGTCCTGGAGCACGTGGCGACCGACAAGAAGCATGCCGGGGGCCGACTGAGCTGGGTTCTCCCAACCGAGTCCGGGGTCGTCGTCCGTTCGGACGTTCCGCCGAAGGCGGTCGAGGCCGGGCTGGCAGCGGCGCTCAGGGTCGCACCCCCGGGGCGCCGCGGAGACGCCGCAGCCGGTTCGGCCCGAGGGCGAGTCTAAATGACCCGCGTCCTCGTCCTCAACGGCCCTAATCTCAATCTCCTGGGCGCCCGGGAACCGGAGATCTACGGCCGCACCACGCTGGCGGAGATCGAGGCCGGCCTTCGGCGACGAGGCGCCGAGCTCGGCCTGGAAGTCGAATGCTTCCAGTCGAATCACGAAGGCGCCCTGATCGATCGACTGCACGCGCGCGACTTCGACTGGGCGGTCGTCAATGCCGGCGGCCTGACGCACACCAGCGTCTCGCTGCGGGACGCGCTCAAGGGCGTCGGTCTGCCGTTCGTGGAGGTCCACATCTCCGATCCCGACGAGCGGGAGCCGTTTCGCCGCGTCAACTTGCTCCGCGACATCGCCGAAGACCGGATCGTCGGCCGGGGCGCGGCCGGCTACACCGCCGCCCTCGAACTTATCGCCGACCGAACCCGCCCCGGAAGCGCTCGATGACCCAGGACCTTGAAGCCCTCCGCTCCGAGATCGATTTGCTCGACCGCGAGATCGTCCGGCTACTCAACCGCCGGGCCCGACTCGGGCTGGAGGCCGGCAAGG
>Ga0187853_10003650_pt1 | contig 11781 bp, 6 predicted proteins | sample June2016WEW_6_10_2_FD_132417 | JGI IMG/M metagenome (GOLD analysis project Ga0187853, IMG submission 132417) | Peatland microbial communities from SPRUCE experiment site at the Marcell Experimental Forest, Minnesota, USA - June2016WEW_6_100 | ecosystem: Environmental > Terrestrial > Soil >... | reverse complement strand
CTGAGCTTCCAGGTCACCGATGGACATCTCCGGGATTCTGCAATTGGCTTTGATGATTTCCAGGATGTCAACGCTGGGCTTCCCCTCCGCGTAAACCTTGCAGGGTGGAATCTGCAACCCTTCTTGGAAAATCTCGGTTCTTCCCGGCCCCCAGCTCCCAAACGTAATTCCCCCGATGTCGTTCCAGTGACCTTTACTGGCGGCGAAGGCCACGAGGGTGTCGCGATAGAATATGGGCATGACGATCGCGACGTCGTTCAGATGTGTCCCCGAAATGTAGGGGTCGTTGAGAATGATGACGTCTCCCGGCCGCAATCCCTCCCTGCCGTATTTCTTCAGGACTCCCCTGACCGTGAAGTCAAGCACTCCCACGAACACCGGGCAAGACACGGCCTGTGCCGTGACATTTCCCTCCGGGTCCGTTAGCGCCGCGGAGAAGTCCAGAACGTCATAGATGATGGGGCTTTTCGCGGTTCGAGCTGTTACCGTGAACATCTCATCGCTGGCGGAAACCAGCGCGTTATGGATGATGTTGAGCGTGAAAGCGTCACCGCCGCCTGACAAGGCCATTTTAGGTTCGCTCCAGGATAAGGTTTCCAGTTTCGTGGACGACTGCCGTGAACGAGCTGGGGATGACTATGGTGGTGGTGGGTTCCTCGATAATGGCGGGGCCGCGGAAGTGAGCCCCGGCCGGCAAGAGATCCCGGCGGTATACCGCGGTGCGCAGGCGGCCCGCGTTTCCCCAGAAGACCATTCGATCCGCTCCCTGCAACTCTCGAGTACTTGGCGCCGCGGACTTGGCCGGCTCCGGCCCCGGTTTCCTTACGACCGCCACCCCACACGCGCGCAGGTTCACCAATTCCACAGGGCTTTCGAGGCGGAATCCATATTCCCTGTCGTGAAACTGATTGAAAGTGGACCCGATCGTGTGGACCTCTTCTTCGGTGAGTCGCCCCGTCCCGACTGGCACGGTGAGGGTATGTTCCTGGCCGTAGTAGCGGAGGTCGGCGGTTCTCTCTAACTGCACGCCCGAGGTGACTCCTTCCTGAGCGTACAAGGCCAGGATCTGCCGCTCTAAAACTTCGTAGGCGCTATTCAGGCGGCTCCCCGTGTCCGCCGAATCCAGCCGCCTGACCAAAGTCTGCACCACAGTATGCTTGATATCGCTCATCAACAATCCCCACGCCGAGAAGTTTCCCGGTGGAATGGCGGGAATAACAATCTTGGGGATTTCCAGTTCTTCGGCGATGAAGGGAGCGATCATCGGACCGGAACCGCCGTAAGCCACTAAGGCGAAATCGCGCGGATCGTAACCTCGCTGCACCGAGACAAGCCGGAGGAGTTGCGCGGCATTGTCGTTCGCGATTCGCAGGATAGCGAACGCCGCTTCCTCGAGCGAAATCTGGAAATGGTCCGCAATCGTGGATACGGCCCTCTCTGCCGAATCCCGATAGATTTTCAGGGCGCCTCCCAGGAAATAGTTCGGATTGAGGAACCCTGCCACAAGGTACGCATCCGTCAGCGTGGGTTGTGTCCCCCCCAACCCATAACAGGCCGGTCCCGGATCCGCAGCGGCATTCAGAGGACCAACCCGGAGGCTCCCGACCTCGTCCAGCCACGCGATGCTGCCGCCGCCGATCCCGATCTCATTGATGTCCACGACGGGAACCTTGATGGGATAGCCCGGCCGGTATTCCGTTCTCTCCACGGCATAGTCGGGCGTAAACCTCATCTGCAGGTCCTCGACGAGACTGGCTTTCGTAGTGGTGCTTCCGCCGTCGAGGGCCAGGATGTTCCTCGTTCCGAGACGCTCGGCAACCGCGAGCGCTCCCACCACGCCCGCCACCGGCCCGGATTCCACGGTTTCAATCGGCCGCTGGGCGGCGTAATCGAAAGAGGCGACCCCGCCGCCCGAGAGCATCATGTAGAGGGTGGCGTCCATCCCTAGCTGGTGAAAATCGCGGGCGAGGTTGCGCAGGTATTTGTCAATCGGGGGCCTCACGTAGGCATTCAACACACAGGTGTTGGTACGCTCGTATTCCCTCCATTCTCGGGAGATTTCGCTCGAAATCGACACAAAGGGAGTCCCGTCGGACTTCTGCCCCTGGCAGAGATCGTTGATGATCTCTGCTGCCCTGACTTCGTTGGCAGGATTGCTATAACTGTTGATAAAGCAGATGGCGATCCCTTCCACTTGCTCTTTGAGCAGGGTGCTGTAGGCGTTCCGCAGCTCTTCCTCATTGAGCGGTTGAAGAACCCGGCCGTCCGCCAAGGTGCGCTCGGTGACTTCCAGCCTTCTGGTGCGGGGAACGAACGGCTCCGGTTTCAAATATCGAAGGTTGAAGACATCCCGGCGATTCGATCTCTGAAGAGCGAGGATGTCGCGGAAGCCTTTGGTAGTGATCAGTCCGACTTTGACGCCCTTTCTCTGGAGAATGGTGTTGATGACCAGCGTTTGACCGTGAAGGAGCTGGCTGACCTTGGCGGGATCGATTCCGCTCAGCTTGAAGACTTCTTTGACGCATCGGCCCAGGTCATCCGGGGTGGTTCGGGTCTTGGACCAGGACATTTGCCCGCTTTCCTCGTCCACCGCCAGGAGGTCTGCAAAGCCCCCGCCGATGTCAATCGCGACTCGAAGTGCCATTTCAGCTCCTTACGCCAGCGAAGTGCTGAAAGACCTTGCCAGCGTCTCACCCTGAGTCCGTTCTGTGGGCGAAGAATCTGCTGTGGGTTTGGTGCAGGACAGAACTACGGATTCTTCGTCGTCTGGCAAGGCGGGACTCCTCCTGCGGGACCTGATCCGCCGCAAGGACAACGCCGAACTCCACAATCTGTTCGGGGAGGTCGACGAAGCTTTGGGCGATCCGACCTCGATGGAGGGAGTCCGTCTTCAGAGCGCACCAGAAGTCGTTTTCCAGTAAACGGCGTACCTTTCTCCGAACAGCCTGTAGAGCGGGATCAAGCTGATCTTCTGCGCCTGCCCCACAGTTTGGAAAGTCAGGGGTTGGTCGGAGACCGGCTTCAGCCAACCCACCGGATCATTCGGGCTGGTGGCCATGGCGGGAACGGGAATCGGGTCACCGGTCGGGGCGGTGTCGTATGCCGAATAACACAGCGTTTTCGTGAGCTTCTCCGTCCCCAACCGCCCGGCCAGAACCAGCGGTCCGTACATCGCGGCCTGGAGCGTGTGATCATCCGCAATGGTCTCGATGCGGAGGCTCATGGGCAGGCGGACTTCTATTCGGTCGCCTTCTCTCCAGGCTCGGTCCAGTGTCAAGTAGCTACTGGGGCTGGAGAAAGCGGGAAGAGTCGTCCCATTGAGCTTAACCGTGCCTCCCTGGGTCGCCCAGTAGGGAATCCGGATGTTGACGGCCATCTCTGTGGGCTTATCTAAGTGAACTAACAAGGTTGTGCCTTCTTCCTCAGGGAAACCGGTGTGCTGCTCGAGACGTAAGCCCTTTTCAGGCCAGTTCACTTCCGAGGCGATGAAGAGATTCACGAAGATGCCGTGGTGATCGTGGAAGTAAATGCTGTCGGCGGTCTTGGCAAACTCCTCCACCCCTGTTCCGGTGCAGCACCAGAAGGAGTCGTAGGGTGTGTTGAAGTACTTCCAGTAACCTGACCCGAGTGGGAGGAAGTAGCCCATTCCGCTGTCTTCGAGGTTCTGCGTCCCGAGGCGGCTGTTGAAAAGGGTGCGCTCGTAATAGTCCATCACGCGCGGGTCGGCCGTCCACCCGAAGACGTGGCGCGCAAGTTTGAGCATGTTGTAGCCGCAGCAGCACTCCTCGGTGTGCTTGCCCAGTTCCGTCGAAAGTTTTCCGGGCGGCGTTCGCCAGAACTCGTCATTGCTGGTGCCTCCCGTGCAGTAGATCCGTTCGCTAGTGACCTCCTGAAGAAAATACGAGGCGATGTCGTGGTACCGAGGTTCAGCAGTGAGCTCGTAGCGGCGGGCAGCACCGATGACTTGCGGTATGTGGGTATTGGCGTGAATCCCTTTCAATTCGTCGCGATGCCCCGCTAAGGGATCAAGGAACATGGTCTTCTCGAAGCGCCCTGCCAGTTCCAGGTATTGCCGTTTGCCGGTCTCGGCAGAGAGATTCCCGAGCACTTCATTCATGCCGCCGAATTCAGTTTGCAGAATCCGTTGCATGTGCTCGTCACTGATGCTTTCCTGCCAGTGCTGGACCCACCCCGCCATTCCTTCGACTACGGCGAGCGCTTCGTCGCTTGCACAGTGGACATACATGTCCAGAAGGCCTGCCATGATCTTGTGATAGGTGTAGAAGGGCGCCCAAACGCGCTGGCCCTCGCGCAACCGGTCGAAGAATTCCTCGGGGAAGGCACTGAGATAGCCGTTCTGATGGGCCTTCTGGCACTTGGCCAATTCGCTGACCAGCGCATTGCCCTTGTCCTTTAGATCACTGTCCCCGGCGCTGGCATACATTAATGCGCAAGCGGACAGGTAGTGGCCTCCCGTGAAATGGCCGCGTAATTCGCAATCGGGTTTCTCCCATCCTCCGAACGGCTCAGCCGATGAGGGGAGACCGGCGTTCACGCGAAAGGTATGCAGAAGCCGGTCAGAGGGGAGCAGGTGCAGATAGCGACGGTCCGCTTCCAAGGCATCCAGAAACGGGCCCTTGCCCAGGCGAACCTGGGACAAGGGGAAAGGCTGGACCTTCCCTGCCGGGATTTTCTGCTTGCTTTCCGTTTTGTTTCTCATTCCCGGCGTGATGACGGGACTGACCTGCCCGGGAGCTGCAAAAACGCGATCGCGCAGCAGCGCCGCTCCCGCCACTGCTGCTGCCGTAGAAACAAACTGCCTCCTCGTAGGGTGATTATGGTTATTCATGAATTCCTCCTTCAAATGGACTTGCTTTATTCGCAATCCCCTTTGTGCGCCAGGGCCTAATGTACAGCCTGGCGACTGAGGGCTAGGGTGCAATCCTTCACGGCCTTCTGCGCCTCGGCATCGCCTGGCTCCAGGGCCAGGATCTGGTTGGCGTACGAAAGCGCTGCGTGCCAATCGGATTTCTGGGTCGAGTCGCTCATGGGTCACTCAACAAGGATGTCGCCGCTTGCGCGGTTTCGGACGAGCCCGAAGCCCCAGACGTGGCGGTTAAGGGTTACGATCTTCCGCCCCCGCCAACGCTTCGCGGGCAACGGCGTCTTCCGGGAACAACCGCAGATATCGCCTTAGGGCGTCGAGCATCTGCGGGATGCGATCCAGGGCCATGTAGCGCAGCACCAGCGCCTGCTGGAGGTCGGCTGAGAATGGCCAAGTGGCAACGCCCCGCTCGAGGACCTCCGCCGATCCTTCAACACGTCCCATCTTGGAGAGCGCTTCGCCGAGATCAAGGTACGTCGTGTCGTAGTCGGCGCCTCTTTCGATCGCGCGGGTCAGGTACTGAACGGCTTTGTCGTAATCCTGGCCTGCCATAGCTTTCCGTCCCAAGAAGGCAAGCACTACGGGTTCGTCCGGCGCCGATGTTCTTAATTGCTCCAAAAGTTCAAGGAAGTAACGGGTGGCCTCAGGCAGTCTTTTGCTGAGCATGACCTCGTTGTAAGCGAGCAGTTTGATCAGGGGAGGAATGGGTTGGGTTGCATCCTCCCCCCGCCGGTTGATGCACACGAGACCCGGCAGGTCCGGGTCGCTCCCCTCGAAAGCATAGTCCGGGTACGGCTGTCCAGGTCGGCGTACGATGCGGTGGTTGGTGTCATCCGAGTGGGGAATTCCTGCCACACCTTTCCTGGGCATGTGGCAGCCCGCGCAGTCATTCGCCGGTTCGTGGCGTGTGCGGTCTGCCAGCGGAAGCTTGCAACTTTCGTTGGTGTGGCAAGTGAAGCACCTCTCGCGGTAGTACGCCACCTTGTTCACAGCGGTGGGAGGGTTGTGAATAATATGGCAAGTGATGCATCTCATCCGACCTTGGCTCTCGTGGAAACACCTGCTCATGGCCATCAACGAGTGCTTAAACCACATGGGAGTGGCCAGCGTTCCCTTGACTGGAGGAAGGGACTCCAGTCGCTCCAGTTCCGCGCGCTGCTCTTCTCTTACCGGAACCTTGAACAGAGCCACGGTTTCATAAAGCGGTGTTCCAGGCCGGAAATCCAGTTCGCTCCTTCCCGGCTGCAAGACGCGCGCGTTCCACCCCTCGTGACACTTCAAGCACACGTCATCCGCCAGGCGAGGCGAAAGCTTTGCGGGGTTCACGATTGTGAGGTCCACTTTGCCGGGCTTTCGGCGGGAATGCTGGCTGACCTCCCGCAGGTGTAACTCACCGGGGCCGTGGCAGACTTCGCAACCGATGCCATATTCCATGAAGCGGAACGGGGGGGCACGGTACACGCCAGCGCGGTTGGGCACCACCTCAGGCTGTCCGTTGTGACAATAGGGGCAGAGCGAAATGGGCCGGTTGAAAGGGCGAGGGGCGCCTTCATAGCCTGGAGCCAAGTCCCACCGCGCGGCTCGGACGTAATAGGAAAGCGGCGCCTGAAAGAGGTTCTGACCCCAGCGGATGATAAAGATGGTGCCCGTCAGGTGACCTCCGATCCTGTATTCAAGCTTTTGGGCTGAAGAGAAGATTTTGTTTCCACTCGCATCAAGCTGGTATTGCACCTGATAGAGGTCGGAGCCGGCCCGCGCCACCTGGTAATAGCGGTCCACTTTCTGGTCATAGACCGTGGCCTGATCTGGGATCTTGGCGAGCTCGGCCGGTGCGTTGGCGGGGCCCATGGAATCGCCGTGCGGCGTCTGAAAGTAGCTGCGGCAAAGCTCCGTGTGGCACCCCGCGCCTTCGCATGACTTCGAGCCCGTAAAAACTACACCCGGGGCGGTGTTTTGGTAGACGACGACCTTTTGCTTCTTACCCCAAGCGAGCAGCGCGGCCCCTGAGAGGGCGGCGACTAGGACCAGATGCCATAACTTCACCATGACTTCGCTCTCTGATTCCGTGAGGTCATTCGAAGGCATAGCAAATGATAGGCGCTGGGCTGAAAGATCGCAAGGAAAGTTCGCTCCCTCGATTCGCGGAGCAGCGCGCGCCACCTGGACGACGTTTGGACAGCCGGAGCGGCGCTCTCACTCTATCACCGCTCACCATCCCGGAAGGCGACAGCGAGCCACTCCACCCCACAGCGCTTCGCTCCGCCGACATTCGATGCCCACAGTTCTTCGCCCGGAGTTCAGACCCTGGTGAAGTAGGTCGTGTAGGCTTCGTCCCCCACAGCATAGAAGGGTACGAACCGCACCCTTGCACTCGGCGCGGGTAGTTCGAATGAACCTGGCGCATGAGTTGCCGGCTTCAGCCAGTCTGACGACGCGATTGCCCGCGGCGAAATCTGGAGCCCGGGCTCGAGTGCCACCAGCACGATTGGGCCTCGCATCAAGGCCACGGTATCTTGGTGCTGGTCGTCAATGGGAGCCATCGAGAACGACAGGGGCAACTTCACCTGCACGGTGTCGTTGTTGTCCCATTTCCGCTGGATGGCTGCGAAAGTCCCGGGTTTGGGGTCAACAGGGGCAGTCTTGTTGTTGACGAGAACCTGGGCTGGCGCCTGGAGCCAGCCCGGAATTCGAATGTTGAGGGTGAATTCCGCGGCAGACGGAAGCTCGAGCCGCAGCTCCGAGGTCTCGGATTCCGGGAAGCTCGTGGTCTGGGTGAGCTTGATAGGCATTCCCTTGTACTGCCAAAGCACTTCAGAAGGCACGAAGAGGTTTACGTAAATCCCCTCGTCGCTCCGGAAATAGGCGCTGATCAAGTAATCCGTCACGACCTGGGGAAGCGTTCCGGAGCAGCAAGGCCATTTGTCAGGATGATAACCTTTCTGCGCCGAGGCATGGTAATCCGAGTAGTAGAAGAAGTGGCCATCACCCTTGGGGTCCTTGGCGCCCAGGACGGTGTTATAAAGCACCCGCTCGAGTCCGTCCCCGTAACGCGCCTCGCCGGTAAAGCGCAGGAGGTAACGAGCCAGTTTGAAATGGGCGTACGCGCCGCAGGGGGTCTCAAAATGCGCGTGGCTGGTATTGAGACTTTGTGCCAGCAACCCCTTGTTCGGCACCACAAACGCCTCGTCAGGTCCCCATCCGCCCGACGCGAATTGCTGAGTCTTCTCGAGCATGTCCCAGGTGTTCCGGATTGCCTGGAGGTGCATCGGGTTCCCCAGGTGCAGGTAGGCTCGCGCTGCTGAACTCAGCGCGTTCACGTGGCTGTACGCGTGGAGGCCGGGCAGGACGTTCTCCCCTCGCGACAGCGGCTCATAGTATCTCCGGTCGAAGAGGAACTGTTTTGCCAATGCCAGCAAGTCCGGTTCGCCGGTCAGTTCGTAGGCGTAGAAGAAGTTTTCCGGCAGCGTAGGATTCATCGTAGGGAGAGTGCTTGGGCTCCTCGTCTCGCTCGAGGGCCCTCGGCGGCAAATAGCGCACTGCACCCTTGATGATCTTTTGAGCCGTGGGAAGGGCGGAGGACACGCCGGCAAACTGATAGGCGTCGAGGAAGCCAATGAGGTGCTTGTCGAGGATATACGCGGGGAATGAGGTGGAGGCTCGTCCGCTGGCGTAAGAATAACCATCCGGGTCGATGGTCGCAGCAAATCCTTCCACCAGTCTTTTGACCTTTTGCTGCGTGGCAGTATCGCCGGTGGCCTTGGCAAATCTAGCGAGGCCCGAAACGTACTGCCCAAAGCTATGGCCGGGGCCGAACGCCTCGGCGGGATCGTACCATCCGCCCATGTCCTCCCCGGGCGCGGGCAGTCCCGCGCGCAAGCGGTAGACCTTGAGAAGGCGATCTTCATCCAGCCCCAAATAGGCGGTGTGGAGCCGTTCGAACTGGGCCTTCAGCGGACCACCCGTAAGCTTCACGTCCGAATAACCGAACGGAAAGAGCTTTTCGCGAGAGGTTGGTGCGCTCTCGGCTGAAGAGCCTGCGACTCCGCCTGCGTAGGCGAGAGCGGTTGCCGTCACGGTCCCTTGCAGGAACTGTCGGCGAGACAGGGCAGTCTTAATCGCCATGGGCACGGGCCTCCTGAAGTGGAATTGAGGGGTCGGGCGGAACAAAACACCCGGCCCCGCCGCCCCAGGCATTGGAGCGGCGGGGCCAGGTGTGTGGACTCGATCAGAATATCACCTTCAGGCCAAACTGAATGTTTCTTGCAGGGTAGACCGACGTGGACTTTCCGAAGGTGCCGTCCGACAAGCCTCCATCGGGGTTTTGCAGGTTCACGTTGTTGAACAGGTTAAAGAACTCACCCCGGATCTGAATGCTTGCGGCCTCATCCTTCCAGAACCACGGGATCTTGTTGTTCTTGACGAGGTTGAAGTCAGTGTTGATGTATCCCGGACCGATGTAGGAATTGCGGCCGAGATCTCCTTCCTGACCCAGGCTCGGTACTGGGAAATCGGACCTCGTGAAGATACCATTCAGGAATTCTTGTTTGTTCCCACTCTTGAATCTGCCGAACGAGGGCAGCTTGGGATAGTCAGCATTGAACCCGTCGGCGTTGTAGTCGCAGCCGCTGTTCCCGATGATCTTTCCACCCGTATCCGTAATCGGGACAAAGGCATCGGTACACAGGACGCTGTACGGGCCGCCCTTCTGGAGGATGACGATAGCGCCAGCCTGCCATCCGCCAGCCAGCTTGCTTAAGAACCCGGTTTTCGGACCCGGGATATCGTACACGAAGCTGGCAGCGAGTTTGTGGCGGACGTCGAAGTCGGAAAGGCCGTAGTTGAGCCTCAAGTTGGACATATCCACCATCGTGAGGCCTGTGCCGTAACTACTGGCACTATCCTGGGCCTTGCCAACCGTGTAAGCAGCCTGGAAATCCAGACCGCGGCTGAATCGCTTCTTCACACTGAAGTTGCCGCCCGTATAGGCTGACGCGCCATTGGACTGACCGTAATCGATGCTTCCGAAGCTCGAATTCAGCCGATCCAGCGTACCGTCGAGCAGGTCGCCGTCGAAGCGGTTGACGTCATAGCCTTGGTACAGCTTGTGACCGCTCGAGCCGACATAGTTGCCCTCCACCACCCAGTTGTTGGTGAAGGCGTACTGTATGCCGACGAACCAGTTTTCAGAATACTGAACGCGCAGGTTCGGGTCCCACGGTTGGATGCCGCTCTTCGCCCCCAGGGCGCCGCCCTTCGGATCGACGCCGACCGTAATGCCCGTCATCGGCGGGTATCCATAGGGTGCAGTCTTCGATGTGCCAAAGCCGTAGACGGGTTTCGGCCCGGGGATGAACGCATTTGCTGTGATAACCGCGAACAGCGGAAGCTGGACACAGCAGTCGTGGAAAAACTGTCCAGAAAACCTATCAGTGAAGACCCCCGCGCCCGCGCGGACCGACATCTTTCCCTTCCCTGTCGGATCCCAGGCGATGCCGATACGAGGAGCGAAGTTGTTCTTGTCGGAGCCGAGGAGCGGAGCACCTTGGATCATCGACGCGTTCGCGATCCTTGAGGCAAAGTCGTTCCCACTGCCAAACACAATTCGCGAGAAGAGGCCCTTGGGCTTGTGCTGCTCGTACGGGACCCCGAACAGGTCATAGCGAAGCCCCAGACTAACGGTCAAGTTCGACTTAAGCTTCCACTCATCGTTGACAAAAGCCCCCCAGTGGGTAAAGACGGGAAGGAAGCTGTACCCGATCTGCCCTCCGGTAGCGGGATTAAACCCGTAATGGCTCTCTTCGACAGGATTGTCGAGGGCGAAATCGAACAGGTTGGTGAAGCGGTAGAAATAGCGGCTGTACTCACCTCCGAATTGGGCCCCGCTACCCCAACCATCGTCATGCGTGTAATTGGCGCCAAATTTGAAAGCGTGCTTTCCACGGTTCCAACTCAGCACGTTCCGCCACTCACCGTTGGTCTGGATGAAGGTCGGACCGCTGAACCCCATTCCGTACGCAGTCAACCCTGGAACGTTGATGTTGGGAATTTCGGGATGCGAACCACTCAAATCCACGTCTCCTCGCACCCGAGTCACTGTCAACGACCCTTCGTAAAGCAACGTGGGTGAGAAGATATGGGTGAAGTTCAGATTGAAGTACTCCCCGTATTCGGGCTCGGGCATGGTGAACGCCGGATAGATCGAGGTTGCGAAAGTCGCTTGTCGGCTCGTCCTGTACCAGTTGCCATACAGCCGGTCCTTGCCGTTGCGCCAGTTCTGATCGAGGCGTATATTCCACTGTCGGCCGTTCCGAGGATTCGTGTAGCTGGATGAGATATTTTCGGTGATCGGGAAGTTGCAGGGCAAAGCCCCAATGGGGGTGGGGATTGTTCCACTCCCGGTGCAACTGCTGCCCGCCACAGAGCCCGCCGTGGCCGCAACCCCCACGGGCGTACCGATGGGCGGGAAGCTATTAGCCAGGAAGGTCGACTTGTTATTGGGATAATTCGCCTTCAGGTAATTGATCAAGTCCGGCGTGAGCACGGTGCCCACCTGGGTTGATCCCGCACCCGACCGCAAGAAATCCATCGAAGCGAAGAAGAAGGTGCGGTCCTTCCGGATGGGCCCGCCCAAGCTCCAGTTACCTTCATTGCGCTGAAAGACGGGAATACGGTCGGTTGAGCCATCATAGCGTACGATAGTCTGCTGCTGGAAAATGTTTCCCGCCGTCAGGCGATTGTCGGTGTGGAAGTAGCCCAGCGTCCCGTGAACGCTGTTGGTTCCCGACTTGGTTACCACGTTGGTCACGGCCGAGGAGTTGCGTCCGTACTCGGCTGAGAAGTTGTTTACCGAGACGCGCACCTCCTGGACCGAATCGGCGTTGGGGTCCATGTTGACG
>Ga0187853_10003649_pt1 | contig 11791 bp, 9 predicted proteins | sample June2016WEW_6_10_2_FD_132417 | JGI IMG/M metagenome (GOLD analysis project Ga0187853, IMG submission 132417) | Peatland microbial communities from SPRUCE experiment site at the Marcell Experimental Forest, Minnesota, USA - June2016WEW_6_100 | ecosystem: Environmental > Terrestrial > Soil >... | reverse complement strand
GTCCTCCTCACCGCGGGAACGCTGCTCCGCGCGGCGACCGAGTTCTTCGACGAACAGCTCGTGGCGCAGATGTGGGCCTACGTCCGGCTGGCCGCCTCGACCGGCCAGGTGGCGGGCATCCTGATCGGGATCTTCGCGCTGTGGGGCCGGGTCCGCGGGGCCGCGATCCCCAAGGTGGAGCCGCCGCCGGCCTAGACCGCCGCACCCTTTCCCGTGAGCCGCTGGCGCGTGTAGGGGATCAGGCCGCCCGCCTCCATGATCGCCTGGCGCGCCGCGGGCAGGGGCTTGATGCCGAAGCGCCGACCCGACGTCAGGTTCGTCAGCTCCGTCAGCCCGATCGCGAGGTCGTCGCCTTCCGCGGCGGCGAGGTCCGGCACCTCGACGAGCTTCAGCCCCAGGTTGATCGCGTTCTGCAGAAAGATGCGCGCGAAGCTCTTCGCCACGATCACGAGCTCGTGGCCCTTCAGCGCCGAGACCGCCTGCTCCCGCGAGGAGCCGCAGCCGAAGTTCTTCCCCGCCACGACGACGCTCCCCGCCGACACGCCGCCGCTCCTGAGGAGCGCGTTGAACGCCGTCTGGTCGGCGAAGGCGAACTGCGGCGTCTCCGTCGGCAGGACGGTGGCCATGTAGCGGCCGGGGTAGATCTGGTCGGTCGAGACGTCGTCGTCCAGCGCGAGCACGACCCTGGCTCTGCTCATGCCGTGCCTCCGTTCCTCGGATCGGTGATGACGCCGGTCACCGCCGACGCGGCCGCCACCGCCGGTGAGCAGAGGTAGACCTCCGACGCCGGATTCCCCATCCGCCCCTTGAAGTTGCGGTTCGTGGTGGAGAGCGCGACCTCCCCGTCGCCGAGCGCGCCCTCGTGCACGCCGAGGCAGGGGCCGCACCCCGCGTTCATCACGACCGCTCCCGCTTGCATCAGGTCGCCGACGTAGCCCGCGGCCACCGCCTGCTGGAAGATGCGGCCCGACGCGGGGAAGACGAGCATCCGCGTGCCGCGCGCGACCTTCTTCCCCTTGAGGATCCGGGCGGCCATCGCGATGTCGTCCAGCCGGCCGTTGGTGCACGAGCCGATGACCACCTGGTGCACCCTGGTGCCGGCCACGCTCGAGACCGGCCGCACGTTGTCCACGGTGTGCGGGCACGCGATCTGGGGCTCCAGCTTCGACACGTCGAGCTGCACGATGCGCTCGTAGGGGGCGTCGGGTTCGGGCACCATCATGTCTACGTACTCGGTGACGCCGGCCTCCTCCCGCAGGTATCGCAGCGTCTCCTCGTCCGCCGGCACGATGCCGGACGTCGCCCCCGCCTCGACCGCCATGTTGCACAGCGTCAGCCTGCCGGAGGTGGGCATCGTCCGTATCGTTTCGCCGTGGAACTCCAGCACGTGGAAGGTCGCGCCCCCGGCGCCGAGCCGGCCGACCAGCTGCAGGATCACGTCCTTCGGCGCCACGAAGTCCGGCAGGGCTCCGGTCACCTCGACCTTGATGGTGCCCGGCACCTCGACGTTCGTCGCGTAGCCCAGCGCCCAGACGCTGGCCATCTCGGTGGCCCCGATGCCGAAGGCGAAGGCGCCGAGCGCCCCGTGGCTGGTGGTGTGCGAGTCGGTGCCCACGACGACCTGGCCCGGCCGCACGTAGCCGTTCTCGGGGAGCACCTGATGGCAGATGCCGCCCTCGTCACCCCGGATGTCGTGGAACTTCGTGATCCCCTGCGCCGCGACGAACTCCCGCACCTTCTTCTGGTTCGTCGCAGTCTTCGGGGTTTCCGCCGGCACGCGGTGGTCGAAGACGATGGCGATCTTCGAAGGGTCCCACGGCTTCGGCTCGAGCCCGGTCCCCTCGTAGACCTCGAGGAACTGGTTGATCACAAGCGCCGCGTTCTCGTGGCTCATCGCCAAGTCCACGGCGGGCTCGACGACGTCCCCGATCGCCACCATCCGCCGGCCCGTGGCTCTCGCCAGGGCCTTCTGCACGACGGTCATGCCCATACCGAACGCTCCTTCGCCTTAAACGATGCCCTGCGCCTTGAGCCGCGCGATCTCGTCCGGCCCGCACCCCAGGCCGGTCAGGATCTCCTCCGTGTGGTCGGAGAGCCGCGGCGGCGGCGCTTCGATCGCCCCGGGTGTCTTCTCGAACTTCGCCGTCAGGTTGAACAGCTTCAGCTCCCCGAGGCCCTCCGCGCAGACCGTCTGGATCACGCCCCGGTGCGCGATCTGCTCCTGCGTGAGCGCGGCCTCCAGCGGGAGGATCGCCCCCGACGGGACGCCCCGCGCGTTCAGCGCCTCCACCCAGTGGGCGGTCGGCCGCCGCTTGAGCTTCGCCTCCAGCAGGGGGGTCAGCGCCTTCCGGTTCTTCTTCCGCGCGTCGCGCCCGGCGAAACGCGCGTCGGTCTTGAGCTCCGGGACGCCCAGCGCGTCGGCCACCGCCTCCCATTGCTCCTGCTTGTTCGCCGCGATGTTGATCGCCCCGTCCGCGGTGTCGAAGGTGCCCGATGGGGCCGCGGTGAAGTTGTCGTTGCCCAGCAGCTGCGGCTGCTGGCCGCCGATCAGCAGGTTGGCCGCGACCCACCCCATCAGCGGCATGATCGAATCGACCAGGGCGATGTCGATGAACTGCCCTTCGCCCGTGCGCTCGCGGTAGTAGAGGGCCCCCATGATCGCGAAGGCGGCGTTGAGCCCGCCCACCGTGTCGCACACCGGGAAGCCGCAGCGCAGCGGATTGAGCCGCTCGTCGCCGTTGATCGCCATGATCCCGGAGAGGCCCTGGATGATCTGGTCGTAGGCCGGCTTCAGCGCGTCCGGCCCCGTCTGCCCGAAGCCGGAGATCGCGCAGTAGACGAGATCGTGCTTCGCCTCGCGCAGCCGCTCGTACGACAGCCCCAGCCGGTTCATCACGCCGGGCCGGAAGTTCTCGACGACCACGTCCGCGGTCCGCACGAGCTTGAAGAAGATCTCGCGCGCCTCGCGCTCCTTGAGGTTCAGCGTCATCGACTTCTTGTTCGCGTTCTGCGCGAGGAAGCTCGTCCCCATCAGCCGGTCGTTCAGCTCGGGGACGTTGCCCAGCTTCCGCGCGAGATCGCCGTCCACCGGGTTCTCGATCTTGATCACCTCGGCGCCCAGCAGCGCGAGGTGCAGCGTGGCGAACGGGCCCGACAGCACGTTCGTCAGGTCCAGCACCCGGATGCCGTCCAGCAGCTTCGGTGTCGTCATCCCTTCGCTCCCACCGCCTGCGCGATCGTCCCCGCGCGGTAGACGGTCCCCGGCATCTCGCGCCCGAAGAAGCGCGCGACGTCGTTCGCGACGCCGATCAGCGCATCGAGCTTCACGTCCGTCCTCAGCCCCATCGCCTGGAGCATGTGCACGAAGTCCTCGGTGCACGTGTTGCCCCCGGCGATCTTCGTGAACGGGCAGCCGCCGAGTCCCGCGACGGACGACTCGAACGAGGTCACCCCCGCACCGTACGCCGCCCAGCAGTTCGCCAGCGCGAGGCCATAGGTGTTGTGGAAGTGGCAGGCGGCCTCTACGCCCGGGCCCAGGGCCAGCACCGCCTCGAACAGTCGCTCGACGCGGTCGGGGACCGCGTGCCCCGCCGTGTCCGCGAGGCTCAGGTGAGTGAGCCCGGCCTCGAGGAATCGGGCGGCGAGCATGAGCACGCGCTCCTCCGGCACCGGCCCCTCGTACCCGCATCCGAAGGCGGACTGCACCGACACCTGCACCCGCATCCCGGCGTCGAGCGCGCGACAGGCGATCGCGAGGATGCGGTCGGTCGCCTCCGCGATCCCCATCCCCGTGTTCTTGCGCGAGTGGGTCTCGCTCGCCGAGACGCCCACGCAGAGCAGCTCGACGCCCGCCGCCTGCGCCCGCTCGAGGCCGCGCTCGTTCAGGACCAGCGCCGAGAGGGCCACGCCGTCCGTCCGCCCCAGCTCGGCGAAGAGCCGGTCGGTGTCGGCCATCTGCGGCACCTTCTCCGGGTGCACGAACGAGCCGACCTGCACCACGTCCACCCCGGTCGCGATCAGCGAGCGGATCCAGCGCAGCTTCTGCTCCGTCGGGACGACCTGCCGCTCCATCTGCAGCCCGTCCCTGGGCCCCACTTCGTGGAGGACGATCTTCCGCGCCGCCGTCGCCACGCCCTCAGGCCCTCAGCGCGCGCACGACGGCCTCGGCCACCTCGAGGGTCGTGCTCGTCCCGCCCATGTCGTAGGTGCGCGCCTTGCCCTCGCGGATCACCGCAGCCACCGCACGCTCGAGGCGGGCGGCCTTCTCGGCCTCGCCCAGCCAGTCGAGCATCATCTTCGCCGCGAGGATGGTGGCGAGCGGATTGACCTTGTACTGGCCCGCGTACTTCGGCGCCGAGCCGTGCGACGGCTCGAACACCGCCAGCTTCTCCCCGATGTTGCCGGAACAGGCGAAGCCGAGCCCGCCCACCATCTGGGCGGCGAGGTCGGAGATGATGTCGCCGTACAGGTTCGGAGCGACCAGGACCTCGTAGCTCTTCGGGTTCTTGAGGAGCCACATGCAGATCGCGTCCACGTTCGCCTCGTCCATGACGATGCCGGGGAACCCCGCCGCGACCTTGCGCGCCTCCTCGAGGAAGAGGCCGTCCGTCGCGCGCACGACGTTGGCCTTGTGGACCACCGTGACCTTCTTCCGCCCGTTCTCCCTGGCGTACTCGAACGCGGCGCGCACGATGCGCTCGCTGCCCTTCTTCGTGTTGACCTTGCAGGAGACCGCGTAGGCGTCGGCGGGGAGGTCCTTGAACGGCGCGAACGGCTTGCTCAGCTTCGCCAGCGCGGCCGACAGCTCGGCCGGCACCGGACTGAACTCGACCCCGGCGTACAGGTCCTCCGTGTTCTCGCGGAAGATGACGAGGTCGATCCCCTCCTTGAAGTTGAGCGGGTTCCCCGCGTACGCCTTGCACGGGCGGAGGCAGACGTACAGGTCGAACATCTGCCGCATCCGCACGATCGGCGAGCGGTAGACCAGCCCCTTGCCCCGCAGCTGCGGCGCGAGCTCCGCCTCCGCGGCCTTCGCCGGCTTGGAGGTGATGGCGCCGAACATCGCCGCGTCCACCCGCTTCAGCAGCTCCACCGTCCGCGGCGGGAAGGCATCGCCCTCCCGGCACCAGAACTTCCAGCCGATGTCGCTCTCGGGGTACGCCGCGTCGAGCTTCAGCTCGTCGAGGACGAGCCGTGCCGCGTCCATGACGTCCTTGCCGATGCCGTCGCCCGGCAGCCAGGCGATTGTGTACTGGGCCACCGTCACCACTCCGGGAGGGGGATGGGTCCGGGCCCCAGGAATTGCAAGAAACGCGCCGGGGTTTGGATAGGGGGACAAACGGCTTCAGGGCGCCACAAAACCGAGGGGCCGGCTGAATGCTCCGGCCCCTCCGAATCAGCTGAACCGCGCCCCGGCCTATGGCTTGGGGCGGGCGCGGAACTCCTCGTACAGTACCGTGTGCCGGTCGTTGAACGGCACCAGCTCGCCGCGGATGAAGACGTACTTCGGTCCATAGCGGGCGTCGAGGGGATCGCCGTCCGTCACGATCAACGTGGCTTCCTTCCCGGGCTCGATGCTCCCGAGGCGGTCGGCCACGCCGAAGATCTGGGCGGCGTTGATCGTGAGTGCTTTGAGCGCGTCGTCGGCCGGGAGCCCGTAGGCCTCGGCGAGCGCGGCGTTGTACGGCAGGTCGCGCGAGCTGTGAGCGTCGTTCGTCTGGAACGCGATCGTGACGCCCGCCTTCGCGAGCACGCCGGGGTTGGCGTAGATCTCGTCGTACGGATCGTCGGGGGCGACCCCGGTGGTTGTCGGACCCACGATGACCGGGATGTGCCGCGCGGCCAGCGTGTCGGCGAGCTGCCACGCCTCGTGCGCGCCCCGCAGGATCACCTTGAGACCGAAGCTGTCGGCCAGCGCCAGCACGCCCCGGATCTGCTGAGCCGTTTCCACGTCGAAGATCACGGGCTCGTCGCCGCGCATCACCGGCACCATGGCTTCCATCCCGAGATCCGTCTTCTGCGACCCCGGCGCCCCGGCTGCGAGCCTTGCCTTGATGTCGGCGTACGCCTTCGCGTCACCCAGGAAAGCCTTGAGCGCCAGCACCTGCCGGTTGGTCTGGTCGCCAGGGGCCTGCCGCGCCCGCCGGAAGCGACCGCCGCCGCCGGTGCTCGGGTACGTCATCACCATCGCGGCCGGGGCCCGCACCGCCATCTCCTGCGGCGTCCACCCGAGCAGATCCAGCAGCGCCGCCTGCCCGCTCACCAGGCCGCCGCGCGGCGAGGTGATCGCGGTGGTCACGCCGTTGCTGCGCGTGACCGGGATCGGCGTGGAATTGGGATTGACGGCGATGAGCGCCGCGTCCTGCGGATTGAACTCGCCCAGCTCCTGCAGATCCTCGCCGCCGGGGACTGAGTTGATCTCGCTGAGGCCGAGTCGAGTGCCGGCGTCGATCATGCCGGGATAGACGAACAGGCCGCTGCCGTCCAGCACCGAGTCGCCTGGCTGGGGCGCGGCGTTGGCGCCGACCGCCTCGATCTTGCCGTTGCGGATCACGACGGTGCCTCGCTCGATCCGCGGCCCGGTGACGGGCACGATGGTGACGTTGCGGATCGCCCAGCCGCGCGCCGACGCCGCCAGGCCCGTCGCCGTTTGCGCGTGGAGCGCCGGCGCTCCCGCAACGAGCAGCGCCGCTGCCAGCACGAACCCCCGTGCGTCCGTGCGTCGGTGCATCCGTGCGTCCGGTCTCACTGTGCCCCCCTTCCCGCTGCGGCCGGTCCCCGATGCTGCCGCTGCTCCTGGAGCTGCTGCATCTCATGCTCCAGGGTGGGCGCCGTGGTCCGGTCGAAGAAGACCCGTCCGTCCACCAGCGTCATCTCGACCCGCGACGCAGGCGCGAACGGATGCCCGCTGAAGATCGCGAGATCGGCGTCCTTCCCGACGTCGATCGAGCCGACCCGGTTCTCGATGCCCAGGATCCGGGCCGGATTCAGGGTGATCATCTTCAGCGCGTCCGTCTCCGACGCGCCGCCGAAGTGCATCGTCTTGGCGGCATCCTGGTAGAGCCGGCGCGCCCGCTCGTCGTCGTCCGAATTGATCGCCACCACGACGCCGTGCTGCGTCAGCAGCGCCGCGTTCTGCGGGATGGCGTCGTACGCCTCCAGTTTGTAGCCCCACATGTCCGAAAAGGTCGATACGGCCGTGCCGGCCGCCGCGATCTCGTCGGCCACCTTGTATCCCTCCAGCCCGTGCTCAAGGCTGGCCACGCGGAAGCCGAAGTCGTGGGCCACCCGGAGCAGCATCAGGATCTCGTCGGCGCGGTAGGAGTGCGCGTTCACCAGCCGCCGCCCGTCCATGATCTCGACCAGCGCATCGAGCTGGAGATCCCGCCGCGGCGGAATCGGCTCCGCCTGGCCCCGCCGCAGCGCGCGCCGCGCGGCCTCGTACTGCTGCCACTCGGTGCGGTAGGCCACGGCCCTCGTGAAGGCGTCGCGAATGACCTCCTCGACCCCCATCCGTGTCTGCGGATAGCGAGGATGGCCGGCGAAGGTCTGGAAGTTGGATTCCTTCGGGTTCTCGCCGAGGGCGAACTTGATGCTCGGCGGAGCACCCTCGAAGAAGAGGCTGTCCACCGGCAGCCCCCAGCGCAGCTTCAGCAGGGTGTTCTGGCCGCCGATCGCGTTGGCCGAGCCGTGCAGGACGTGGATCATCGTCACGCCCCCCGCGAGCTGCCAGTAGATCGTCGGCATGTCCTGCTTGACCACGTCGGCCATCCGCACCTCGGGCGTGATCGCATTGGTGATCTCGTTGACCACCTCGACGGCGCTGTGTGAGTGCTCGTCGATGATGCCTGGCATCACGTACCGGCCCGTGGCGTCGATGACCTGCGCGCCCGCCGGTACCGCGACGTCCGCACCGACCGCCGCGATCTTCCCCTCGCGGATCACGATCGTGCCGTGGGGAATCGTCCCGTGGCTCACCGTGAGGATCGTGGCGTTGGTGATCGCCACGAGGTGCGCCGCCGGCGGGACCGGCATCGTGAACGGCGCTGGCGACTGCGCCGCGAGAGACGTGGCGGCGACCACGGAAATCAGCGCCGCGACGACCCCTCGCAACTTGGCGTCTCGCAACTGGCAGGTCTTCATGGAGTCCTCTTCTGGGCCGTGAAGCTCGCCGATCCCATGCCAGGGATGTCGGCGGAGCCGCGCATCTGGTTCCCCTCGACGTCGCCGCGGAACGTGATGGTGGTGCTCTGGCCGGCCATGTTGAGCGTGATGGCCCAGCTGACCGAGTTGCCGGCGACCTCGCCGTTGTCCACGGCAGCGCTTCCCGCCTCCGACGTCACCTGGCCGGTGAACGACGTGCCGCTCTGCGTCACGGTCATCGTCGCCGGATTGCTCCCTTGCGGCGTGGTCACCGATATGTCCCACGTGCCGCCGACGTCGGCCGCCGGCCCGGCCCCGGCGGCGCCGCGCCCACGGGCGGCCGGCGGCGGCGCGACGACTTCGTAGCGCGCGCCGTCCACGAAGACCGCACGCACCTTGGCGCTGTCTCCCAGCAGGTCGCCTTCGGTCACCACCAGGTTGGCGATCTTCCCCGCCTCGATGCTGCCCAGCTGCGCTCCCACGCCGGCGATCTCCGCCGGGCGGATGGTGAGGGCCTCCAGTGCCACGTCCCGCGGCAGGCCCGCCGCGATCGCCTTGCGCACGTTAGCCAGGAACTCGCTCGGGTGGAGCGAGCCGCCGGAGCTCAGGGCGAAGCGGATGCCGGCGCTGTTCAGCGCCGCCGCGTTCCCTTCGATGACCGGACGCGCGGCGCTGTCGGCCTCCGCGCTGTCGCCCGGCGTGTGGCGCTCCGTCCACCGGTACTGCCACCCCGTCACCTCCGGCGCCTTCGGGAAATCCACTGACACCACGACCGCCTGCCCCGTCGACTTCAACGCATCGGTGGCGCGGAACCCCTCGGTGGCGCCGACCACCGTCAGCTTGAGCCCGAACTCGCGTCCGATCAGCACCGCGCGGCGGATTTCGTTCTCGTTCTTCGCGAAGAAGAAGACGGGGAGATTGCCCTTCAACGCCGGGATGAGGGCCCCCAGCTGCTCGTCGTAGGGGGGCCGCGCCATTCCGACCGGGTTGGCGCGATACCGGTCGAGCAGCAGCGCCTGGCGCTGCGCGTTGTAGAACGCCTGGCGCTCGTACGCGATCACCCCGAGCAGCGTCTCCGGGTAGCGCCCCTGCACGCCGTCGAATCCGAGGTTCTCGGCCACGGGCGACCGGATGACGGCCTGCTCCGTGAGGCTGTCCTCGAGCGGCACGAGCGCCGAAAGGCCGCGAAAGGCCCCGCGCGCCGGCGCGACCAACACGGCGGTGATGCCGCCGTCGCGCAGGCTCTTGATGTCCGCCGGCGTGGCCTTGATCTCATCCGCGATCATCCGGGCCGGCTCGAGCCCGGCCGGCGTGGACTCGGTCGCGGCCGGGGTCCCTCCGCCGCCGGCGCCGCGGGCGCCCTGCGCTGGAGCGGCGGGGAGGCCGAGGGTGGAGATGAGGTCGATGATCCCTGGATAGACGGTGCGCCCGCTCAGGTCCAGGACCCGCGCGTCCGCCGGCGGCGTCACGTCGGCGCCGACGGCCTGGATCAATCCGTCGCGCACCACGATGGTGCCGTGCTCGATCACACCCCTCGTCACCGTCTCGATGCGGACGTTGGTCAGCGCCCACGTGCCTTCCTGGGCGCGGCAGGGTGAGGAAACGGCGAGCGCGACAGTGAGGAACGCGCCGGCCGAAGCCGGCAGTGCCAGTCGCATAGGTGCTCCGGGGAGATGTGCAAACAGCGGCAACGGAACGCGTGATCGTACGGGCCTGCTCCAGACCCGTCAAGGCGATGGAACAGGAGTAGTACGCACGCCAGCCGGACCTTGTTGGACCCCTCCTTGCGGACCGCGCGGCGGCGGGATATCAAATCTGGGCCACATGAGCGACCCCCTCGTGACCCTCCGCGAGTACGCGAAGCTCGCGCCCTGGAACATCCGGGATCTCGCGGCGTTGTCGGGCGGCATCCTCGACGCGTCGGGCGTGACGCCGATCAACGCGGCGGCCCAGAGCCGGCCGTCCGACCGCACGATCCGCTTCTACGTCACGCGCCACCTGATGAGCCCGCCCGAGGGGCGCGGCACCGCGGCCACGTACGGCTATCGCCACCTCCTGCAGCTGCTCTCGATCAAGCTGCGGCAGATGGAGGGGGCGACGCTGGCCACGATCACCAAGGACATCACGGAGGCGCCGGGCGACGTGCTCGAGAAGCGCGTGGCCTCCGCGCTGGGCACGATGCCGTCGCCCGAGCAGTTGGATTTCCGTGGCCACGTGGCGCCCCGCGGGCGGGTCGCCCGCGCCGTCAACCAGCGCGCCGCGTTCACCGGCGGCCCGGACGCGTCCGCGGCGCCGGCGGGAGCGTGGTACCGCATGGCGCTCGACGACGGGGCGGAGGTTTCCCTGCGGCAGGACCACCCGGCGGCGCGCACGGCGGCCCAGCGGCAGCGCCTGGCCGACCGCATCGCGCGAGTGGTGCGGGAGTCGTCGGTCGAGCCGACCTCGTAGCTCCGCATGCGGCTGCGCTGGCGGCTCCCCGTCGTCCTGACCGCGTGCGTCGTCGTTGCGCAGCTCTTCGCCCTCGATCCCCTCGTCGACGTCGTGACCTGGACCGCGCCCGCGTCGGCGCGGCTTTCGTATCCCGTCCTGCACGTCGTCTTCGCGCCCCTGACCCTGCTGGCCGACTGGCTCAACGGCGGCTCGCGCCGCGACCTGATCGGCTTCGGCGTCTGGGCCCTGCTCGCCTACGTGCTGGCACGCCTCGCCGCACGCCGCACTCCGCCCGCGCGCCGGGCGCTGCGAGAGGCGGCGTACGGCGCCGGGTTCGTCCTCGCCCTCGCCGCATTCGTCGCCTGGGGCTACTGGCTCCCGCGCCCGATTCCCCGGCTGGCGGCGGCGGATCCCGACGTGCTCATCCTCGACGTCCACTCGCACACGGCGATGTCCCACGACGGCCGCCCCGGCTTCGGCGCAGCGCAGAACGCCGGGTGGCACGCACGGGCGGGATTCGACGCGGCGTTCGTCACCGATCACAACGTGTTCGGCGCCGCGAAGATCTGGCGCCTCGAAGCCGCCGGGCGGCGGCCGCGCCTCCTCGACGGCGAGGAGGTGTCGCTCTTCGGCATCCACCTCCTGACTCTCGGCATCAGCGCCGTGGTTCCGCACCAGCCGTACGATGCCTCGTGGGACTCAACCGGAGCCCTGATCCGGCGCTTGCACGCCGACTCCGTCTTCCTCGTGCCGACCTTGCCGGAGGACTGGGGCCACCACACGGGCGCCGAGTTCGGACAGCTGAGCGAATGGGGCGTCGACGGATTCGAGATCTGGACCAGTGCGCCTCAGGCCATGGACCTTCCACCCTCGGCACGGCGCACGGTGATCTCGTGGTCGAGGCTGGAGAATCGACCGATCTTCGGCTCGACCGACATGCACGGGTACGGCAACGCAGCGACGGTGTGGAACCTGGTGCGGCTGCCGGGGTGGCGTGCGCTTGGCGACAGCGCGTTGACGCGCGCGCTCATCCATCACTGGCGCTCCGGCGGCGTCGCGTCGAATCAGGTGGTGGCCCTGCGGCGCTGGCTCCCGGAAACGCGGCTCGGCTCGGCGTTCAGCGTGCCCGTGAATCTGGGCCTGCTGCTGCGCACCGCCTCCCGCCCGCACGCGGTCCTGCTGCTCGGATGGATCTGGCTGATCGCGCTCGTCGGCTCCC
>Ga0187853_10003646_pt1 | contig 11795 bp, 17 predicted proteins | sample June2016WEW_6_10_2_FD_132417 | JGI IMG/M metagenome (GOLD analysis project Ga0187853, IMG submission 132417) | Peatland microbial communities from SPRUCE experiment site at the Marcell Experimental Forest, Minnesota, USA - June2016WEW_6_100 | ecosystem: Environmental > Terrestrial > Soil >... | reverse complement strand
CGGTACCCTAACTATGCATGAGAAATGTTTAAAGTTAGCGTAATAGTCTATGGTAATATTATGGAACCTTACAGAGTAATCCATGGATCCGTTAAACTGAGTAATGTTTAACAATACCGGTTGGGGATTGATGAAGGATGAAACCCCCATCGCCTCTTTCCAAAAAGGTATAACGGAATAATTCCAAGGGGTATTATTAGCCCTTGGTTTCAATAATCCCGGTTGTGATTGGAATATGCTTGGTAATATTATAGCCCAAAAAGAGATAACTAGCGCATAGTAGATTACATAACTCCTTAGTTTCCACATCTAAGGGCCTTACTGATTCTATAGGAAGAGATATACTTAAAGGTATGGATAAAGAGGGCCGGGTAACTCCGGCCCAAAAACCCAAACTACTTAATCGTAGCTTCCCTTTCCTTTCTTTCCTCCTAGGCCCGTAAAGGCTCCGATAAGGTTGTGGATTGCTGGCGCGGCGAGAGAAAGGAACATCAGCAGTATTACCGCTCCAACTATCGTGAACACAGTTGGGCTAGTATATGCCGCGATGAAGTTTCCTATCGCAAGGCCCGCATCTGTGGTTGGCCCCACAGCGGTTTGGAAGATACTCAAAACGAAGAGTATCACCCCGTATCCGATTCCTAGCAATACAGCTAAGGAAATTATTGTCTTACCCTGTTCTATCTGGCTTGGCATGTTTTCACCAAGTTAACATCCAATTCGCTTTCTTATAAAGCGTTGCGTTAACATCATTCTATATTAACGAACCAATCCGGGGGCCATATGCTTATTACTGTCCCTTTATGATTGGTTCTTGGGGTTGGTACCTCAGGATGGGATAGGGCCGCAATGTAAGAATCGTATGAAACTGTCTTTGGTTTCCTTCTGTCTATCAAATTCTTTGTTTCAACCCTGATCCGTATATGAGTCCATTCTTTCTCTTTTATCTCAACCATCTTATCAGCTTATCGGCTAACGTTAGCCTTACAATAACGATAATACCGAATATTGTAGCATTTAATGCGAATATCCAACCGGTAGCCACAGCATCAGCGTTATTCAATAAAAATGAATCGCATAGCCATACAAAACTAAAAAGCAACCATAACCATTTCATTGCTATATCCTTATCTATCAAATATCCGATAAAGAATAAAATCCCTATAACCAACGGAATTATGAACCTATATTGAATGTTAGAATTTACATTCAACAATCCAGTATTGTTTACGTTTATAGATCCGGTATTATTCACCTTAGCCGATACATTCAATGTATTAACGAATCTTATACATTCGGTATCGTTTCCGGTTACATTCTCTCCGCAGATAACCCCGGCTGGAATAGTTGTTGAAATTGTGGAAGTTGAAGTAGATGTTGAGGTGGTGGTAGTTAAAGTGGAGGTTGAAGTAGTAGAGGTAGTGGTACTAGTAGTTGTAGTTGTGGGAGGTATTGCATAACTCATATTCATAGATGCTAGAGCCTGATGCGATTGCTGGTTGGCCGCCGCCGGTGAAGGCCAGCAACCCGAGGTACAACCCGGGTTATAATAATCTTCGCCGCGGGACACTCCCACGACGTAGTTTATTCCCATGTCGTGGAAAGCCAACCAATACTTAGTGCCCATAACTATCGGAGTGGCGCACCCAGCGACATTAAAAATATTCCAACCTGTAATCTCTAATACTGTTCCCGAAGTGCATAAAGGTAAATTTGGAGAATCACCTGAATCAGAATAAATACCAACATCAGATAACGCTAGTCCCCCATTAGATGAAACATTTATCCCTATTGTTTGAAGAGTCCCTGAGCCCGACGCTGTTATATTCTGATAGAATAGATGCGTTGATCCGAAATTATTGTTTCCACTTGGAGGTACCCCGATATAATCTGTTGTGGCATTAACGACACTTAAGAATAGCATCAAGATTGTAAGTGCAAGCCCTATTTGCTTAATATTCATCTTATCCACTACCTTCTACTTTCTGCTTCTTATCCCTTATCTGCATTTCCCATACCGCTAGAAGCGTAAGCAATGCCAATACCCCGGCCAATGCCGCCAACCCAAGGATACTGAGATTCAACCAGTAATTATATACCATATATAGTAAAGAGGATGCAATTGTACCGGCAAATCCCGCATAATCTCCCCTCCGTGTTTTCATTGCAACTATTCCGGCTATTACGAATACAAGGATATATGGGAATACCGGCATGGATATTGATTGGGAGCTTACATTCGATATTCCCGGGGTTGCCGATTCGTTCAGCGTATTAACCGGAGGGGCTAGAACGTTTATCGTAGTTGTAGTTGTAGCCCCAACTCCCGTAACAAATAAGAGCAATGCTAAAATCAAAATTTGTTGTTTCATATGAACCGCGACACAAACCCCATCAGGGTTCCTATCATTTCCAATATAACGTGGCCATACTTAAACCCAAGTATCCCTATCAGCAATGCATAGCCAAGGGCCAGCAGATCTCCTATAGGCCCAACGCTAACCATTATTAGCGGTATGAACACAACGAAAACAAACCCGAATAGCCCTAGCATAAGCACAATGAGAGCTATCAGGTTAATTATTAGCCATATGAAATTAAGGATTACGTTCACAATCGTAACAAGCACATCCACAAGCCATATTATCGCGTTAGCAACCCCGCTAAGAAACCAACTGCTAGAAGTTGGGGTTAACTGCGGGATCGGTTTCGAACAAGATAAGGTAGCGAATGAACACCCGGAGAATGATGTTACTATATTCGTTGTAGTATCATTAACCAAAGATGTAAACGTATTAAACCCACTGATCGCTCCTGATATACCAGTATTGGATCCGGTACTAACATTACCGAAAGTAATGGCGAATATAGCCCCTATTATCTCAAATATGAATATCCCAACGAATACCTTTCCTAACGTTGCTGTGTTATCGCTCATTTCCACCACTTGTGCGCGTTCTTGATTACATAGTATCCCGCCGCTATCAAACTAACAAGAAGGAACGCAACCCCTATTGTTTTCACTCCTAAGAAGAGGGTTAGCCCTAGAAAGTTTGCGGCAACCAACCCGAATCCAACCACCCATTCATTCTCGGTTGTAAACATCAATCCGATCAGTATAATTTCTATTATTGCGAGCATGAAGGCAACCGCAACCGGTATTGTAAGATCGTAGAAGGTAACGTTTCCACCCAGTTTAAGCAATACATACGTCGCGTTACCCCATAAAGAGGAATTGCTAAGGCCATTCCCCGGGGCTATTATTGTACCATTCGCACTAACGTTAAGCTGTATTGGAGTTGTTGGGAGCAATGTTTTATTGCTCAGTAATGGATTGGTATCTATCTTCGGGTTAAGGATAAACTGAGTAGTAAACAACTTAGAGGATTGCGCGGTTATCCCACCAGTAAGGCTAACATTAACCGAGTCAACGGATCCCAATCCGAAATTATTATCCCATGCAGTTCTATTTTCAACATTGATGTTACAAAAACCACCATCGGTTGTATCGGATGAAAGGCCATACATAATCATATCCAACCTACTCTGGCATCCGTAAACATGCGGAACCACCCAAATAACTTTGTTTAACGAGTAATCCCCAGTATTCGCATCCACCACCTTGTTACCCAAAGTACACGATGCGGCCCCTGAACATATCTCTAGGAATTGCCTTGTAGCGTTAGCGGTATAGTACCAACCCCTAAAATCGCTAGTAAGATGCGCTTGCCCGCGTATAATCGAATTTGGAGTAAGTACATCATTTAGTCTTATTACGGATGGTTTCGTGGTATATGCATAACCATACTTCGCCCCATTCCCTAAGCTCCATGAATTGTAAACAACCGGCTTATCAAATCCGTTTTGATTTTTAAGGCTATCCCAATACATGAATAAGGAGTTGAATACATGGCCGGTTGTACTTTCGTTAGGGATTAGGAAACTCGCGGTACTGCTATTAGCGGTACAACTAAGTATAGAGAAGTTTACCGCCCCATGATCGAATGGGGTTACGTTATCGTAATCCCTGAAATATACTTGTCCGCAAGTATTCCCCATTTCCGCATAATGGGTTATGTTCACTATTGCGAATGTAGTATTTCCCGCATTAGATTTAATAACGTTCTTTGTATTCTGATGGCCATCATATGCGTAGCTCGTTATATTGCTACTCCAAGTTATGTTCTTTATTTGCTCTCTGAATTTAAAGCAGAACCAAGGGGCCGCATCGCAACCCGCCGGTACCGGGTTTAATGGGGTTGCGTTATAGAATGGAGTTGTATTAGTAAACGTGGTGGTATAGGCCGGTAGTAAATAAAATACCGTATCTACCGAAGAGGAGTTATCCGTATGAATCGTTATCGTTGCCTTGTTATTGGTTCCGGTATAAAGCCAACCAATGGATGCGGTTGTGGATCTGTTGTATAATCCATACTTGGTTCCGTTTTGGTTCCAACCTATCCCATTCGATGCTAGGAATGTCTGGTTGGCCCCCATTGTAAAGGCATTGGCCGGGTTGGTTACATTTCCAGCTATCAATATTGTTAATGGGGTTGTTATCTTGCTTATTAGCGGCCCGCCGCCAAGTATCCCTTTCCCTATTATCGAGAGGTTAAAGGAGTTCGCGGTAATAACCCCCTCTTGTACCCCGCCCTTATTTATATAATCCACGCTAATATTCTGATGTACGTAAGCCTTGCCTTCTATAAAGAAATATGGTTGTATTGGCCTAAAACTCCAAGAACAAGTTTGGTTGCTTATGTAAGAACATCCTAGGAATGTTACGTTGTTGTGCTTGAATGGATGCACTACCGGCCCGAATGATTGATTCAACCCAACTAGATATTGGAGAAATGGGTATTTTATCGCATTGATATCTATGCTTACGTTATTATTCTGATCGGCCATGCTCGCGGTTCCCTGATTAATTGATTGGTTCCAAAACATAGCCAGCGTATCGTATTTGTTTCCGCTCTGTGTTTTAAGCGAAACTAGGAACCCGGAGCTATAAGGATAACCGCTAACATTCCCGACGAAAACTGATCCGTCGTACCCCCTGAATAGCCATCCCGAAGCCCCAACGTTTATCGTATTGCTGAATGTTGCATAGAAGTAATTAACCGGCCCGGCCTTATTCCCATAGAAGGTAATGTTATGGTTGATCCCGGTAAAGTTCATAACATCGTGAAAGTTGGTAACGTTGGAATATACCGCCGGCCATGCCGCGTAGAGAGGGTTGGCTAAGACTATCATAAGCAGAACGAACCACTTTATTCTTTCTATCATGTGTTCACCTGAAATTAAGCACTATCGTAACCGCCAATGCCACGAATATGAATAATGCAACCCAGTTGGAATTTAAAGCCCCATATGTTTGGGGTAAGTACAACTGCATATTAAACCCGGTTGCAATTCCAAGGATCGGGGTTCTTAGCGAAAGGAAAAGGAAAGCAAAGAATACAAGAAGGATTATATTCAGAACGGCCATTCCCACGTTGGGATTGGTATAGGCCTCTATCGGGCCGGTAAGAACGAATATTATCAATATCAGTATAAAGGTTACATCAAAAAACCCAAATACCCATTGGAATAACGTTATAAGGAATGTATGGCTTGCCGGAGTAGAAGGTATAACATTGAATATTATCGAGAATAACATAGCTCCTAGGCAAAAGAAGATGGCTATCATTCCCAATACCATGTAAGCGAAGAGCGCGTTCATGTAAATAACATGAACCTACTTTGATAAAAACCCCGCTTTAATTAACTCTTCTTGCTCTTCTAGGATTGTTTGGGGTTTCTTTACCAAATATGATTTCCTTACCTTATCCTCAAAATCCGCTTGGGTTTCCATTCTCGTTAGTGTTCTATCTATTTGCTCCAACGTTTTTGTTTGCCAACTCTTCTTTATCTCCATGTAATATTTCCAAATAGAATCATTCCTAGGCCCCCAAGCTATCTCGAATATGTAGTTCGTATCTTTCCTTAGTTCGTTATCTCCGATGCTATCGTTTAGCAAGCTCGGTTTCTTCTCAAATCTATCAGTATTAATGATCTGGCGCTTGATTATCGGGAATCTTTTACTATCCGCATAAACCTTACCCCGGCCCACCATATCTACCAAGATAAGGATATCGGCCTTCTTTACTATCCTCAAATCTATATCGGTATAATCTTGCATTATGGTAATTATTACGTTATGCTGGGATGCAAGGAAATTCAATATCTCTAGATATTTCACTTGGATATAACGAGTTGCCTCTCTTCTATCTGCGGTAAAGTATCCTTCATCCGCTATCAACACATCTTCTTTAAGTTCAGCGAAGAGTTTAAGGCCTTGTTTGGAATTGAAAGCCATATTATGATCCACGAAAGCCTTAGAGAAAACCTTATTATCGCGCATATAAACCAATTCCGCGATTATCGAAGCTAATGTGGATTTCCCGCTTTGCGCTCTACCTATAATCAAAATGTTAATATCCTTCTTGGGCCTAGCCTTGGCTCTACCGGCCCAAATAATGTAACTGAGATAATCCAAGTTGGCATTTCCATATATCATTTAAGATCCACCAATATCTTATCGCGTTTCTTTCTCTTCTTTATGTCCCGCTCATATTCCTTAACAAGTTTCTCGGGATTGGCATTAGGTACCATTGCGAATATCTTTTCAGCGAGTTTAATCTTGGGGTTACGTCTTTCCATTGGCAACTTATCGTTAAGCAGATCCATATAAGCATCAAATATCTTGTTCGCGTTGTGGGCAACCCTTCGCAATAATGGGGTTGTTATATATCGGGTATCTGCGTTTTCAACCAAGGCCCCCAACTCCTCTATGTATTCTTGGAGAGTTAGCCCCTCCGGGGATTTCAAGGAACATTCCTTAAACTGCTTTATGATAAGCTCTTCTTGCAAGCAGAGAATATTAAGCAAGCGATCTGCGGCCATGTTCATCGGCGCGTTTACCCCCAATTCTAACATGAAATTTGTTAGCGCGCCTTCTATCATAAATAGCTTGGCGATGGGTACTTGAGCGATTGTATATATTCCCCTATATTCGCTCCCGGGTATCCCAACCAGCGTTTCGGCCATGCAAATTCACTTTATAGTGTTTGTTGTCTTGTTTAGTATGTAATGCAACAACACATGGTTATCTTGCGCCATCTTACTGAAATTCTGTACCATCGGGGCTAATACATTCGAGAAAGCATTACCTTCGAATACCAACGCAACAACCCCAACTATTATTACTAATGCCATCAACCAAGGCCCCCACGTTGCGAACCAATTTCCCGGAGGGGTTATTTTGTTTTCATCGTCTAGCCTCATTCCTTCATAATCCCTAACGAAGTTTGCCCGGGAAAGTAAACGCTCATCTGGGGTTATCTTGGATAGATCCGTTTCATCCCAACCAACTTGCACATAGTTCATGCCATCGAATATTGATTTCGCGCAGTTTTCCATTGCGCCTTTTTTCCCGATTGGAAACCTTTTCGTCTTATCCCAAATAATATCCATGTGCTTCTCTGTTTTCCCAAACAACCCTTTCTTTTCTTTCCAAGTGAACATTCCCTTATCGTAAACTCCCGATACCGAAAAGTTTGGTTCCGTCGCCTTTTCATCGTATATAAAAACTCTCATTTATTCACCTATCTGAGCGATACATTCGGCTACCACATCCGCCGCGTCTTTGCATAGGTTATATCCTAGCTTTAAAATCTCTTCTTTAGTGTGTGTACAATTTTTAAGTATCTGTTTTCTATATTTATCGAGTTTCTCTATTGATTCGTTTTTGTTCATTTTATCCCATCTACTTTTGCAAGTATAAACCCCTCCATGAAAACCCTTCTAGTGAATCTCTTTCCGTTGAACATTATCAGCAACCTCTCTAACCTTGTAAGTTCTTTCCACCAAACCCCAAAGGCTAGCTCGGCCTCGTTCATTAGAAATTGATCCACGTTCTTAAACTCCTCTTTGTTCATTGTTTACCCCCTTTTATCGGTATCAACCCGGCCAGCTTTTCACCCCACCCCGGGGCTTTCTGCGGCAACTCCGGGCCGGTTGTACTCCTTACCATCTGGTTGAATATGCTGTAAACTTGTTTGGTGAACGCATCCATAGTAAAGCCCTCTCTGGCCTTGTAAGTCATCGGGATATAAGTTGTATGATAAGCGTTTATCGCATAGATGTACGCAGGGTTTATCTCGAATGTATTATGATCTAGATAGATATTCTTAAGGAGTAACATCCTCGTATCATGCTTATAGCTCCTCCATAAATTGAATATCTCCTTGGCCGTCATACTGCTTAACTGCGTTACATGGGATACCATACCATACAACCCATGCGAAAGAGTATCAGAACAAAGTTCATTGCACATTCTACCACTTCTATCTTTTCTCGGGCCGAATATCTTATTAGAGAATTTAGGTACCCCCGATATCAACTTTGAGCTAATCTTATCGTTATACGATATCTCATGCCAACCGCATAAGGCCAACCTGAAATTCAGATCCAATACCGCTTGGATGTTCGTTGCGTATCTTTGAAAATCCTCATTGGTTCCGTTGGTATCAGGTAATTCTATGCTCATAACATCCGTTGGCGATTCCTTATCCTCTCCGATGGGAACCTTCAGATTAGCCTTTGGTTGCTTGAGTTGTTTCTTTTCCATGTTGTTTACCTTCTAAATACCAAGCTACACATCTTCAGTGTGTAGAAGGTGACTTTTACTCTTGCGAGCACGGAAACCTGTTCGTTCACGTGCAGGAGGAGTGCGAGCTTTCTTTGTAATCTCGAATCCGTAAGGGGAATATGAGAAATCATGCTCACCTTTATGCCCTCTGATTAAAAGACAAATACGCAACCAAAACAGTTCTCCGTGCCTTTCAAATTCTCTGTGGTTGCACAACGTATATCGCTTTTTCAAACCCATTCTTATCACCTACACCTTCGAGCTACATGATTCATCGTGTAGACATCGACTTCTTACGCTTACGGCGAGCGGATACCTTGCCCTTGAGGGCAATGGAGGAGCGAGCTTCCGTTCCTACCAAATATCCTAACGCCAAACATGTCAACACCATCAACAAAATTCCGAATAACGCTAATGTTTCTGCTATGCCGTCTATGTTGAATCTGACTTGGCTTAATGTGAGTATGAATCCTATGAAAAACAAAACTGCAATTCCGATTGTGCCTGCAATTCCACTTATCTTTTTTCTCTTTAATTCTTCCATTATGATTCCTTCTCGCTGATGCACTTTGGACAAAATAGGTAGTTGTTGACATTGGTATTTGGGAATAGACCGCCCAAATCTTTTCTGTATGCTCTCGCTCCTTTTGCCTCGTCTTTTGTTAGTAGTCTTCCACACTTCACACAATGATACATTACAGGCATTTCACTCACCTTGTCTAATTCTATCCGGGGTTGTTTTCCAACCGCCCCACTTACCTTCTTTCTTTAATCTATCCAGCTCATTTATCATCAGCGAGTTCGCTTTCCTTAGCGTTGCGTTCTGATTCATCAGGGAATGGATAAACTTATTAATATCATATCCAAACGTTCTTGATTCCCCAAGTAAACCTTGTTCTATCCCGAGCCTGACTAACTTTAATTCTGCGGGTTTCATACTTATATAAAGAACATACTTTTTTAAAAACTCTTCTATTGGGTTATAATTCTAACATATTATTAGAATCAATAGTTTCGCGCTATCTGAGCATGCGCCGCGCTCCCCAACCGCGCAGAATGAAAAAAATTACCTCCGGGCCACCTATTCCCTCCGATTACCCCACCGCGCAAGCGGATAGTCGTTGTTGGAACGTTAGATGGGATCTCTTACGTTGTTTCCACCTATCATAAGAGATACTTACATACCCATTACATGCATTAGGGTAGCATGCTAGCCCATGTTTCCATTTCGATTGCCCGCACTTATCGCAGTTAGCCATAGTTTCCACTCTTAGTATAATGATAACATAGTTATCCGATGGGGCCGAGGGAGGGGAATTAATCTTTTAGGTGGAGAAAAATTCGCCCCCGGCCTCCCGATCAGATAAGATACTCTTATGCGTTTCCTGATATATTAACCTTTTGGGGAAGTGAGCCTAGAATACTAAAGATTCAAACTCCATACCCCGAATAGTGGAAGTGAGATACCCAACCGAAACTTCCACTATTCGGTTCTAAGATAGTTTTAGTATCTTATCCTTCTTATGCCTATACCACTTTTCATTCCGGCATTGGTTGAGGAAGCATCTGTAAACATAGATAATCTCCTTATCCGTTTCGTTTCTTTCTTTAAACTTGTATAGGTGGGCATGGCCTTCTTTACCTATATGCCCCCAATTCTCCACATTTTGATCTGACATATTTAAAGCAACTCCTCAAATGCGTTTCTAAGTATCTGTTTATGTTCATCAGATAGGGTATTTTTGCAATATTCAATTATTATTTCAATCGGTATTTTGGGTTTGGAAATCATTTTTCTACCCAATCTATCAGTTTCGTATAAGCTACTTTCAACAAGGCTAATAATCCCGTTACAACTACCACATACAACTCCTCTTATTTTTCCATCTTTATGGTTATGCTCAATACAAAGATGGTTGTTATTTCCTTTGCATAGTTTACATACGTTTCCTTGTGCTTCATAGAGTCTTTTTCTAACAATAGCCCAGAAGTTAGGGTTTAAATTTTCCATAGGTCTTTCACCTATGTATTATAGGCTTTCTACCTATATAAATGTTGGTATAATAAAAAGTGTGGCTATCCATAATCCATCCTTTTTAGTTAATCCCGCACCCCCGGCCTAACCATCTGCGTACTTCGCTCTAATATAATCTTGGATATCCTCCAAATGATCCCATTTCTCGCATATTTCTACATAATAGCAACCCATAAATACCCAAAAACTCACTTCCTTGTTGAAGTTAGTCTTCCGGCCGCTATTAAAGATACCCTTACTTCCCGAAAACGATCTGGCCCGCAATGCCCATAAGAGCGCGGGGGTTAGTTTCGGAACATTTCCATCACTCATACTCTTTTTCATATATTTGATAAGATAAGACACAACATGCCCCCTATTATTAATTACCTTATCAGTTCTAATAAAGGTTCCCGCGCTCTCCCACTCGGCCCTAACCCAATCCGCATTTAACCATGTACAGCAATTAAGAACAATATGCAGGTGGGGAGCATTAGTTTTTTCCGGTTGCATTTCTACGGATAGGAAATATTCCCCATTCCAATTTCTTATTATATCTTCATTCATATATTTGCTAGATCTCTTAGATGCCAAAACCATACTTGAATATAATCTATGCCACGCCCTCCGCATTCCCACATAAGCATTTCGCAACGAGCTAAACTTCTTAGGATCTATCGTAAGCGTCAGAAACATGGCACTATCGAATCTTACAGCGCGCATAATCTTTTCAGTTTGCATTTCGGCATACTTTTCGCTGAATCTAGTAAAATAAGGAAGCTTGTTTATCTTCCCAGTATTCATGTTTGCGACAATCAATTTCTTTTCTTTCACATCACAACGATAAGCATCTGCAATATTCTTTATCACATCGGCATTCCCCCAAGCTTCCTCATATGAGAATCCAACCCTAATAGCCATTTCGTTAGCCATTACAAAAAGAGGATGTCGTTTCTTTTCATTAAAAATCCTAAATCTTATATTATGTTCTAGAAGTTTTTTAGCTAGATCTATTGCATTCTCATATATTTTCTCCCAGTTTGCGTAAATCAAATATAATTTTTTATAGTTTTTTATTTTTTCAATACT
>Ga0187853_10003642_pt1 | contig 11804 bp, 8 predicted proteins | sample June2016WEW_6_10_2_FD_132417 | JGI IMG/M metagenome (GOLD analysis project Ga0187853, IMG submission 132417) | Peatland microbial communities from SPRUCE experiment site at the Marcell Experimental Forest, Minnesota, USA - June2016WEW_6_100 | ecosystem: Environmental > Terrestrial > Soil >... | reverse complement strand
TTTCCACCGATCTCGAACACATCTGCCAGGAAAGCCACGTGGGCGCGGAGATTGAGGCGGAGGCGATTCCGCGTGCACAGCTTCGCCTGGGGAAGGTTGGACGGAAGGTTGGGCGGGGGAAAAAACGAGTCGCGCTGGAGTTGGCATTGCATGGCGGCGACGACTACGAACTTCTGTTTACCTCCGGTGCGGCAGTCACTTCGCAGGTGGCGGGAGTTCCAGTGACGCGGATCGGACGAATTGTGCGATCCGCGGGGATGCGGCTGATCGGCGCGGATGGAAAGCGGCAGCCGCTTCAGGCTGCGGGTTGGGAACACTTCAGGGGGAACTTGTAATTTGCAATTTGTAATTTGAAACCTTGAAACTCTGAAACCTTGAAACCTTGCTCCTAAGTGACTTTCGTTACCTGCCCGCGGTGACGACAGAAGATTAGAGTAGGCGCATGAGAAAAGCATCTCTACTCCTTTTACTCCTTGGGTTCAGTCTCGCGGGGTTCAGTCTTGCGATATTGATTCCAGCTTTCGCCGAGACGCCGCCGGCGGCTCCGAAGATCGATAACGATTTCGTGCAACGGCAGTTTGGCAAAGAGTTTACGATCCTGCCCGAGATCGCACCGGTGTTCGGCGATCTTGACGGCGACGGTGTGGAAGACGTGGTGATTGCGGCACGCTGCAAGAATCCGATGCTGGATCAAGGCGATCACGATTACAAGGTGATCGATCCGTTTTACGAGTTTTTTGGCTATGGCGACCCCAGAATGACGACCACGGCCGCGTTCAGCGACGCCGATCCGTTACGTCGCGGTTTGGTGGTGCTGATCATTGATGGCGCGGGACCAGACGGCTGGCGCTCGGCACATCCGAAAGCGAAGTATGTAGTGGTAAATTTGCCCTATCGGACGCTCACCGTTCGAAAAATGAAGATGCGAAAAAAGACGATCGAAGCGATCTATATTGAAGAAGCAGGCGACACCGGCGACGCCTCGGCCCTGGTCTTCGACGGCAGAAAATTCCGCTACGTGCCGATGGGCGCAGATATGCAGTAGGAACCAGTTCTCGGTTCTCAGTTCTCAGTTCTCGGTCAAAATCAATCGGCTTTGGATGTAGAGCGGACACTCCTGTCCGCTGCCTTTGCCCTTGATTTTTGCTTTTTCCGGATTAACCCGTGCCGACGGGTGCCCCATCCTTGCGCGTTCTGTGCGCAAGGGTGGGATTCCACGGCACCGTCCTTCTTGGGACTCTCGCGCGCAGCGCCCTACGCCGCCTTCGGTTCTTCCGTCTTCAGATCGCGGAGCAGGCTCTGAAAACCTTTCGCGTAGGAGTCGTGTTTCTTCCAGTCGCTGAAATCGGGAATGAAATATTCGCGAATCTCGCCCGCCAAGTCCTTCCCTTCGTCGGCGTCGAAAAGCTCCCAGTCCCGAATCGCCTCAAACGAAACCAGTCGGACGGGAAACAGCACGCGCTTTTTCTCCGTACGCTCCCGCTTCCGGGCTTTGCGGATTTCAGTCTTTACCCACGGGCTCTTCATGCTGTTCGGCGAAAGGATCAGGAGCAGCCGCTCATATCTTCGGATCGCTTCGTCGATCTGCTCATGGATTTTCTTTCCAGCTTGTATATCGTGCGGCGCGAACCAGCAGCGGACGCCTTTGTTCTGCAAATCCGCGTACAGGCGGTCGGCGAATTCCTGATCTTTGGTGGAATAGCTGATGAAGCAGGAATAGAACTCAATGGGATTCGCAGCCAACGACTTCATGTAGGTAATGAAGTCGTCCGGGATACCACAACCGCGCAGGAACGCCTCAGGGATGTTGCCATTGGACTGAAAAATCGTGTCGATGCCTATTACCGAGGGACCAACGTGGTGTACTGTTTCCAGTCCCTTAACGGCCCTGAGGTCATTGGCGGGTGGCCCAGGCTTTTGATCTCCTTTGTATGACCAATACGGTGGGTGCCCCGTTCTTCGCGCACTTTGCGAAGGGCGGGAACACGAGCGCATGGGCAATGGGTTGTGTGCAGAAGGACAACGGTCGTGTCGGCAGCATCGCTGCCCGCCCTTCATCTTTAATACCGTGGGTGCCCCGTCCTTCGCGTTCTGTGCGAAGGGCGGGTGCCACGGCGAATGTTGCGGCGACAGCGGAGAAATACAACGGAGCACTGACTGGGCTTACAGCAAGCAGAAAGGCACGTTCGCTTGCAACACCAACAAGTGCAATGCCTTCGTGGGGGACGTAACCAAGGAACCGGGGGGGTACCCCATACGAATTTGTTAGTAACGCAAAATTAAATATGCCGGAATTCATCCCGGCAGTTGCCATTCGACCCTGCTTTTCCTCCGAATACTGCGGTGAACTCGGCATTTGGCCAGTCGCTGTTGTGAAATAGGATTTACGATGACAACCAAGTCAGCGGCACTGCGCCGCAAACTCAAAGCGGTTGAGCGCGACGTTCATGGATTGTGGCAAATCCTGAAGGCGCTGGTGTCTACCGACCATCCTCTGCTGGCGCACCTTATTCCTATACGGCGCTGCAATTTGGCTTGCACTTATTGCAATGAGTTTGATGATTTTTCTAAGCCAGTGCCTACCGACGAGATGTTGCGGCGCGTCGATCGGCTGAAGGATCTTGGCACTTCCGTGATTACGATCAGCGGCGGCGAACCAATGCTGCATCCGCAACTGGATGACATTATTCACCACATGAGGCGACGGCGGATTGTTTCGGGGCTGATTACTAACGGCTATCTGCTGACTGCGGACCGCATACAGCGGCTGAATCGCTCGGGGCTGGAGTGGTTGCAGATTTCGATTGATAACGTGAATCCTGACGAGGTTTCCAAGAAAAGCCTGAAGGTGCTTGACCGGAAGCTGCAGTTGCTGGCCGAACACGCGGAATTTCATGTGAATATTAATTCGGTGGTGGGCAGCGGAGTGAGCCATCCGCAAGACGCGCTTACGATTGGCACGCGGGCACTGGAGCTGGGATTCAGCTCGACTATCGGAATCATTCACGACGGCTCGGGGCAGGTGCAGCCGTTGAACGACGAAGAACGGCGCGTGTATCACGAGATGAAGAACCTGGAGAAACGCAGCTTCACTCGGGTGAATGCGTTTCAGGACAACATTGCTTTGGGACGTCCGAATCAGTGGCGGTGCCGTGCAGGGGCGCGCTATCTCTATATTTGCGAGGACGGGCTGGTGCATTACTGCTCGCAACAGCGCGGGTATCCGGCGATTCCTTTGGAGAAATATACGATTGCGGATATGCGGCGGGAGTTTCATACGGAGAAGGCGTGCGCTCCGCATTGCACGGTGTCGTGCGTGCACCAGGTGTCGGTGCTGGATGCCTGGCGGGCTCCGCAATGGCCGGCGGCGGAGCCGGCTAGTGGATTGGTGCATATCGAGTAAGGCAGTTTTCAGTTCTCAGTTCTCAGTTCTCAGTAACCCCCCGAGAGTTGAATGGCGAAATCCCGCAAGGGTCAAATGTCCCCAAATCTTGAAGGGGAACAAATGCAGCCAGGAACTACTGCGGCCCAAATTCTGAGAACTGGGGACTGAGAACTGCCTTAGAACGTTGTGGCCACGGTGAAGCGGAAGGTCTTTCTTGGTTCGAGAAGGGTGAACTTCGATCCCAGGGTTGAGAGCGTGGTGTGGTAGGTATAGAGGCCCGCGGCGCCGTCGGGGAACATATCGCGATTGATGGGCACAAACGGCGTGGCAGTGCCATCGAGGCGCAGCGCGTTGTAGGCGTAGTAGATGCGGAAGGGCGCGTTGACGACCGGAAGAAACGTCTGCAATTCAAGCCCAGTGGACATGCGCGCCACCCAATTGGTGCCTGGAACCGAGGTGAGATGCTGCGAGATGGAGGGGAGGCCGTTGGTGCCAAGCAGCTGTCCGCCCTGGCAGGAGTATGCCGTAGTCAGTGTCGGACAGCCGTATAGAGTGCTCTGCAAATTCTGGAACTCGACGGGGTTGATCTGCAACTGCGAGGTACGGAGGATGGGATCGGTGCCCAAGTCGACAAAAGGCGCGACGGCGACGGGACCGGCGATGGTGATGCGGTATTCAAGGTTGCCGTGGATACTCAGATCGCCGCCGGGAGTTACGAGTTGCGAGTAGGGAACGGGAATACTCCAACAGTTCGCGACGCAGGCTCCGCCGGAACCGGTTAGCACCGGAAACCGGGGGTTGGCGGCAACGAAGGTCCCATCGGGGTTCCTGAGGGCCACGGTCTGGGTGCTGGGGAGGTAGGCGATGGGAGAGACGGTGCGGATGTCGAAACCGCGCAGATCATTCTCGCCGCCGAGATAGGCACGCTCGAAGGGGGGGGCAACAATCCCGCCATAGCCCGTGATAAACGAAGCCTGCAGGTTATAACCGAGGGCGTTGCGGCGCTTCTGCATGGGAAAAAATTGTTTGAACTGGACGATGGGGCGGATCGTGTGCACGGTGCCGCCGAGGCCGGCGAACTCGCCGCCGATGAACAGGCTCTTGCCATGGTGAGGCGCGTAATAGGAATCGAGAGTGTTCATGCTGAAGCTGGGGGTGATCTTACTGGTGATGATGCCGTTGAGCGCGTTGGGGCCGGTGATGCCTCGGAAGTTGAGATTCTCGAACAAGAGCTTGGAGGCATTGCTGACGGCGACCAGCGAAGAGCGGTCGAAGGAATAGCTGATGCCAAGGCGCTTGAAGGAACGGCGGAGGGGATAGCTAATAGTCCCGCTAAAGCCGGTACTAGATTGGGAGTAGTTCTGCAGGTTCTGGAGATAGGCCGAGGGCAGGTTCAGATTTTGTCCGCTTAAGATGGCATACTGCCGGGCTTGGTCATAGTTGGTTTTCCGGGCATAGACGTTGAAACCGGCCTGGATGGGGCGGTCAAACAAGTAGGGTTCGGTGAATCCGAACACGATGTCGCGCTGGCGGCTGCCGAGGCTGGCCTGAACGGAGAGCGTCTCGCCCAATCCAAGAAAGTTGTTGGTGCTGTAATTGAGGCCGACGAATGCGCCGGCCAGACCGCTGACGCCGCCTTGCAGTCCGATGCTGTTCTTACCCTTTTCGTGGACTTTCAAGGTGAGATCGACGGTGCCATTCTTTTCGTCGAGATGGCGTTCGGTGGTATTGGGATCGTCGGGCTTGAGCTGATCGAAATAGCCGAGCTGGTTGAGTCGCAGCAGGCTGAGTTCCCAGAAATGCGAATTGTAGATCTGGCCCTCTTCCAGGGCAATTTCGCGGCGGATGACTTTATCGCGGGTGGTGGTGTTGCCCTGGAACTCGATGCGGCGAACGTAGAACTGTTTGCCTTCGTCCACGTCGATGATCAGATTCACGATCTTCTTCTCGTCGTCGAACTTGGTGTCGGGGACGGAAGTGAAGTTGATGTAGCCGGCCTGGCCATAGGCTTTGCGAAGGTTTTCCAGACCCTTGGCGACTTTTTCGCGGCTGAAGATTTCGCCGTCCTTCATGGGGAAAAGACTGCGCAGCGCGGCGGCGCTGGAGATGGCTTTATTGTTCTTGAAAGTGATGGTGCCGAGATGGTAGCGGTCGCCCTCCTCGATGGGCATGGTGATGTCGACGGATTTTCCCAGCCCGCCCTGGACCCACGGAACATGGAACCCGGTGTGTCCGGTGTCATGGATCTCGGTCTTAGGGTCGTCGACCAGCACCTTGAAGTAGCCGCGGTTCTGGTATTCGGCGCGGACGCGTTCGGTATCTTCCTCGAGTTTGGTGGCATCGTAGGTCTTGGCGAAAAGGTTTTCCAGAAAGATGGAGTGCGGGATGCCAATGGGCTTGAGGTTCTTCATGGCCGCACGCAAGGTGCGGTCCGGGACGTGTCGGTTGCCACGGAAGCGGATACGGCCCACTTTAACCTTGGGCCCCTCCTTGACTACGAACGTGACCCCGACGGCATTGGGCGGGATGTCGCGCTTTTCGGTGCGGATGGTGGCGAACTGACGGCCGTGTTCGGAGAGCAATTCCTTCAAGACAACTTCGGCCTTCTTGATCTTGGTGGGATCGTACTGGCTCTCCACGGAGAGTCCGACCTTGCGCTCCTTGAACCGGTCGAGCACGTCGCTGGTAGAAACCGCATTCAGACCGGTGTAGTTGATTTCGCGGATGGTCGGGCGCTCTTTGAGGTAAATGTGAAGGATCCAACCTTTTTCGTTCTTCTCGCGCTCAAAGCGGATGTCCTCAAAGTAGCCTGTATTCCAGAGAGCGTTGAAATCTCGTTCGATGGCGGCGGGGTCATAGACGTCGCCGGCTTTGCTGAAGATGCGAGCCCTGACCGTGTCGGCAGGGATGCGGCGATTGCCGTGGACAACGATGGCAACGATGAGATCCTGCTGGCCGATAACCGGAGCCGCCAGCAGCAAAAGCGCCAACCAGACGAGCAGGGAATTGCAGGCAGAGCTCCGCCTCCAAACACTCTGGGTAGAAGAAGATGGAGACCGAACCGGCTCTCTCTGCGGGCCCGTGTTGTGGCCAAGTCGCGGGGCCCACACAGGGATGACCTGATGACGGCAATGAATTGCAACTACCTCGAAAAACTAGAGTTAGGAAAACGGTAATTATACGGTAGAGAGCGAGAACCGTCCAAGGACGGGACGAAGTTCGCTCTCATTTCACTGCGAGAGTCACGCCCGAAAAAGTTCTACCTCAACACAGACGGAATAAAACGTCGCCGCGTTGCCCATGTCGGTAAGTTTTTCTGAGGTTAGCACGTTGATATTGCCGCCGCCGGAACTGAATCGCGCCCAATCGAGCCGCGCGGCCACCACTCCAGGCCGCACTGAGCCGTTAACCAGGGCTTGGAGGACAATTTCGCCGCGCGCGTTGAACGCGCGAACCCGGTCGCCATTGCGGATGCCGCGCGCCTCGGAATCCGTCGGATGCATCTCGAGATCCCCAATCCCAGATTCCATCTGGCGGACGGACGGGAGATTGGCGAAGGTCGAGTTGAGATGGTTGTCGGGCTTGCGGGCGAGAAGTTCCAGTGGGAAGCCCGCGGCTTTCGATCCAGATCCGTTTCGCGACTCGTCGGGCGGCGTAAAGGCGACAACTGGATCGAGCCCCTGACGCTTCAGCGTCTCACTGTAGAACTCGGCTTTACCGCTTGGCGTCGGGAAATTGCCTTGGGCGAAGGGAAGAAAGGGGGATACATTTTCCGCCGAGCTTCTCCCCACACTATTTGGGGCGGTGAAATTCAGGCGGATGCTATGCTCCTGTTCCAAGCGCTTGCGCGTGATCCCTCTTAAGCGCGGGTTGGGCGACTCCAGGGCTTGGTCGATCATGGCATCTACCGTCTCGCGAAAACATTCGTCTTCAAAACCCATGCGCTCGGCGAGTGCGCGGAACGTCTCGACGTTGGACCGGCATTCGCCGAGCGGATCCATCGCCCGATTGGACACCTGGAGGTAGTAGTGGCCGTACGCCGTCTGCAAGTCTTTGTGCTCGAAAAAAGTGGTGGCGGGCAGCACGATGTCGGCGTAGTCGGTTGTGTCGGTGAAGAACTGCTCGTGGACGACCGTGAAAAGGTCGGGGCGCTTTAATCCGCGGACGACTTCGTTGTGGTTGGGACAGACCGCCGCGGGATTCGAGTTGTAAACGAACAGCGCCTGGATGGGTGGCGCGGTGAGCGAGTTCAGCGCAGTGCCGAGTTGCACCATGTTGACGATGCGGGCGGGGCGTCCCAACGCCTTTTCCATCAACTCGGGCATCCTAAGGGCTGCGGTGTTCAAAGCGAAAGCTCCGCTGGTCGAGAGCTGGAGTCCGCCGCCAAGTTCTTTCCACGATCCAATCAGGCAGGGGAGCATGGTGACGGCGCGCATGGACATCCCGCCGCGGTCCGAGCGCTGGATGCCGTAGTTGACGCGGATCACCGACGGACGCTCGGTTGCGTATTCCCGCGCGAGCTTGCGGATGTCAGCGGCAGAAATGCCGGTCCAACAAGCGACTTTTTCCGGCGGATATTCCAGTGCGCGAGCCTTCAGGTCTTCGAACCCCACGGTGTAGCGCGAAACGTAATCGGCGTCGAAAAGATTTTCGCTGATGATAACGTTCATCAGGCCGAGCGCGAGAGCGGCATCAGTGCCGGGATTGATTGGCAGGTACCAGTCGGCGCACTTCGCTGTGCGTGTGCGATAGGGATCGATGACGACGAGCTTCGCGCCCTGGCGGCGAGCTTCTTCGATGAAGGGCCAGAGATGAACGTTGTTGCCATGAATGTTCGATCCCCAGGCAATGATGTAACGCGAATGCACAAACTGCTCGGGTTCGGTACCCATCTTGATGCCGATCACCGATTGCAGGCCCGCCTCGCCAGCGTCGGAGCAGATGGTTCGCTCCAGTTGCGAAGCGCCCAGGCGGTGGAAGAAACGGCGGTCCATGGACGCGCCGTTGAGGGCGGCAATTGTGCCGCCGTAGGAATAGGGCAGGATGGCTTCGGGGCCGTGTTCGGCGATGATGCTGCGGAAGCGCTGCGTAATTTCGTCGAGCGCTTCGTCCCAGGAAATGCGTTCGAAAGCCGATTCCGTCGATGGAGCGACGGGCGCCCCCGCCCGTCCAGACGAAGATCCCTTCGGCCCGACGCGTCGCATCGGATATAGCACACGGTCGGGCGAGTACACGCGGTCCAGATATTTAGCAACCTTGGCGCACAGGAATCCGCGGGTAACGGGATGCTGGGGATCGCCCTGGATTTTGGTGGCGCGGCCGTCTTCGATGGTGATCAAGACGCTGCAAGCGTCTGGGCAGTCGTGCGGGCAGGCGGCGTGGACGACGCGCTTCATCTCCCGATTATAAGGTCGATTCGGGGCAGCGGCTCCGCCGACTTGTGGAAGCGAACCGGGAGCCATAAAAGGGTATCGTGCATTGCGGGCGTCTGAGGATTCAAAAAGCGGACAGGAGTGTCCGCTCTATACGAGCATTACTTGAACTCCAGCACTTCCTTTTCTTTGGCTTTGCTCATTTCTTCCATCTTCTTGATTTCGTCGTCGGTAAGCTTTTGGATTTCGTCGAGCGCGCGCTTCTCATCGTCCTCGGCGATTTTCTTGTCTTTCAGCGTTTTCTTGATAGCGTCATTGCCGTCGCGACGGATGTTGCGCACCGCGGTGCGGTGCTCTTCGAGAATCCGGTGCAGGTGCTTGACCATATCCTTGCGACGCTCTTCGGTGAGCGCGGGAATGGGCACGCGCACCAGTTTGCCGTCGTTCATCGGATTGAGGCCGAGGTCGGCACTGCGGATGGCTTTTTCGATGGCCCCAAGCTGAGACGGATCGAAGGGCTGCACTGTAATCATCTGCGGCTCGGGCGCGTGAATCTGGGCGATCTGGTTGAGCGGCATCTGCGACCCGTAGTAATCGACGGAAACGGTGTCGAGCATGTGAACGTTCGCTCGGCCGGTGCGCGTGGCAGCCATTTCACGGCGGAAATCTTCCACCGCCTTGTCCATGCGCGTCTTAAGCTGTGCGAAGACTTCTTTCAGGGCAGGATGAGCCATAGCTCGGGGCTCCTAGTATGCATCAGAATCAAAACTGTAGATTATAGCAAGGCAGGTCAGAGGTCAGAGGTCAGATTGCAGAGGTTAGAACCCTAGGGATACGTCTTGGTTCTTACCTCTGCAATCTGACCTCTCACCTCTGACCTTTCCTAAGCGCTTACCAGCGAGCCGATCTTTTCACCGAGCACTACTCTTCGAATATTGCCACGCTGGTTCAGGTTGAAAACTATGATGGGCAGATTATTGTCTTTGCACAACGAGATGGCGGTCGAGTCCATCACCTTGAGGCCCTGCTTCAGCACGTCCATGTAGGTGAGGGTCTCAAACTTCTTGGCATCCTTCACTTTCATCGGGTCGGCATCGTAAATGCCGTCCACTTTGGTGGCTTTGAGGATGGCATCGGCTTTAATTTCCATGGCGCGCAGGGAGGCGGCCGTGTCGGTCGAGAAATATGGGTTGCCGGTGCCGCCGGCGAAGATGACGACGCGTCCTTTTTCAAGATGCCGGATGGCGCGGCGCCGGATGAAGGGCTCGGCCACCTGGTTCATCTCGATGGCCGTCTGCACACGGGTGAACACGTTCTGCTTCTCCAGCGCGTCCTGCAATGCCAGGGAATTAATAACGGTGGCCAACATGCCCATATGATCGGCGGAAACGCGATCCATGTTCCGCGCCTGGTCGGCGACGCCGCGGAAGAAATTGCCGCCGCCTACGACGATGGCCATCTGGATGCCGAGATTGTGCACATCGGCGAGTTCGGCTGCGACTTCATGAATGCGGATAGTATCGACGCCGAAGCCTTGCGTGGCGGCGAGAGCTTCGCCGGAGATTTTTAGCAGGATGCGCTTGAAGATCGGTGCCGGCATGAAAAAGCAGGTCCTTCCCCTTCGGCTACGCTCAGCGTCAGGATGACAATCAGCTACAAGGGAGGATAAATCAAAAGGGGCGCCGCAGCGCCCCTGAATTATTCGGCCCCTACTTGGCAGCCGGAGCGGGCGCATCGCCGCCCGCGTCTGACGGATTATCCGGCTTGGTGCTGGTGAAGGCGACAGTGGCGGTTGCATCGCCCACTTTGAAGCGGGCAAAGCGCCGCACCGCGATGTTCTCGCCGAGCTTGCCGACCTTGGCGGCAATAAGCTGCGAGATGTTGATGGTCTGGTCCTTGATGAAGGGCTGCTCGAGCAGGCAGACCTCTTCGTAGAACTTTTCCATCTTGCCGGCCACGATCTTTTCGATCACGGGCGCGGGCTTGCCGGTGGCGGCAGCCTGCGCGCGATAAATGTCTTTCTCGCGCTCGAAGGCTTCCGGGGTAACGTCTTCTTTCCGGACAAACTTCGGATCGCTGGCCGCAATGTGCATGGCGATGTCGTGGACCAGTTCCTTGAAGTCTTCGGTGCGCGCGACGAAATCGCTTTCGCAGTTGACCTCGACCAGTACACCAATCTTTCCGCCAGCGTGAATGTAGTAGCCGACCGAGCCTTCGCTGGTCACACGCGTCGCTTTCTTGGCTGCAACCGACACACCTTTCTTGCGCAAAAGAACGATCGCTTGCTCGAGGTCGCCTTTGGCTTCGGTGAGGGCGCTCTTGCAGTCCATCATCGGCGCTCCGGTTTTTTCGCGGAGCTCTTTTACTTGTGCAGCGGAAATGTTTGCCATAATCGTGCTCATTAAATTTTTCCTTGGTGAAACTTGCTGTTATAAAACTCGACCCGCGCACAGGCGAGCTGCGCGGGTCAAATGTTGTCCTTGCGAACTCACAAGCCAGCCCCTGAAGGGGCGTCCAATTTCGCAAGGCTTGCGGTATCGCTAAAGCGATACCCTGATACGAACCTCGCGAATGCGAAACACGCGGATGCGAACCCAGTTTGGTTCACAACTCAATCAACTAGAAGCGGCGCGTCTCGGCCTGGAGTTCGTCCACGTCTTCGGTGGCGGCTGAGGGACGCTTGCGCGTGCCTTTGCCGAGCACGTCTTCCATGCGAATCTCTTCCCCTTCGAGGCCCGTGCCTTCGGGTCCCGCAGCGGGAGCGGCAGTTGCGCCTTCAGCCACGACTTCAGCAAACACGATTTCAGCGTCCGGAGCTGCGACCACCGGTTCGGGCGTTGCCGCCGCCTGAATGTCGGCCATCTGCTTGTCGTCCCTGGCATGGACGCCCTCGGCAATCGACTCCGAAATCTTCGAAGTGAACAGACGGATCGCCCGTAATGCGTCGTCGTTGCCCGGGATCACGTAATCCACTTCGCTGGGATCGCAGTTGGTATCCACTACCGCGACCACCGGAATACCCAGCTTGCGAGCCTCGCGCACCGCGA
>Ga0187853_10003638_pt1 | contig 11809 bp, 9 predicted proteins | sample June2016WEW_6_10_2_FD_132417 | JGI IMG/M metagenome (GOLD analysis project Ga0187853, IMG submission 132417) | Peatland microbial communities from SPRUCE experiment site at the Marcell Experimental Forest, Minnesota, USA - June2016WEW_6_100 | ecosystem: Environmental > Terrestrial > Soil >... | reverse complement strand
TGGGACCACGCCTGGTGCGCGTGGCGGCTGCGCCGGTGGTCCTGGGCTCGCCGATCTCGCTTCCGGTCGTGATCTCGGCCCTGGGCGACGAGCACGAGGTGGGCTTTAGCCTCGCCTTCGATCCGACCGTGCTGAGCGCCCCGACCGTGACCCTGGGGACGGGCGCGGCCACTGCCGCGCTGACGGTCGACGACGCGCAAGCGGCCGGCGGCCGGGTCGGAATCACAGTCACACTTCCCGCGGGACAGGCGTTCCCCCAGGGCAACGCCCAACTCGTCGTCGTGACGTTCGACACGCCATCCACGGTCCCCAGGCCGACCGCCACGGTGGCCCTCACCGATCAGCCCGTGGCGCGCTCGATCGGCGACGCTTTCGGAAGTCAGCTCTCCGCGGCCTTCGAGGACGCCACGCTGATCTTTCCGGAGGCGAGCGTCGTGCGCACGGTCAGGCGCCATCTCGGTGTCGGAGGGCCCTGACCGGGCGGACAGACACGAAAGCCGATCTCCGGGTTCGCCGGCGGCGCGCCAACCCGGATCGCGCCTGTCAGTCGCGCTACCCGGCAAGGGCCAGCAGCGGCAGCAGCCCGATCAGGCCGAGCAGCATGAGCGCCGCGAGACCACGGACGCCTGTCGCACGATCGGCGAAAGCGTATGCGTAGATCCCCTTGATCGCATTGTTGCTGGCGGTGGCAACGACAATGGCCGTAGCCGCCGTCACCAGCATCGTTGCCGATCCAGCCGTCTGCGTGAGGCCCATGATGAACGGGTCCACGTCGCCGACCCCCATGAGCGCGGCGAGGGCGACGATCCCGACCGTACCGAAGCGCTCCACGGCGAGCTTCGTGACGACCATGATCGCCAGGAAGACGCCCGCGAAGAGAAACGCCGAGCGCACCTCGAGTGGGTTCTTGGCCTCGTACTCGCGCTCCACCGGCCCCTGCACCGGGTCCGGAACGCGCGACCAGAGGTACCCGCCGAGCATCGCCGCGACCCCGAGGGCGACGAACGGGAAGGCCACTCGCGCCGCGAGGGCGCCGTTGAAGATGGCCAGGAGGGCGAGCACCCGCAGGTACATCACGCCCGAAGCCAGCACCATGCTGCCCGCGAAGAGGTTGGGCCGGCGCTCGCGCCGCGCCCGTCGTGCCAGAGCGACAGTCATCACCGTGGAGGAGTAGGCGCCGCCCAGCAGCGCCGCGAGCTGGACCCCACCGCGCTTCCTCGTCACCCTCTGCAGGACGTAGCTGCCGTATGAGATCCCGCTCACCGCGGCGACGATGAGCCACGTCCGGAACGGGTTGATCAGGAACGGCCCGAAATCCCGGTTTGGCACGGCCGGCAGGATCACCGCGGTGAGCAGCAGGAACTTGGTGAAGGTGACGACGTCCTCGGACGGTATCCGCTCGGTGAGCCCTTCGAGGGCGGCCTTGAGCTCGAGCAGCAGCATGGCGAGGACCACGATCGTGACCGCGATCCAGTAGTATCCGTAGCAGACCACGGCTCCCAGCAGGTAGGTGACGAGTCCGGACACTTCCGTGGTGACGCCGGCGTCCTCGGAGCTCGCGAGCTTGTGCAGGTAGGAGACCAGCAGGAACGCACCGACCACCACGAACCCGAGCGCCACGGAAACGAGTTGCTGGCCGGCGACGAGCGCCATCGCGTACCCGACGAGGCCGATCAGCGGGAAGGTGCGGACGCCGCCAAAGATGTAGTGCCCGGCGTGCGCCTTGCGCCCTTCGCGCTCGAGCCCGAGGAGGAACGAGAGGAACAGGACCAGCAGGATCTTGAGCGCCTCCGGGTGGGTGAGGCTGGCGAGCTGTTGCAGGAGCGTGGGTTCCATCGTTCCGACGTTACACCCGCACGCCTGCGTGCTCAAGGCTAGGCGAGGGGCAAACGTCAAACGGAAAAGGTGAAACGTGAAAGGCAAGACTGAAGCACTGCAATTGTCCTGCCTTCCGTTTGACCTCTTACCTTTGACCTCTTACTTCTGAGGCTTGCCTGGCTCGCTGTCGAAGCGCTGACCAACAAGCATCAGATCTCGAACCCAACCGCCGCGAGCAAACGCTCGTTGGCTGGCGCACGCTCGCCAAACTCTCTCGCGAGTCGCGCAACGGCGCCGTTGCGGTACTCGAGCGCCTTGGCTGCGCTCGACCGCACCCAGCCCAGCGGCCGGGCGGCCCGGAGGAACTCGGGCCACCAGTGGGCCGACGGGGCGACCCCCAGGGCGCGCGCCGTGATTGCGACCGCCTCGGAGAACACCGCCTCCGCCTCGGCGGCGTACCGAGCCAGGTACTCTTCGAGGCTCACCGCGTGCACCCCGAGGGGCAGCCCAACCACGCAGTTGAAGCCCATCTTCTCGGCCTCGGCCTCAGCGAACGCATCGGTGTCAAGGGTCGCGGCAGCGATCCCGCCACGATTGAGCGCCTCGGCCATGGTTGCGGCCGCCGGACCCCAGAACACGCTCGGACGCAGCACCCGGAAGAACTCGCCCTTGCTGGTGAACCAGATGAGGCCGCGAGAGCAGCCTGCCACCTCGGCGATCAGTGGTCGGATCCTTCCGTTCTGCACGAAGATGAGCCGCTTGGCAGCCACGGTGCGCAACCGCGGGATCGCGTCCGCGAGCACCTCCTCGCGCACGCACACCACGACGAGGGCGTCCCGGTCGGCCGAGAGATGTTCCCAACTTCCCTGGCGAGTCACGGGGACGACCTCGGTCCCCGCGGAAACGAGGGCACCGGCGAGCCGCCGCCCGACCTCACCCGACCCCACGACGAACACCCGCTCGATGGCAGGACTCATGACCCAATCATCTCCGCCGTCGGGGACCCGCGCAACTAGCGGAACCTCGTCACTCGGAGGAGAACGGTGCGGCTGCCGCTCGGCGTGGTCGCCCACTGGATGAGGATCGGGTTCTGGTACGTGCCGCGCACGACAGCGCTCTCCGATCCGCTCCCGCTCGACACCAGCAGGCTTACGGCACGCTTGAGCCGCAGGAGACGCCGGGCGGGGACGGCCATCGCCCGAGCCAGCAGCTTCTCGACCGCCGACTCGGAGATCCGCAACGCGTCCATGAGCTCGTTGAGCACCTGGACCATGTCGTAGCGCGCGTACCCCAGGCTCTTGCTCGCGATTGCCCGCGGGTCGCGCAGGACCCGCTTCCCCGTCCGAGCCGCGAACTTCAGAGGATCGGCGAGCACCTCGGCGAGGTCGTGCCGCATCAGGAGCGTCTCGTACTCGTTGACCGTCACGCCGGCATCGCGCTCGCCGGGGCCGAGGGCGATCTCCAGGCGCCCCTTCTCGACCCCGTGGCGCCGGATGAGTTCGTCGCCCCGGGCGATGACGCCGGCGCGCGCGTCGGCGAGGTTGACGGAGTCGATGGGGTGCCTGGACACCGGGATCTCGCACCGCACCGTCGCCACCGTCTCCTCGCGGCCGTACGCCAGGACACAGGTGCGCCGCGTCCGTGACTGCCCGTCGTTGACGCCGTCGAGGTCCATGAAGAACACCGGTTCCTCAGGCCGGTTGACGTACGTCACGAAGTTGCGCAGCCCGGAGACGATGTACGCGAGGTGCGAGTCCGCGTTCTTCGGCTCGCGGCGCCGTTGGGCCTCGGAGAGCTCCGAGCGTTCCTGGAGCCGATCGTGACGGTACCCCGCCCCCGGCGGGAACAGCGCCTGGAACATTCTAATGAACGGGTCCAGCCTGTCTCGACGGTGGTCGAGACGGGCCGAGAGACTCTGCTCGAGGTACCCGGCCGTGGTGTGGAGCGAACAGTACGTCGCGCGCGGAAAGGCGGCGAGGACGTCGCCGTACTGCTGTCGGATCGCCGCCGCGACGTCGATGGCGTCGTAGCGAGATCTCGGGGTCAGCGTCAGCGCGAGCTCCGTCGGTTTGACCGCCATCGTCGGGTGCAGGCTCCTCGCGGATCCGACCGCATGCGGTCGTGGCGTCCGTGTCAAGCCCAACCGGTGCGGACTCCATGCCCATTCCCGGACAAAGGTCGGGGCGACAGGGCCGGAGCGCGCGCGGAGGCAGGTCAGCGGGAATGGGTGTAGAATGCCGCGCTCAGCCCGAGGGGCTGCGCCTGGAGCAGGACCAGGCGGCGAGGATTGGCCCATGAGCAACGAGAAGAACGTCACGTCCAACAACCAGAGCTTCGCCGAAGCTCTGGCTGAATCGTTCCAGCTGGATGAGCTCGAGATCGGCCAGTTGGTCACCGGCTCGGTGATGGCCGTTCACGGCGACATCGCTCTGATCGCCGTCGGGGGAAAGTCCGAGGCGGTCATGGACCGCACCGAGCTCGGCGAGCTGAGGCCGGGGGACGGCCTGGACGCCGTCATCATCGCGCTCTCCCCTGAACTCCGGGTGTCCCACAAGCTCGCCATCGAGCGCCGGGAGCGCGAAGCCCTTCGCGGCGCCTTCGAGAACGGCGTCCCGGTCGAGGCAAAGGTCACGGGGCGTAACAAGGGCGGCTACGACATCTCGATCGCGGGCCTGCGGGCGTTTTGCCCGATGTCCCAGATCGATCTCGGCTTCCCCCGCAACGTCGACGCCTACCTCGGAAAGACGTTCCTCTTCAGGATCTCCGAGCTGTCCGATGACCTGGCGTCGCTCGTGGTGTCGCGCGCCCAGGTGCTCAAGGACGAGCGCGAGGCTGCGGCAGCCGCAGCATGGGCGCGGATCGTTCCGGGCCAGGAGATCGAAGGCACGGTCAAGAGCATCCGCGACTTCGGCGTGTTCGTGGATCTCGGCGGCGTCGACGGGATGGTCCACATCTCCGAGCTGTCCCACCGGATCAACGCCCGTCCTTCGCAGCTCGTCAAGGTCGGCGACATGGTTCGGGCCAAGGTGCTGGAGGCCGACCGCGCGAAGTCCCGCATCGCGCTTTCGATGAAGGCTCTCGAGCCGGACCCGTGGACGGAGGTGCCCGACAGGCTCCCGGCCGGCTCGGCCTTCGAGGGCACCGTCGCGCGGAAGACCGATTTCGGGATCTTCGTCGAGCTGCTGCCGGGCGTGGACGGCTTGATCCACGTCTCGCAGTTGCCCCCCGGCATGAAGCTCGATGACGAGACGCTTGCGCCGGGCGCGCCGGTGCGGGGGTGGGTGCGCGAGCTCGACATGGACCGCCGGCGACTCTCCCTCACCCTGCGGGAGGTCGCCACCTCGAACCCCTGGCTCGACGCGACGGAACGCTACCCGGCAGACACGGCCGTCGAAGGCACGGTGGAGCGGACCGCCAACTTCGGAGTGTTCGTTCAGCTCGAGCCCGGTCTCACAGGCCTGATCCCGGCCTCCGAGACCGATCTTCCGAGGGGCGCCGACCTCGCGGCTTCGTTCGCGCCCGGCAGCCGAATTTCGGCCACCGTGCTCTCCGTCGACCCTGAGCGCAAACGCATCTCGCTCTCGGTCAAGAAAGCCAAGGAGGGCAAGGCGGTCAAAGAGTTCCGGCGTTGGAACGAGGAGAAGAAGGCGGAGCGCAAGCCCGAGGTGACGGGGTTCGGCGCCGCTCTCATGAAAGCCCTGCAGGACAAGAAGAAGTAGCTGAAGGACCGATCAGAGGATCGAGGGCTCCCCGAACTGGGGAGCCTTCGTGTTTCACGGGAATTTTGGAGGTTCGACAAGAAAGAGGTAAAAGGTCAAACGTCAAAGGTCAAGAGGAAGACAACGGCAATCAGTGTCGCCGCCAGTGATTGCCCTTTCTTGGTCTTCCCTCTCACGTTTCACTCTTCTTCTTCCCGTTTGAATTGCGGAACACCGCCGGGTCACACCGCCGCGGGGAAGAGGAGAGTCACCGTCGTGCCCTGCCCGACGCGCGACGTGAGGCTGACGGTTCCACCGAGGGCCTTCACGAGGTGCTTCACGATCGCGAGACCGAGCCCGCTCCCGCCCTCGGCCTCCGCTTGGCGCCGGACCCGGTAGAAGCGCTGGAACACCAGGCCGACCTCCGGGGCGGGAATGCCGACACCCGTGTCCTCGATCTCTACTCGTATGCCGTCATCCCCGACGCCGATACGCACGGTGACCTGCCCGTCCGGGCGGTTGTAGCGGACCGCGTTATCGACGAGATTCGTGAGCACCTGGGCAAGGCGCACCGGGTCGGTCCGCAAGGGCGTCGCAGCGCCGATGACCGCCACCGCGACGCCACGCTTCTCGGCAACGCTCCGGAGGTCCCCGGCCACTTGTCTCGCCACGGCGGCCGCATCGACCTCTTCGAGGTGCAGCTTCAGCTGACCGGACTCGATCCGGGTCAGCTCCTCGAGCTCCTCGGCAAACGCCCGCAGTCGTGTGACCTGGCGCGCCATGGTCGCGGTGAGGTTCTCGTTACCTCGAATCTCCGCCAGCTCCTCCACCAGGCCGGAGAGGACGGTGAGCGGAGTCCGCAGCTCGTGGGCGAGATCGGCTACCAGCGCGCGCCGGGCCCGCTCGAGCTGGCGTTCCCCGCGCACGTCGGCGAGCACTACGGCGGCCGCAAGAACCGGGTGGTGCAAAGCGGCCGCCCGGACCGCCAGTTCCGGACCGTCAGAGCCGCCCACCGCGGTGTGGCGCGTCCCGCCGTGGGCCAAGACCTCGTTGACGACTCCGAGGACTGCCGGCAAGCGCACCGCCTCCACCAATGCCCGGCCGGGCGCGAGAGGAGCCTGGAGGAGTGCGCCAGCGGCCGCATTGGCATACCGCACAAACCCGTCCCGATCGAGCAGCACGACTCCCTCACCGACCTGCTCCATCGCGGCGCGCGTCGCCTCGAGCTCGCGGGTGAGATCGTCTCGCACCGTCCGGAAGCGCCGGTCGACGTCGGCGGCGATGGCTTCGAGATCCGCGCTCGCAGGCAAATCCGTCCAGGCGCCGAGATGGCGCACGGCGCTCTCGTGGTAGCTCCGGTCCCAGCGGTGCGCAAGAACGCCGGCCACAACAGCGGCGACACCCATCAGGAGGACCTCTCCCCACGGCCAGCCCCGAGGAGCCTCTTCCTGGGCCAGGCGCAGAAACCCGATCGGTCGTTCCGCCGGACCCACCATGCGCGCCACATACGTCGTGGATTGGTCCGTCGTTACCGAGCGCCGGTGGGCGATGCCGACGTCTCCGCTGCGGGCTGCCACGATCTCCGGCCGCGAGATGTGGTTTTCGAGCCGAGGCAGCAGGCCCGGCATGGTCCAGGAATCCGCATGCACAGTTCCATCGCCTTCGATCAGGGTGACCCTCAGCCCGCTAGTGGCCGCCCAACGCCTGATCTCGGCGTCGGCGAGTTCCGAGGAGATCACGAACAGGTCGCCCAAACGCGGCGCAAGGGCGTCGGCGGCGCCTCGCAGGCGCTCCGTCAACTCCTCTTCGGCCCGAGATCGGTGGACGCCTTCCACCACTGCGAGACCAGTGAGCGCAACGACCAGCGTGGTGAGTCCGACAAGAAGACCCGGCGAACCACGCTGTCTCATGAGGTACCCCGGAAACGATATCCGGACCCGATCAGTGTCTCGATCACGTCCTCACCCAGCTTCCGGCGCAGCGTCCGGATGTGAGCGTCCACGGTGCGGGCGTCCACGCTCGAAGCGAGGCCCCACACCGCATCGAGGATCTGCTCACGCGAAGCCACCCGCCCGGCCAGCGAGATGAGGTGCCAGAGCACAGCGAATTCGCGGCGGGTGAGATGAATCTCGGCGCCTTCGCGTAGAACCTCAAGCCGCGCCGGGTCGACGGTGAGACGCGAGTCGCGGTACACCCCACCCGGCGTGCCCCGCTCCCACTCGACCCTCCGGAGCAGCGCCGACACGCGCGCCGCCAGCTCGCGCAGCGAGAACGGTTTGGTGAGATAGTCGTCGGCGCCGAGGTCAAGACCCGTCACGCGGTCGGCTTCGGAGGTGCGCGCCGTGAGCATAAGGATCGGCACCGTGCGGGTCGCCTCCCAGCTGCGCAGCTCCCTGCAGAGCACCAGGCCGTTGGTGTCGGGTAGGTTGAGATCGAGAATGACGAGGTCGGGTGTCGCGAGCTCACACGCGGAGAGGAACTCGTCGCCGCGTGCAAACGTGGAGACTGACCTGCCTCCGGTGCGCTCCAGGTGGCGACGCACCATGGCCGCGATGTCGGCGTCGTCCTCGACGACGAACACGCGAGTACTCATCCGAACCGTCCCGACACATATGCCTCCGTCTGCGCGTCATGCGGGCTGGTGAAGAGGCTCACGGTGGGAGCGTACTCCACGAGCCGCCCGAGCAGGAAGAAGGCGGTGCGGTCCGCCACCCGTGAGGCCTGCTGAAGGTTATGGGTCACGATGACCACGGTAAGCTGCGTGCCCAACTCGAGCACCAGCTCCTCCACTCGTTGGGTCGAGATCGGGTCCAGCGCCGATGCGGGTTCGTCAAACAGGAGTACTTCCGGCTCGACCGCGAGCGCCCGCGCGATGCACAGCCGCTGCTGCTGGCCGCCGGAGAGCATGCTCGCCGTGGTGCCCAGGCGATCCTTGACTTCGTCCCACAGCCCTGCCGCGCGAAGGGCGTCCTCCACCTTCACCTCGAGCTCGGCCCGCGACTGCGTGCGATTCAAACGCATTCCGTACGCGACGTTGTCGAAGATCGACGCCGGGAAAGGGTTGGAGCGCTGGAAAACCATCCCGACTCGGCGGCGGACAGCCACCGGGTCTGTCGTGGGGGTATAGATGTCTTCGCTGTCGAGGAAGACCCGACCGGTCAACGAGAAACCAGGAACCACATCGTTCATCCGGTTGAGGCAGCGCAGGATCGTCGACTTTCCGCAACCGGAGGGACCGATGAATGCCGTCACACCCTGACTCGGGATGTCCATCGTGACGTCGCGCACGGCGACAGCCCCGCCGTAGCGGCAGGTCACACCCGCGAGCGAGAAACGTGTGCCGGCGCTCACTCGCCCGTCGGCCCTTCCCCGTGCCGGTGCCGGATGTCCTCCGCCTCAACGAGGTACACGACCTGCTCTGCGATGTTGGTCGCCTGGTCCGCTATGCGCTCGAGGGAGCGGGATGCCAGAAGCAACGCCAGAGCCCGGTGGATCGTCTTGGGGTCCTCCATCATGTACGTGAGCAACTCGCGGAAGATCTGCTCGTGCATGCCGTCCACCGCGTCGTCGCGGGCGATGACCTGACGCGCAAGCCGGGAGTCGCCTTGCACGAAAGCGCCGATGGCGTCCCGAATCATGGCGGTGGCGTCGTCGGCCATGCGGGGAATCGTGATGAACGCCTTGAGCGGCGGCATCTGGTTCAGCTCCCGGGCCCGCCGCGCAATGCCCACCGCGTGATCGGCCACGCGCTCGAGGTCCGGCGCGATCTTGATCGCCGTCATCACGAGGCGAAGGTCGCGAGCCATCGGCCGCGCGCGGACGATCAACTCGATGACCCGGTGGTCCACCTCGACCTCCCGCTGGTCGATCAGGGCGTCGCCGGCAATCACGGCTTCGGCGAGGCTGCTGTCGCGCTCGACCAGCGCGCGGATGGCGAGACCAAGCTGGCGCTCCACCTCTCCCGCCATGGTCAGGAGAAGCTTCTTGAGCTCCTCGAGGTCGTGCTCCAAAGGTCTCTCAGGCATACGCCCCCCTTACCCGAACCGGCCCGTTACGTACTCTTCCGTCAGTTTCTGGCGCGGCGCCGAGAACAGCTGTGTGGTCTCCCCTTCCTCCACCAGACGGCCGAGGTAGAGGAACGCGGTCCGCTCGGCCACACGTGCCGCCTGTTGCATGTTGTGAGTCACCAGGAGCACCGCGATGTCGCCTGACAGCTCGGCAATCGTCTCCTCCAGCCGGGCCGTGGCGATCGGATCGAGCGCGGACGCGGGCTCGTCGAGCAGCAGGATGTCAGGCGACGACGCGAGCGCTCGGGCGATGCACAGCCGCTGCTGCTGGCCGCCGGAAAACTCCAGCGCCGAGGCGTCGAGCCGGTCCTTCGTCTCGTCCCAGAGGTTCGCGCGCTGCAGCGAACGCGAGAGAATTCCCTCAAGTGTCGCCTTGTCCCTGATGCCCGCCAGGCGCGGCCCGAACAGCACGTTCTCCTTGATGGAGAGCGGGAACGGGTTGGGCTTCTGGAACACCATCCCTACCTGGAACCGCAGCGCCTCGAGCGACCAGGCCGGGTCGTAGACGTCGCGCCCGGTCACTGAGATCTCGCCGCGGTGCCAGAACCCCGCGAGGTGGTCGTTCATGCGGTTGAAGCAGCGCAGGAGGGTGGATTTCCCGCACCCCGAAGGACCGATGAGGGCCTTCACGCCGCGCGACGCCACCGAGAGATCGATGCCCTTCAGAACTTCGGTCTGGCCGAAGCCGAGAACCAGGTCCCTGACCCCGAGCGCCTCGGCGTGCGCGCTCATATCGCCGACCCCCTCAGCTTGCGTCGCAGGCGGTTGCGCAACGTGATCGCCGTCAGGTTCAGGACCACGACCAGGACCAGCAACACCAGGACTGCGGCGTAGACCATTGGCTTGGCGGCTTCCACATTGGGCGACTGGAACCCGACGTCGTAGATTTGAAACCCCAGGTGCATGAACTTCCGCTCGAGATGGAGGAACGGCGGCACCGAGTCGAAGGGGAGGTTCGGCGCGAGCTTGACCACCCCGGTCAGCATGAGCGGGGCGACCTCGCCCGCTCCGCGGGCAACCGCGAGAATCGCTCCGGTGAGAATCCCCGGAGCGGCGTACGGCAGCACGACCCGTCGCAGCGTCTGCCAACGCGTCGCTCCAAGAGCTCGTGCCCCATCCCGCACGGCCTGGGGTACGGCCTGCAGCCCCTCCTCGGTCGCGACGACCACAACCGGCAGAGTGAGCAGAGCCAGGGTGAGAGCCGCCCAGGCGATTCCTCCGGTACCGAAGGTCGGGGTCGGAAGCACATCCGAGAAGAAGAGCCTGTCGATGCCGCCCCCCAGGGTGTACACGAAGAACGCCAGACCGAAGGCGCCGAAGACGATCGAGGGCACGCCGGCGAGGTTCGCGAGCGCGAGGCGGACAGTGGCGGTGAAGGCACCCTCCCTGGCGTACTCGTTGAGGTAGACGGCCGTGACCACGCCGAGCGGCACCACGGCGACGGTCATCAGCAGCACCATCAGGGCGGTGCCGAAGATCGCAGGAAAGATCCCTCCCTCCGTGTTGGACTCGCGCGGCTCACCCGAGAGGAACTCCCACCAGCGCCCCACGTAGAGGCCAACCTTCTGAGCGGCGTTCAGCGTGTTCACCGGCACGACCCGTACAACGGCCGAAAGCGGGATCTGCTTCTCGCGCCCGTCCGCGGTCTTCATCAGAAGCCGCCCCTGCCCGAGACGTTCGCGAACCGCCGCCAGGCGTTCCATCAACGGCCGGGTGACTTCGTCTTCCGCGCTCTGTGCGTTCGCCAGCCTCGCCTCGAGCGCGTGGCTATCTTCGCCTCTCCGCTGCGCCGCGGCCAACAGCATCATCAGCTTGGCGACGGGCGCGTGCAGGCGATCCACTCGCCGAAGCAGTCTCCGCTCGTATCTCACCAGGTCGTGGGCGCCGCTCACCTCGCGCTCCAGGACAGCGCCGAAGAGCGGGTCGCTCGCGGCGAGAGTCGCCGAGGCCAGTTCGACACGGGTCGGAAAACCGAAAAAGTTGCCGTACTCACGGCGCTCGACCAGCCATGCGCCGGCCGGAAAATCCTGATTCCGAACGTCGCTCTCCCGGACCCATCGGAAGTCGGCCCCGAGGATGTCCCGGTTCCCGACCTTGATTCGCACGCGTGTCATTCCCGGCGACCCGGGGTCCGCTTCTCGGTCCCACACTTCGCCGAGGACCCGGCTTCCGTCGGCGAGCTGCAGCTCGAGGAGGCGGTGGGGCCAGAAGAACCCGCCGGCAACC
>Ga0187853_10003618_pt1 | contig 11850 bp, 11 predicted proteins | sample June2016WEW_6_10_2_FD_132417 | JGI IMG/M metagenome (GOLD analysis project Ga0187853, IMG submission 132417) | Peatland microbial communities from SPRUCE experiment site at the Marcell Experimental Forest, Minnesota, USA - June2016WEW_6_100 | ecosystem: Environmental > Terrestrial > Soil >... | reverse complement strand
CAGGACCGAGCCATCCATGCCTACCTGCGCTGGCACAATCGGAATGCTCGTCCCGCCAAGCCCTGGCGCATCAACGCCGAAGTCCACCATTCGCTCCCCGACGTTGCGGCATGAGGCACTAGCGACCGACTGCCGACCGTTGGGGAGTACATGAACGAGTTGATGGCATCGCGGCCGGAGGTGGATCTACTGGCGGAGTCGGAGGCACAGGCAAAGGCTGCTGCGGCCGCGTCCGCTGATCCCGAGGGCCTCGGACGTGAGAACCGAGCTTGTGAAGTGGCCACGCTGTGCGCTCACGCGGCACTCGAGGCCTTCATCAATCGTGAGGGCTACGATCGAGCCAAAGCCCTTTGGGAGGCCCACGAGCGACTTGACCTTCCGCAGAAGTGGCGCACGATCCTCGAACAGCTTACCAAGAGCCCAGTCGATATGGGCTCAGGTACGGCGCAAGCCATCAAGCGGCTCTGCCGTGACCGTAACGCGATAGCCCACTATAAGGGCGCCGGAACTCCCAGCTCGCCGGAATTCTTCGGCCAGCCGACGCCAATGAATAGGAAAGCCGGCCGGGTCAACGTGAGCCCGACCCGAGCGTACTGGACAGCCGCGCTAGCTGCCCGCCACGCTCAAGCCGTGCGTCGGGCGATGAACGACTTCTTCGCCGCTGTTGGGGAATCGACACCGGAGTGGTTGCTCAACGCATAGATCGCTGCCGGGGCCAACATCGGGGATCTGATCGTTCGGCGGCGGCGGAGTGTCCATTGGATGCCCCATCCGATGCAGCGACTCCCTGCAACACGAAGTTCGCGTCGTGTTGCTGGAGGGGCCCGAAACAATCGCAGACTGACTACCATCTTGACGTCGATCCAATTCCGGCTTCCGCCGTTCGGTCGTGACTCGCAGACGTAGCTCCAAGACCGCGCGACCTCGTCGTCAGGGTTGCAGCCGTGCTCCGTATCAGAGGCAGGGTCGCTCCGTTCCTCGTCTTCGTGGTCCAAGTGCGTTTGACGAAGTCAGAGAGCTAGAGGTTCCAGGTGTCGGCTCCCGGAGAAGTGCTTGAGCTCATCGACCGTTATCTCCAGCAACGGACTGCGTACGAGGCCGGGCACTACAACGAGACCACTCTTCGTCGGGAGTTCATCGACCCGCTGTTCCGGCTGCTCGGATGGGACGTGGACAATCGCGTAGGGCGTCCGGAGGCGTTCAAGGATGTCGTGCATGAGGACGCCGTCCGCGTGGCTGGCTCGTCCAAGGCGCCTGACTACGCGTTCCGTGTTGGGGGGGTGCGGAAGTTCTTCGTGGAGGCCAAGCGCCCAGCTCTGAATGTGCGCGAAGACGCAGCGTGGGCTTTCCAGCTCCGCCGTTACTCGTGGTCGGCCGCTTTGCCGCTCGGTATTCTCACCAACTTCAGGGACTTCGCTGTCTATGACACGCGGATACAGCCGGCCAAGGACGACCGCGCCACGGTGGCCCGGGTAATGCTGCTCACTTGCGAGGAGTACTCCGACCACTGGGCCGAGTTGGAAGGCATCTTCTCGAGATCGGCTGCTTACGACGGCAGGCTAGATGCTTTCGCCGCCCGCGCCCCCACGGCGAAAGGAACACTCCCAGTCGACGACGCGTTCCTCTCCGACATCGACCGTTGGAGGGCGGAGCTGGCCGGAGAACTGCGTTCCACCGCGCCCTCCTTGAGGCCGCGCGAGCTCAATTATGCCGTGCAGGCGACCATCGACCGCATCGTCTTTCTGCGTATGTGCGAGGACCGAGGTCTTGAGCCGTTTGGCGCGCTCAGAGACGCGGCGAGCCGCAGCGACATCTACACAAGACTGTGTGAACTCTTTCTGCGGGCCGACGGACGCTACGACTCAGGCCTGTTCCACTTCGCACGCGAGCACGGACGCGGCGGCGAACCAGACGGCCTGACGCTCAAGCTCCGGTTTGGCGACGACGTGCTTCGGCGGATCATGGCTCGCCTCTACGAACCCGAGAGCCCGTATGAGTTTTCGGTTCTTGGCGCTGACATCCTCGGGCATGTCTACGAGCGGTACCTGGGAAAGGTCATCGTCATCGATGATCAGGGACGCGCCGTAGTCGAAACCAAACCAGAAGTCCGTCGGGCCGGAGGCGTCTATTACACGCCCACCTATATCGTCAAGTTCCTTGTCGATCACGCGGTTGGCGGGTCGCTCCGCGGAAAGACGCCCGAGATGCTCCTTGGGGGGCGGAAGAGTCGGGGCTTCCGAGTCGTGGACCCGGCCTGTGGGTCGGGTTCCTTCCTGATCGAGGCATACCAGCACCTGCTCGACTGGTATCTCGGCTGCTATGTGGCCAACGACCCTGCGCACTGGGCACGGACAAAGTCGCCACGAGTCTTTCCGGACGCTCGAGGCTTATGGCGTCTGACAACAACTGAGCGCAAGCGAATCCTCACTGAACACATCTTTGGAGTTGATATTGACCCCCAGGCGGTCGAAGTCACAAAGCTCTCGCTGCTTCTCAAGGTCCTTGAGGGCGAGTCTGGGGAGACGATCCAGCAGGAGCTGCGACTCTTCAACGAGAGGGCTCTTCCTGACCTTGACGAGAACATCCGGTGCGGCAACTCGCTCGTCGGGCCGGACTTGTACGAACAGGTCCAGATGGACCTCTTCAGTTCCGATGAACTCGAGCGGACCAACGCCTTTGACTGGCGACAGGAGTTCCCGGAAGCGTTCGTTGAAGGTGGTTTCGATGCGGTCATCGGCAATCCACCGTACGTGTACCGGAACGCAACTCAGGCCAGGCTTCGGACCTACTTCGAGCACCACTTCAGCTCGGCCGAGGGCAACTACGAGCTCTATAAGTTCTTCATCGAGCAAGGACTGAGACTGCTGAGGCCCGGCGGTCGACTCGGCTATATTGCGTCTGCCTCGTTCCTCGTTCAGCCGTCGTTCGAGAAGCTTCGAAGTCTTCTTCTCACATCGACCGTGCTCGAACAGCTCGCTCCGCTCGGGCCAGGAGCGTTCAAGTCTGCCACCGTCGACACGTGCTTGCTCGTCGTGGCGAATTCGACCGCCGGACCGGATCACGAGCTTGAGATCCGCGCGCCAGCTACTGCTGCCGACCTCCCAACCACAAAGCCCCACAGAGTTCCGCAGGCGCGATTCTCAGGTAACCCCGGTCGGGTCTTTGACTACCGCTTGGACGAACCGCAGGCGGCTCTCGTCTCCAGGCTCCTGAAGAGCCTCCCGCCCCTAGAGGAAGGTTTTGAATTTGGGGTCGGGATCAACACTGGGTTCATCCGTGACGAACTCGTCGCGGACCACGAGCTGGATGAGCGCTACCACCGGCTCGTGACTGGTTCGGGTATCTCTCGCTACGGGCCGGTTCGGACGGACGGTTGGGTCATGTACGACTCGGATTTCGTGAAGGGTCGCGGCGACCGAGGTCGGAGCTTGCCGGCCGAGAGATTCCTCGCAAGCGACAAGATCCTCGTTGTGCGAACGCGCAACCTCAGCCTGAAGCGCAGGATAGTCGCGACGCTCGACGTGACAGGCGCATACAACCTGAACCGCCTGTCGAACATCATTGCCCGGCCGGACCGGAGCCTTCTTGGACTTCTTGGAATCCTCAACTCCGCCCTCTTCAACTGGCTCTTCTCGACTCGGTGGTTCGATTATGAGATCAAGCCTGTCTATCTAAGGCGCGCCCCCCTGGCAGACACGGAGGACCCGGCATTAGACACCGCGGTAAGGCGAATGCTTGAGTTGGTCGCAACACTCGGTCAGGTCAGCACCACTCAGGAGGCGACGAGGGTAGCTCGGCTCGTTGAGGCCACCGATGCGGAGATCGATCGCCACGTCTTTCGTCTGTACGGTCTAGGTGAGGATGAAGCGCAGATGATTGAGGCCCAGCGCCCCAAGGACCGGAACCAGCATCCGCGGTAGCTCAGGATGTTCGAAGGTTCTGCGCGACCTATGCGCCAGCGCCAGCCTCGTCCACCGTTCAGAACACGATGAGTAGGTAGTGGGATTGCTCGCGGTCGGTGAGTCGGCCGGGCTGCTCGGACTGAGCGTGCGAAGCGCCTGACGACTCGCCAGCGGCTGCTCGAGGAAGGCGCCGCCGGGCTCGTTCACCGGAATCGCGGCCGCACGTCGGGCCATCGACTCGTTGGGCCCTCCCCGATAGCCAAGCCAACTCCGGCTCGCACATCTCCGGGAGAGTACACACCAGAGCTGGTGCGATGATAGCGACGTGCCCACCGCGATCTCCACTTCAGGTCTCACAAAGAACTTCGGATCGACCCGCGCTCTCGACGGTCTCGACCTGTCGGTCAAGACCGGCGAAGTCCACGGGTTTCTCGGTCCGAATGGCTCGGGTAAGACCACGACCATTCGCGTGCTGCTCGGCTTGCTTCGGGCCGACTCCGGCGAGGTCGAATTGCTTGGTAAGGACCCGTGGCGCGACGCTGTCGAGTTGCATCGCCGGTTGGCGTACGTGCCCGGAGAGGTCAGTCTGTGGCCGAACCTGACCGGCGGTGAGGTGATCGACCTGTTCGGCCGCCTACGGGGCGACCTCAACCGGCGCCGCCGCGACGAGCTCCTCGAACGGTTCCTACTCGACCCGACCAAGAAGACCGGCTCCTACTCAAAAGGGAACCGGCAGAAGGTTGCATTGGTCGCGGGCCTGGCGTCGGACGCCGAGCTGCTCCTCCTCGACGAACCGACCTCGGGACTCGACCCGCTGATGGAGGCGGTCTTCCAGGACTGCATCCGCGAAGTGAAGGCGCAAGGGCGAACGGTATTGCTCTCCAGCCACATCCTGGCCGAGGTCGAGGCGCTGTGCGACCGGCTGAGCATCATCCGACTGGGGCGGACCGTGGAAGGGGGCACGCTCGACGAGCTGAGGCACCTCACCAGAACATCGATCACCGCGGAGACCGTGCATCCCGCGCAGGGGCTGGCCGACCTCGACGGTATCCACGACCTCGAGATCGATGGCGCCCATGTGCGTTTCGAGGTTGATACCGATTACTTGGACCCTGCGGTGCGCCGGCTCGGCGAGCTCGGGGTCCGGAGCCTTGTCAGCCACCCACCCACGCTCGAGGAGCTGTTCCTCCGGCACTACGGCGATGAGTTGGCGAAGGAACCCGAACGTGTCGACCGGGACCGCGAATCGACACCCTTGCCGGTTCGATGACCTCGCTCACGGGAACCCTTGCGCTGACCCGCTTCATCCTGCGGCGCGACCGCCTCCGGATCCTCATCTGGATCGTCGCGATCGTCGCGCTGGCGGCTCTGACGACGGTCGGAATCGAGGGTGTATTCCCAACCCAGGCCGCCCTTGATCAGACGGCCGCCGCCACCGAGCACAACGCGGCGGCCATCGCCTTCAACGGAGCCGCCCAGGGCCTGAACACTGTCGGTGGGCAGGTGGCGTTCCAGTTCGGCGCCGGGGGAATGGTGGTCGTGGCCCTCATGAGCATCTTCATGTTCGGCCGGCTGACGCGGGGCGAAGAGGAAGCCGGTCGCCTCGAAGTCGTGCGCTCCCTACCGGTCGGCATTCACGCCAACACCCTCGCCGCAGGGCTCACGGTAGCCGCCATGAACCTGACCGTTGGCGTGCTCATCGCTGCCGTACTGATCGCCCAGGGCCTGCCCCCGGCCGGGTCGGTCGTCTTCGGGGTTTCGTTCATCCTGGTCGGTCTGGTCTTCGGCGGCGTCGCCCTACTCGTGGCGCAGGTTACTGAGAACACCCGTGTCGTCTATGGCCTCGCCGGGGCGGTGCTCGGAGCGGCCTACGTGCTGCGCGCCATCGGCGACATCGGCGACGGAACAGTCTCCTGGTTCTCCCCGATCGGAGTGGCCCAGAAGGCGCGGCCGTTTGCCGATGAGCGGTGGTGGCCCTTGCTTCTGCTGGTCGCGGCGACGATGCTCCTGGTCGCCGCGGCCGCCGCCCTGGCCGGCCGGCGCGACCTCGGCGCCGGGCTCGTGGCGCCGCGGCCAGGCCCGCCGGCGGCAGCGCCCAGCCTCGGGCACCCCCTGGGTCTGGCCTTCCGGCTGCAGCGGGGATCGCTGCTCGGATGGAGCGCCGGCGTCCTGGTCATCGGCATTGCTTACGGCTGGATCGGGCCCACCGTGGACACCTTCATCGGCGGGAACAAGACCCTCGCCGAACTGATGGCCGGCACCGGAGGAGGGAGCCTGACGGATTTGTATTTCGCCTCGTCCTTCCGACTGATGGCGCTCCTCGCCACGGGCTTCGCCATCGGGTCTGCCCTGCGGGTGCGGAGCGAGGAAACGTCCATGCGCGCCGAGTTGGTCCTGGCGACGCCCGTCTCGCGGTGGCGGTTCGCGGCGAGTCACCTCGCAGTTGCTTGCGTGGGCAGCATCATCCTGCTCGCCGTCGCCGGCCTGGCCACTGGCCTTACCTACGGCCTCGCGGGCGGCGGCATGCAAAGCGTTCCGCGCCTGTTCGAGGCCGCCCTCGTCTACGTGCCGGCCATGTGGATCATGGTCGGGCTCGCCATCGCACTCGACGGGTGGGTACCGCGCTGGGTCGGCGTGTCGTGGGCGATCCTTGCGGCCTGCGTCGTCGTGGGATTCCTCGGCGCTGTCCTCGGCCTCCCACGCTGGCTCCAGGACCTCTCTCCATTCGAGCGGGTGCCCCAACTGCCAGCGGCGAGCCTGACCTTCCTGCCGCTGGTCGTGATGTCGGCCGTCGCGGCCGGCCTCACACTCATCGGGCTCGCCGGGCTGCGGCGGCGCGACATCGGCCGGTTCTGACCGCCTGGCGGTCTGCATCCCGTGTAGTGATACCCGGGCTGAGCAAGTCCGAAGACTAGATCTGCTCTGGCGCAACGCGCGATGTAGGACACCTGGTCCGGCGGTCCTGACGAACGTGCCAGCCTGGCACCACCCGCACCTCCGCAGCCGAACTCTCGTCACGATCCTGCGATCGTGTGGGCTCAGACCCTGTATACCAAAGCCGGTTGCTGGCTGGTCCCTTGACGGGAGGGGCCCCGGAGCGGGACAGTCTCCTGGTTCGTCCCTTCTACGACGACCCCAGGCGGTGGCCCATGAGCGCGATGACATCAACCCCGCACCGGAGTCTTGGACGACCGGCAGCGGTCGTTCTCGGCGTGTTGGCGGCGGCTCTCTTGAGCGGCTACGCCCTCGGCGTCGGGGCCTCACATGATCCTCGCTACTTCTGGGCAAGCCTCATTTCGGGGGTCCCAGTCGCGCTTCTCGTCATCCTCGTCGCCGAACGCTGGCCGCGCAGCGCTGCGCTCGCGCTGGTGGGCCTGGTCGCCTTCAGCGGAGCCCTGGCCGTGAAAGCCGCACGGTCTGCCAGCCCGGAGCCGCTTCTTGTCGCAGTGGCCTGCGTGCTCATGGCAGGAGGCGTGCTCGTCGTCGCCGGTCGAGCGCGATGGTCGGACGTGCTCGGAGGACTGCTTCTCACGTACGCGAGTGCGGCGTTCCTTTTCGAGGCCAGCATCGTGCTCCACAACCTGTAGGTCGGGGCCTCTCGGTCAAACCTGCTATAACCACCCGAGCATGGAGCCAAACGAGGCGACTTCGATCCAAGTCTGCCGGGAGGTGATCGGTGAACGAGCGGCGGGCCCGTAAACTCGTTGCCCGGGAGCGGGCGCGCATTGAAGCTGCGCTCGCTGAGCTGGGCGGCGAGGTCCGTGACGAAGGGTCCCTCGAGCGCCAGCAACCCGGAGATAGCGGCGACGCCGGCAGCGCTCTCGAAACGGAGTCGGTGACCGTCGCCCTGGCAGCCGACCTCCGCGAGCAGCTCGCCGCCGTCGGGCGCGCCGAGGAGCGCATCGCACACGGCACGTACGGCAGATCGGTCGAGACCGGGATACCGATCCCGGACGAGCGGCTCGAGGCGCAACCCCTTGCCGAGCGGACCGTCGAGGAGCAGCGACTCTTCGAGCGGCACGGGTCCAACTAGCCCGTTGGGCTGCTCGGTCGACGGCGTCTTCGCGCATCTGTGATCTTGCTCGGCACAACGATCCGACATGCGTGAACGGCGGGTTCAAATCCTCTCGCCACGACTATACCCACACGACCAGGTCATCGTGCCGGACAGACGCTGGCCGCACGACGACACAGCGGATGAAGTCGGAGGCCCGACTCCTGTCGTGCCTACCGTCCGGCGAAGCTGATGAGCGCGCTCCGAACGGCAAGCCGCGCGCGTACACTCACCCGAGTGCCTAGGGCACACTGCCGGGCAGAGGGACAGCGGTGCTGATCAAGTCGGCGGATGACAAGCAAGGCGACATCGACGCGCTGACCGCGCTCTCGACACGATCCGATCTAGATGCCCCGACGAAACGGCGGATCGAGCACGAGATACGCACGATCCGCGCGGGCATCGCCGGTGAGCGCGATGCGGTGTATCAGATCGACTTCAACGATCGGATGCGGAAACGTGCGGTCATCCACGACCTCCGGATCGAGGTCGATGGGCGGGTCGCCCAGATCGACCACCTGCTGATTACTCAGGTGCTTGACATGTGGGTTTGCGAGAGCAAGCACTTCGCTGAAGGAGTCGGAGTCAACGAGCATAGCGAGTGGGTCGCCTTCTGGAACGGGAAACCGCACGGAATCCCGTCGCCGGTCGAGCAGAACCGCAGGCACATCGCCGTCTTGAATGACGCGTTCGCGAGGGGATTGGTGCGGCTGCCTAAGCGGTTGGGCGTCACCCTCAAGCCTCGGGTGCACAGCCTCATTCTTGTGTCGAGCAGCGCTCGGGTCTCACGGCCGAAAGGCCGGGCAGCGGAGCAGGTAGACGGACTCGACACGCTTGTCAAGGTCGACCAGCTCGCCACAACGATCGACAAGAGGGGCGATGAGGCGACCGCTTTAAGCAGCGTCGGCGCTCTTGCTCGCTACATCAGCCCAGCGGCGCTCGAAGACTTCGGCAAGCGACTTGTCGCGCTTCACAGGCCAATCCAGATCGACTGGGCTGCGAGGTTCGGCCTCAGCGCGGCCTCGGCCGTGCCGCCAACGGTTGAGTCGGCCGTAGTCTCTCCCGCCAGTCCGGCCCCCGACCAGTCATGCGCATTGTGTGGGTCGGTCGTCAAACCTAGAGTCGCGGCCTACTGCCAGGCCAATCCGCAGCGCTTCGGCGGTCGAATCCTTTGCTGGGACTGCCAGCGGCGGACACCGAGACCAGACCTTATAGCGTGAGGGAGGAAATGTGGCGCGATGCAAGTCATAACGGCGGCAGAGCAACTGTTCTTCGTCACCGTCCGGCTTGATGCCGTAGGAGCCGAGGACGGTACAGGACCGGACGTCGGCTGGACCGGTACAGGGTTCGCCTACCAGGTCCCGACAGACCGCGGCAATGCGCACTTCCTGGTCACCAACAAGCATGTGCTCCAGTACGCCAAGCAGCTTAGGGTCTCGATGATTGCCGCGAGCCCAGAGGGAACCCCTGCGCTAGGCAAGCCAGCGAGTATCGAGTTAGCCGGCCTGATCGACGACGCGTGGATCGGCCACCCCAGTCCTGACGTTGATGTCGCCGCGGCTTCGCTATCGCCGTTGGTCAATTTCATGGCCGCCCAAGGGACAGGGCCGTTCTTCCGCTGTGCTGATCCGACGATGTGCCTAACCAGCGAGCGCGCCCTCGAACTCGATGCTCTGGAGTCCGTCGTTTTCGTCGGATACCCGAGTGGCATCTATGACACCACCAACCTTCTCCCAATCGTGAGACGGGGAATGGCAGCCACGCCCATGACGGTCGACTATCTCGGGCTGCCGGCCTTTCTTATCGACGCGGCCGTGTTCCCTGGTTCAAGTGGCAGCCCGGTCTTCCTGCTGGACCGGGGCATCTACCAGCGTCGAACTGGCGGGGCCGTCGTGGGTAGTCGTCTCATGCTTCTGGGCGTTCTAGCGCAGTACTACTCAAGAGCAGTCGAAGGCCCGGTGAGGGAGGTGCCGGCTCGACAGGTCGCCAGCGTCCAGGAGGCCCTGGGTCTCGGGATCGTCTTTCGCGCCGAGACGATCGAGCCATGCATCCAACCCCTGCTTGACCGGGCGGGGCTTACGAGGGCCACACCTAAGCTTGGTCCGACCTCCGGTTCGACACCGTCGCAAGCGGACGCTGCCCTCGACAAGGCGACGCGTCGCGCGTAGCCGGCATGTCTCCCCTCGGTGTTTAGCCTATCGATGCAATCGGTGTAACGACCGCGACGGGTCCCCGGACAATCACCCGTAAAGTGTCGGCGCTACTCCTTTAGTGTCCACGGTACGCCGGTCGCCCCTGACATGGGAGGCACTGCCGGCACCCCTCTCGGTGCGGTCTCCCAGTACGCGACGGATCGTGGCTACATTGGCCGCGACATTGGAAGCCTCGCTCGCGTAGCCACGAGCCAACGGAGGACAGGACATGCAAACGCGAACGCTCGGTCAGAGCCTGCGGGTATCGGCGCTGGGGCTGGGCTGCATGGGCATGACTGGCGCGTACGGCGCGCCGGCCGAGCGAACCCAGATGATCGGCCTGCTCCGGGCCGCCGTGGACCGCGGGGTCACGCTGTTCGACACGGCCGAGGCATACGGACCGCTGGCCAACGAGGTGCTGGTCGGCGAGGCGCTGGCACCGGTGCGTGACCGGGTCGTGATCGCCACGAAGTTCGGCTTCGAGATAGACCCCCTCACCGGCCAGCGCGGCCCGGGAGTAAACAGCAAGCCGGCCCACGTTCGCGCCGCCGCCGAGGCGTCGTTGCGACGCCTCGGAACCGAAACGATCGATCTTCTCTATCAGCATCGGGTCGATCCCGAAGTTCCCATCGAGGAAGTGGCCGGAACGGTCAAGGACCTGATCCGCGAGGGAAAGGTCCGGCACTTCGGCATGTCGGAGGCGGCGCCCGCGACCATTCGCCGCGCCCACGCCGTCCAACCGGTGACCGCCGTGCAGAGCGAGTACTCGCTCTGGTGGCGCGAACCGGAGAAGGAGCTGCTGCCCACCCTCGACGAGCTGGGCATAGGCTTCGTCCCATTCAGCCCGCTTGGTGCGGGCTTCCTCACGGGCAGGATCGACCAGGGGACCAAGTTCGAAGCCACCGACTTCCGGTCATTCGTACCGCGCTTCTCGGCGGAAGCCATGCAGGCGAACCTCGCTCTCGTGGAACTCGTACGGTCGGTCGCCGACCGCAAGGGCGCGACCCCGGCACAGATCGCCCTAGCGTGGCTGCTCGGCCAGAGAGCGTGGATCGTGCCGATCCCCGGAACCACGAAGCTGTCGCGCCTCGAGGAGAACCTCGGGGCAGTTGGTGTCCAACTCGGCGCCGACGAGTTGCGTGCGATCGGCGAGGCAGCCTCGAAGATCGATCTCCAGGGAGCCCGCCTGCCGCAGGCCGCGCTCGACATGACGGGCCGGTAGGAGGAACGGCGATGCGGAAGCGAACCATCTGACAGGAGTTGGAGATGTCCGCCATAGGGCTCGGCTGCATGGGCATGAGCCAGAGCTACGACCTGGCGCCAAAGAACAAGGACACAATCCCCGTCCTCCGGGCCGGCGTGGATCGGGGCGTGGCCTTCTTCGACACCGCGCAGATCTACGGCCCGTTCCTGAACGAGGAGCTCGTCGGAGAAGTGCTGGCCCCGGTCCGGGACCAGGTGGCGATGGCCACGAATTCGGCCGGGGCTCTCCGCCAGAACCTACTCGCAGCGGGTCAGGAGTTCAGCCGCGGCGCCGCGCACCCTCACCCGTATAGTGTCGGCACTGTTCCGACCGGTCCCTCGCGCTCTCGGTTGGCTCGCCCTATTCGCACGATGCTGCCATCGTGCGGGCCCTTGCCGGCCGCGACGACCCGAGGTGCAACACGTCGAGCTACGCCTTGACGGCGACCACTCCCGACAT
>Ga0187853_10003607_pt1 | contig 11870 bp, 9 predicted proteins | sample June2016WEW_6_10_2_FD_132417 | JGI IMG/M metagenome (GOLD analysis project Ga0187853, IMG submission 132417) | Peatland microbial communities from SPRUCE experiment site at the Marcell Experimental Forest, Minnesota, USA - June2016WEW_6_100 | ecosystem: Environmental > Terrestrial > Soil >... | reverse complement strand
CTCCGCCAGTCGTGTGACGTAGCGGTCGAACCGGATGCGGTCCACAGCGCGAGTCACCATGGGTCATTCTGTCACTCCGGGCGATCCGCCGTCAAGTATTTTATGACACAGTAGTACTAGCAGGTTGCCCAGAAAGCTCTCGCCAATGACGAGCCATCCCACGTGGGCCGCGTATGTCTCGTCCTCGAGACAAGGTCCGGGTACGCGCTTGACGGCAGTACGCACCAGTGATAAACAGAAAATGAGCCGGTCTCTTCAGGGGCGTGTGCCGAAGCCCCAGGCCAAGGGAGCGTGCTCTGTCGGCAATCCTTCCTGCTGTGTCACGGCCCTGAATGGTCCGGGGTGTTCCTGGGGTGAGGACAGCCACGGCCGAGTCGCCGCTGGTCCTGGCCTGGCCCAGGGGAGCGATCTGCAGGATCCCGGACTTCATCCGAGTGGCAATGGGGAAAGAGGAGGGGAACCAATGATTGCGAGCGCGCTCGTTCGCGAACTCCGGAAGATTGTGGGCAAGGAGAACGTCCTGGATTCGAGCGTGGACCTCCAGCTGTACAAGTATGATGCCTACCTGGAGGAGCGACGCCCGGATGCGGTGGTCTTCGTCCACTCCACCGAAGAGGTGGCCGGGGTCGTCAAGGCGTGCAACAAGTTCGGCGTGCCCTTCGTGCCCCGCGGCGGGGGCACGAACCTCAGCGGAGGCACTATCCCCTTCAAGGGCGGCGTCGTCATCGAGATGATCCGAATGAACCAGATCCTGGAGGTGGATCGCGCCAATCTGCGGGCCCGGGTGCAGCCGGGCATGTTCAATCTGGAGTTCGGCAACGCGCTGGCGCCCCTGGGCTACCAGTACCTCCCGGATCCCGCCAGCCAGAAGGCGGCCACCCTGGGAGGCAACGTGGCCGAGAACTCCGGCGGCCCCCACTGCTTCAAGTACGGGGTAACCACGAACCACGTCCTGGGGTTGACCGTGGTCCTGCCCGACGGCCAAGTGGCAAAGATCGGCGGGAAGGCCCCCGATGTCCCGGGCTACGACCTCACCGGCGTCTTCGTGGGGAGCGAGGGCACGTTCGGCATCTGCACCGAGATCGTCGCCCGCATCATGCACCTGCCCGATGGCGTGAAGACCCTGCTGGCCATCTATGATTCCATCGAGGAGGGCAGCGAAACCGTCTCGGCCATCGTCGCCGCCGGGATGGTGCCGGCCACCCTCGAGATGATGGACCAGCTCGTCATCAAGGCCGTAGAGGAATCCATCCACTGCGGGTTTCCTCTGGACTGCGCGACGGTGCTCATCATCGAGGTGGACGGCCTAAAGGATGATCTGGAGCAGCAGGCCAAGGCCATCACTGATCTGTGTCGGGCGCATGGCGCCCGGGAGGTCCGGGTGGCCAAGGACGACGCGGAGCGGGCCGCCCTCTGGGCCGGACGACGCGGCGCCTTCGGAGCCGTGGCGCGCATCACGCCGAGCTACCTGGTCTGCGACGGCACGGTCCCCCGCACGGCCCTGCCCAAGGTGCTCCGCAAGGTGGCCGAGGTGGGCAAGAAGTACAATCTCCAGATCCCCAACGTCTTCCACGCCGGGGACGGGAATCTGCACCCGCTGATCCTGTTCGACTGGCGGGATGCGGAACAGAAGGCCCGGGTCATGAAGGCCGGCATGGAGATCCTGGAGCTCTGCGTACAGATGGGCGGCACCATCAGCGGCGAGCATGGCGTGGGACTGGAGAAGATCGACGCCATGCGCCTCGTCCACGGAGAGGCCGAGATTCGCAGTCAGCTCCGGGTCAAGAAGGCCTTCGATCCTCGGAACCTTGCCAATCCCGGGAAGATGTTCCCGATCCCGGAGGAGGTCCGCCATGCAGCCTGAGGTGGATCGGCTGAAGCGGCGTCTGGAAGAGATCGTCGGAAAACCACATGTGAGTGACGGGCCGGCCGTGGCGGGCTTCGCTGTGGATGGGGTATCCCCGGCCCTGCTCGTGCATCCGGCCTCGCAGGAGGAGGTGTCTTCGGTCGTCACGGCCTGTGGCGAGGCGGGGGCGGCCATCATCCCGTGGGGTGGCGGGACAGCCATGGGGCTGGGCAACCGCCCCGCCCGCGCGGATGTGGCGGTCGTCCTCGACCGGCTCAATCGGATCGTCGAATTCGACGCCGCCAACCTGAACGTCTCGGTCGAGGCGGGCATGCGGCTCGCCGATCTCGAGGTCGAGCTGGCAAAGCAGCGCCAGTTCCTCCCCATAGATCCGCCCGCCGAGGGGAAGGCCACAGTCGGCGGCATCCTCGCGGCGAACGGCAGCGGTCCGTGCCGGCTGCTGTATGGCACTGCGCGGGACTGGGTGCTGGGGATGCGGGTCGTCCTTCCGAATGGCCAGCGGATCCGTTGCGGCGGCAAGGTCATCAAGAATGTCTCGGGCTACGACATGAACAAGTTGTTCATCGGCAGCCTGGGCACCCTCGGGATCATCTCGGAGGCCACGTTCAAGCTCTTGCCACTCCCCGCGGTCCGGGCCAGCGTCGCCGGAGTGTTTGCGGAACTCGGCCAAGCCGCGGGCGCGGTGGCCAAGGTCCTGGATTCCGTGCTGCTCCCCGAGGCCATGGAGCTCCTGGGCCTCGACGCTGTCACGCTGCTGGGACCGACGCTGGGCCTGGATGCGACGGGCTACGGCCTGGTGGTGTCTTTCGCGGGGAGCCGCGAGACCGTGGAGCGGCAGGTGCGGGACTTCACCGGACTCTTCCGGGATGCGAAGGCTCGGGTGACGACTGCGGTCTCGGACGAGCGGACTGCGCCGGCGTGGAAGACCGTCCGCAACGTCTTCGACCTCCTGCCCGGGCCACCTCCGGAGCGGATTACATGCAAGATCGGGGTCCTGATCAGTCGGACGGCCGACCTGCTGGCTGCCGCAGAGAGCCTGGGTCGTCGCCACAGGCTACGCGGCGCGGTCACCGCCCACGCCGGGAGCGGGGTTGTCCGAGCCTGCTACCTGCTCGGGCCGGAGGCGCCGCCGGTCGAGGTCCTGGCCAGCGGTCTCGAGGAGCTTCGCCGAGAGGCGGAGAAAGCAGAGGGCAGCCTCGTCCTGCAGGGGGCTCCCGTGGCCCTCAAGGCCCACCTGGACGCCTGGGGGAAGCCGGGCGGGGCGTTCGACGTGATGCGGCGGCTGAAGGCGGACTTCGATCCCCGGGGCCTCTGCAATCCGGGAAGATTCCTGGGCGGGATCTGAGGAGGATGGATCATGGCGATGACAGAACTCCTCCCCTTGTACGATCTGATCGCGAAATGCAATCGCTGCGGATTCTGCCAGGCCGGTTGTCCCGTGTACCGGGTGACCGGCTCGGAGCATTCGCTGGCCCGGGGCCGCTGGGCCGTCGCGCGCGGTCTGGTTCTGGGGGAGATCGAGCTGACTCCCGAAACGGTCCAGGCCCTGGACGACTGTCTGCTCTGTCGTGGCTGCACGGCCCACTGCTTCCCCGCCCTCAAGACAGATGAGGTCGTCACCGCGATCCGGCAGGCCTACCTCACGCGGTACGGACAGCCGGCACTGCAGCGCGCCCTGTTCCGAAAGGTCCTCTCGAACAGCAAGCGGCTGGAGTGGGCAGGGCGCCTGGCCGCCTGGGGGAAGCGGAGCGGCCTGGCGGACCTGGCCTATCGGACGGGACTTCTCGGCCTCGTGGACAAGCGCCTGGCCGTGGCGAGCCGCGTGGTGGAGTCCATGCCCGAGAGGATCTTCCGTCGGGGCAGGGACTACCGGAACGCCCCGGCCAATCCAAAGCACCGGGTGGGCTATTTCGTGTCCTGCGGCTTCAGTTTCCAGTATCCCGAGGTCGTCGAGGCCACCCTGCGGGTCCTCCAGCGAAACGGATGCGCCGTGACCGTCCTCGACAACACCTGCTGCGGCCGTCCCGCCCACGCCTACGGAGACCTGGAGGCGGCGCGGGATATCGCACGCAAGAACATCGAGCGCCTTGCCCCCGCCATGGCCCTGGACGCGGTGGTCTCGGAGTGCGGTAGCTGCAGCACGCACCTGAAGGACTACGGGCAGCTCCTGATGGATGACCCGGCGTATGCCGAGAAGGCGGCAGCGCTCGCCAAGAAGATCCAGAGCTTCAGCGAATTCCTGGTGGCCATCGGCACGAACGGGGCCCTCGGGACGCTCCAGGGGACCGTCACCTACCACGACCCATGTCACCTGTCAAACCGGTTCGCCAAGATCACCGCCCAGCCGCGCCAACTCCTGAAATCCGTTCCGGGGGTGACGTACAAGGAAATGCCGGAGGCGGACTGGTGCTGTGGGGCGGCCGGTAGCTACACCTTCCTGCACCATCAAGAGGCCGTGGGTGTGCTGGATCGGAAGATGGGCAACCTGGAGAAGACCGGCGCCTCGATCCTAGCCACCGAATGCCCGGCGTGCATGATGCACCTCCACTACGGTGTCCGGCGCCGCGGCCTGCCCGTGCAGGTGCGCCACCTGAGCCAGATCCTCGACCAGGCGTACGCCGCCCGCGCCTGAGAGATCGAAAGCCCCTGCGGCTGGGGGCGACAGAATCGCGGAGATTGCTCCGACAGAGGAAGGCGGACCATCCTCGTCCGGGGGCGGGCAGCGGTGGCCCCAAAGACAGTGCCGCCAGCCGGGCCGCATCGGTCCCTCCCTGTACCGGCATGTACTGCACACCAGACCTTTCCCGGGCAGGCAAGAGCGCATCCCTTGACGCCCGTGGAGCAGGTGCGGGAAACTCGGCCCGGTCCAGCGGGCACCCGACCGGGCCCGCCCCCGCTGCGGAGGGCCGGAGGTGAAGCCGCGGCCGGCCGGGCTGGTTAGGGAGTGAGGAGAGGAGGAACTGCCATGATAATGGGAAAGATCCTGCGAGTGAACCTAACCACCAGGCAGATCACGCAGCAGCCGTACCCCGAGGTCCTGGCGCGGCAGTTCATGGGCGGGGCGGCCGCGGCCATCAAGCTCCTCTACGACGAGGTGGATCCCCGGGTGGACGCCCTGGGCCCGGACAACAAGCTGATCGCGAGCATGGGCTTCCTGGCCGGGACCTCGGCGCCGGCTACCAGCCGCGTGGCCTTCGTAGGCAAGTCGCCCCTCTCGGGGACCGTAGGCTACTCCAACTCGGGGGGCTACTTCCCCAACGAGCTGCGGGCGACCGGCGTGCAGGCCATCATCGTGGAGGGGAAGGCCGAGGCGCCGGTTTACCTCTGGATCGGCGACGACCGGGCGGAGATCCGCGACGCGAAGGACTACTGGGGGCTCAGCACCATCGATACGCAATACTACCTCCAGCAGGCGCTGCACGACGGCAATATCCGCATCGCGTGCATCGGGCCGGCCGGCGAGCACCTGGTGAAGTACGCCGCCATCATCAACGAGCGCCGGGCCGCCGGGCGGAAGGGCTTGGGGGCGGTGATGGGGGCCAAGAACCTGAAGGCCATCGCCGTGCGGGGGAGCAAGGATTTGCCGCCCCTGGCCCACCCGGCGGCTTTCAAGGCGGCGGTCCAAGCCCTCCACGCGGCCATGAAGGACAGCCCCGCCCTCTACCACCGCTTCCGGAACTTCGGCACCGCGGGCAACGTGGAACTGACCGTGGGACAGGGCGACATGCCGGCGAAGAATTTCCAGGAGCCGGCCGGTGAGGAGTACCTGGCCATCGGGGGCCAGGCCGGCACCGGCTACCGGGTCCGCCACTTCACCTGCGATCAGTGCCCGGTCATGGCGGCCCAGGTGCGCACCGTGAGCTCCGGTCCGTACGCGGGGTATACCAGCGAGGGACCCGAGTTCGAATCGCTCTACTCCCTGGGGAGCGACATGTGTATCGCGGACATGGGCGCCTGCATCGCCATGGATCGCCTCTGCGACGAGCTGGGGCTGGACACCGTCTCCTTCGGCGCCACCGTGGCCATGGCCATGGAGCTCTACGAGCGGGGCATCCTGAAGCCGGCCGACGTCGATGGCCTCGACCTCAAGTTCGGCAACCACGCGGCCGCCGTTGCGGTCCTCCGAAAGGTCGCCTACCGCGAGGGCGTGGGCGACCTGCTGGCCGAGGGGTCCCGGCTGGCGGCCGAGCGCATCGGCGGGGACGCTCCCAAGTACGCCATGCACGTCAAGGGGCTCGAGTTTCCCTGCTACGATCCCCGCGGCCTGAAGGCCATGGGCCTCAACTACATGACGACCTTCACGGGTGCGGACCACTCGCGCGGGCACTCGGAGCAGGAGGTGTTCGGTATCCCCGTGCCCCAGGCCGTGGATCGCTTTGCCATCGAAGGGAAGGCCGCCCTCACCATCTTCAACCAGGACGTGGGGGCGTCGGTGAAGGATTCGTCCATGCTGTGCACCTTCGTCGTCCGCCTGGCCCTCCTGCCCAAGAACCTGGGGCCCAAGCTCATCGCCGATTTCTGGCGGGCAGCCCAAGGCTACGACGTGACGCCCGAGGAGGTCGTGCGGGTGGGCGAGCGGATGACCAACGTCGCCCGCGCGTGGAACCTCCGGGCCGGCTTCACCCGGAAGGATGACACCCTGCCGGAGCGTCTGATGACGGAGGCACTGCAGACGGGAGCTTCCAAGGGGCACGTCATCTCGCCGGCCGACCGGGACCGCATGCTGGACGAATACTACAGCCTGCACGGCTGGGATGCCCGGGGGGTGCCGACGCCGGAACGGCTGAAGGGCCTGGGCCTCGAGACGCTGGCAGCGAACCTGGCGCGGCTCTGAAGCACAGCGGCGGGGGGATAGCGGGATGCCGACGGTGACGGTGCGCACGATGTTCGAGCTGGCGCGGATCGTGGGGCGGCCGTCGGTGCAGCTCACCGTCGGGGCGGGCGCGACCGTGCGGACCGCGCTGGAGGGGCTGGAGGCCGCGCACGGCGGCCTGCGGGGCTCCCTGTTCGACCCCGGGACCGGCGGCCTCCTGTCCTACCTCTTCGTCGAGTTGAACGGGCGGGATATCCGGAGCCTCCAGGGACTCGAGACGCCGGTGGGGGAGGGCGACGCCCTGTCCGTGCTGATCCCCGTGGCCGGGGGTGCGGGCAGCAACGACAACGCACCCTGATCTCCGCGGGTCGCGAGCGCAGGCGAGGGGATGCGTCGGGGGCGGCCTCGCCCGATCGTTGCGGGGCACGGGGGGCGACGTCCCCCGTGGAAGGGACGTTGGTGCTGAGACAACTTATGGCGTGCCCCCTACTCCCGGCATCGCCTCCGCCTACCCAACCGATGCGCAGCGGATGTCGTGTCCTCACGCGAGCAGGTCTTCTCAGCGCTGCTGTTTCCTACCCGCCCTACCATCAGTCGTCGAACAAACCGACGCGTCTGGTTGCCTGAGTGCCGCGCCGCGTCCCGAGCGCCCCGGCCCCAGGCCTCCACAGTGACGTCTCTCTTTGAAAAGTTATCTCAGCGCCAAGGTCCCGTACTCTGGCGTACGGTGTCCGGCGCCGCGGCCTGCCCGTTGAGGTGCGCCACGCGAGCCAGCTCCTCAACCAAGCGTACACCGCCCGTCCCTAGGAGATCGGAAGCCCCTGCAACGTAATGGTCCTCGCGCCTGGGGGGAACAGAATCTCGGAGATTGCACCCACAGATGAACGCGGACGATCCTCGTCCCGGGCGCGGGCGGCGGTGGCTCCAAAGACACTGCCGGCCGCCGGGCCGCATCGGTCATCCCCGCACCCGCATGTCCTGGACACGGGACCTTTCACGGCCAGGCAGCCCCGCGTCTCTTGACATATTCCCCGAGCTAGGGTAGCTTCGCATCATGAAATGTATTTCCATCATACGAAAATCGATTATCCCCCCCTCCCTCCCGGGCCGGACGTCTGGTAGGGCGACTCGCCTCGCTGCGGAGCTCAGCCGACCTGCGACCTCCCTGACCCTGCCGCTTTGGCCCCGGGCAACGAGGGATCCATGACGAAGCTGCGCCCCCGAACCCACGCAGGCAGCGGCACGGTCCAATCCATCCAGCGGGCTCTCAGCCTGCTGGAGGCCCTGGAGGATTCCCGCGGCGAGGTGGGCATCGCCGAGCTCTCCAAGCGGGTCCGCCTCCACGTGAGCACGGTGCACCGCATCCTGGCCACCCTGGTGGCGCGGGGGTACGCGCGGCAGAGCCCGGAGACCGGCCGCTATGCCTTGGGGGCAAAGGCGCTCCACCTGGCCGAGTCATACCTCGGCCAGATGGACCTCCGGCGGGTGGTCCGTCCGGTCCTGGAGCGGCTGAGCCAGGAGACCGGGGAGACGGCGAACCTGGTCATCCTGGACCGGCGGGAGGCCCTGTACCTGGACAAGGTGGAGAGCCCGCAGAGCCTGCGCATCTTCTCCCGGATCGGTCGCCGGGCGCCGCTCTACTGCACGGCCGTCGGAAAGGTCCTGCTGGCGTTCCGACCCAAGGCCCAGGTGGACGCCTTGCTGGGGCGGGGTCCCTTCGAACGACTGGCCCGCCACACGATTACCTCGGCCACTCAGGTGCGGCGCGAGCTGGAGAAGGTCCGCGATCAGGGCTTCGCGCTGGACCGGGAGGAGTGTGAGGAGGGGGCGTGCTGCATCGCCGTCCCCATCCGCGACGCCCAGGGCGACGTGGAAGCCGCCCTGGGCATTTCCGCGCCGACGACGCGCCTGACCCCCCGGCGGATGGAGGAGCTCATCCCCACCATGCTCCGCACGGGGCGGGAAGTCTCGGCCCAGTTGGGATTCAGCGGCCCGTAGCGCTGAACCTTCGCCGGACCACCGACCGGCATTGACCGGAAGAATCGAGAGGAGAGTTCCATGCCCAAGATGCCCGTGATGGAAGCGGCCGTGAAGATCATGGAGAGCGAAGGGGTGGACGTCTGCTTCGGGATTCCCGGGGCGGCGATCCTCCCGCTGTACAAGGCCCTGTCGAAATCCACGAAGATCCGGCATCTGACCATGCGTCACGAGGAAGGGGCGACCCACGCCGCCGACGGGTGGGCTCGCATCACGGGCAAGGTCGGCGTGGCCATCGGGACCTCGGGCCCCGCCGGCACCAACATGGTCACCGGCCTGTACACCTGCATGGGCGACTCTATCCCCATCGTGTGCATCACGGGGCAGGCGGTTCGCCCCATCCTCCACAAGGAGGCGTTCCAGGCGGTCAACATCGCCGAGATCGTGAAGCCCGTGACCAAGAAGAGCTACTGCGTCCTAGAGACCGCCCAGATCCCCTGGGTCTTCCGCGAGGCCTTCAAGATCGCCCGCGAGGGGCGGCCGGGCCCGGTGCTCATCGACCTGCCCCTGGACGTCCAGCGGGCCGAGGTGGAGTACGACCCGGACATCGACGCCCCGTTGGAGGTGACGAAGCCCGCCCCGGACATCCGGAAGATCCGGCGAGCCATCGAGATGCTGCTCCAGGCCGAGCGCCCGACCCTGATGATGGGCGGCGGCGTGATGCGCGCCCGGGCCTACCACGACTTCGTGGCGCTCGCGGAGTACCTGCAGATCCCGGTCATCCCGACCTACATGGCCGAGGGCGGGATCGCCTACGACCATCCGCTCTACGGCGGCCGCGTCGGCCTCCAGACCAACACGCGGGGCGGCAACAAGCTGTTCCTGGAGTCGGACCTCGTGCTGAGCATCGGAAATCGCTTCGCCGACCGGCACACCGGCGACCTGACGGTTTACCGCGGCGAGCGGAAGTTCATCCACATCGACATCGAGCCCACGCAACTGGGGAAGGTCTTTCCGCCGGACCTCGGCATCGTCTCGGACGCCAAGCTGGCGGTGGAGGCGCTCCTCCAGGTGGCCAAGGAGATGACGCCCAAGCGCTCCCCCAACGAGTGGACGAAGAGGGCGGCGGATTACAAGCGCCGGTTCCGCCGCAAGATGGACTTCGACAACGTCCCGATAAAGCCGCAGCGGATCTACAAGGAGTTCAACGAGTTCTTCCCCCCCGACACCATCTTCGTGACTTCCATCGGGCTGTACCAGATCTGGTCCGGTCAGTTTCAGGAGATCCAGAAGCCCGAGACCTACTTCTGCTGCGGTCAGGCGGGCCCACTGGGGTGGGAAGTTCCAGCGTGCATGGGCATGAAGCTGGGCAAGCCGGATGCGCAGGTCGTGGGCGTCGTCGGCGACTATTCCTTCCAGTTCCTGGTGGGGGATTTGGCCACAGCCGTGCAGAACAGGGTCCCCTATGTCGTGGTCATGCTGAACAACGGCTACCTGTCGCTGATCCGGCAGCCCTCAAAGTACCTCTACGAGATGAACTACGCCGTGGACATCGGCTACGGCGACGGCTACGGGCCCGATTTCGTCAAGATCATGGAAGGCTTCGGCGGGATCGGCCGCCGCGTCCTCCGCCCGGAGGAGATCAAGCCGGCCTTGGATTGGGCGATCAAAGAGTCAAACCGCCTCAAGGTCCCGGCCCTGGTCGAGATCCGGGAGGATCGGGAAACCGACGCCGCCATGGGCGTCTCCATTGACAAGATCGTCGAACGGGATCCGGTCATCGATCTTCCGGCCGAGGAGCCGGTCAAGGCGACCGCCGGCGCCCGCTAGATAATACTGGATAGTAGGCGCGAGACCGATCTTTCTTGCCCTTGGAGGGGGGATGAGTAACAGCGCCAGCTCACTCGTATCAATGGGCTGGCGTTTTTTCTGGACTGCCGACCCCTCGTTCGTTGGTCAGCCCTGCTCTGCGCGGTGGGTGCTGACCCAAATTGCGTGGCTCTCTTCTGCTTGGGAGGTGTTCGATGGGTTCGAAGAGCGGCCGTCATTTCCTCCAGATCCCGGGGCCGACGAACGTGCCCGACCGCGTCTTGCGGGTGCTCTCCCGGCCCACCATTGATCATCGCGGACCGGAGTTCGCCCGACTGGCCCGCGAGGTGATCGAGGGTCTGCAGCATGTCTTCAAGACATCGGGCGCGGTGGTGATCTATCCCTCGTCCGGAACGGGGGCGTGGGAGGCGGCGCTGGTGAATACCCTGTCGCCGGGGGACAAGGTATTGATGTTCGAGACCGGGCACTTCGCCACGCTGTGGCGGAATATGGCGGTGCGACTCGGGCTCCAGGCGGATTTCGTCCCCGGCGACTGGCGCCACGGCGTGGACCCCGACGGGGTCGAGGCGAAGCTCGCCGAGGATCGCAGCCACGCCATCAAGGCCGTGGCCATCGTGCACAACGAAACCTCGACCGGCGTGACCAGCCAGGTGGCGGAGGTGCGCAGGCGGATGGACACGGTCAGCCACCCGGCGCTGCTCATGGTGGATACCATTTCGTCGCTGGCGTCCATCGATTACCGGCACGATGAATGGGGCGTGGACGTGACGGTGAGCTGTTCCCAGAAGGGCCTGATGCTCCCGCCCGGCCTCGGTCTCAACGCCATCAGCGAGAAGGCCCTGGTGGCATCGAAGTCGGCTCGCCTGCCCCGGTCGTACTGGGACTGGGAGCCGATGCTCAAGGACAGCCAGGCCGGCTTCTTCCCCTACACCCCAGCGACGAACCTGCTCTACGGCCTGCGGGAGGCCCTCCACATGCTCTTCGAGGAGGGATTGGAGAACGTGTTTGCCCGGCACACCCGGCACGCCGACGCCACCCGTCGCGCCGTGCAGGCCTGGGGGCTGGAGCTGGTCTGCCGGAATCCCGCGGAATACAGCAGCTCTTTGACTGCGGTGATGATGCCAGAGGGATACGACGCCGACGCCCTCCGCAAGGTCATCCTGGATCGATTCGATCTGTCCCTCGGCACCGGTTTGGGGAAGCTGAAGGGCAAGATCTTCCGCATCGGCCATCTCGGCGACTTCAACGATTTGATGCTCACCGGGACCTTGGGCGGGGTCGAGATGGGCCTGGCCATGGCCGGCGTCCCCTTCAAGACCGGAGGGGTAGCGGCGGCACTCGAGTATCTGTCCAGCCAATGACGGTGGCGGAGCGAAGCGGAGG
>Ga0187853_10003599_pt1 | contig 11904 bp, 9 predicted proteins | sample June2016WEW_6_10_2_FD_132417 | JGI IMG/M metagenome (GOLD analysis project Ga0187853, IMG submission 132417) | Peatland microbial communities from SPRUCE experiment site at the Marcell Experimental Forest, Minnesota, USA - June2016WEW_6_100 | ecosystem: Environmental > Terrestrial > Soil >... | reverse complement strand
GGCGGCAAGCGGCTGCGGCCGGTATTGTGTATGGAAGCCGGCCGTATGGTCGCGGGATCGTTGCCGCCAAGAATCGAAGAACTGGGTGCGGCGCTCGAGATGCTGCACACTTATTCGCTGATCCACGACGATCTTCCGGCCCTTGACAACGACGACCTGCGGCGCGGCCGCCCTACATGCCACAAAGTATTCGGCGATGCGATCGCGATTCTCGCCGGAGACGCATTGCAGACTCAGGCCTACGAGGTTCTGGCGCGACTGGAATGTCCAGCGGAGGCGCGCGTGCGGATTATTGAAGAGATCGCGCGCGGTACGGGCACGCTGAATGGCATGATTGGCGGGCAGGTTGTGGATCTGGAAGCCGAGCATACTCAGCCCACGGCAGAGATGCTGGAGTACATCCATCGCTCGAAAACCGCCGCGCTGATCACGGCCAGCCTCGTGAGCGGTGGCCTTTATGCCGGAGCAAAGAGCAACGAAGTTAAGAAGCTGCGCGCGTTTGGACAGTCGATTGGCTTGGCCTTTCAGATTGTGGATGATGTCCTGGATGTAACCCAAACCTCCGAGCAACTCGGCAAAACCGCCGGCAAAGACACTGCCGCACAAAAAGCTACCTACCCGGCGCTGTTCGGGATTGAAGAATCCCTGCGCAAGGCGGATGCGCTGGTGAGTGCTGCATTTGCGGAGTTGGACAGCTTCGGCGAACGGGCGGAGACGCTGAAGGAGTTGGCGCGGTATTTGGTAGAGCGGAAGAAATAGCAGGAGTGCACGGTTCACTGCCATGCTTGTGATGAAAGAAATGTCGGCGCACCGGCTGATCGTGCGCGAGAATGTCGTGCTGGAGCAAGGGAATCTCGACTGACATGTCCATATCGCCCCTCGACATCCTGGCGATTGCCGCGCACCGCGACGACGTAGAGCAGACCTGCGGAGGCACACTGCTGAAAATGGCCCAACGCGGCCAACGGACGGGCATTCTCGATCTGACGCAAGGCGAAATGGGCACGCGCGGCACGGCTGAAGATCGCGCGCGCGAAGCAGCGGACGCCGCGAGAATTCTCGGCGCAGGTTGGCGGCGGGCACTCGATATTCCGGATGGCCGCGTGGAAAACACCTGGGAGAACCGGTTGAAAGTGGCGAGTGTGATCCGGGAGACTCGGCCGCGTGTGGTGATCCTGCCTTACTGGAAAGGACGACATCCGGATCACTACACGACTTCCGTGCTGGGGTACGAGGCGTGTTTTCTTGCGGGACTGGCGAAATTGGCTCTCAGCCAACCGCCGTCAGCTATCAGCCAGACCGACCCTGGAGCAGAGGCCAGCGTTGTAACGAAAGAGCCGCTCGATCCTCATCGTCCTTTCAAAATAATCTACGCAACGCTTTACTACGACGTGCGGCCCACGTTTGTGGTCGATATCAGCCAGCAGTTCGAGCAGAAGTTCGCTTCCATCCTGGCCTACAAGTCGCAGTTCAGTGACCAGGAGGCGGGCAAGGACCTTTTCCCCGCCCACGACGAAATCCATGCGCGCGTGGAGTCGATGGCGCGGTATTACGGCGCGCTCGGCGGCGTCACCTGCGCCGAACCGTTTCTGCAGAAGGAAGTGGGGCTGGTGGAAGATCTGTTAGCGATTCCCGTCAAATCCATCTAACGTCGCTGGACTATTTCTTAAACGCAATCGCCAAGCCATCGCGAATCGGCAGGATCGTTGTAAAAAAATCCGGCGAGTTGTAAAGCAATCGGTTGAACTCGAGGATGGCCTTGGTGTGCGCTTCCTTCGGATTCTTCTCCGCGACCCGCCCGCTCCACAAGACATTGTCGGTAATAAACAAACCGCCCTTGCGCAGGCGTGGTGACACCAAGCGCAGTACGCGCGGGTAGTCCTCTTTATCGACATCGTTGAAGATAATGTCGAACTCCTGCTTCTGCTCGGAGAGAACTTCCAGCGCATCTCCGGTGTGCAGCGTGATGCGACTGGAAACGCCAGCGCGCTCGAAGTACCCGCGAGCACGCTCGGCATTCTTGGGATCGCCGTCGGTGTAGATGACGTGGCCTTTTTCGCCGACCGCCTGCGCCCACCAGATGGTCGAGTATCCGATGGCAGAGCCCAACTCGAACACCGTCTTGGCGTTGATCATCAGGGCAAACTCCTGAAGCACCCGCGCCACCGCAGGCCCAACGATTGGCACGTCGTGCTTGGAGGCGTACTCTTCCATCCCCGCCAGCACTTCGTCGCGCTTGGGCAGCATGGAATACAGATAATCGTCGACCGGGCCGGCGGTAGTGAAGTTGTAGTGCCGCCAGTTGGGTTTGTTTTCTTTCTTCGGTTTATTCGAGGTCACTCGTCTCCTTCAGGACTTCTGATTATTTACCTTTATCGGTTGCCTGTTTTCAATCGTGGACAGTCACGCCGGGGTTTCATTGTAAGAATTTCAACGCCCGGCGTTTCGATGCGAAATGTCGCGTGGCCCAGCCACGTAAGATGAAGGCCTCTCAAGTTCATGGACGATAGCTCCGGCCGCTGCGCCTTCCAAACAGATTTACTCGTCAAACGACCCGGGCATGGCTGAAATTAGTTTAATATGAAACCCCATGGCTGAACTCAAGGTGCTAATTTCGCGGGAACAAATTACAAAACGAGTTGCGGAACTGGGCGCGGAGATCACACACGACTTCGCGGGCCAGCCAGTGATTCTGGTCGGCGTATTGAAGGGCTCAGCAATTTTTCTCGCTGATCTGGCACGGCAGGTAAAGCTGGACGCGACTTTTGATTTCGTCGGTATCTCGAGTTACGGGAACCGCCCCAGCCCCACTCAGGAACTCAAGAGCGGATGGGACTCCACCGGCGAAGTGAAGCTGACGAAAGATGTGGACCAGTCCATGAAAGACAAGAATGTGATTGTCGTGGAAGACATTTTGGATACTGGACTGACGCTAACAGTCTTGAAGAAGCTGCTTCTGGCGCACCAGCCTCGATCGCTCAAGATCGCGGCTCTTCTGGACAAGCCCTCGCGCCGCAAATTGCCTCTCCAGGGCGACTACGTTGGCTTCACCATCCCCGATGAATTTGTAGTGGGCTACGGCCTCGATTACGCCGAGCGCTATCGAAACCTGGCTGATATCTGCATCGTGCCGCGGGAGTAGAAGCCAGTCCCGAGTACCGAGCAAGCACGCTCGGGTTCGGACACGGCACCCGACGAAAGGTTCCGAGCGCCTCTCTTCTCGGTACTAGGTACTCAACACATCGCTGCTATCATAGAAAAAACCATGGGATCTGTTCTGAGCAAGCCTGTAAGTCATCTGTCGGTTGAGCCGCTATTGCTGGAAGTTGGCGATGTACTGGCAACGTCGCTCGATCTCGATACCACTTTGCGCCGCGTCGCGGAGGTGGTGCGCAAGGTCATCGACTATGAAATCTTCGCCATTCTTCTCCTCAATGAGAAGACTCAGGAATTGCGCTTTCGGTTCCAGGTAGGATACCCGCCCGAGTTCGCCGAGCGTGCTCGTGTCAAAGTGGGCGAAGGAGTGACCGGGCAAGCGGCGCAGTCGCGGCAAGCGGTCCTGGTGGATGATGTTACCCAGGATCCAACCTACATCGCCGCCGTTCCCAACGTGCGCTCGGAATTAGCCGTGCCACTCGTCACGAAGAACAGGGTGATTGGCGTGATCGATCTGGAAGCACGGGAACCCGGCTATTTCAATGAAGAACACAGCCGCCTGCTGACTCTGGTAGCTTCGCGAATCGCGGGCGGCATCGAAAATGCGCAGCTCTATACTCGCACCACACGACAGGCCCGCATCCTGTTATTGCTCAATGAAATCGCGCGCGAGTTGTCGTCCATCCTGAATCTGGATGAACTGCTGAGCCGGGTAGCGGAGTTGCTGCGGCGTCTGATTGACTACCAGATGTTCAGCATTCTGTTGCTGGATTCTTCCGGCGAGAAGTTGCAACATCGTTTCTCGTTACGCTTCCACGAAAATATCCACCTGAAGCACGAGGTCCCGCTGGGACGCGGCCTCGTCGGTCACGCGGCCGAAAGCAAACAAGCAATACTGGTGCCGGACGTGAGCAAAGATCCCCGCTACATCGAAGGCAACCCGGAAACGCGCTCGGAATTGGTGGTGCCGCTGATCTATAAGGATAAAGTGATCGGAGTACTAGATTTGGAACACACGCGGCGCGGTTTTTTTACCGACGACCACCGCCGCACCATGATGACGCTGGCGGCGCAGGTGGCCATCGCAATTGAAAACGCGCGCCTTTACGAGGAGATCGCGCGCCAGGAACGCCGGCTCGAGCGGGATTTGGCGCTCGCTCGGGAATTGCAAATGCGGTTGCTGCCGCAAACTCTTCCCAAGCTGCCTAATCTGGAATTAGCGGCGAAGTTTGTGCCCGCGCGCGCCATCGGCGGAGATTTGTACGACTTCATTCCTTATTCGCTTTCGCGGCTCGGAATCGTGATTGGCGACGTGAGCGGCAAAGGAGCGCCTGCCGCCATCTATGCCGCTCTTGTCAGCGGAATCCTCCGCTCCCACGCACCCATCGAACCTGGCCCCGCCGAGATGCTTAGAGCGGTCAACCTGTCTCTGGCCGAACGCCGTATTGAGGCGCAATTCGTCTCACTCATCTATGCCGTGTGGGACGATGCACATCGAACGCTCGTGGTGGCCAACTCGGGTTTGCCGCGTCCGATTCACGTGCATGCTGGAAAGAACCATGTAGTTGAGGCTACCGGCCTGCCGCTGGGACTTTTCGACGATGCGAATTACGATGAGTTCCGTTTCAAAATGAAGCCCGGAGACGTATTCGTTTTCTTTAGCGATGGCATTCTGGACGCACGTAACCGGCACGGAGAGATGTTTGGCCGGGGGCGCGTGGAAAAGCTTATCGAGGAATGCGGAGGTCGCTCGGCGGACTGTGTGGTCGATATTTTATTCAAAGCTGTGGCCGAGCATTCTGCAGGGGTCGAGACTTTCGATGATCAAACCGTAGTGGCGATCAAAGTCAAAGATAGTCCGGCTGCAAGCTCTGTAAAACGAAAATGAACTGGCGCAGCGAAGTCGAGCGGCCGCCGGGATTCGTTTTCCGTAAACACCGCAAAGGATTGTTGCGCAGTAGCGAGACGTTTATCCTCCACTGCGAAGATGTTCCCCTAGCGAAACTTGCGGAGCGCTACGGAACGCCTCTTTACGTTTACTCGACAACGGCAATCTTGAAGCGGCTCGGCGCCTTCGAGAATGCTTTCCGCCGTGTTCTCCACACGATCTGCTACTCCGTGAAGGCAAACTCCAACCTGAGCATTCTTCGCCTGATGGCTCGCCAAGGATGCGGTTTTGATGTGGTTTCCGGTGGGGAACTGGAGCGAGTGCTGGTCGCCGACCGCCGGGCGGCTAAGAAAGTAGTCTACTCCGGCGTTGGAAAATCACGCAAGGAGATAACCGCAGCGCTGAAGGCCGGCATCCTCCTCTTCAATGTCGAGAGTGAATCGGAACTCTGGGTGCTGGCGGATTGCGCAGCACAGTGTCGAACGGTCGCGCGAGTGGCTCTGCGCGTGAATCCAGACGTGGCTGCCGATACGCATCCGTACATTTCCACGGGGTTGCGCAAGCATAAGTTCGGAGTGCCGATCGGAAACGCGCGCGAACTTTACGGCAAGGCATCCAGTGCGAGGCACCTGAAAGTTGTGGGTGTCAGCGTTCACATTGGCTCCCAGATCACCGACGTTGCACCCTTCGCTGAGGCCATAGATCGAGTGGCGGACCTGGTTCGCGACTTGCGCGCGGATAAGCACAGGATCGACTACGTCGATATCGGCGGCGGGCTTGGCATTGAATATCAGGCGCCGAACTTACAGTTTGTCGAATGTGCTGCACGTTATGCGCGGGCCGTGGCTAATCCATTGCGCGGACTAAATGTGCACTTGCTGCTCGAGCCGGGACGCTCGATCGTGGGTCCCGCGGGTGCGCTACTCACCTCGGTCATTTACAGAAAAGAAAACGATGGCAAGCGCTTCCTGATTGTGGATGCGGCCATGAACGATTTGATTCGTCCCACGCTCTATGGGGCGTACCACGAAATCGTCCCCGTGGTTCAGTCCAAGAAATCCCCTGCCAAGAAGGAGACGGTCGATGTAGTCGGTCCGGTGTGCGAGTCAGGGGACTTCTTGGCACGTGATCGGGAGTTGCCACGGGTGGAAGAGGGCGACTTGCTTGCGATTCTTGACGCCGGCGCTTACGGAATGGCGCTCGCGTCAAACTACAACTCCCGTCCGCGACCCGCGGAAATTCTGGTTCGCGGAAAGTCGGCCAAGATCATCCGGCGTCGGGAAACAGGGCGCGAGCTCTATGCGGCGGAATTGTAACCGCGGCCTAGTCGTGAGTCGATCTTATCTTTCTCCCCACTTTAGCTTCGTCCGCAGCACGTGGAAGAAATCATGATCGGTTCGGAATAGGCTGACTCTGTGTTCGGAGCGACGGCAACGGACTCGGTCTCCGTCGCATAAATCCAGGCCAGGTTGTCCATCCAGGCTGAGGTACGCCACTTCCTCGTCGCTGCGCAGCAGAAGCTCAACGACTGCCGAATCCGGCACGACCAGCGGCCGGTGCGTGAGCGAGTGCGGCGCGACCGGAGTGATCACGAAAGCATTGACCGTCGGCATCAATACAGGGCCGCCGGCGGAGAGTGAGTAAGCGGTCGAACCTGTCGGCGTGGCCACAATCATTCCGTCCGCCCGGTAGCTTGAAACAAATACAGTGTCGACGAAGAGGTCGTAATTATTGAGACGAGCCAGAGCCGTCTTATTCACGACCGCGTCGTTGAAAACTAGGTAGCTTCCCAGAGTCTGTTCGCCGCGCAGTAAATCGCACTGCATCAGCGAACGCTGCTCCACGGCGGCGCGTCCCTGCGCAATCTGATCAAGCATGGAAAAGAGCGAAGAAAGCGGCACGTCCGTAAGGAAACCCAGCGATCCGAGGTTCACGCCGAGTAGCGGCACGTCGATTGTGGCGGTGGCTCGAGCCGCGGAAAGCAAAGTACCATCGCCGCCCAGCACCACGACGAGCTCCAGGGGCCGCGAAGACATATCCGAGCGCGGCACTTCCTCTTCGCCGTTGGCATATTTTGCTGTCTCCGGATCGACGATGACGCTGTAGCCATGCGCGTGAAGCCACGCCAGCAGCTCGGGGACGGTGCGGGCTACCTCTGAACTAGCCGGACGAGAGATGATGGCCGCGACCTTCGGCGGGGAGGATGAGGACCGGATTGCCATGATCAAAGAGAGAAAGAAAGATTGTACAGAATCCGGCTGCAAAATCTTCAACAGGTCGTTCAGAAGGACGCGGAGGACTAGAAAACTCCCTGGAGCAGGAATTCGCGGTTCCCTTCTGCGCCGAGTATGGGCGAATCGATTACGTCTAGGCGAGAACAGCCAAGACCCTCCAGGGCTCCTTTCACTTTTTCGACGGACGCGAGTTGAGCGACCTGGTCGCGCACAATACCTCCCTTGCCGACAAATTCCCTTCCCGCCTCGAATTGAGGTTTGACGAGAATGATCACTTTCCGGCCACGACGCTCGTCTCCAGACGGCGGAAAGGCAGCGTTCACTACCGGAGGCAGAACCAAGGTCGCGGAAATAAACGCTACATCAACCACGATAAGGTCCGCCATTTCACCGATGATCTGTCTCGTCACATACCGGGCGTTGGTTTTTTCCAGAAGTCGCACGCGAGGATCGTGACGCACCTTGAAATCCATCTGGCCATAACCGGTATCGATCGCGATCACGCGTGCTGCACCGTGCTGCAGCAGACAATCGGTAAAGCCGCCAGTGGAAGCGCCCACATCGAGACAAATCTTGGCGTTGACGTCGATATTCCAATGTTCGAGAGCGCGCTCAAGCTTAAGGCCGCCGCGGCTGACATACTTGAGATCTTCGCCGAGCATACGCACCACAGCGTCGGATACAACTTGCGCGCCAGCTTTGTCGAGCTTCTGCTCGTTGACCAACACTTTCCCCGCGATAATCAGAGCCTGCGCGCGTTCCCGCGAGGCGACGATTCCCCGCTCGACCAGGAGTTTGTCGAGTCTCAGTTTCACCTTCGCCCCGCACCGGAAGCGCTTATCGGCAAGACGTTGCTTTGCGATATGCGACGAAGGTGCCAGCACTCGCTCCGGTGCAAAATGCTGAACCATCTCTCGCTGAATCACTTACAAAGATACTGTTGTGCTTTTCCACAGAATTTTCCACGGTGGTGTTGAAAACTTTTCTTAACAAGCAAAGCCCTGAAAAAAATAAGAGCCGCCCGACAGCGCGGCTCTGAGAATCTCTCGCGGAACAATCAGCCGGCCACTTCTTCCAGCAACTTTTGGTCAATGTCGAAGTTGGAGTGTACGTTCTGTACGTCGTCCTGGTCTTCCAGCGCTTCCATCAGCCGGATCATGGTATTGGCCGCCTGACCTTCCAGCTTGATGTAGTTCTGAGGAATCATGGCAACGCTCGACGACGCGGGCTCAATTCCCGCCTTCTTCACCGCTTCGAGCACTGCCTCATAGGCCGAAGGCTCAGTCAAGATTTCCCAATTCTCGCCATCGTCATTCAGATCTTCGCCGCCGGCTTCGAGAACGATGTTCATCAGGTCATCCTCTTTCGCGGCGCTCTTTGGAATAATGATGTCGCCCTTCTTGTGGAACATCCAGGAGACGGCGCCAGCTTCCGCCATATTGCCGCCGTTCTTCCCAAAGCAATGACGGATTTCGCTGACCGTACGGTTGCGGTTGTCCGTATTGATATCCAGCAGGATCGCCACGCCACCCGGACCGTAGCCCTCAAGAGAAAATTCTTCGTAGGTAGCGCCGGGCAGTTCTCCCGTGCCACGCTGGATCGCCCTCTTGATATTATCCGCCGGCATATTCTCCGATTTAGCAGCGAGAATGGCGCCGCGCAGGCGAGGATTGGTATCAGGATCGCCGCCGCCGTTCTTCGCGGCAATACTGATTTCCTTGATGAGGCGGGTAAAAATCTTGCCGCGCTTGGCGTCGAGCGCGCCCTTCTTGTGCTTGATTGTGGCCCATTTTGAATGGCCAGACATCGCTAGACCTCGTATCTAATGATCTGAATTGGCGCGGGATTCGCCCGTAGAGGGAATCACAGGCTGCCTCGATAAAATCTGCAGGCGAACAGGAATTATAGCACGACCTCTGTTCCGTGGTTCGCCGGGCTACTTTGATCATAAACAGGCGGAGATGACCAGAGCAAGCTTTTCGCTAACAGGCGAAGGGATAGTTCTTCTTATTCCATTATTGACTGCACTGCACATGCACTCCTAACATGCCAGCGGGGCGTTTTGCAAATGAATGGCCGGGTCATAGGTCACTACCGGGTCCTCGAGAAAATCGGGGCCGGAGCCATGGGAGAGGTTTTCCGGGCACGGGACGAGAGGTTGGGACGCGACGTTGCTCTGAAACTCATCCGGCCGAGTTCCAGCGGCAATGCCGATCATCTCCGCCGTTTCGAGTTGGAGGCCCGCGCCGCGGCAGCTCTCAATCATCCCAACATCGTCGCCATCTATGACGTCGGTCTTGACAACGGATCTCCTTACATCGTTTGTGAACTGCTGCAAGGCAAAACCCTGCGCAAGCGACTCGCGGAAGGCGCATTGCCCGTTCGGCAAGCTGTCGAATATTCCCTCCAGATCGTACAAGGCCTGATCGCGGCCCATGATCGCCGCATTATTCATCGGGACCTGAAGCCCGAAAATTTATTTGTCACCACGGATGGCCGGGTCAAAATTCTCGACTTCGGAGTGGCCAAGCTGCAGTCTGCGCCAGAAGAATCAGGCCGAACCGTCGAAGAGCTCACCACTGTAACCAAGAGTGGCGCGGTAATCGGCACCGTCGCTTACATGTCGCCCGAGCAACTGCGGGGCAAGGCGGTGGATCATCGTAGCGACATCTTCAGCATAGGGGCCATTCTTTACGAGATGCTGGCCGGTCGACGAGCGTTTCGCGGCGAAACCGAAGTCGACACGATCACTGCCGTCCTGCGGGAGGATCCTCCCGAGATTGGTCTGGAGCAGGCGCAAGTCCCCATACCATTCCAGCAAATCGTTCGTCATTGCCTGGAGAAAGAGCCCGAAAAGCGTTTTCAATCGGCTCGGGATTTAGGGTTCGCCCTGGAAACTCTGGCAAATGCTCGCGGCGGGCGGACAACCGTTCTAGGGCCGCCAAAGTTACGAGCGAAGGTGCTCCCTTGGGCAGTAGCAGGAGTGCTTCTCATTGCAACGCTATGGCTGGCGGGTCGCCAGGCGCAGCAGACCACGCCGTCTCCCGCATACCGGCGTCTGACCTTCGACGAGGGCACGCTCTATTCGGCTCGGTTTACTCCTGACTATCGATCTGTGGTCTATGGAGCAGCCTGGAACGGTAAACCCTTGCAACTCTTCTCGACCGTTGGGGATTCTCTTTTAAGTCAGCCACTCAACCTTGCCGATGCAAACTTACTGGCAATTTCCAGATCTGGCGAATTGGCGCTGGTGCTTCACGGCGCTCACATGTCGCACCTTGAAATTCAACAAGGCACGTTGGCTCGTGCCCCGCTCGCAGGCGGTTCTCCGCGAGAACTTCTAGAAGACGTCCGCTGGGCCGACTGGGGGCCGAACGGTGAGTTGGCTGTTGTCCACCACGCGGAGGGTCGTGACCGAATTGAATACCCGCTCGGTCACATCTTGTACCAGAGCAATGGCTGGATCAGTCATATCCGGCTATCTCCGCAAGCCGATAGAATTGCTTTCATCAACCATCCGTCGATGTGGGATGATCGCGGGCTTGTTTGCCTCATGGATCTTGCCGGACACATCAACACACTCACTCGGGAATGGGACTCCGCGGACGGGCTAGCCTGGAATTCCGACGGAAAGGAAATCTGGTTTACGGCCGCCGAAAATGGTTATACGCGCGCCTTGCTCGCTGTCGATAGCTCGGGAAAAGTTCGGACCGTTTTCAAGATTCCAGCAGGTATGACCTTGCAAGACGCAGCACCGGACGGCCGACTGCTAGTTAGCCTGGATGCCGAACGTCTCGCCATGGCCACGTCCACAAGCAAAGGCGAGACGGTGAACATTTCCTGGCACGATTGGGATGTTGCGAAAGATATCTCGAGTGACGGGCAATCCGTGCTGTTCGAGGACGCAAGCGAGGCCGCACCTCCCAGCTATTCAGTAGCCATTCGTAGAATCGACGGAACACCACCCATCCAACTGGGAGATGGCAGCGCTGGCGGGCTTTCACCGGACGGCAAATGGGCAATCTCAATTATCACCGGCAGCCCTGGCCGAGTCACGCTCTACCCCATCGGTCCCGGCGAACCCCGTACCATTCCCGTCACCGGACTGGAACGCATCCACAACGGCTCTTCTCATTTCCTGGCGGATGGGAAGCGAATCACCATCAATGGCAATGAGCCGGGCCATGGGGTGCGCTGCTATCTCGTCGATGTGGATACCGGAAAACTAACACCCCTCACTCCCGAAGGAATTACGGGCGGTTTGGTTTCACCCGACGGTCAATCCATTATTGCCAACAACGGCCTTACACCCGCGCTATATTCCATCGGTGGGGGTTCGGCGCGAACCATCCCCGGTCTCGATCCGGGCTTTATTCCGGTCGAGTGGTCGGAAGATATTTCGGCTATCTATGGATTTCGACCGGGTCAGGTTCCTACGAAGGTTTATAAAGTCAACTTAGTCACAGGGGCAAAAACTTTCATCCACGACTTGCAGCCCAAAACGTCTGCCGGCATTGTTTACATTGCTCCGGTCGTTGTGAGTCGCGACGCTTCGCGTTTCGCCTACAGCTACTATCAAGTTTTTTCTGTGCTGTATGTAATTTCCGGATTGCACTAAGACCGCGG
>Ga0187853_10003593_pt1 | contig 11914 bp, 13 predicted proteins | sample June2016WEW_6_10_2_FD_132417 | JGI IMG/M metagenome (GOLD analysis project Ga0187853, IMG submission 132417) | Peatland microbial communities from SPRUCE experiment site at the Marcell Experimental Forest, Minnesota, USA - June2016WEW_6_100 | ecosystem: Environmental > Terrestrial > Soil >... | reverse complement strand
CTCAAGGCATCCGGCAACATCAAATTTCAGGCCTTTTACATCGATCCGGACACTGGTTCGTCCGGCCCCGCTCTCTCTGCTACCGCCAACTGGGAATTCGGCACGCTTAAGGGCGCGGACATTGCCGTCTTTGCCGGCCCTCACTTTTACGCGTGGAACTGGAACCCCGGCACCTTCGACTATGGTCCCTCCGGACCTATCGTCGAGATGCGCATTCAGGGCATGAACGGCTACAGCGGTGACATTGCCTTTTCCGGCGAAAACTCCTACAACCTGCCCAACGGTATACCACCCGGCAAAACCACGCTGCCCGATGGCGCCGTCATCACACTCACCCCGGCCTCTCTGACGATTTCACCCGGCGACACGTCGATCCACCCAGTCACCGCTACGTTCGTTCTCCCGCCGGATACGCCTAACTATGAGCTTCATTTGAAGATCAAGGCGACTGACGGCAAGCAAACGGGCGGCGCTTCCAACATTATCCAGATTGTCGGCGGCACGGGTACGCTGCTCAACTGGAATTACCTCACCATCGATCCCGCCAATGCTTCGCCTACGTGCGCGAATCCCGGCAACACCATCCTCGCGCTCACTCTCAGCAACACCGGCCCCGATGACTTCGCCGTCACCATGAGCGCCACCGCTGACCACGACGATGTGTTCCTTGAGTTTGCCAGCTTCTCTCCCGGCGCCGCTTCGTCCACTTCTACTTCCATCACATTCGGCCTTGCAAATGGTCTCGGTGTCAATGGGTTGCTCGGTCAGACGGTCAGCAGCGCCGGGTATGCCCCCGACGGCTACAACGTCAGGGATGCTGTGGTCACCTCCAGCACTGACACGTCTGTTACTGTCACCGTCGATGCAGACCCCGGCGCTATGACCGTTGAGGGCCAGGTTGGTTTACCCAATACCGCCGTTACCGTTCCCGCCGGTACAATGGCGTCCCCCGGCACCGCCTCTATCGGGATGCTGCTAGGCTTTCCCGGTAACTTCCCAACCATCGGCGTCCAAATTCAGGTTGTTGCCAACTGTGGCGCCAACACCGCACATTCCGGCGTCATGCCCAGCTGATTTTTCCCTTTTGAACGTTTTTCTGAGCAATTTAGCTCTAAACTAAGCCATCATGGGTACGGAGACCAAAGTCGAAATCGCACTCTTTTTCGTCTCTCAGACCGGCCTTCTTTTGTGGACGCTTTCCGGCATGAAAACTGATGTCCGCAACCTCGTAGGCTGGGTTAAAGAGATCAATTCCGCCGCTTCCGACACGCGCGACCGTGTCTTGCGCATCGAAGGCCACTTGCACATAAACTCTTCAAAGTGAATCGAGGCTACCGTGTACGCCACCTTCTATAGCAACCCATTTTCGCTCGTCACCACCGACACAGCCACGCTTCTTTCTGCTAAATCGTCGATCGACGCTGCCTGTTATGCACTCGACGACAACCAGCTTGTCTCCGCTTTTCTCGCAGCCGCCAACGCCGGTGTCAAGGTTCGCCTCTACCTGGACCGTACTGAACTCGAAGCATCGGCGCGCGGCGACGCCACCCTCTCCCGCATCCCTCTCGGCACTTTGGTCGGCCATCCCAACGTCACGATCAAGGTTAAGTTTTCTTCTATCCTGATGCACCTGAAAAGCTACCTTGTGGATGGTTCCACGTTGCGCGACGGCTCCGCCAATTTCAGCCCCGAAGGCGAAGAAAAGCAGGATAACAGCCTCATCCTTTCCGATGATCCCCATGCCATCGCCGCCTTCGCCGCCAAATTTGATTCCATGTGGAACCGCCCTGACAATTTGAGCGTCTCCGATGCGGTCGCTTCGCATCCTGTGACACATCACCGCCCGCTCTACCACTGAGCCTCTGCCTCTAGGACAAAAAACAGGATGTACCCCACACGAGCCTTCGCCCCGGCGCGTCCTTGGCCATCCTGTGAGGTTACACAGTCCCGTTTACCGATCTCCGCGGCCACCAAACGGCCTCTATCAACCTATCCCCGGTCTATCGACTCCCGCTGGGGGTTTGCCACCCCCAGACCCCCGCATCGGCTTGCGGGTCCCCTTCCATCCCCGCTACGCCGCCGCGCGCCAGAAAAAAGGCGCGCGCCCCTGCACCCCGGCGTGTATTGCGTAGTTTGGTTCCCCCAGGCCCCCTCCGAGGGCTGGCGAAGCGCCCTCCGGCGATCTTGCCCCGCCCAGGCACCCGCGAGCCGGCCCGAGGTGGGGGGCAAAACCCTGCGAAAGCAGCAAGGGTCAGGACAGTAGCAGTAGTAGTCGGGGAAGAAAACCGACGCTTTCGGCAGTTCCCCCCCCATTGCCGGAAGGCAGCTTGTAGATAACGTGTCTGATAAGAAGTATTCTGTTAACCCGATATGGTAGTTTCGGTCGTGTATTTGATGCGCCTCTTGTAGATTTCGCGTCTGATAATCGGCGTCCGCAAATCGTGTATTTCGTATCTTGTGAAGTTGACCGGCTCGTTAAATGTGGAAAACCAGCGCAAGCACCTACATAACAACGAGTTCGCCTGTGGAAAACGTGTGGAATACATGAGGAAAACCTTAGGATTTCCTCACCGTAACCGTGCAAATCTGTTGTTTTCTGGTTGACAGGCCTGTTTTTATTGTAGATAATTCGCTCGTGGTTGTTTCACGTGGAACGGTGCCTGCCGTCCCTGCCTAGAGAGGACCATACCACAATGGCCGAGCCTTACAACACAGAAACTTCCGCTGTGATCAAGGACCCCCACACGACACTTTGCTCGTGCAAGCGCGCGATGTACGTCATGCAGATGCCCTATGTTCACTGCCCGTCCTGCCACCAAACCTACCGGGCCAAACGCCTGACTTACCCCTGCCGTTGCGCAAGATGCCAGTTCAACCTGCTCGGCTGGCGAATCCGCAACAACATTCCAGAGCTGCAAGTCGCTTTCGTCTAACTCCCCCGAGCTCTACCTATGCCCAGGCCGCACAATCCGCTGAGAAAGACCAATCACCACGCCAGCAAGCGCGGGCAGCTTGTGCCCGCATGGCAGCGCCTGGTTCAGCAAGTCGACATGGACTTTCGCCGGCTCGGAATCAACCCTCAGCACTACAAAGGAGCTACGTTTTGGCAACCATCAAAGCCGACCGCCCCGTCTGCGCCTTCCTTGACCTTATCGCGGCAAGCGAAGGCACTAGCACCCACCCTCTTACTCGCGCCGACGGCTACGACGTCATTGTTACCGGCATCGACGGCCCTCACATCTTCGCCGATTTCTCCTGTCACCCGTTTGCGCTCGGCCGTAAGCCGATTGTTGTTAGAGCAGCCCAAGCCGCGCGTATCGCCGAACCCGCCGAGCCTGGCCCCTTCCAGCCCAAAGTCATCGAGCCGATGAAGCCGGCCGTTGAAAGCACCGCCAGCGGGCGCTATCAGATCATCCTGCCCACGTGGGAATCGCTCTGCTCGAATGGCCGCACCCGCACCTTCGCGCCCCCCTTCCAAGACCTTGCCGCCATCCAGCTACTGGCGGAATGCCGCGCGCTGGATGAGCTTCACGCCGGCCACATCGCAGCTGCCATCGATAAGGCGTGCGAAACGTGGGGCAGCTTCCCCGGCAACCCCTACCAGCAGGGCGGAAGATCGCTCGACTGGCTGCTCGACACCTACACAAGGTGCCTTGAGGCACAATCTGTCTAACCCCGCGCACCCGCGCCTCAACCCAACATACGAGCCAGGAGGCCCGTCCATGAACAAAATCGAAACCGCCCTCCATGCCGTCGGCAAAGCCTTCGAGAATATCTTCGATGACACCGACAAAGTCGCCCTCTTCGCCGAGCCTTTCGTTGACCGCGCCTTTCCCGCGCTGGCGCCGCTGTACAACGCGGGCGCCAACGGCGCCGCCGCCGCCATCGCAGCCGCCAAAGGTGTCCTCAATCCGACTGCCAGCGATAGCGAAAACCTTTGCGCCATCGCCGTCGCGGTCGAGCCGATCCTGCTCAAGTTCGCGTCGCAGACCGGCCTTACGCCGCCCTCGACTGCCGTCGTCCTGCTCTACGCCCAGGACCTGCAGCAAGGACTGAAGAACGTCGCCACCCCTCCCGCTGCTTAGCGGGCGCGGCCCCGCGGCCTATTCCTCAGATCAACCATCAGGCCGCGGGGAAACCCCGGCGCGGCGGCTCGGCAAAGGACGGAAAGATGCAAGGAAAGCCAGAGCAGCCAAGCCGCCGCGTTCGGACCCACACGCCGCGAAAGGAGGCCAGCTTTGGCCGCACAAGCACTCTCCGTACCACAGGCTGAACAGAGAGCCGCCGACCTCACGGCACAGGCCCACGCTTTCACGATCTCAGCCCTCGACCGCACGAAGTCGCTCCCCTTCCGGCGCCTTGCGCGGCGCCGCGCTCAGTTACTCAGTTACGCCGCCGGTGCTTTGCTCCGCTTCGCCTGGACCTACGACACCGACTAGGAGTTAGAAGCTACTCATCCGGCACGCCCCGGCACGGCCCCGCGCGTGCCTCAACACACACAGGAGATACTACCTTGAGTCAGTCCAGAATCAACCGCAAAGTCACACCCTTCGCCCAAATCAAAGACCACCTGGCCGATGCTATGAAAGACGCGGTGGAGCGCCCTTTTCCCGACGTTGCCCGCGATAACTCGCCGAAACTCGACCCGCTGATCTTGCGCGACACCATGGAGAACGTGTTACCGCTCAACCTCTCCGACCTTGCCCACGAGATGCAAGCCCTCACCAACGAACTGCCGATCATCAACGATCCGCAGTTCCAGTTACTTGAAGGCGTGCCCCGCGAAGGCTACCTTATGGCCCTTGCCTTCGAGACCGGGCGCAGGTACATGCTGCTCGTCGCCTGTCAGCTACTCGCCGAGGAAGTTGATTTGCTGCCCACCCTACCCGAAACCGGCCCGCCAACCCCGGTACTGATGCAGTGACGCCATGGCCCATTTTGAACTCACCGAAGCGGAGCGCGACTTGCTCGCCGCGCTCTGCGCCGCCGCCGCCAATTACCCGGAGTCCGGCACGCTTGAGATACGCCAGACTCTGACCCTGATGACCGCCTCGGAATGGAAGCTGCTCGACTCGCTCGTCGAGCGGCTGACCATCCTCGAATACCCACAGCAGCACATCATCCGGCTCAACTGGTAACCCATGCGCCCCCGCAAAAAGATAACCACGCTGCCCACCCGCGCCGAGCTTCGCGCCGAGTACGACCGGCTCGACTTGCCGCTGACCTCACCCCGGCTCTGGATACGCGACTGCAACCGAGATCCTCGACTCGCCGCCGCGCTCCGCCGCAACATCGAGCGTCACCTGCTCACGAGAGGATAGCCCATGCCGCATGACCTTGACCCCAACATCCCCGACCTTCACGAGCTTGAAAGCCAAGCTGCTCACGTCGCTTCCCTCTGTGTTTCATGGGCTGTGAAAAAAGCCCCCAACGCCCACTTGAAGTTTTGCGCCGAAAAACTCGCCAGGCACCTGCTCGATGCTTCCTACACCTTGGGAGAAATGGCAAACGATCCGGAAGCGCCGCGCCACGGCGCCACCAACTAGACCGCGCCGTGACAGGCTCGAACCTGCCAAATCCAACGCGCGCGCAGGGGCGGCTTAGTGCTCAGCCGCCCCACCCCCCAGGCCCCCATGCCACAGCACTACACCAAGAACACGGTCGAAGCCACCATCTGGTGCAACACCTGCCGACGGGAGACGCCCTGGCGCATCCTTGGCGGCAAGCGCGCCTACTGCATCCCCTGCCATGACCAGCCAACCGCCGCGCCGGCAAAGAAGCCCGGCCCGGCTCCGCAACCCGGCCTCTTCGATGCCCCCGATTCAGATCAGGTTTTTTTCAATTAACACACAGTATTATGTGTAGATTGCAGCATTGTACTTGCCTCTATTAGGTTATCTGCTGACTCAGAAACGGCAAAACAGCAGCTAGCGCATCCTCTCTTCTTTGCTTGGACAGCCTTACAATCGCGCGGCTAAAGCCGCGCTCACCGGCCCGCATGACGCGGGCCAGCGGAAAATGCTCGACTCGCTGCAAATGCTACCTCCAGCCTTTTCCCCTTCGCCTGTGCGGGGCGCAAGGGACGCGCCCCGGGCTCCGGACGCGGGCCACTTGCCAGCCGCCCACCCCTCCGCTACGGTCCTGCCCCGCGCTCCCCCCCCCGCGAGGAAAAATCTCAAGCCGATGCGCCCAGCCGCTTTTCAGGCTTGGACATGGCGCCGAAAAGCCTATAAATAAAAAAGAACTATAGTCGCCGCCGCTCTCCCCCCCCCGCGTACCAGTCTTCGCTCATCTTCTTCCGGTTCGGGGTCCCCCCCCCTCGCGGCGGCTCCCGACGGCGCGCGCTTGGTTGGGGGGGAACGCGTCGCGCGCCATGGCGGGGAAGGTGGTTTAGGGGCGCGCGCCGATAAAAGACTATAGATAGCCCTCCGCCGCCTCCACCCACCCGCCCACCGGCGGCTCCGGGCTAAAGTGCAAAAACCATAAAAAGCCATACTGCGGCTGCATCGCGTGTCCCGTGGCAGTAAAAAGGAGGCGCGCCGAGAACAGCGTGCTCCCCGCGGCGTGGGCATGAAGCACGTACGCCCACGCCGCCCGCACGCTCGGGCGCGCGACGACTCCGGCCTCCGGCCTCCGTACTGATTGAGAGGGGGGACGCCCCTAAACCCGCGTCCCCCCCCTCAAACTCCCCCCCCTTGCCCCACCCGGCGTCGGCGCAAAGAACGCGCCGACGCCGCACGGCGCGCGTGCGCCCCAGACTCGCTGACTAACGAAGGCGCACCCGCGCCGCCCGCGCGCCTCGACCATGGGTTACCATGGTGCCCGACGAGGCGCGCGTTTAAATGCTGCATCAGCCCCCGTGTACTCGCCTTGCCGGGCCAGAATCCCCTTAGCGTCGCCCTGTTGGCTTCCCGGTGAACGTTACCCTCGTAATTGTGTTTTTGGTATAAACTGGCCTCAGCCCCGCCAGCGGCCAGCGACTGGCCGGTTTGCCGCCGATGGGGGCAGGGCTCACCTCCACTGCCCCCACGTCCGGCCAGGCTCGGAGCTACCCACCATGAAGTACATCGGACTTCTCTCCTCAGCCGCCAGCGGAAAGCTCGGCGGTCTCGTCGCTTCCCACAACCGCAACGGCCAGTACTTCCGCCAGCACAAAATCCCCGTCAACCCCCGCACCGCGGCTCAAAAGACTGTCCGGAACGCCCTCCAGGCTTTCAGCGCGGCGTTCAAGTCACTTACCGCCGCGCAGATCGCGGGCTGGAATGCGCTCGGCTTGACGGTCACCCTGAAAAGCAAAGTCGGGACGACTTACCACCCCACCGGCCAGCAGCTTTTCATCTCCTGCAACAAGCACCTGTCCAACATCGGCGTCACCACACAGCTGAGCAACCCGCCTTCGATCCCGTCGATTCCGGGCTTCACCACCTTTACCGCCACCCCCACGTACGCCGCTGGCGTCGTGACGGCCTTCGGGCTAGCCTTCTCGCCGACCCCGTCGAGCAGCTTCGCCCTGCAGGTTCGCGCCACCGCCGCCATGTCGGCTGGCCGTTCCTTTGTCGGCAAGAGCGCCTACCGGAACGTGTACAGCACTAACCCGGCGAACTACGTTGACGCGACCATGTTCACGAAATTCGTCGCCCAATTTGGCCCGCTTCCCGGTCTCGGCTCCATCGGCTTCCAAGCGCGGTACGTGGACCCCGCCTCCGGCTTCGCCGGCACGCCTGTTTCCTGCCTGATGTCTTTCTCGCAGAGCGCGGCGGGCGTCTCCTACACGTTCACCAGCGCCGATTCCGGCATCTTCGCCCACAGCACGAGCACTGGCGTGAAGACGCAGACTGTCACCAACAACGGGCGCGGCTCGATCTCGCTCACCTGGTCTGTCAGCGGCCTTCCGAACGGCGTCACCGCGGCTTGGACGACCAACCCGCTATCCATCGCGACCCCGTCCGTACTGACTTTCACCTTGCCCGCTCTGGCAGTCTGCGGTATCGGGACCTACCCGATCAACATCACCGCCACCTTCGGCACGTTCAGCTATACGCTGTCCAACAACCTCGTCGTTGCGAGCTAACATGCAGATCGTCTCCACCTTCGAAGCCGCCAGCGGCCACGCTGGCGGCTTTGTTGCATCGCATGGCCGCGCGGGCGCGCAGTTGCGCGCCCATGTCTTCAACTGCCAGCCGCGCTCCGTTAGCCAGGTTGCGGCCCGCGCACGCACTGGCGGTCTCGCCGCGCTCTGGCGCGGCTTGACCAATGCCGACCGCCGTTCGTGGGATGTTTGCGCCGCAAACATCTGCCACACGGATCGTCTCGGCTCTCCATTCACGCCCACCGGCTACGCTCTTTTCATCGGCTGTAACCGCAACCTTCTGTCTATCGGCGGCGCCACACAAAACGCGGCGCCGCCGGCCGCACCCAGCTTCCCGCCTCTCCTTTCTTTTACGGCAGCGCCTGTTTACTCCGCTCCGCCTTCCCCTGTCGTCCTGACCGGGTTTTCCCTCGCCTGGACCCCCGCCGATGTAACCCCCTTCGCTGTCGTTCTCAGAGCCTCCGCCGCGCTCTCGCCCGCGCTCGGCAACGTTCGCCCCTCCGACGTGCGGATTATCGCTGCGCTCAATCCGCCCCCGCTTCCACCCTTCGACGCCCTTCCCTCCTGGCTCACGCTCTTTGGTACGCCCCTGCTTACCGGCCAAGTCACTTTTGAACTCAACTTGCTTGACCCCGCGTCCGGCTTTGCCGCGCCCTCCGTGCGCGCCTCCGCCGCTTTCGTGTCCGAGTCTGTCTACCCGTTTGTCACCGGCGGCGTCACCATCTCGTTTGAAGGCGAACCCGTCGCGCAGGTTCCCGGCGAAGTGATCTACTTCGACGACACCCCCGTTGCAGGCTGACAATGTTCCCCAGGAGTTACGCCCATGAAAACCCGAAACTTTATCGTCATGGCCGCGCTCGGTCTCGCTTCGCTTCCCGCGCACTGCCAGCTTGCTACCGGCGTGAACTACAACGCCACGACTCCCACCGCACCGCAAGGTACACGCAACATCACCTTCCAGCACGACAATAGCCGCCCGACGGTAAACGCCAGCGCCTATGTCACGTACCCCACTTTGCAGGTTCCGTGCCCAACCGGCGCTGACCTAAGCGCCGCCGTGAACGTCATGCTGGGCGCTGCTCCGAGCGAAATGGGCGGCATCATCGACGCCCGTGCTTGCAACACCGATTACCGATGGGACCAGGCAACTACGATCCACACCGCCAACACTGTCCTCTTGCTGCCTTGCGGTACTCTGACCGCCACGCAGCCGATCACCGTCGCCTATGGCACCCGCAACGTCGCTATTCACGGCTGCTCATACCAGGGCGGCTCGGACGCATCCGGCACCCAGGGCGGCACCGTCTTCAATTGGACCGGCACCGGCAACCCGTTTACCGTTGGCGACCCGACGTTCAACCACGACACCGGCGGCTTTTCCCTGACCGACATGTCCGTCGTTACCGCTTCCGGCGACCTCGCGGCTGTGGCTGTCGCACTCTACCGCGTGCAGGAACTCAACCTCGAAAGGCTCTACCTCATCGGCAACAATGGCCTTGGTCAAACCGGCATCCTCATGAACGGCTATGGCAACTACACCGGCGGGCAGTTCATCGGCCTCCACATCACCGGCTTTGGCTCCGCTCTCACCATGACCGGCGCTTCTCTGGGCGCGGCCAATGCAAGCACCTTTGTGCGACTGCACATCGACTGCCCCACCTATCTCGGCAACCCTGTCAGCGGCACCTACGGCATCAACCTTGCATACGGCGACGGCAACACCTTCATCGGCGGCGACGTGGAAAGCTGCGACACAGCCTTTTACTTTGGCGCGGGTGCCAGCAACAACACGCTGGTTGGTGTCAGGAACGAACAAAACACCACGCAGGTACTCGCCGACCCCGGTAGTTCGTACAACCTCTTTTTGGCGGGCGGTACCATGTTCACCGGCAGCATGACCGACGGCGGTACACATAACACTTTCTGGGACAGCTTCCACCGCCAGTTCAACAACCTAAACGGCGACCTCTGGCGTTCCCAAGCCGACACAACAGTCACTGACCGCGTCTACACCGGCATTGGCTTAGGCCACGTTCGCGGGCGGCTGCAGGAATGGCAAACCGACGTTCCTAGCTCACCCGGCACCTACCACAATGCGTGGGAGTGGGGACCAGGCGACGAAGCGGGCGGTCAGCAGCTTTGGACCTTGCTTGACATGCTCAGCAACGTCCCCCGCTTTGGCGCTCTCGAAACCACCGCGGGCGGCGGCAACGATCAAACGTTTTTGAACGCCACTGGCACCGCTAATGTCTGCATTAATTGCAGCGCGGGTTCCGGCACCGGCGGCTTTGTCGTTTCCGGCGGCGGCGCTACGCCCACCGCTGTTTTGACCGTCGATTCTTCCGGCAACCTCTCCATTCCCGGCCAGCTTAACTTCTACTCCGGCTCCACCGAGGCTTATGAGTGGGAGTGCCAGTCAGGCACTTACTGCACTTTGTACAATCCCAACGCCACCGTCCCCGCTCGCGTTTTCAAAGCCAACGTCAACGGCGGTACGGACATCGATAGCGAAGCCGCCAGCGCGGTCACCGTCAACAACACCAGCACAGGCGGTACAGGCGGTTTCTTCGTCTACGAGGGTGGCTCTAACTCATCCACCATCGCTTTCGGCGTCTCTGGCGCTGGCGTCACTCAGCAGCCCGGTAACTCCCAAGTCGGCAGTGCCAGCGGTACGGGTAACATCGTGCTCGGCAACCATCTGAACCAGCTTGCCACCGCCGATTATGCGGGTTCGTGCGCCCTCTCCACCTCCGCTTCTTGCACGGTCAGCTTTCAACATTCTTGGAACTCACAGCCCGCGTGCAGCGTGACTCCCGGCTTTCAGCCCTCCGCCTACATCTGGTACACCTGGGCTACTAACGTCGTCACTGTTCACGCCTCCGCAAACCAATCCGGCACGCTCTATGTGATCTGTGTCGGCAACCCGAACTAGGTGCTCTCATGCTTTACCTGCCCGCCACGAATCAACGCAGCAAACGCGGCCTTTACGGCCTTGTAACCAGTTCCGGCGCTTCCGGTCCTTGGATGCGCCGCCTCAGCTTCCCCGTTCAGACCAACACGGCGCCGGCCGTGAACTGGCGTCATGTCTTTCTGACCACTAAGCAAAATTGGCTTTCACTCGCCTCCGGCGGTGCTGGCTACGTTCTCACGGACGGCGTCTCTCCCCAATCCGCATGGGCCATGGAAGCCGGATATTACTTTGGGATCATGGAAGCTGGCCTCAACGAAAACGGCGTGATCACCATGTCCCGCCTTATCGGTTGCTCGACTCCCGACGCTTACTACACCATGGTTCAAGCCAACCGCGCCAGCTTGGGCCTTGACCCTCTCCCGACACCCTCTCTTATGACCGGCGCGCTGGCCGGTATCCCCGTCGCCCCGCCTCCCGTCTTCGCCTTCCCTCGAAACATGAGTTGCGCGACCGATTACGACACGTCCTACAACGTAATCGGCTTTTACCTCAATTACACATGGGTCGAGGCTTGGACCTATCCCGCCAGCCCCTGGGTGTGGAACGGCACCGGCTGGGCTTCGCCCATCGGAGCGGACCGGCCCGGCACTTGGGAAATTTGCGCCAGCGACCAGTACGCCAGCAGCTACAGCCCTCCTCACGCCGCCTCTTGGAAACCGATCCTCTTTTCCGGTCCCAACATGCCCAGCGCCGCCGCCGTGTTGGCGGCGTGGAAAGTTCAATACGGCGATCTCAAGGCATCCGGCAACATCAAATTTCAGGCCTTTTACATCGATCCGGACACTGGTTCGTCCGGCCCCGCTCTCTCTGCTACCGCCAACTGGGAATTCGGCACGCTTAAGGGCGCGGACATT
>Ga0187853_10003577_pt1 | contig 11938 bp, 7 predicted proteins | sample June2016WEW_6_10_2_FD_132417 | JGI IMG/M metagenome (GOLD analysis project Ga0187853, IMG submission 132417) | Peatland microbial communities from SPRUCE experiment site at the Marcell Experimental Forest, Minnesota, USA - June2016WEW_6_100 | ecosystem: Environmental > Terrestrial > Soil >... | reverse complement strand
CTCCTGGCAGATTTCCTCCAACGGTGTCATCACGCCCCGCGACCCGGGCGATTGGGGCAACGGGGATCTCAGCCAGCGCGCCACCAGCGTCCTCAATGGATTTGTGGATTATTACCGCTACACGGGCGACGCCGCGGCCATCGCGCACCTCACTTGCATGGCCGATTTCATCCTGGACCACTGCCAGACGCCGCCGGACCATCCGTGGCCAGGCTTGTTCGTCAGCGTGCCGACCAAAGGCAAGGCATTCTTCAAAACCGATCCGCACGGGATGATTCAACTCGACCTCTGTGCCTCGACCGGCCAGGGACTGCTGCGCGCTTACCAACTCACCGGAAACCAGCGCTGGTTTGAAGCCGCCAAACATTGGGGGGACCTCCTCGCTGAGCGCTGCAGCCTGGGGCCCAACGCCGACCCCTGGCCGCGTTACGCTAATCCGGAGGACACGAAGTGGAAGGACAACAAGCAGACCGGCGGCGTGACGATGATCCTCGGTTTTCTCGAGGAGTTGATTCGCCTCGGCCACACCGGCAGCAACGATTGTCTCCTGGCCGCGCGTGACGCCGGCCGCCGTTACCTGCGCGACCGGCTCCTGCCCGCGTGGCTGGCCGACGACACCTGGGGACGCTATTTCTGGGACTGGCCGAACCCGACGCAGAACTGCCTCACCACCCCCGACGCCGTAGCTTACCTGCTCAACCACCCGGCTGAGTTTCCGAACTGGCGGAATGACGCGCGCAACATCCTCACGCTTTTCCTCAACCACACCAGCGCCAGTCCCGACTCGCGCGGCGACGTGTACAGCGGCGCCTGGGCGTACCCCGAATCCTCCAGTTGCTGCGGCCGCTCTCTCTGGTACGCGCCGATCGACGTCGCCCCCGCCTTCGCCCAATACGCGGTCACCGCCGGCAGTGAGTGGAGCCGCGAATTGGCCTGCCGCCAGGTGGTCCTCCAAACCTACGACGCCCATGAAACCGGCGTCACCGAGGACAACCTGGACGGCGGCATCATTGTCAACGGCGACTGGCTCAACATCGCGCATCCGATGCCGCTGCGGTTTGTGCTGGCATCCATTGGCTGGCTGCCGGAAGCCCTGGGCGCCAATCGCGAGAATCACATCGTGCGCTGCAAGGCCGTGGTCAACTCGGTCCGCTACGGCGCTGGCCGGATTGAATACTCAACGTTCGACGCGCCCGCGGAAACGGCGACCGTGCTGCGCCTGGCCTTCGTGCCGAAACGAATCACTGCCGACGGGCGCGACCTTGAGCCCCGCGGCGATCTCCAGGCCAACGGTTACAACGTGAAACAACTTGCCAACGGCGACGCCATCGTCGCGGTCCGCCACGACGGGGCGCAGCGCGTCGTCGTCACGGGCAACGATCCGCAACGCGTGTTGAAACCGGAGGAACTGCGGCTGGAGGGCGCCTGGGGAAGCGAGGGAGGCTCCGCGCGCACCACCGAAACTGCGGACGCTGCACTAACCGCCGGCTTCACCGGAAACCAGCTCCGCATCCTCGGCAGCGTCGGGCCGGAGGGCGGACTGGCGGACGTTTACCTGGACGGCGAAAAGCAACTCGTCCAGGTGGACTGTTGGAACCCGGCGCCGCGCGCGGGGCAGGTGCTCTACTACCGCAACGGTTTGGCTCAAGCGCCGCACACGCTGAAACTGGTCGCCCGTGGCGCCGGCAACCCGCTCTCGCAAGGGGCGCGCGTCAACGTCGAAGGAGTTCAGTTTTCCGCGGCGACTGGCGTGGCGAATTTTCCGGCCGGCACTGGCCCGCAGGAGCCGCAGCGGATGATTTTTGGCTATCCCAGGCGCGAGGATTATCGCGATGCCGCCGGAAACACCTGGCGGCCCGGCGCGGAGCTGGTCACGCGCCTGGCCAACGGCGCCGATACGGTGGCGGCGTGCTGGTGGACGAATGCCGCGTCCGGTGAAATCAGCGGCACGGCCGATGCGGAGTTGTATCGCTACGGCGTGCATGGACGCGATTTTTGGGTGAACCTGACGGTAGGCCCGGGCCGATACCACGCGCGCCTCAAATTCGCCGCCGCGCGCGGACTGGATACGCGCGCCAACTGTTTTGACATTTCCATCAATGGCCGGCGCGTGGTCGAACGCCTCGATGTCACCGCGACTGCCGGCGGACCCAACCGCGCGGTGGACCTGGTGTTCGACGACCTCACCCCGAGAAACGGCATCCTCGAATTCCGGTTCACCGCCGCGGGCATCTCGAACGCCGACACGACCGTGCGCCGCGAAGCGTTCGTGCAAGCTTTGGAGATCGGCTTGGGCAGTGGTGGTCCAGGGGCGAAGCCCATCTCCGTCGCCACTGTCGAGGGCACCGGTTCCGAACCGTTCGTTTACTTCGAGAACTCGTGGGACGTCATCGGCCTCAAGGACTAGGAGCAGGCCACACGCTTGACGCCGCGACCCCATGACCCATCGCATCGATTTCATCCTGTTTGCCCTTTACCTGGTGTTGAACATCGGGTTGGGGGTTTGGGTGGCGCGGCGCAAGGCCGCGGACACCCGAGCCTACTTTCTGGCGGGCGAAGGGCTGCCGTGGTATGCCATCGGCGGATCGATCATCGCCGCGAATATCAGCACCGAGCACTTCATCGGGATGATTGGCGTGGCCTATGCCGTCGGTTTCGTGGTGGCGCAGTGGGAGTGGGGCAATTGGTTCACCTTCTCGGCCCTGATCTGGATTTTCCTCCCCTATTACATTCGGGGAGGCCTCTACACGATGCCCGAGTTCCTCGAGCGGCGTTACAACCCCGCCTGTCGCTACCTGTTTGCCGTGTGCTCGCTGGTTCTCTGGATCATCGCCCAGATGGCGGTGGTGATGCTGGCCGGGGGCAAGGCCATGAAAGGCATGTTCGGCTTCGACGAGAGCCTCACGATCTTCTGCCTGGCGGCGCTGGCGGGGAGCTATACGATTTATGGCGGGCTCAAGTCGGTGGCCTGGACCGATTTCCTTCAGTTTGTCGTGATGATGCTGGGCGGATTGGTCGTGACGGTGATCGGTCTCTCCAAGGCCGGCGGGCTGGCCGACCTCATGCGATTCTCGCCTGAGAAGTTCAAGCTCATTTATCCCATTACCGACAAGGATTATCCCTGGTTCGGCGTCTGGACCTTATTCATTTCCATCGGCATTTGGTACAACTGCACCAACCAGTTCATCGTCCAGCGGTGCCTGGGAGCGCGCAGCGAATGGGACGCGCGCATGGGCGTGGTGTTCGCCGGGTTTATGAAAATCCTATTGCCACTGCTGGTGGTGATTCCCGGGATTGTGGCCTTCAAGCTGTATCCCAGCCTGAGCGACAAAGACCAGGCTTTTCCGACCCTGGTGCGCGAGTTGGTGCCGGCGGGGTTCAGCGGGATCGTCATGGCCGGCCTGGCCAGCGGGATGCTGTCTCATATCAGCTCGGTGCTCAACTCGTGCAGCACCGTGTTCACCATGGACCTCTACAAACCCCTGGTCGGCCGGGACCGATCGGAGTCGCACCTGGTGGCTGTGGGACGCCTCAGCGCCTTCGGCATCCTGGCGCTGGCCACGCTGCTGGCCATCTGGTTCACGCACCGGAAGCTGGGGGTCTTCGACCTCATCCAAAACGTGGGCGCCTGGGTCGCCGCGCCCATTGCCGCCGTGTTTCTGCTGGGCGTGCTCTGGCGCCGCACCACCGCGTTCGCCGCCACCTTCGTGCTCCTGTTCGCCTTCCCGTACACCGTCCTGGTCGAGTACTGCCTCTTCAAGCACGTCGCCTGGCTCGCCCCTTTTGACAACTGGCTCAACCGGACCTTCGTCGTGTGGCTGACTTCGATGATCCTGCTCGTGATTGTGTCCCTTCTGACGTCCCCGCCGGACCCTGAGAAAATCAAAGGCATAATCTGGTCCTGGGAACTGGCGAAACTGCCGGAATCCGAGCGGGAACGAAACCGCGGGTTCCGCAATCTCTTCCTGTGGTGGTGCCTTTTCATTGCCCTTATGGGCGCGCTGTATATGTACATGATCTGGTTCCAATTCCGCGGTCCGGGACGGACGGGGGCAGGCGAAAAGCGGCCCGCCGCGGGGGAGGCCGGAGGCTCTCTTGTTCATCCCAATGTCATGGCACTTGAAGTTTGTTCTATCGCCAATTATGAATCCTGAATTGTCTCTCGCTAAGATACTCGGTCCCGGAGGGCCGAAGCTCACGGCCGCGATGCGGGCGGGCCTGCAGTTCCTTGATCGGCATGATACGGCCCAATTGCTGAAACACGTCGGCCAGCCCGTGCCCGATCTCCCGGAGTTCGCTCCCATCGACAAATCCGCGTTGCAGGATTCTTACGGCGGGAACCAGAAGGGCCCGAGTGATGATTTCCTGGTTGGACGCGGCTTGCTTTATTTGACCGAACAACGGCGGCTCTGCCTGGACTGCACTTCGGGCCATTACCAGATGCTCTGGGGCTACAACCACCCGGAACTCTGCGAGGCAATCGTGGCGGCGAGCCGGGCAGGGGTAATCTGGGACAACCACTCGAACATCCCGCAGGCCCCGTTGAAACACCTGGCTCACCGCCTCGTCGAGTTGGGCAATGCGCCGGGCGAGCCGGACCGGCTGGACACGGTGCTCCTGGGGGTCTGCACCGGCTCGGTGGCTTGTGCGGCAGCGCTGAAAATACAACTCAAGGTATTCGAACGCGAACATGGCAAGGACAGCGTGCCGGTAATCGTGGTGCTGGACGGCAATTATCACGGCACGGACATGGTGCCCCAGTTCATGCGCGGAATGTGGCCCGGGCTGACGCGCCAGCTCGAGGTGGTCGTGCTACCGCCGAACGACCCTGAAGCCCTCGAACAGGCCTTCCGCACCTTCCAAGGCCGCGTGGCCGGTTTTTGGGCGGAGCCGATCATGATGAACCGCGAGGCCATTGCCGTCCAAGCGGAGTACTTGCTCCTGGCGCAACGTTGGTGCCGGGATACCGGGGCCTTGTTTTGCATTGACGAGATCCAGACCGGTTTCTGGCTGCCGGAGATCTTCGAGTATCGCCGGCTGGGCCTGCAACCGGACCTCGTCGTGTTGGGCAAAGGCATGACGGCGGGTTATCATCCTCTGTCGGGAGTCCTGCTGCGGCAGCGGCACGACGTGCTGGAGCAATACGACGCGATCAGCACCAACGGGTCGGCGGCGATGCCAGCGTTTGTCGCGCTTTGTTCCTTGGAACTGATCCGGCAGCAGGCGGATCGAATTCGGAAAGCGGGCCGGCGCATCCATGACGGCATGGGCGCGCTGGCGGCCGAGCATCCGGCGATACTCCTGGGCGCCCAAGGACGAGCGCACCTGACGGGCTTGAAGTTCAGGCACGTGGAAGCGGCCAAACAGTTCCACGGGCGGCTGCTCGAGGCGGGGCTGTGGACGCGCGTGCATGCTTACCACCAAGGCCACAGCACGCTCCTAACCAAACTGGGACTGCTGGCCGACGATGCGGTAGTCGATTTCGTGTTGGGAAGCTTCCGCAAGCTCCTCGAAGAAAGCGACTGCCGAGTGGGCCAAATGCATCGGGGAAATACTTGACCATAGCCTATCCAACTCATGCTTGAAAACGGTCCTTTGACAGAATCCGTCGATCCCTCCGAGCCGCGGCCCGGGTTGTTCGATCCGGATGAACCTCTGGCCACCCTGGCTGAAGCCATGGCACCCGCCACTTTCCAGGTCGAGCCCGGTTCGGCGGCCTCGTTTTACCAAGAACGGTATCAGCAATACGCTCGCTCGCTCCCCTTGACCAAAGCCCGGCCATCATGACTCCGACCCCTCTGCATTTTGTGTGGCAGTACACCGACGTGGACCGCGCCTTCTGGAACGAGCATCTCGAAGGCTGGCTTCCCCGCCAACTGATCGACGCGCACACCCACGTGGCGGAACCGGCGCATCGTCTCACGCCCATGACCGAGACCATGCGCCGACAATACTGGGTGAACGAGCTGTTCGAGCCGATCCCGGCAGCGGCGGCCGAGCGGTGCTATCGCACCGTCTTTCCCAACCGTGAGTTGACCTGTGTGGCCTTTGCCATGCCCGATCTGGACTTCGACCTCGACCTGGGGAATGCCTATTTGCAGCAGGAGTGCCCGCGGCGAGGCTGGCACAGCCTGGCAGTGGTCCGCCCGCAATGGACACAGGAAAAGGTGGCGGCGCTGCTCGACGCGCCGGGCGTCATCGGCCTCAAGCCCTACTACTCGCTCATCAGCGCCAATCGTGAGACCCGGGACGCGCACCTCGAGGCCGGCATCTTCGATTTCCTGCCGCACACTATCCTGGAGGTGGCAAACGACCGGGGCGCCTGGGTAACCCTCCATGTGCCAAGGGCCGGCCGCCTCGGGCACCCGCAAAACATCCTCGAGATCCGCGAGCTTCGGCGGCGCTATCCGAATATCGTGCTGGTGATAGCCCACCTCGGCCGCTGCTACACCGCGCCCCACGCGCTAGAGGCCCTGCCGCAATTCGCCGACGACCCGTGTTTGTTCTTTGACACCTCGGCGGTCCTGAACCCGGTCTGTCATCGGGTGGCCCTCGAGCAGTTCGGACCGCGGCGCGTCATTTACGGCTCCGACACCCCGATCCTTTACATGCGCGGGCGGCGGCAGTACCGCGACCGCGCTTATGTCAACCGGACCGACCATCCCTTTTATTTCAACAAAGACCGCGAGGCTCCCGGCCTTGAGGCGCGCTATACGCTGTTCATGTACGAGGACCTCCGCGCCATCAAACAGGCCTGCGCGGAGTTGGGGCTAACCGACCCCAAATTGATCGCCGCGATCTTTCATGACAACGCGTCGGGTTTGATCGATGGAATCCTCGCCCGCAAACGAAGGCCTGAACAGTGACCACCCAGCGCTGGGATTTCCTCAACGTCGGAGGTCTGCCGCCGGCAGGGGAGGCACAACCGAAGTGCAGATTCCAGGTCGGTCTTCAGGCAAAATGCAGCGGAAATGGAAACGGTTTACATCGATGACCGGCAGCGGTTGAAAGCGCTGCAGCGCAACCAGGCCTTCTGGAAGGGGGAAATGGAGGAGGGCCCCTTGATGTGGGTGACCGTGCCGGGAGCCAAGCCGAGTCGGGCAGTGCCTCAGCCTGCCAGCGAGGAGGAGTTGTGGACCAACGTGGATTACGTGATCGCGGCCGCGGAGAGCGCCCTGTCTGGCACCCATTACGCCGGGGATGCCTTGCCGGTCTTTTGCCCCTGGCTGGGGCCGGATCAGTTTGCCGCCTGGCTCGGCGCCGATCTGCTGCTCCGGCCGCGGCAATCGACTTCCTGGAGCAAGCCCTTTGTGCAGGACTGGGATGCGCACCCGGAACTCCGGATCGACCCGGACAACCGGTGGTGGCGGACTTACCTCCAACTCCTGCGCGAGTCCGTGCGGGCGGGCCGGGGCAAATGGGTGACCGGCTATCCGGATTTGCATTCGGGCATCGACGCGCTGAGTGCCATCCGTGGCGCCGAGGAGTTGGCCGCCGACCTGCTGACTCGCGGGGCGGCGATCCACCGCGCCATGCGGCAGGTCACTGGCCTGTGGAAATTTGTGGTGGACACCGTGTCGGCCATCGTTCTGCCGAGCGGGCAGGGGAGCTCGAACTGGACGATGGGGTGGAGCAGCGATCGGTTCCTCTGTATCGGACAGAATGATTACTCGTGCATGATTAGTGCCCGGATGTTCGAGGACTTTTGTTGGCAAGACAACCTGCAGTGCTGCACCCACGTCGATCAGGCGCTTTATCACCTGGACGGTCCCGGAGCGTTGCGGCACCTGCCGTTGCTGCTTCGTTTGGAGCGGTTGGACTGCATCCAATGGATTCAAGGCGCTGGCCAACCCCTGCCCTCAGAATGGTTGAATGTGCTTGGAGGGATTCAGGCGGGAGGGAAATCGGTCCAACTCTATTACGGGCATGGGCACGGGGGTGATGCCGATCTGAAGCGTGAACTGGACCTCCTCGCCCGCAAGCTGGATCCGACACGTCTGTTTATCTGGGCAACCCTGGAAACCATGGAGGCAGCGGAAGAGATTGTCCGCTACAGCCGGCGCGCCTTCCGCAACGGACACGATCGTTGACAGGATTGATGACGTGTGCCTTCCGGAGACTCGCGCACACGGGATGCTCGCGCAGCTTCTCGGTAATCGTAGCGGAGCAGTCCGCCCAAGCGCTTGGGGGCTCGCCCCTCAGCCAGTTCGTGCAGGAATGCCGCCCACCTTTGCAGAAGGGAATCGGGGAAGCCGAACTCGAAGATGGGGCCCGTGATGGTCTGGAACGCCGTTTGGTGACCGGTTTCCACCCAACCCCAGGTCTGTTCGCCACCGGCATATTCGAGCCATTCCAGGCGCTTGGGCTCCCGGGTCGTCAACGCACTGGGGCTTTGGCGCGCAGGTCTTCGATCTCGCCGTTGACCGCTTTCATGCGGCTGGTGAGCGTTTCCCACGGAGACCCGTCTATTTTCACTACGCCGTAGTTGCTGTTCTCACCGTCGAGGCGGCGGCCTTCCTTGGGCTGGTCGCGGTACTGAAACCAGTGGTAACCCACACACCCCGGCAAAGCGGCCAGAGCCTCCACATAGCTGGCAAGTCCTTTGGCACGGTCTTCCTGGGTGGCCACCGGCTTGGCCGCACCTTTGGTATTGGGCAATCCGCTGTCCATGGCTTTGAAACTGAACTCCGAGAGCAGAATGGGCTTCCCGGTCAGACGGGTGATCTGTTCCAGGCGGTCGACAGGCGGCATGGAATTATAGCTGTGGTATGAAATCACGTCGAAATACCGGCCCACCGCCCGTATCGCGGCGTCTCCCGGATATAACGCAAACCTGCAGCCAAGAACCAGATGGTTTGGGTCGGCGCGGCGGATCGCCTTACTCGCCACGCGGGCATACTCGGCCGCGACCAGGCCCAGGAACTCGCTCTGGTCTTCGGCGCTTGGGCCGTTGGGAGCATGGCCGCGCGCGTTGAGAAATGCGGTTGCCTTTTGGCAACCGGCAGCATTCGCAGGCAGCTGCAGGTACTGTTCCAGCAGGCTGTTGGTTCCTCGCCAATCGGCGCCCCAGCGCAGCTCGTTATCCGTGAAGTAGCCGAGCACCCACGGATCGTTGGCGCGCGGGGCGCAGATTCTTTGCGCCGCGCGGTCGGCCGCCTGTTGGAACTGGGGACTGAAATAGTCAATGACTCCTCCCTTGAGCCAGACATCCCGTCCGGCGGATGCCGCCACGTCGGCCATCGGAGCATACGCCAGGCCGGCGGTGTAAAGCTGGGGCGACGACCACGCGCCCAGGGTATTGAAGTTCCAGCCTCGCAACTGCTCCGCAGTGGTTCTCGCCCACGCCGCCGGATCGTCCGGGGCCTTCGGCGCGGAATCCGACTCTGGCGTGAAAGCAACGTGGTCAACGCCCTTGGAGAAAAACGCGTTCCCTTCCGGCGAGACCAGCCACCATCGGCCCTGAATCTGCTCCGTGTGGAAAAAGCCGCTCTGTTTGCCTTTGAACTCCAGCCAGCCACCATAGGAGTCGTACGTTGCAGCGCACAAATGGCAAAATGGGAGCATCAAGGCCAGGAGTGCATATCCTAAACGGCCACCCAGAATCGATGATCGAATGTTGCTTTCCTGCGCCCCAGCAAGAAAGGGAGAGTGGGTTATTGGCGCGCTCATTTTTCAGTGTTTTTGCGTGTTCTATTCCAAAGCCGGCTCGATGCCAACTCAAGAATTCTCTATGGCCCGTTGGCACCGTGCAGCTCTGCCGCCGCCCGCCTGGAGAGACTGACGCTCGTGACCACGGATGGCAAGATCCTCGGCCATCCTCATGTTGCGACCCTCTCCTAACCTTACCTTTTCTCCGTGATGACCGAGGTGTTGCCTATTGATGTCCGGCGGGCTGGGCGGCGGACTCGACAATCCAGAGACGCCAGCTACCATCGCTTCCGCGAGCGTAACACATGAGCGGGATCGTCATCGACAGGCTGGCCCGAAAGCTGCTAAAATGCCCGTTCGATCAACAGCTTTTCGACTCGGCCTTGGGCCTTCGTTTGCATTTGTATGGCGCGCACCGAACTGAGATTTCCCGCCCGCATCGCGTAGCTTGCCAGACGTCTTCCGAAAACGTCGAACGCCCCAGGCAGCTCTACTGCTGTCCGCACTGCGATTTTGCGGTTCCTGATCCGTCTTGGAGCAGCCCAACCAGCGAGATGATCCAGCACGTGCGAAGCGAGCACCCCGGCCCCGATCCCTGCGTACCAGTCGGGTTGAGCTTCGCCGTGTCCACAGATGAGGAATTGATTGATGGCTACATGGAGCAAAGCGGCTCGATCGAACGGCGTGCATGTGCCCGTGGACTCGGGAGCGGCTCGCCCGCCGAGAGCCGGACGATGGTTACGTCATTCACCACTCTCCAAGCGTCCCAAGGGTGCGGAGCAAACCAGGCGAGTATATCGTCTATATCAATCGGGAATCCTTGCGGTTCGAGGATCGAGAGGCCGAAGAATTGTTGGAGCGCGACGCGACCTACTTCGGATCTTCCTACATGAAGAACATTCCCGCCATGGGCTGCGCCAACCTCTCGAAGCCCCTTCACATTCACTGTCACCGCAGATTCCCACTTGGACGAGCGAACCGACCCCGCGGTGGGGCGGAAGCTGCGCCGGCGGACCGGAATGCCATCAACACTGGAGCGCGCCCTGGCACCATGATGGCGGACTCCCCCATCACGTTCCCGAAGGAGGGAGCCTTGCCGGCAACGTATCCACCGGACCTGTCGAAGATCCTCATGGCTTCCTGGACCGCGGCTGAGCCCGCCCCCTCGAATGTGCGCGGGGGTGAATACCCGAAGGTCTGGCGAAAGCACCTCCACGATTTGGCCCCGCGTCTGTTCCAAGAACCGCGACATTTGCATTGTCCATGCCATGATGCGCGAAGGACCCGGCAGCGTCTTCCCCGGTGCTATCGCCCACGGTCTGAGCGATGTGCTCGGGAGAATTCCCGGGTGACTGATCACGACCCTGCCAAGGTCTCGCGCGCGGCCTTCTGCCGCGCTTCGCACCACGGTGCGCTTGCCACGGCCGGCAGGGTTCGTGTTCAATCCGCCCATGAGATACCGGCCTTTTGGGAAACTGCCGCCTCTTTGGGCGTGCATGGCGGCGATGGTCTTGACCTGCGCCGCCCGGCAACCTGCGAGCTTCCGCCCTCCCGCCGTGCCGCTGGTCACACACGACCCGGTCATAAGAGTGATTGATCCGCCCGAGAGCGGCTTTTTCGCCAAGCGCCTGAGCTACGAGGGCATCCCCATCAAGGCGCCCGCCAACGTCGTGGATGAGGCCCTCTTTGCCGCGCGCGAACGGCTTTCGATGATGCTGAGCAACCTCCCCAGCGCGCGCGCAAGCCTGCGCACCGCGGGCGCCGAGTTGCACATCATCGGACGTGACCAGGTCACGACCGATTTGCCGGAATGGCGCCAGGACAAGGGCAAACCTCTGGCCGAATACAACGGTCTGACCCGCGACCAGCGGACCCGCGGGATGGGCGGACTGTTGACCTCCTGCGGTGAGGAGAACCTGCTGAAGCTGGAGAAGGATCGCTACCGCGGTCGCGACATCTGCATCCACGAGTTCGCGCACAACATTCTGGGCTACGGCGTGTCGAGCGCGATCCGGGAAAAGGTTCGGCAGCAGTACCGGCGCTCGCTCGAGCGTGGGCTTTGGGCCGGGTCGTATGCGGGCTCCAACTATGATGAGTTCTTTGCCGAACTCACCATGTGGTACTTCGGCACGCACGGCGACCTCGACATGAAGGGCCCCAAGCCCGCCGTGGGCCGCCAAGGACTGAGGGCCTACGACCCGGAGGCGTTCACTTTGCTGGACGATTTCTACAGCGGCCGCATGGAACCGCCCGCCGCCAACCCTGTTCAACCCCGCTGACATGAACGCAT
>Ga0187853_10003551_pt1 | contig 12011 bp, 9 predicted proteins | sample June2016WEW_6_10_2_FD_132417 | JGI IMG/M metagenome (GOLD analysis project Ga0187853, IMG submission 132417) | Peatland microbial communities from SPRUCE experiment site at the Marcell Experimental Forest, Minnesota, USA - June2016WEW_6_100 | ecosystem: Environmental > Terrestrial > Soil >... | reverse complement strand
TGGATAGGCAATGCACTTCGTTTGGAGGCGGATGGCCAGCGGATGGCCGGATACCCTGGCGCCGGAAATTAGGCCTTGGCGAAGCCGGCCGCTGTTAGCATGAACGAAGATCCCCCCCTAAGAACCTCTACCCATCCCTGTCGAGCGGCGAACTTCATGCCCGGCTTCAAATCTTCAGCTGTCAACCCTCGTTCATGCCAGAGTGTGTTGAAGCTATGTCTCTGAAGCACGTCCCCGGGGCGGTATTTAAAATAGTTGACGAAGATGTCGAGGATTTTAAGAGCGGTTTTTTCTGGTGTCGAAATGGTCGCCATGGTTTCACCTCCATAGGCAGGAAGAGTGCAGCCCATATATACTCCATCAGGTGAATGAATGTCAAGCCGTCCCCACCCCTGGCCCCTCTGTCAATCGAAGGTACCGGGGAGGGGGTAAGAAGGATATTTCTTTTCAGGAGCCTTCCGCTTACTGACCATGTTCCCAGGATCCAGGCCAGGGGTAGTAGATGGTATAGTCGTCATGTGGGGTAATTTAAAGGGGATGGCCAATGAATATTTGCTTCCCCTCGAACAGGCGCTCGTGCACTTTGGTAGGTCTCTTTAAAGGATCCGCGGGGGAGGGGGTATGCCCTTGGTTGCTTTTGGTCTAATGGCAATTTTCCTCTAATCTCTTCGGGGTTAGTTCCCCGCCGCTTGCGGCGCATGGAAAACAAATTCCGATTTGATACCCCGCTGCTTGCGGCGGGGTAGTTCATTTTTTTTCTTTCCCCAAACCGATTCACTTCTGTTAGGGGAAAAGAATTTAGTCGAGTCGCCCGGGGGAATTTCACCCCCAGGCTCTCACGGAACCGGACGTGACAGTCTCCCGTCATCCGGCTCTTATCACCCCGCCACCTGTTCAGTGGCTTTGCCTTATCTCCTGGCTCCTCCCATCACTGGTTGACCAGAAAATAAGACCAGATGATCCAACCCCTTCGCTCCATCCCCATTACAGAGACTTCAACACTACTGCGAGTTGGTCCGCCCCCGTGCCTTGCATCGGTACTCTCACCCTCGTGGGGTCATCCCACTTGAGTTTCTCCCTTAGCATCGGAACGACAGGTTCCCACGTTGCCCATGAAAGCCTGGATCAAGTTCGCGACGCCTCCATACCGGATGCCGTTCAGCCTGTAAGCAGGTACCATCTGAACTTATCCTGAGACAGTGTAACCCCTCAGTTTTGACATCGCCTATTTGTTTTCGATACGTCCTCAGCGGTTCACTTACGTTCGTCTCCTTGATCCTTACCTGACAAGGTCATGCCCTGCCTTTTCCTTAACGCTCACCACAATGGCTCTTTACCAATGCAGCTTAAGGTGGTTTGAAGCCTGTTCCTGCAAACCGGCTCCGAGGGGCCTACCCTCATCTCTCATGTTCCTTCGTGGCGCACGTACAGTAGAGTAGAGAGCTGGCGTAGTGGCTAGAGCTCTATCTCCAGCTCCCCCTCATCAAACCGTACAGTCGGTTTTCCCGTACCTTATGTGCTGCAGCACATAAGATGCGTTATGTGAAGGCCACACTTATGTTGCATAGCGAGTGCAAGGTTCCGGTTTTTTTACATTTTGACACGTGCGGCCGTCACATAAGCGAAGTACCCAGTTGTTAGAGCGATGTTAGAAAAACCATCAGTTCTTGATTATTGGACCAATGTTCGGAAGTGGCCGTAGCTGATTCAGGAATCTCACATTGAGCAAGAGCTTTGGCCTTCATTTCAAGATCGACTTCTGCGTAGATGTGCGTGGTATCGAGACAGACGTGTCCCAGCCAGGCACGGATGGTATTGATGTCAACACCAGAACGTAACAGGTGTACTGCGGTCGTATGTCGGATGGTGTGAGTGCTGATGGGCTTGGCGGATAAGCTGGGCAACTTTCGACTCGCATCTTGAGCAAATCGTTTAACGAGAGCACGGATTCCGAACCGGGTGATGGGTTGCCTGCGGCGATTTAGGAAAACTGGCGCTTGGGGCTGTCGCCCGGTAATGAGAGGAGCCAATTTGCTGGCCGTTTGCGGCCATAAGGGGCAGCGACGGACTTTCCCCCCCTTGCCCCTGAGGGTGACAGAGGGAGGGGTGCCGAGATCCAGATCGGCGATGCTAAGCTGTGCGGCCTCGGAGGCCCTGGCACCGGAGTTATACAGAAAAAGCAAGAGGGCATAATCTCGAATGCCTTGTGGGCATTGACGATTGGAGGCATTGAGCAGAGCATCCATTTCGTTTTTTTCGAGATAGGCCATGGGGGATTTCGCAGTTTTCTTAAAGGGTATCGAGCGGATTTCGGCAAGCCATGCGATGTGCTCCGGGTTGCGCTCGCCAATGAAGCGTGCCAGGGCATGGATGGCAGCGAGGCGCTGATTGCGGGTGGAGATCAAGCATTTCCGTTTCTGTTCAAGTTCAAGGAGGAATTGGCGGACCGTACTTGCACAGACATCTTCAATAGCGAGCTGATCTATAGGTTTGTCAAGTTTTTTAGCCACGAAGGGAAGGAAGATTACCAATGTGTCCCGATAGCTTCTCTGCGTATTGGGTGCGAGATTGCGGTCTCCGACCAGATACTCCAGAAGGAAGCGACGGATCCATGGAGCCAGAAGGGATAGGGTCTTCATGACTACCCTCCTTCCAGTGCATATCGGCGGAAGCGCAGGCTTGCTTCCTGCAAAAGCTCTGGGGTCATGGTGAGGTAGCGTTGGGTAGCCGTGACATCGACATGTCCCAAGTAGGTTGACAAACAGGGCAGTAGACGTTGCACGTCGGCCCCTTCCCGGTACCAGGAAATGAGCCGGTTTAGTGCGAAGGTGTGGCGGATGTCGTGGAGGCGTGGTTGGAAGCGTCCCCCATCTGTCCGACGAATACCGGCGTGTTCACATAGGAGGCGGAAAATCCGTTCTGCCATGCCTCGGGTCAGAGCTGTTCCGGTGCGCGTAGCAAAGAAGGCAGATTCGTTTCGGGCAGGGCGAGGGAGCTGTCGCCGGACCTTGGCGTAAGCGACCAGCACAGTGCTCAGTTGAGGGCCAATGGGCACCCATCTGGTCTTGAAGAATTTGGTGTTGTGAATGGTGAGCAGACGGGCGGACAAATCGACATCAGTCAGGGTGAGGGATAGAGCTTCGCTGATTCGAAGGCCCGTACCATAAAGAAGAAGCAGGAGTGTTCGGAAGGTGGCAGGTTGCACCTGGCATCTTTGACCCTGGCCGAGTCCCTGGGTCATTTCAACCAGTCTGCGGTATTCATTATGGGTGTAGATGTAGGGTTCGAAGAGGGCGGGGCGTTTGGGGAGGGTCGTTGGCAATGGAGAGAGGGAGATATGGCCTCGGCTGAGTGCATAGCGGTAGAATCCGCTGAGGGCTTCGAACTTTCGATGCCAGAAAGTGGTGATCGGGCCTGTGCCGGCGAGGTAATTTTGCACGGAGTCGGAACGAACCTGTGTAACGTCGATGTCCCCCATCGCTCGGCAAAAGGCATGGAAGATGACGGATTCTGTTCGAAAGCGCATCCCCAGAGATTGCTTGAAGGTAACGTATTCGGCGGCGAGTTGAGAGAGTCTCATGACAATCCTCCTAAATCGGCATCGGCTACCCGTCGCAGTTCCGCGAGGTTCACCTTAGCGTAGATTCGTGTAGCAGAGGTGCTACTATGACCCAGATGATCACCGATTTCTTTAAGAGACAGGCCCTGAGAGATGAGGTGCATAGCGCAGGCGTGCCGCAATGCGTGTGGTCCCTTGTGTCCCGTCTGAACCTCAGCATGGGCCAGGCACCGGCTCACAATGTTGTAGAGACCGCCGACCGAAAGCGGACGGAGGGGTGCTTTGAGGGTTAAGAATATCTCTCGATGGGAGCTTTGCTGTCGCACGGTTCGCAGGTATTGGATGATGGCATGCCCAACCGTAGATGCCAGTGGGTAGGTTTGCGCTTTGCGCTGTTTGGAGCGGTATACGGATAGTCGACTGCTTTCCCAGTCGATATCCTCAAGACGGAGTCGTGCCACTTCACTCGATCTCAGGCCGTAAATCGCGAAAAGGAGAAGGATGGCACGGTCACGAATGTCCCGAGGTTGGTCTGAGGCCATGCAGCCAATCAGACGTTCAACCTCTTGCCAGCTTGGACCTGAAGGGAGATTATCCTGAGAGAAGAGGCGAGGCCCCTGGATTGCAGGAGCGATCATGGGATGACACCAGCCGCGTTGTCCAGCATAGCGAAAGAATGCTTTGAGCGCTTTGGCGGAGGCGGCAATCGAGACGCGGCACCATCCCTTATCGTTACGTGAACTCAGGAAGGCGTCAACATCCGAGAGCTGAATCCCAGCCCAGAGATGGTTCTGTTCTTCACACCATTTTAGGAACTGTTGGAGATGCCAGGAATAGTTGCGAGCCGTTACCGAAGACAGACCACGTTCTGCGTTCATCCACTCGCAGAACTCTTCGATCACCCCCTCAAAGGGTAGCGGTTTCGCAGCCGGTTCATCTAATCGTCCGAGGAATCGCAGCCAGTCGGTGGCTACTTGAACGAACAACTCGCGGGGCCATCTCAAAGTGTGCGCACGACCACGGCGACATTGTTGTCTCGCCCATCTCGTGGATACCACGCTGATTTGATGAGCCGTTACCAGTGACTTGGAGGGCATGTCCAGTAGCTGAATAATCAGCGGAAACTCTCTAGCGATGCGCAGAAGGGTTTCGTGGGCGCAACCTTGCTGTGCACGATGCCTAAGATAGCGGTCTCGTTCCTCAAAAAGGGGGGCATTTCTGTGACGCGCAAGGACGGCGGGATACTTGAATAAGCTTTCTAACATGGTTGGACCTCCTTTTATTAGATTCTTGGATATCCAACCATGTAACCGATGTCACTTATGTGCTGTCCATAAAAAACAATGACTGAAATTACAACAGGATACAGGCTCTATGCAACATAAGTGTGGCCTTCACATAACGAATACGGCTTTCCGATCATCTTCTTCCAGTGGCTTTCGCAATTCCTGCTTGGCCTCCTAGTATAGTTTCCACTGAGGTTGCCGGACCTCTCTGGAGTTTTCAGCCTAAAAGGCAATCTCCTTCCTTCATCCTCTTCAGAAACACGATGAAAGCATTGCCCCTTCCCTCTCCCAAGGTTATGCTGTCCTTGGGATACAAGCGGTACTATGGGCAACTCCGACTCCCTTGCCGACCCGGTAAAACTTCGTTTCCTTATATTTACCGGTTGCCCTCCTGACGGGCATCGACAAGGGCCTCCCGTGTTCATTATCGTATGGCTGCTCCTGCGTGTCACCCCTGTTACCCCGGGAGTCCATCTATCGGTTCTGGTAGTTATCGTTAGGATAAATGCGCCGGTCTTTCCCACTGTAGAAAAGGGTCGACAACTCCATCGTGTGTTTCGAGGCTACATCTGGGTTCGCTCACGCTACAACCCGCAGGTTTGCTCGACTCCCTTAAGAAGCCTTTGTCAGGGAACTTAATGCTTCAGGTTACCCTTTACACCTCCCTCCAGCTACGTGGGCGAACTACCGAACTCCCACGGTCGGACTCTAACCGACAAGTCATACGTTTTACACGGCATACCCTACAAGTCACTACGGGCGACTATATTCAAGAATCGAAGATTACGAGTTGAAAGTGAACATAACGTCTGCCGTCAGGCGGGCCATTGGGCGTCGCCTGCATGGCATGGTTGGCCTCTCTGTCCTTCTGAAGTTCCGTGATCAGGGATCGGACTTCGTCGCGAATTGTGGTGTTCAGGCGTTTGAACCCCTGTCTCCCCGAAAAGCCCACCGAGGTGGCACCGTCCGCCATTGCCTGTCCATCAAGGGACACGACCATGTTGACCGTATGGGTGAGGCGAAAACCTCACCATGCTTTCTGTCAAGGGGTTCTTCTCGGTTGCTTCACTAGCTTCCCTTTTGCCTTTTTCTCCTGTTTGTTTATCATCTGTTTCCGACCCTTGTCCTTATCCTTCTTGCCTTTGTCTCCCATTGCGTACCTCCTTTTCCCGTTGTCCCTCATCTTCTCGCCGCGAGGGTGCCGCTGCATCCAGGAATTTTAGCAGATTATTTCAAAAAATTAGGCCTCTATTTTGCGCTGTCCCTTCCTTTCTGGTATTGGTATCTTGATAACAAAAGTGGTTAGTTTGAACGTCTGGTCATTCTGTATTTTTATGTCTCCGTTACAAGCCTTAATTGTCGCCAAGGCCGTAGCTAAACCCAAACCGGTACCCGCTGCTTTAGTAGTGAAAAAAGGATTGAATATCTCTTGGAGAATTTCCTCATCAATGCACCCACCCGTATTGGTAATAGAAACCCTGATCTCGTTTCCTTCTTTTTTACTTTTAATGAGTATCTCTCCCTCTGCCTCGATCGCCTCGACCGCGTTGCGCAAAATTGAAGAAAACACATCTTCGATCTCAGTGGGATCAGCAGGAACGGCTGGAATCCCTGAGTCTAATTGGAGACTAACCCTAATATTTTTCGCACCAATTAACTCCGGAATTAATTTCTCAACCTCTTTTATAACCTCATTAATTTTGGTTTCGGTAAGCTGAACTTTTTTAGGCCTAGAAAACCTTAACAATCCGCTGATTACAGCGTCCATCTTATCGGCCCCTTCGATGATGTGCGAAGCATAATCTTGGCACAGAGGATCTTTCAATTTTGCCAATCTTCGAGCAAAACCACCAATCACTACCAGAGGATTGCGCAGTCGGTGGGCAGCTTCAGCAGCTGCCTGCCCCAAAAACATTAAAGCCTTCTCCTCTCCTCTTTCTTTATGAATTAAATCTCTTTCTAAAATTACGCCGACAAAATTGCTCAAAACCACACAGAAGTATATCTCTTCCTCGGTGAAAGTTTTTCTCTCGCCCGTCGCATCAATGACAATCACGCCAATTACTTCATCTTGCGCCAATATGGGGACAAACAAAATCGCATTAATGCCTCGATGGTAGATCAATTCTCGACTGTGCCAGGTTCGTTTATCCTGCCAAGGATCGGTAATTAAAAGATAAGATTTAATCCCAACCACCTCTTTTAGCGCTTCTAAATCCTTGAAAGAGAATTTCATGCCTATCCCATGCTCATCTTTTGGTTCTCCAGCTACCAATACTACTACCTCTGGCTCAGGAAAAACTTTAAAAATAGCACATCTTTTCACCCCAAGAGTTCCTATCATCTGATGGATTAAAAATTCCAGCATTCCCTCAAATTCAAGTTTATTGATTTTTTCATAAATCTCAACTAAAGCCTCCAGTTTTTCCTTGTCTAATTCTTTGTGTAAATTTACTATCGTCATTTTCTCCTTAGCTCGCTTTTTAAACCCTTCTTTTTATTTTCAAATTTTTAATGAACGAAACCTGGTCACTAAATATTAAATATATCATAAGATAATTAAGAAGGGTTGGTGTCCCTGCCCGGCCATGATCAGGTGCTTTCATATTATGTTGATATTAAATCTATGTCCTCTTCCCACACACCCCAAGAGGGTGATAGTCTGTAAAACTGCCGTGATGGCATCAGAAGAGGACTCAGCCGAATATCTTCTGACAGGGTGACAGCAGCTTTTTTAAACCTTTTTCTTCTAATTCTGGCAGCAAGTCGAATTGGTCATCGCTTAGGTCTGCCAAATCTCTTGCGTCTTTTACCTCGTTTCATTTTGCACTTCACCGGCATTACACTTTGTTGGCACTATATTGGCACCGTTATTTTTTGTCGGCGTCTGATATGAACCGAGAGGAGATCTCTTGCTACAGCGCGAAATAGAGACTTGTTTTTAAAAGAAAAAGAAGATTATTTTTTACCTAATCTATTTTCGTTCTTTAGGCTTCTCCTGCTCGTTAGGTTCTTCCTGTTGCGGTTTGGGTTCTTCTTTCTTTTCAGATTTACCACTGAAGAAATTCTTAATTTTCTCTAGAATTTTGTTCATTTTTAAACGCCCTCCCCCTTTCTTGGTTAGTCGTTAGTATAAATATTAGGCCTTCAAATCCAGCACCTCCTTTCCCCATTTTCCCCAGCTTTTGCTAGACCCTGGTAAGGGACTCTTCGAGGCTTCATAAAAAAAACCCGCAAAGAAGCTGTTTGGAGTTCTTTGCGGGTCTCTCCCGCGTCCTAAAAAGGACCCTTTGCAACTAGATTTGGCTCCCTTCTATGCTATTCTCCGCTGAAAGTCAAGAAAAATCGTAAATCGAAACTTGATCCTCTTAAATGCCTAACTTTATTCAAGAATATTATGACGGATTTTCACGCTTGCTCTGCCATTCGCTTTCTGTTAAACTCCCATCAGTTAGCCTCGGTAAATTTGTCAACCTAACAGAGCGGCTTTCTCTCCTTCACCGATTGGTGGGAGGTAGGATATGCAAGATGCTGAAACCCCATTTCTGAGAAGAGATGGGGTTTGCTATTTTGGGAGTTGTGGACCTTAAAGGAAGAACCAGACTAGAAGGCCATAGACCACCCGACAGTATGAGGGTGTACTTCTGTAGAGGTCAAAAACAATATTACTCAAAATTCTTTTATCATGAGCAACTATAATGACAAGGAAAAGAGCAATTATAGAATCAAGTGATTGCACCAGATGTGTGGGTAATGAAAATGACTGATCTATTTGATGGTCAAAACGAGAGATCCTTATCCAATATGTGGAGGCACTTGCGCCACCTAGAGAATGAGATTGAACAACTCCGGTCTAGGTTGCCAGAGGAAGGACGAATACAAAAACTAGAAGACCTCGTTTACCGGCTAGAAAAGGAAATCCATAAGCTAAAAGAGGGTAAATGATTTAGAAGAGAAGAATTTGAAAACTTGGATTTAGATGAGGAATAGAACACCATAGGGATACCCTAAGCGGCATTGTCCAGGCAAAACTGAAATCTTACTCGGCAGGTATATTGGGGGTGGCACCCGCTTATTAAAACTTTCGCGTGCCAATCTCTGCACCTTTGGAAGAGTTTCTATAACAAAAGGTAATCGTAACCTATTCTGTTGGCTTCTGCAGAGGAGGCATTGCCACAGGAGCAGTAGTCATGCGGCAAGCCCTTCCACACTGACGAGACGAGCGGAACTGCATTCGTCTCGAATCGGCCTGACCCGCTGGTACACGGGGCCGTAGTAGAAGGACTCAAAATCCGCGACAGAGGGGAATTCAAGGAGAACGATTCGACGCGGACTCCAATTGCCTTCGTGGACTTTGTGCGCGCCGCCGCGTGCCAGATAGCGTCCACCAGCCGCCGGAGTTCCTTGACTTTTTCGTAAAGATCGTCGGCCAGGGGCGGCCTGCCTAATGTTTTATCCTCAGTCTCATTTTGCGTGCCAGTTGGTTGGCGTCTTCTATACAAAAAAGTGACAGATGACGCAAATTATTTATCCACAGGGTTGGAAAATAAAGGACTGGCTAAAGAGAGAAAAATTAAAATGTCGTCTTTTTACACGGAAGGCGACATTCCTTGAAGCATCCACGCTCCACCACAGCGGTGTCGAGGATTTTAAAAAAAAAATTTTAAAGCTTGCCATAAGTTCCGACAAAATGGTATATTAAAAAATTCTATTAAGGGAATATAATAAGTTACATGGGGGCCGCTCTCTATAGGCTAAGGAAAAGGGAGGTATTTCAATATGGCAGTAAAAATTGGTGAAGTTACAGCTGAAATGACTGCTGATGTCAAGAAGACAGAGGACGCGAAGTTTTTACTAAGAGTCGGTTATTCAGACAAGACAAAGGAAACCACATTCAAAACCTTAGAAGACCTGAAAAAGGGCGACAAAGTAAAAATCACCCTTGAGAAGATATAATTCAGGAGGGGGTCTTTCCTAAGTCTTTTGGGTCGGCCCCGTAGCTTCTAAAGCATAACTTACAACCTTGACGGCCCCTACCATTAAAAATTTGGGCTGGTTCTTCTATCTCCTGATGAGAAAACCAGCCCTTTTTCTTTGTTCGGTTTTCTTAATAAAAAAACCGTTACGTAAAAATCATTTGTGCACATAAGGAGGTATGGGGGGGTTGGAAAAACATGGAGGTATGAGCGAGCCATCTTAGATTTCCAAGGAGGGAGATTTAAGGTGGCAGAGAGGAGAAAATTAAAATGTCGCCTTTTTACACGGAAGGTGACAGAAATCAATAAGGGTTTGCAGATGAAGCAGTCTGCTCTTTTGTTACATCCAGAATGGCCCAGGAAAGGCGATCTCCGACCGGCCCGATGGATGGGACCTTCGCCCGGCGGTTTCTAGACGGCGGTTAGCAAATTGGGGGATTGTGGGGGGCAGGACACGCGAAAGAGATCACGGGGGTCTGGCTGGCGGAATCAGGGAGATTGAAGGTTTCGGAATTGTAGGTCTCTTTAAAAATTATATCCGGCTTTTTTATAGTCCTCCATGGCCCGTTCTTTGAGAGGAGCTTTCTCCGGTTTTTCGCTCTCCTTGTCGGCCAGTTCAGCGGCGTGGCTGTACATTCCCTGTCGTTCGTACTCGGCCACTTTTTGCTCTACCTCATCATTTCCTCTGGCTGATCCGGGAAGGATCACGCGCGGCCGGGAAATTCTTCGCCGGATCTCCTTCTGGCATTCAGGACAGGCGGTGAGGGAAGGGTCCGAGATGCGCTGGATGACCTCAAAGACGGATGAACACTTCCCGCATTTTCTTCCCGCAGATGCGGCTTCATACTCATAAATAGGCATATTGACTAACCTTCCTGGCAGAATTCTCTTTTTCCATTATACTGACTTGCCCTTAGAAATCAAAGCATGTGTACCGTAGCAAGTAAAGTAAGCAGGAAAAGGGGGCTCTGGGTCCCGATCTTCAATGAAAGAAACTTGGTGAATGCATCAATGGTACTGGTCTCATTCTCATACTTGTGGCTGCGGATGATATCGACAACTTCCTCAATTGTTTTAACCGTCAGGTCCTCATCCACCCAGCCGATGGCGACGGACCGGGGATTTACTTAAGCTGAAAGTCGGCGACCTCAAATATGCTTTTATTCAAAAATCTGTGTTGATTTGTGTTCATCTGTGTCCCAAATTGTCATATAATGGAAATTGATGAAAACGATCACCCTCGAAGTCATTTCCCTGGTCCCGAGCCTTTTCGACACATGCCCCTCCTGTGAGTTTGTGGCAGACCAGGTGGGCCTGAAGGAAAAAAAGGATCGCAGCATTCTCAACGATTACCCGGAAGATTTGAAGGAGGACTACCTCTTTCTCTCCGGATGGATCAAGGAGTTATCCCAAAAATATCGGGAAAAAATCTTGATCAGAATTACCGACGCCCAATCCCTTCAGGGGTTTTATAAATCCATCCGTTATCGGGCCTTCCGCTACCCAGCCTTCATCATCAATAATAAAAAGAAATACGCGGGAAAGGACAAGATCCGCCTTGACCTCCTCCTCCGGGAAGAACTGGGTAATGCCTGATTATTTCTCTTGGTAATTCGAGAGCCCCTTTCTCCCTACCTTGCAATCTTAAAGGGGTTCCGTTCCGGCCAGCATATTGACTTCAGACCGTACTGATAGCTGTTACCCAGGAATTTAGAAGTTTTGCCGTGGCCGAGAGGTTTATGGTACTTGCCTGCGAAGCAACCGAACTCATTTATCCAGTTCCACGGGTTCGAATCCCGCTCCCTCCTTCTTCTTTCCTCGCCGCTCTGTTATTTCCTCTTCCGATTCATAATCGCCTCTAAATCAAGCCCCTGTATTCATCAGAAATGAGGATGAAAGATCCCAAGGGAAGATAATCTCCAACCGGCCCGATACCCCTTGCCAGGGGGTCTTCTGGACGGCAGCGGCCATCGTGTATGCGTGAATAGGATAAAAAGAAGGCCAGGGGACCAAAGCTCCCAGTTTTCCCCGGAAGCCCCGACCCATGGCCTTGTTAATCTCTATTTCCGCTATTCGCCTTTACGGAAATACAATTAAAATCGTGCCGGGCAAATGTTACAAAGGCCCTTTCTGCTCACTCTCTCCCTTTTTACACAGAGAATTTGAAAAAGCTCCTGGGAAAGGAGTATA
>Ga0187853_10003542_pt1 | contig 12030 bp, 15 predicted proteins | sample June2016WEW_6_10_2_FD_132417 | JGI IMG/M metagenome (GOLD analysis project Ga0187853, IMG submission 132417) | Peatland microbial communities from SPRUCE experiment site at the Marcell Experimental Forest, Minnesota, USA - June2016WEW_6_100 | ecosystem: Environmental > Terrestrial > Soil >... | reverse complement strand
GTCGGCGAGGCCAGACGCGGACGCGCCGCAGCTCGCCGCGGCGAGTCTGCGTTCGGTTGCGCCCAAAGCTGTCCAACGCTCAGACCGCTCATGCCGGCGGCCCCAAGGCTCAGTCCGAGAAAGCGGCGGCGGGTCAGGTCGGGTTGTGCTCCTGGAAGGCGTTGGGACGAGTTCACGATTTAATCTGCCCCATGGCAACGCAAAGGGCGGGCCGTGTAAAGGAAAACCGATCCTCCCCAGAGCGTCTTCTTTGTGGAACGTGATGCGCTCGATCAACCCGAGGAGGCTTTCGGACGGTCGAGTCGATGGTGGTTCGGTGCGCGACGGCAGCGATTGTGGTTGCCCGGTCTCAGGCTGCCATGGTGGGCTTGCTCTGGCATTGCGGTTCCGCGAAAATCGGGCTTGTGCCGCAGCAACCGCCAGCACCGCTGGACAAGCTCTTGACCTTGGCCCAGGGCTACGCCGATTTTGCGATGCGCAACATCGGCCATGTCCCGCCTGCGCTCCTGGCTGATTCGCCCAAGGGTGTAATCCAGTTCGTCCCGGCCAGCTTCAAGGACGAGCGGGCCAAGGATAATTTTGCCAACGCCGCGCGGCTGATTTGCCTCGGCTACGAAGTCACCGCTGCGGTCCTCGTGCTCGAAGCCTGGATAAAGGTAGCCAAGCCGGGCGAAAGGCTCGACCTGACCGAACTGCCGTCCGAGGCCTTCGACCGGCGCGAGGTCGTGGTGTTGACCGGCGAGACGGCCAAGCAGAGCGTCCAAAGGCTGCTGCCGATTATCCGCACCGAAGCCTGTGCGTTCTTCGGCCTCGGCGAGCATGAAGGCCCCGATCTCGACAAATTCGAGGGCAGGTTCGCGCACCTGATTCCACCCAGGCGGCCCAATGCCGAGAACAGGGAGATGGCCCGTGCGCTGCTGGCGGCGATGGGCGTCACCGAGGATCGGCTGTGGGGGAATGCAGGGTGGAATTAACCTGACTGGTGGGCTGTTTTGCGCACAGGCGCCCGGCGAGGTAGCCCAAGCGCCGGGAGAGCATCTGCATCGGTTGCAGCAATGAGCCAGTGATTTTTTTCGATTAACACTATAAGCCGATGGACGAGTAAAGTGAAGGCGTGAAAACAAGCCCCTTAACACGCGACCTCACGCGAAGGAGCGCAACAGCGGTATGAACACACGTAGCATTTGGTCACGCATTCTAGTCCTTGTCGGCTGTATCGCCATGCTGGTCGGCGCTCTTGACCCGATGGAGGGATCGGTGGTCATCCTTCCCGGCAGCGGTTTGGTTGCGCTCGGCACCTTCCTTGGTCAAAACGAACGCCGATTGATCGCCTTCAGGGTGTTGGTTTTCATCCTGATCGCGATTGGCGTGGGCGCGATGTGGGGGCTGAGTTGGGCCGGAGGCATTGGAGGCAATTCTAAAAACTCAATGTGGTGGGGAGTGCTGATTCTGCCTTACCTGATCGGCTGGTCCATCGGTATTTGGGGGCCGGGGTCACCCCGCTGGTTGTTGCTGCTGGGCATCGTGGTCGGCCTCTGGTATCTGAAGATAATGATGATGGTCTTGAAGGGTCCGGTCGGACACTACGGAGGACATCACGGAGCCATGTCGGCTTTACCAGGCATCGTCATCGGCATCATCGGTGTGCTTACCATCGCCGGTTGCCTCACCGCGCTGTTAAGGCGGCGGACCAGGCTGAACACACCGCGCCCCAGTCCGACGCCCCGTGACGGCCTGCCGTAAAAGCCCCAACCGCTCGACGTGTTGAGGATCGCGCACACCTTCCGCTCGGTTCCGGATGTTCAGAGGACAGAATGAGACTTTGGCACACCCAAGATTTCTATTCCACGCACCCGCGCCGGAAGCTCGTTGAGCCAATGTTCTGCATCCTTTTTTGGTCCGTCCACCAGCAGCAGGGTTGGATCATTTCCGCTCCGCACGACGGCATACCAGTCCTTATTCCACTCTACAGGGTCGTCCGGTGATCGGCGATACACGTCAATACCCCCGATTAGTGCGCCAGAAGGAATAAGTTCATTGGGATACACGCTTACCAGGGGGTTGTTGATGGTGCCCGTGCCGGAGGCGCACAGGTAACTACCCGGAGGAATGCCCTGCGCCCACTTAGGAATGGCATCGCCTGCAAGCTCCACAGGCACCCAATCACGCATCAAGACTTGCTCAAACTCCTCCAAAGGCATTCGTTTAATCCTCATACGATAATGATTCTGATCCAAGACCCGTATTCGCGTTCCAACCGTCCGACCTTCAACAAAGCCGGTCCGGTCCAAAAAGTCAAGCACGTGGTCCGCTCCTTCCACGTCCTCAACGTCTAGGCCGGACGAGACCCAGCGGATTGTCGTGGCCTTCGGACGTGCGCTCCAGTTCGTGAAGGCAGAAGGACCGGTGAACCCAGCCCAACGGATGGTCCGGCACCATCTGGACCACCGCCGAGGCGATTTCGAGAGCGGCGTCCCAATTCTTCACCGTCGCGCAAATCTCCCACTGCACTTCCGGGACGGCGGGATGCGCTCGGAGCCGGGCGGTAATCTTGTCCAACTCGGCATCGGCCCCATGGTGGTTGCTCAATTCAAGCCAGCCCTGTGCGGCCTGCAAATGGAGGCTGTCGGGTGGTCCGAGCGGCTGGATCATAGTTTCGGCTTGGGCGGCTGTCCCAAAGCCGAATGCCCCGGTCAATGGAATCGTAGATCGGATCGCCCGGCAGCAGTTGATGCTCGTCGAGCCAGCAGCGGATCTGCCATGCGAGAATGCTGGGACTGTTCTCCGACAGCGAGCCCAAAAGAACGGCTCCCAAGGTGCGCTCCCGCCAATCGGGCCGAGACGGAGGGCTGGCGTTTCCGCCAGCGCGTGGCGCCCGACTATCGGCACGTCCTCCGCCTGCGGGCAATTAGGGGCACCATCCGCGTCGTTCTCGACGTTCAGCCCGGCCAGGGCCTCAACAGCAGCATCAACCGGGGAGCTTGAAGACTTTATCCGCTGGGCCTACCAGGTGGACGGCGCAGACGTTAGGCCATGAATGATTGAACGGCAACCCGCCCACAATTAAGGCTCACTGAAAACTCTCTAAAAGAGTAAGCTCGCGGTTGTGGAAGTTGGTAGCTCGGCAGGAACAATTCGTGAGAAGCAACGTTGATGAACACAGCGTTTGCATACTTGAGGGCGTCGCAAATCCTCACCAGCTTCTGGAAGTCCACGACCGCTGTCGTGCGGTCTGCTGCTAGCTTCAGTCCAAGGACGAGATAATTACCTTTTGTCCGGTCCGTCATGCCTGGACGCCCGAACGGAATATGGACAATAATGTCGGGACGGAGTTTGAGGCCGTGCTCGCAAGCACGTTTTTGATACTCTTCCTCGACAATCGGATTGCCTGGCCAAACAGCGTCGTTTGCCAAAATGGCAGTCATCTGGGCGGCAAGTGCGCCTTGGTAGCCGCGCTCGGTCCTGAAGAAGCGAGGCTCTTGGACTCTCTCAATTGCCCTGCGAATTAGGTCATCTGGATTCATGTGTGTAATGGAAGTGGAATAGTCGAGTTGGCAACAAAAACGTTCCCAACAGAATCAGAGGTCTTTGGCTCCTGGGCGGGTCCAAACCGATTAAAGTTGTAGGCGCGGTAAATCGAACCGAACCGCCACAGGCAAGCGTGCTAATGCTGCGGGTCGGCATAAATGCGCCAGAGGCCCTGGAGGACATCAGGATGGGCGTGGCTGGCGTGGCTGATTTGCTCCGGTTCACTGTCGGCGGCGGCATGATCACCCCGACCAATCCAGCCCTTGGCGGCTCGCAGGTGGAGGGTGTCTGGCGGCTCTAGCGGGTTCATCATAACTTCGGCTTGGGCGGCGGCTGCCGCGCGCGCGCATCTGCCCGGAGGACCTTGACCACTCTCGCCAGTTGCTCCTCGAACTTCGCATTATCCGTCTCCCAGCCGGTAAAGTCCGCCGCTAGGCGGTCGGTCAGGTGTTGCTTTTTCCAGTCCTGCCAGTCCGGCCTGAACATGTAGCCGTCCATGTTGAGAGGGATTATCGCCAGCACCTGTTTGCAGCGCTCCTTCCACAGTTCCTCCTCCTTTTTGAGCGCCTTGCTGACCTCCATGTCCACCCACCAACTGGTGAGGGACTTCTCGGAACAGCACAGGCGCACTTTGTCCCAGAGCCGGACGGCCTCGTCGATTTCCCTGTGGATGTGGTCGCCCGGCAGAAGCTGCTTTTCGTCCAGCCAGCAGCGGATGCCCTGGGCTTGGAGGGCATCATGCAATCGGCGGGCAAAGGGCTTGATCGCGTCGTCCGGGAACTTCTCCACGACCGGCAGCAGGTTGTCGCGGGCCTCGGTGGTGCGCTTCATCTCGTGGACGCAAAAGGGGCGGGTTTCCCACCCGACCGCCTCCTCCGGGATGAGCCGCACGAGCGCGGCAGCGATGTCCAGCGCGGCCTCCCACTTCTTCGCCGCCGCGTAGATTTCCCAGCAGACCTTGAGGACGTCGGGGTGCGCCCGCAAACTAGCCGTAATTCCGTCCAGCTCGGCGTCGGCTTCAACGTAGTTTCCCAGCTCCAGCCAGCCTTGGGCTGCTTGAAGGTGAAGAGTGTCGGGCGATTGGAGTGGTGGGCAACTCATCCGGCGTTCTTTCCACCGCCCGTCCCCGGCTCTGACATAAGGGCTGGTCTTTCTGGATCACGAAGCTCAGGGCATCTCTCGCACAGCTCTCGCGCCAACCCGAAGTCGTTATCCCGGCAGTAAACAAAGCGCCTCGACTCGCCCACCTGGGCCGCGTTGTCAAAGCGAACAGCCTCCTCGTTCATCGGCCTCGGCAGCACCCCCAGATGAAACGGCTCCAGGTGTTTCCAGAAAGTGCGCTCCAAGATGTTCAGGGAGTGTTGAGGGGAAAGTGGATAAACGATTTGGATGCCAGGCGACGTCAGCCCGCGCATCTTCAGCACCGGGTGCTGAACATGAGAGCGCCTTACGATTGGGTGGTCCGAAGTGTAATTGCTCGAAGGAGTCGGATTCTTGGCGACGACCCAGACATGCCTGAGCAGAATCTCGGCCATCTCCTCAATCAGCGGCACATCCATAAGGATCATGGCATGGGCGCAGGGCCAGCGATCTCTTGAGAGCCTGACCTTCAAGGCTTCTATTGGGTTCTCAATTTTGGCGGCAACTTCAGGTGCCGTCTCGCCCAAGTGGTTGAAGAAAGAGATTGTCGTTGCCAATTCTGTGATGGCGACAGCTTCTTGGCGGGCGGTGGGGGTTCGCAGTTCCTGGATTGCGACGAACTGCGCCATCACCGCCATTTCAGATGCGGAAGGGGAGAATACGGCGGAGGCGGTAAGTCGGTCGAGCCAACGCTTCAGGGTCTGAGCCGCGTCCGTTTCGAGCGGCCAAAACCATTTCTCCAGGAACTGTTCTACGCCGGTTTCTTTGTCGGCCTCCGGCAAATCATAGAATAGGCGCTCTCCACCCAACGTGTCGGGGGATTGGCGAAAGGCTTTCCCAGTGACCTTGTCGTAGCACCATGACTTAAAAGAGTTGTCCTGGAAGCCCTCCAGGTAAAAACGCGGCACGTAGTGCTGGTATTTTATCCTGCTCATCGCCGCTCTGGGGTTGGCGTTTGGCTCGGCTCGTCAGGGACAAGGCTCTCGGCCAGGTCGAGGGCTTTGCCGAGGACTTGCTTAACAAATGGTCCGACCTCCGGTTCCTTCGACGCTCGCGGCCCGGCCACATTGAGCACCTTGATGCCGTGGTCCAGGATGAAGCGCCGCAGGGCCTGCTCGGGGGCTGCTGGACCGCCGTCCCACGCCAGGTGGAGGACCGGTTTGCGGTGCTTATGCACCAGCTCGACCGTTTTCTTCGACCACCCCGTCAGAACCGGGGCGATGGAGAAGAGGACCGTCCCGTCAGAGTCACGGACGTTCCATTCCCTGCGCCGGACGCAGCCGCCGCTCGGCGTCCCCTGGATCTGGTAGCGCTGGTCGATGGTGCCGTCCTCGGCTTCGCGCCCTCGCGGGCACCAACCGCCGTGCGGGATGCCGCGCTCAATCGCGAAATCGAGCGCGGTGATGTCAGCGCCGGTTTGCCCGCCTGACACCAACTTGATTTCATCTAGCGCCATGTCGAGCCGAGCGTAAGCGTAAACGCTGAGATTTCCAATCCAGAACCAGGCAAGAATCAGGGGCGGCTGCGGTCCACCAAAACCGGTCTGCGGCCTAGGCCAGGGAGCCGACCACTGTGACCAGCTCGCGGTGCCCTTGGCTTTGACCTGGAGCACGCCGAAACCGTTTTCCCCGTTGAAAAACGTGGCGCGCTCAATCAACCCGGAGAAGCTTCCGGCTGGTCGGGATGGCCGTTCGGTGCGCGCCAGCAGGGATTGTGGCCGTCAAACGGAGCGAGGGGTCGGTCAAAATGTAACCAGAACGGCAGGGTCAACTTGCGGTTGCCGACTTCGGGCACCGCCGACAATTTGCTGAATCGCTGCGGTTGAATGACTTGCGTCTGTCAAATGGGCGTCAAAGATGTGGATTCAAACCTGTCAAATTCTTACAATGCCAGCTGAGCCTGCTGGCTCTGATGGACGATGACGCACATGAGCTTACCTGGCAGAGGGCTTTGCGGAGCTGTGGCGGCGAGATTCCCAAACGCACCTCAGCGGCTCCAGGATTTCGACGCAAGGAGCGGGTGGAACCGGCACGCGGGCCAGGACGGCGTGGAGAAGTTCGTGGTAACGCCGGAGCTGCAAAGCGAGGACAGCATCGGGTCCGATCCGTTACCTCCCGGCCAGATATGGACCATCATTCCGGGCGGTCTGGACGAGAACGCCGGGCTGTTCCGCATCGAAGTCAACGAAGGCCCCGGCTCCAGGGTGCATATCTTGAACCGGCCCGCCCCGGCACCGTTCTCCGAAAGCGTTCGCTACGCAGAGCAGAACCTCTATACCCGCGCCAAGCAATTGGCCGGTGACCGCGACCCCCGTGAGCACGAGTTCTCGGCGCAGATCCGCGCCTTCGACGCGGGTAAGAGCGGCACTGCCACGGGTCTGGCGGTCTTGGTCTCCTTGTGCAGCGCCCTGCTCCAAAAGAGCATCAAGGGTGGTCTGGTAGTCATCGGCGAGTTCAACCTGGGCGGCTCGATTGAACCGGTTCACAACGCTGTCAGCGTGGCGGAGTTGGCTATCAGCAAAGGCGCGTCCTCCTTGCTGGTGCCGATGTCGGCCTGGAAACAGCTCGACGACTTGCCCGACGACCTCGTCACCAAGGTCAACATTCTCTACTACACCCACGCCCGCGAGGCGCTGTTGAAGGCGATAGTGGAGTAGATGACGATTTCATGAGCGACGCAACCAACATTCGAGGCATCCTCAGCAAGCGGCGCTCCAGCCCGCAAACCAGCCTCTACGCCGGTATGGCGGACGCGTTTCTCAAGGTGATCGCCGTTGAATCGGCAGGAGGTTCCAGATGAGGAAGGCTGCGAAGAAGAGCAAAGCTGATCAAAGACCACACTGGTTCTCCTCCGACCGACCGATTGAATCAGCTCGGGCTGATGTCCTGGACCGGTCAGCGTTTGCGGTGCGGCTGGCTCAGAGCCTCTTGGATTGGGACGGCAAGGATTCCCTGGTAATCGCGCTGCATGGCGGTTGGGGAACGGGCAAGACCTCGGTCAAAAACATGGTGCTGGAAGAACTGCGCGAGCACCCCTCGCGGTCCCCTCGAATCGTCGAGTTCTCCCCGTGGCAATTGTCCGGCACTGGCACCCTTGGTGACGCTTTTTTCCGCGATCTTGAAGTCGCACTTGGTGTGGGCCACAAACCGAAGGCTGGGATTGTCCAACGGCTTTCATCCTACGCCAAGCACTTGAACTTTCTGGGCCATGTCGCGAAGCCTGTTGGGGCGGCTGTCGCCTTGGCCGATCCAGTCACCGGTGGGCTAGTAGCAGCCGGTGGGCTTGCCGCCGAACAATCGGCGCAAGTGGTGCAGGCGGGAGCCGAGGCATCAAAGGCGGGACAGGAGGCGGAGGCCCGGAGCCTAGCCGAACTCAAGCGGGACCTGGGGACCGCCCTGACGTCGCTCCGGCGTCCAATTCTGGTGGTCGTCGACGACATCGACCGGCTCACGACCGAGGAGATTCTACAGGTCTTCCAATTGGTAAAAGTAAACGCCGACTTCCCAAACCTCATTTACTTGCTGCTGTTTGAGCGGAGTATCGTTGAAAAAGCGCTAGACCGCATCTCTGGCGACCGAGGCCACGAGTTTCTTCAAAAGATAGTCCAGGTGGAGTTCCATGTTCCCCAGGCGCACCGCAGGGCCATCGAGAAGGCTCTCTTCTCTGGCCTGGACAGGTTCATCGAGGAGGAGACGATCAGGCCGCTTTTCGACCAGGATCGCTGGCAGGACCTCTACGCCCATGGCATTGGCAAATACTTCCAGAACCTGCGCCACGTTTATCGCTTTCTGGGGTCTTTCGGGTTCCACGTGGCGCAGTTCAAGAGTGGTTCGAGCTTCGAGGTCAACCCGGTTGACCTCATCGGCTTGGAGGCGCTAAGGGTCTTCGAGCCGGAGCTTTATGAGCAACTTCCCTCCGCCAAGGGCATCCTGACCCGTGAGGTAGGCCCGAGGAGTTTCATCCAGGACAAGCCGGATGAGGTCGAGGCTGCCACAGGGCAGTTGCTTACGCGCGTGCGACCAGAACGGCAGGCGCAAGCCAAAGCGATCCTCGGAGTGCTGTTTCCCTCCATCTCCAGGGGGTTCGGAATCGGGGATGGAATGTCACAGCAGCAGCTGTGGCTTCGGGAACATCGAGTGTGCCATCCTGACCTTTTTGACAAGTTCTTTGCGCTGGTGGTGGGCGAGGGTGATCTTTCTCAAGCGGAGATGGATCGGTTAGTGACGCTGACGGCTGACCGAAACGGTTTCGTGGGGGAATGCCGGGCACTGTTGGGCCGTGGCCTACTGGATGTCGCATTTGAGCGCCTGGATGCCTTCAAGGAACAAACCCCGCTAACGAACATGCCAGCTCTGATCTCCGCCCTTTGCGATTTGGGCGAGGAATTGCCAGCACCGAAACCCGGCCCCTTCGAGCCTGGCCTAGGCATGTATGCCTGGAGGCTCATCTATTTCGGCTTGATGCGGGAGCCTGATCCCAAGAGACGACTTGTGGTGCTGAAAGAAGCCTTTGCCAAAACCTCCGGGATAGTGCTGCCCGTTGACATCGTCAGTTTGGACCAGCGGACGAAAGAGCGGCAGCAGGCGGAGCACAAGCACCTTGTTGAGGAGCATGACCTGGCTGAACTCAAGGCCGTATGCGTCGCCAAAATCCGCGCTGCTGCTGCCAGCACTGAATTCTGCGGCCATCCGAACTTCATGCATCTCCTGTCCTGCTGGTTCGGGTGGGGCGACAAGGCGGAAGTCCGGGGGTGGGTCGCGCAGCACGTCCAGAAGGCCACGGAGGCTGTCTGGCTGCTGCGGATGCTCCTGGCGAAAACCTCATCGACTGGAGCAGGAGGAACCAGGCTTCTTTATCATGTCCACCTGCCGTTCATTGAGCAGTTCGTCGATCTCAATCACCTGACCGATCTCACCGTCGACCTCAAACCCGAAGAGTGCGAGGGCCTCGATAGGACCGCGCTGATAGAGTTTCGCAAGGCCCTTAAACGCCGATCCGAGGGCAGGCCCGATAATGACTGGCAATGGCGGATTACGGAGGCGGAATGATCCTGACCCCAGATTTGGTGTTGGCCTAATGGGCAAGGGTTGAGTGAAAACTTATGCTGTCGTTCAGAAAGGAAAGAAAGTTATGAGAGTGCGAATTGGATTATTCTACCGAAATGTCGCGGAATACAAAGCCGGATTAGTATGCAAAATGGGTGTTGTGAATGAAAACGGCCACAGCGTGAAGGGCCTATCGGTTCCAGTGTTATTGGCGACACTCAATGGCAGAACCGACCAGTTTCGGGATTTGGCGAGTGGTCTCAGCGATCCTGAAATCGAGCGTTTGATCACGGAACGCAGAGCACTGAAAGTCTCAGAACAGGATTTTGCGATTCCTGAGCGAGCTTGACCCTCGGCGCAATGAAGTGGCCGTTGGCCGGGAATTTGCTTGGCGGGGTTGCGCTCCAGCGGCGGGCGACTGGCGCCGCACGGTTTGATCATGGCCATTCGCCCCAGACCGCTAACCACCCTGCGGCAGGTGGAGGTCCAGCAGGATCGACACTTCTGGAGTGACCGAGCGGGACCAATGCTGGGCGATTGGTTCCGGCACGGATCGGCGCCAATTCCGGGCAGTCATAACGCAACGCGAGGGGGCCCTCGGCTACCCGATCGAGCCCGCTCCCTCGCTCAACGTTAGTTGGAGTTGGGAATTGAGCGGGTGCAAGGAATCGAACCATGCTCGCCATTCCTGGAAACAATCCGCTTCTTTGGGACCAGGAGCCATCCGCGCGAGGTTAAAGGGCGAGCGGGGTGGCCCCTTTTTCTTCGACGAAACGCAAACGAGGAAGCTTCCGTCTGCCCACGACCAAAATCGCCAGCCCCGTCCACGAGGTCGCGGCCAGAATGAGAACCACGGGCAGCAGGCGATGGGAATCAAAAAGGCCGATGCTCGCGGATGCGATGCTGGAAACGCCGATTTGCAGGAAGCCCAGCATGGCAGATGCGCTGCCAATATTTCGGTCAAAAGGCGCCAGCGCCAGCGCCGCGGCATTGGGAAAGGCCAGCCCGAGGCTGGCCAATGAAATGAACAGCAACGCCAGCGTGGGCGCCAATCCGAACCACCCGCAAATGGTGCCTGCCAAAAACAGCGATGCCGCCGGACATTCCACGCCCAAGGCGCCGCGAAAAATCTGCTCGCTGGAAAATCTGCGGAGCAATAAAACATTGATCTGATTGCTCCCAATGAAACCAACGGATAACCCCGCAAAAATAGCGCCGAACGTGCGCGCACTCACATGAAACACCTCCATGAAAATGACCGGAGAACCGGCGACATAAACCAGCAGGCCGGAGAACGAAAAAGCGCCGGCCAGCGCATAGGTCAGGAATTGTCGCTCCCGCAAAACCGCGGCAAAGTTGCGGCAAATGGGCGCGAGCCGAAGTGAAATGCCCGGATCGGGCGGATGCCCCTCCGGCAGGCGCCACCAGCAAATCACGAGAATCAGGAACGCGACCAGGGCCAGAGCGATGAACACCCATTGCCATCCCAGGTGCAGCGCCACATATCCTCCAACGGTGGGCGCCAACAGGGGCGAAACCCCCAGAATCAAAATCAACAGGGAGATAATTCTGGCCGTTTCATGCACTGGAAAGAAATCGCGCACCATCGCCATGGACGCAACCTGCGCCGCGCACCCGCCCAGCGCCTGCAGGAAGCGCATGGCCACCAACCATCCGACGGTGCGTGAAAGCAGGCAAAGAAGCGACGCCGCTATGAATAAGGTCAGCCCCGCATAAAGTGGAAGCTTGCGACCGAAGCGGTCCAGCAGCGGCCCATAAAAAAGCTGGCCCGCAGCCAGTCCCACAAAATAGCTGGAAATGGAGAGGGAGACTTTGGCCGTGGAAGTGTGCAACGCGGCGGCGATCCCTGGAAACGCCGGCAAATACATATCGATGGCAAATGGGCTGATGGTGGAGAGCGCGCCCAAGATGAGGATTATTAAGAATCGATTTCTGCTGGGGTGGAGCACGGTTTTCGGGCTGTGGTGAAAAGATGAATTTCGGAATAGAGATGCCGGGCTGCAAGGCGGCAGGCGTCAAAATGAATCGAAAAACACACTTTCGGCCGGCAGTTCAGAAGACACCCCGAGATTCGACGCATTCAACATCCATCCAATTTCCATTCCCAACCTTCCAGGTCAAGATTCAATCGATGACGTCTCGTTCTTCGGGGGCCTCTTGGCGGCTTACGGTCTCAGAATCGTGTCCCTGGAATCGCATTGGACGGCCGCCTTCTCCGGTGTGGCACAGGCAAGGCCGGAGTCGGGCTGAAGCGTGCCAGGCAGAATGAAATGGCCAGCCGGGTGTCCGGCCTGAT
>Ga0187853_10003541_pt1 | contig 12032 bp, 10 predicted proteins | sample June2016WEW_6_10_2_FD_132417 | JGI IMG/M metagenome (GOLD analysis project Ga0187853, IMG submission 132417) | Peatland microbial communities from SPRUCE experiment site at the Marcell Experimental Forest, Minnesota, USA - June2016WEW_6_100 | ecosystem: Environmental > Terrestrial > Soil >... | reverse complement strand
GCGAAATCTTTGAGAGCAGCCGTAATACGCGGGTTATCCATGGCGGTAGCCGCGGGTATCAGCACCAGCGAGTACTTTTCCAGATTGGAGGGGTCTTGTGCCGTAACCAGATTCATGCTGTCCACGCCGATGCCCAGCCGGTGCAGCGCATCGAAGCTCTGCAGTAATACGGAAAGGCTTAATTTGATGTGCGGGTAAACCTCAAGCGTAGCACGCTGCTCGAAGTCGGTGAGAGCTACCGCGGTAGCTTTCACCGGGCTGTCGATAAGGTGTTGTCCCCATTTCTGGAATATCTCTCCCAACTCGACTGCCCAATCAAAGTCCGGCTCAGGATGGCCGGACCAGTCGAGCAACCCACCCCAATGGGGCCAGTGCCCTCCTCGCCAGCGATTGCCTGTCCAGTAAAACAGGCCCGAGGTCCCGAAAGCAGCCGCTTCCAGTCCCCACATATGGAACTGTTCCCGGCTCGGAAAGGGATCCCTGATGTACGTCTCGCCAGCCACTCCGAAACGGTTTTCGGTGGTAATGAAACGCTTATACCCGTAGGCTGACCGGTGCATGTCCTGGTGCCAAGCCAGATCCGCCCAATATTCCCGATTGTCTGCCCAGGGCTGATAGTAGTTCAGGCCGGCGATATCCATGATTTTGCCGGCTTGCGGATCATCCGCAACCGCGTCCCACTCCGTGTTCCAATCTGTCGTAATCCAGTGCTTCACACCTGCTTCCCGCAAGGCCTCGGCTTGCATGGCGAAAAAGTCCAGAAGCACGTCCCGACGGAAGCGCCGGTGCGCCAGCGTCAGGGCCGCAATCTCCTTTCCGCTCTCCTCGACTCCTTCGCCCGGTTGAGGCACTTCCTCGAGCGATCGCACCTCCATTCCCCAACTGACCAGATTCAACCGGCGATTGAATTCCTCAGGAGTGTGGTAAGTCTTCTTCAACCACTCCGCCCAGGCTTTTTCGCAAGCAGGGTTGTAGCAAATCCTGGTCACGCTGCCTTCCATCTCATTCCCCAACTGCCATGCAATGACCGTGGGGTGATCTTTGAACTCCTTCCCCAGAGTCAGGATGTACTCGCGAAGGGCCGTACGGTACAGCGGATGATTCAAACACGGTGCATGCCGCGCCATCGGATGCGCCTTCACGCCGGGGTGAAGTTGAACCAGGATCTCCGGGTTGCCGGCGGCAAGCCACTGCGGGGGAATGTAGGAACCTGTCCCCAGAATGGCTTTCATTTTCCGCTTCTCCAAGTCATCTAGGAAGCTATGCAGCCAAGCGAGATTGTATTTTCCCGCCGCGGTCTCGAGATTTCCCCAGGAAGACTCAGCAACGCGCACCGCGTTCATGCGGGCGCGCTGGAGGTGATCCAACATCTTGTTCCACTCGTCTTTGGTTTGCAGCTCAGGGTAAACGTCGGCGCCAAAAAAGAATTCCGTGTTTTTCAGTTGGGATTTCGTTACTGCCTTCAGCGAGCCGGATTGCGGCTCCCGAGGAGTTGCGGCTGCTGAAGTCGTTGTGAGAGAGAATAGCGCTTCTCCTATTACGAGTTTTCCGCTATTGCCGAGAAATTCTCTTCGAGATGGCTCCTGGTTTTTCATCATGAAACTGAATCTCCATTTTTCTGAAGGGGACTTGGATTAGGAATTGTCGCTCGAAACGAAGAGGACGTCGATAGGGCCTGCACCTTGGATACAATCCAAACTGCTGCCGGTCATTGGCTTCCTGCGTCACTGACATCGCCACGCTGACCTGGGCATCCCTGTCCGCCGCCTGCGCGTTGTAGGCTTGCACAAACTCCTTAGCCGCCCCGTGCTTCATAATCCGCGAATGCGGACCGGTAAAGTTCAGTTGCGCTTTTGGCTCCGGATGCGCTTGCTCCGGGTCCGGTGCCTGCGGCGACCGCCCGCCCAACTTCCGTCCCCGCTCTTGTTCATGCTCCTCGCGCTCCCTCAATTTCGCCTCCACCTCGGCCTGCTTTTTCTTCGCCGCTTCTCTCGCCTCTTCCTCTAGCGCCGCCTTCGCCAGCAACGCCTTCACCTGCACTTCTAACGGAATTCAGGTTTATGCATTGTGGTGTTAACCTGGATGAATATGGTCATGGTGGCCAGGGGTCAACCGCATCGCCTGTGAGATCTGCGTGTCGCAAGCGTCACGTGGACAACTCCGTCGCAAGGAAATCTGGGTGGCGGGTAGCGACCGCTACCGCAACCCTGAAGTGGACCTCCCTCAGGACTTTGGTCAAGAACGTGAGACGCAATATGCGGTGCTCCGCGTGCCCCGTGATTCTGGGAATCGAGCTGGCACTGAGGATTCGGAAAAAGCAGTATGACCTCTCAACGCCATCTATCTCCGACACACCACTAGGACGAGCGTTTTACTGTAAGATCGACTGCCGCGCTGGGCGCCACCTTCGCCGAAACATGAACTGCTTCCCGCCTGAGGTAACGCGTGAGGGCCACGGATTCAACCAGATGGCCGTTAACCGATCCGCGAAGGGAATTCCCCAAGCCGTCTACGGGAAGAACCGCATCGAGATGGACCTGGTGCTGGTTCAGATTCTTGAGGGTAGCCCGCACCGCACCCGCAGTCTTCTCGTAGCTCAGGCTAAACCGGTCGTTGCCCATGGGAAAGTCTTCCCATGAAAACTGGTCGCTTGAGGGTAAGAATGGCGCGAATCGGAATACCCGCGTCGGAGCGTCGTAGGACACACCCAGGAATCGCGACATGAACACCGCCGAGTGGACACCAGCAAACCATCCCGACTTGCCGCAACTGTACCGAACGGGCTTTTCATAATTCCACGGCGAGTTCAGGCCCATGCCGGTATAGGGCCACCACCACAAGGAACCGTCTGCGTCCGTTACCTTGCGGACTTCGGAATAATAACCGTGTTCGTCCCAAAGCGCCGAGCGGTCCAGGCCGTAGGCAATCCCTTTTATATATCCAGCTATCGTGGCGGGGGCATCGTACCACATGATCGCCCACGCTCTCTCGTTATAGGACGAGTTGTATTTCGACATCGAAAAACGCATGTAATTCAGGTAAATTTCGTTGTCATATGCCAAAAATCCATAGAAGGGCATCAGCGTGGTGTCAGACTCTTCTCCATCGCTCATCATCTTCGGCACGCTGCCGTCTCGATTGACACCCTCGATGAACTGTTTGCCGAACGGACCGTCGATCACCGTTTTTTCCATGATCGCGGCGCGAACCCTGTCGGCCATTTGCGCATACTCGCGGCCGCGCTGGCGCTGGCCATACACTTCTTCCAAAATTCGCCCGTAGTCTTTGAGCGCGCGCCATGCCACCACATTCGAGCCGGTATGGTAATCGCACTTCACGTCACCGTCGGAGATGTGCTGAGTGGGGAAGAGCCAGACATCTTCATCCACGCGCGAGGCAACGACCTCCTTCAGCAACGCTTCCCAGTTCGTCGCGAGCTCAGGGTGTTGCAAGAAGAAGGTTTTATCGCCCGTCTGCTCGTAATAACGCCCTCCCAATACGACGCTGGAAAGCGAACTACCCAGCGAGTGGTTGACTCCGCCGGGCATGACCGCGCTTTTCGGGCGCACGCCAAACTCGGTGAACCAAAGGATCGTCTTCCGCGCCAGTTGAGGATCCTTCATACCGATCGGCAAGCAGGTGTAATAGGCATCTCTGTTCCACACCAGTCGGGTCGCTGGATAGCTGCCCCAGTTGGTTCCGACCAGCTTACCGCTGCCGGACATACCGATGCTCTGCAATGCCGTCATCATTTGCCGTTGGTGAAATTCCTGAACGTATTCGTCGCCCGGCAGCTCAAGCTGGCCCATCATGCGCCGATAGTACTGCCAGCTTTCCAAGAGCCACTCGACAGAGCCACGCTCGTTAAATTCGCGGACAGTGGGATCACCCGGCGCACACAGTACGGTCGGGACCCAAACGCTCTCGCCCTTTATTAGATCGAAAGAAACTTCCCGTTGGAACGAGTTTTCCGTACCCCCCAGCGCGATTTCGAACTCGCAGGGATCCGATTGGCTCAAATCCTGAGCCATAAACCCCTTAGGGTGGTTCCGGTTATCAGCGAAAATCTTCGGCAAATGAACGGTCCCCTGCAACGGATTTTCAGAAGTATTCTCGAGATGGAGCCCATAAACGATCCCTCTTAAGCGTTGGGAACCATCCGCTACGAGAGGGGCATAAGTGAGCAGCCGAACCATGAATTGCCCGTCCGGGTCCGGCATCTCGGTGATTGGGAACATATTTCCAAGGAGTCCAGTACGGAAATCCCAGTCAAGCGTGGCCAGGTCAAGAACTCGGCCGCCGATTTCGACCGTATACGAATAGGGCCCAAAGCAGGTTATATCCTTTCCGGTCCATACTCCCGGCAAAAAGCAATCCCCAAAGTACGAGTCTCGATAGAGGGTGACCTTCTTAATGCTGCCCTGGACACCGACATTCGCCAATGCCTTGTTGTTGCCAATGTCAAACGTCAGATGCGTAAAATCCTGGACCGCACAAAAGTGGCTGGCGGAATCGCCAAAGCGGTACGTTCCGGACCTCCGCTCAATCCAGAAGAACTTTCCCCAAGGCTGCCGGATGACTTCGTTGACCGATTTGTAAAGGGGGGTTGAATCCTTTGCCGGCGTGACTGCAACCTGCGTTGGCGCGAACCCCAACAGCGGCATCGCCCCCACCCCCTGAAGAAAACTGCGTCGATCCATAGGCCAAGGGCTAGAAGGCCTGTACAAGCCAGACTCCCTTTCCTTGTTCTCTTCCCTCATCTTGTCCTCCTATGAGTGTGTAATTTTAGTTCGGATTGGGTTCCTCCACAGGCCACCTGGTGGACAACTATTCCTTGTCCGGTTTTGTCGGCGACCCCCCAAAAAACTTCGAGCCGTCGATTCGAAATCTTCGGCGGAGAAGTTATAGCTCGACAGAAGTTGCCATAGCTTCCACAAGAAGGAAAGCTGTACCTTTTTCTCGTAGGGAAAGCCGGTGACTACCTTCGCCCATATGGTCTCTTGATCCTGCTTCCAAGTAATGGTTGACGTTGCATATAAATTCACATACAACCCATCCGCGCCGAGTGAGAAGACTAATTCCGGCAGCCGGCCATATAATCGAGTACCATTTCCTTCGCAGCAGGTGTTATTGACTGTCCCATTCTCTTTTCGGCCATGCAACACAGCATGATACCTGATGCCCCGCGTGCCATCCTGATTGGCCAGGACAACGTTGTAAATCGACCTCTCGATCTCGCTCACCTATTTTTCTTCGGTTGGAAAAAGTTGTGGAGGCGGTGGTTCAGAAAAATCCAGCTCACACTACAGCACAGCTCTCCAGTGTCCTTATCCAAGAAATAGGACTCCAAGGCTCGCTCCGGGGGGGGCGAGGTAAAGTCCCACCACGTCGCGGACCTTCTCCTCGAACTGCGCATCGTTGGAAATCTTGAACCTTTCCACCCGATGGGGTTGCACGTCATAGCGTTGCCAGACGCGGGGCACCATCATGCGCGAAACCCGCAAGTGCCGAGCGAGGCCGCGCACACTCCAGTGGGTGGCGTTGGGCGGCCGCGTCTTCAGGGTGGTATCCAGGATTTTCTGCTGCAACTCCGAGGTGAGCACCGGTGCCGACCTCTGGCGCTTCTGTGGTTGGCGGAGGGCCTCGCAACCGTCGCGGCGGAAAGCCGCGCGTGGCCAGAACCGTCGGGCGCGACAGCCCGGTTTGTTGCGAAATGGAATGGTTGGAGACCCCCTGGCTGGCCAGCAAAATCACTTTTCACTTTCGAGCCACCCTCTGCGGCGTGGTACCGGCCCGAGCCCAAGACTCCAACTGTTGCTTTTGAGCCTCATTGATCATAAGAGCAGCGGCGCGGGTAAACATGCGTCCATTAAATCACGATGTCGCCGCACTGTAAATAATTAAATGGGACGGGGCACTAGTACTACTACGTTAAGTATTTTGGATCACGAGCCTCGACCACGTAGGGGTCGACGACACGTGGGGCAAACGCCAAACATCCGGATCAAGACCCTCTGTAAACACCGCCGCGCCTCAGGCAAAGTCGGGAGCGGAGTTTTTTTTATGCCCCTGCCTCTCCAGCAGCAAGAAGGCGTATGCCAAGCAAACCAGCGTGACGTGATGATGCCAGCCTTGCCAGCCGCGCCCTTCGTAATGGTCCAATCCCAGTTCCTCTTTCAACTGCTGATAGTTCTGTTCCACGCGCCAGCGCAGCTTGGCCAGCTGCACCAAGTGTCGGAGCGAGACCCCCTCCGGCAGGTTCGAGAACCAATACTTCGTGGGAGCTTGCGCCTCGGGAGGCCATTCCATCAACAGCCAGACAGGTTCCAACTCAGGCCGGTCCTGAACATGGCCATGCGCCGGTTGCACCCGGCAAGCCGCAAAGCGGCTCCGCTGTGCGCCTCGACGGCCTTGTCGCCACGTCACGGTCCGCCATCGCTGGGCGGGCAGGGTGGTGGCCAGCTCACTCAGGGCCTGCGGCTCACCTCGGTAATAAGGTCGGCGGGGCCGGCCCCGACCGCCTCGTCGGCGTGGCTGGACGCGCTGCGTCGGCTTGTCCCAAACCACCGCGCTCGATTCCACCCCCAGCACATAACCGAGTTGGCGTTTGGCCAGGCCTTGGCGGAACTCGTGGTTGTTCCCATAGCCCGCGTCAGCCAGAATGGGCTGCCGCCTCAAGCCCCAACCCAGCAAATGATCGATCAACTCCAAGGCCAACTCTCCTTTGGTGCGAAACGGGGTGTTCTCGGGAACCCCCGCCTTGCGACAACGCTCCCGGTCCTCGATCCAGGCCTGGGGGAGGTACAGCGCCCAGTCCAACGGCATACTCTCTTCTCGGGTGGCCAAATGCACTGCCACCCCGACTTGGCAGTTGCCCACTTTGCCCAGCGTGCCCGAGTATTGGCGGCCCACGCCCACGGACTCATGCCCTTGCTTGGGGAATCCGGTGTCATCGACAATCCATCCCGCCGCCGGCAGCAGTTCCCCTTCCATCTGCTCGGCCAGCAAACGGCGCACCGGTTCCCACGCCCAAGGGCTCTGCCCGACGAACTGCTGCAAGGCTTGGACATTGCCACTCGGTACCCGCTGGGCCAGAGGCTCAATCGACTTGCGCTCCCCGTCCAGCAGCAGCCCCTGGACATACAGCGCGCCATGGTGTCGGCGCTCCGAGCGCCCCACGTGCTGCAAAAGTTTCGACAAAAACTCTTCCAGCCGATCCGCACAGGCTTCGAGTTCCCGGGAATTCATGCCTCCGAAACTTACACCCGGACGCTCGAATAGTCAAGAAATACTTAACATAGTAGTACTAGAAGCTGGAAACTCAAACACACCACCTCCCAGTTACTGCCTACTGTTCTTCTCCACCCACAGTATCTTTGCAGAATGTAATATGTTCTCTGGCAAACATCGCCTGAGCTTGCTAAGATAGACCGTACTTTTCAATAAAATTATGGCTACGCCAGCCCTGAACGTCTCCGCCAGACCCGACTTCCAGCTCAAAGTGCGTCCGGCCGAATTGCGGGACGCATCCGACATTGCCCGCATGTATCTACAGGCCACGCAGGACAACCTTGCCACCTTTGAGAACTTTCTCCTTGCGCCCGAGGAGCGAACGCGCTGGGTGAATGAACATGGGGGGAAGTATCCTCTCCTGGTGGCGGAGTTGAACGGTTGGATTCTGGGCTGGGCAGCGCTCAGTCCATACCTCGTCCGTCCCCGCATGGAGGGAATCGCTGAACTCCTGATTTACATTGACCGCGACTACCGGCGTCATGGCGTGGGGCGGGAAATAATGCGCGCGGTCCTGGCCATTGCCGAGGCCGTCGGCCACTTCAAGCTGGTGGGTCGTTTCCTGACGCACAATGACGCCGGGCGGACGCTCTGCCGCATGACGGGCTGGCGCGAGGTGGGAGTGCACTTGAAACACACCAAGCTGGAGGGGCGCTGGCTCGACGTGGTGGTGGTTGAGTATCTAATCCCCGAGAGCTTGAAGTAACGGTTGTAGGTGGTAGGTGGTAGGTCGTATGTCGTAGGTGGGGAAAGACCAGGATTCCAGTTTCTATTTTCCAGTTTCCGGTTTCTGCCTTCTTGCTTTCCGTCCCCAGAAGAGAAAAATCGGCACGCCCGTCAGGACCAGGATCAACCCGATTCCCGATTCCTTAGGGCTGCGCACCAGCGCGTTAGCCACGATGGTGAGTGCCGCGGCGCTGAAGGCGATCGGAACCACGGGATAACCCCAGACGCGGTAAGGCCGCTCCATGGCGGGGCGCTTGCGACGCGAGATGACCACTGCGAATGTGGCCGCCGCATAAAAGAGCCAGCCGGTGAAGATCACGTAGGTGTAGAGCTGCTTGTAGCTGCCCGTTAAGGCCAACACGATCGACCACCCACCCTGGATGAGCAAGGCGACCGCCGGCGTTGCATAGCGCGGATGGACTCGTCCCATGGAAGGGAACAACACGCCATCGCGCGCCATGGCAAAGTAAGCGCGCGGGCCGCCCAGCACGGTGCCATTGATAGCGCCAAAAATGGAACACAGGATCAAGGCGGCAACGAACGTCGCGCCTCGAGGCCCAGCCAGGACTTCCATGGTCTTTGCTGCGACGCGCTGATGCTCTGCGAGGGCTGGAAGCGGCAGCACGTGTAGGTAGGCGAGATTCGCACCTATGTAAACCGCGATTACCGCTAGCGTGCCCACCAGGTAGCTGCGCGGAAGCACGCGCAAAGGGTTCTTGACCTCGCCGGCCGCGAAGGAGAGCATGTGCCAGCCTTCATACGCCCAGAGCACGCCAATCATGGCAACGCCGAATGAACTCGCAGTGGTGTGTGGCACAGGCAACGAGTGGGTAGCCTGCACGGGGACGATATGGTGCGAGAAAAGAGCAGCGCCCATGATAATGGCCAGACCCGCCAACTTGGCCAGGCTAAAGATGGTTTGGACTGCGGCTGCTTTTCGGACCCCCAGGACATTGACGAAGGTCAGCAAGGTGACGGCACCTGTCGCCACGAACTTCTGTTCGAGAGGCGATAGCGGCATAAATGTGGCGCTGTAGATTCCGAAAGCAACGGCCAGCGTAGCGACAGAGCCGGAATTGATGACGAGAAGCAACGCCCAGCCATAGAGAAAGGCAAAGAGCTTGCCGTAAGCGTCACGCAAATAAACGTATATGCCTCCTGCGGCAGGATTGGCCGTCCCCAGTTCCGCCAGGGAGAGCGCGCCAGCCAATGACAGCGCGCCTCCGACGAGCCAGACCAGCATAAGGGCTTCGACTGACCCGACCTGTTGGGCGACGTCGTGAGGCACGAGAAAGATTCCGGAGCCGATGATCGTGCCGATCACGATGGCCGTCGAGCCTATAGTGCCGAGGGCACGGTGAAGTTCGTGCGCAGTCTTGGGTGGGGCGGATGGTGTGGACATAGAAGGAACCAAAAAACTAGAAATCAGAAATTAGAAATCAGAAACTGGAAACTGGGAGCACACTTTTCTCTGACCTGCCGTTAGCTTGTCGCCTACTGACCCGGAATTAGCTTTTTGGCTCTCGCCGGTGGAAAGTATACTTTCATTTGCGTCCAACGGAGCTCAATTTTTTCTTCAATCGGCATCAGCGGCTCCGAACTGCCCATCCAGAAGTCCTGCAAACCCCTTCTCGCCGCTTCTGGAACCGGATTTTTCAGACACCGCACCCTTCGGTGGCTTTCCTGGGATCGATTTCTTGGTTGCCTCGCCACAACCGGCAGCTCTACCCTGTTGGGATCGTGAGAGCCGGCATCCGTTGCACCATTGCTCCAAACAGTCGCCGGGTTAGATGGCTCTCTGCCAAAAGCAGCCAATAGTAGCGGGCATATTTCAACAGCCGACCGCCCGTCTTCACCAACCGCTGCTGCAGGCTCGTAAGCGACTACTACATCGTACAGATAGTTCTTTATATTATGTTGACCTTCGTATATAGTGGGGGCATGGCAAGAGTCGCTCCCGCTATTTTGCTTAACCCGACGATGAAAGCTACGCTGGATCAGTTGGCGCGGTCGCCGTCCACGCCGCAAGCTCTGGTGCAGCGAAGCCGGATTGTCTTGGCGGCCGCTGCCGGCAGGAGCAATCAGCAAATCGCTGGCGACCTTCAGTTACCCGAGGTGACCGTAAGTAAGTGGCGCCGGAGTTTTGCCCGCCAAGGGCTGGAAGGTCTCCAGGACGCACCGCGTTCCGGGCGACCGGTAAAACACGGTCCGGAAACCGTGCAGCGGGTGCGGAACCGAGCCTGCCAACAACCGCAACACTACAGCCGCTGGAGTGTACGAACGCTGGCCAAGGACTTGCGGCTGCCGCCCAGCACGGTGCATCAGATTCTGGTGAATTCGCATCTGCAGCCCCATCGGATTCGTACCTTTACCTTTAGCCCAGACCCTGATTTTGAAGCCAAACTGCTGGACATCGTCGGCCTTTATTTGAACCCGCCGGAAAACGCGCTGGTGTTGTGTGTGGATGAAAAGACCGGCATCCAGGCGCTGGACCGCACCCAGCCGCTGCTGCCCCTGAGCGCCCGTCAGCCACGTAGTTGCACCAATGAATATGTTCGTCATGGCACCCAGACCTTGCTGGCGGCTCTGGAGATTGCCAGCGGCCAAGTCGTGGCGCAGGTCAAGCAACGTCGCACTTCCGTGAACTTCCTGCGCTTTCTCAAGGATGTTGTCCGAACTTTCCCGGAGCGCGAACTGCACATGGTTCTCGACAATCTCAACATTCACAAAAACGAAGCGGCGCAGCGCTGGTTGAAGCGGCATCCCCGTGTGCGCTTTCATTACACGCCCACCCACGCTTCCTGGGTCAACATGGTGGAATGCTTCTTCAGCATCCTGGGCAAGCAAGCTTTGTCGCAAAGCGTTCACACCTCGAAACACCAATTGAAGGAATTCCTGTTGGACTACATTGCTCGCAACAATGAGAATCCCAGGCCGTTCGTATGGACCAAGGGACCGGAGAAGCTTCAACGCATTATCGAGGCGACCAAAGAATATCAAGCGATGCACCCTCGGAAACCAAGGAAGCACAACCGAGATCACAATACGATAAGGAACTAACTGGACGATGTACCAGCGCCGTCCTTTGTTCATCAGTGGGGGTGCTCTCATGCGGATGAAGCTCTTGCCAGCGGGGAAATTGCCCATAGACCCTTTTAGACTTTCTCCTTTTTTCGGAGTACACGGTCTGCTCGACCTCACGCACCCTGGGCTTTATCTCTCCCCGTTCTCGACCAGCCACTCGGGGCAGGTCATGGCAACTGGCCGCTCGATCAGCTCCCTGAGGTAGGCAGCGAAGAAGCCCTTGCCCTCCCGCGAGTTGCCGACGTACCAGGAGTTGGAGATGTTCCTCCCTTCGAGCGATGTAGCACACTTCATGTTGGTGCTGTAAGGATGCTGCTCGACGGGCGTCTCGGTGCCCTCGTGAAAGAAGCGCTCGGGGTCGCGGGGAATCTGGACTGCGCAGGGGTCTGACCACGCCTTCTTTGGGTCGAGGACGAAGCGGAACAGGCACCCCCCTTTTCGGCCCTACAACGGTGCCGCCTGAGGCTGGGCATGTACCCGCGCCCACAGCTCCGCGTAGGGGTAGCCTGCTGCCATCGACACCCACACCTTGCGCACCGTCACTCGGATCTGAGCCCCGATCTTCAGCAGCTTCAGCCGAATCGTGGAGCACTGCGCCCGCGTCAGTTCCATCCCTCAAACCTAAGCGGCGTAGAGCCTCCATCAACAGGTAGGCTACCGAAGAGAAGTACAGGCGAATCTGATTGCTGCGCAGGTACGCCGTGCTTGGGCGGTCCGAAAACAGCATCAGTTGCTCTTTGAGGCGGTTTTCCATCTCCCCCCATGCGCAGTACAGCTCTTCATACAACCCCCGCGCCGCCCAGGCCTCATAGCATGAACCCCTATCGTGAGACACAGAAAATAACCCAGGGTTACCATTCAATGTTTTTTGGTTCACTCTAGTCCGCCGTTTCTGCCAGACTCACGCCTGGCTGATGAAGCAGAAGCGAGCT
>Ga0187853_10003537_pt1 | contig 12044 bp, 8 predicted proteins | sample June2016WEW_6_10_2_FD_132417 | JGI IMG/M metagenome (GOLD analysis project Ga0187853, IMG submission 132417) | Peatland microbial communities from SPRUCE experiment site at the Marcell Experimental Forest, Minnesota, USA - June2016WEW_6_100 | ecosystem: Environmental > Terrestrial > Soil >... | reverse complement strand
CAGCGCGTCGGCGCTGCTGCTGTCCGCGAACTGGCTCGTCGGCGGCAGCTGGCTCGCCATGCACGTCTGCCAGTTCGCGGGACGCATCCCGCTCGAGGAGCGCCTGATGGTGCAGCAGTTCGGCGACACCTACCGGCAGTACATGCGGAGGACCGGAAGACTCCTCCCGAGGATCCTGCGTCGCGCCTAATTCCCGCAATCGCGGTCGGGAACGTCACGCTGGTGCGCCGCGGCCGCGCACCATATCGTGGCTGTCCATGAGATGCTGCCCTGGCTCGCTCGATCGCCGCGACTTCGTCCGCGCTACTGCCGCCGGAGTCGCGCTGCTCCCGTTCGTGGATCTCCGAGGCCTGCGCGCCGCGGGCCCTGCAGCACCGAAGAGCCGCGTCGCGCTGGTGCGCACCACGGACCGCAAGCGCGGCGTGGCCGACGTCCTGAAGCTCTTCGATCCCCGGGGGGTCGCCGGGAAGCGCGTGGTGATCAAGCCCAACTTCAACACGGCGGACGACGCGCCGGGCTCGACGCACAACGACACGCTGGCACAGCTCGTGGCCGAGCTGCGCGAACGGGACGCCCGCAGCGTGACGCTGGGCGAGTCGAGCGGGCCGCCGCAGACGCGCGGCGTGATGGAGAAGAAGGGGATTTTCGACCTGGCCCGGACCGCGGGCTTCGACGTCGTGAACTACGAGGAGATCCCGGACGCGGACTGGGTGACGTTCGCCACCGGGACCACGCACTGGCCGGACGGCTTCGCCCTGCCGCGGCTCGTGGTGGACTCGGAGTACAACGTCTCCACCTGCTGCCTCAAGACGCACGCCTACGGCGGCGTGTTCTCGATGTCGCTGAAGCTGTCCGTGGGGCTCTCGCCCAAGCGGATCCGCGGCACGATGCACCGCTCCCCCGACATGCGGCGGATGATCGCCGAGTTGAACACGGGCTACCGGCCGCAGCTCATCGTGCTGGACGGCGTGGCCGCGTTCACTGACGGCGGCCCTTCGAGCGGCGCCCTCAAGGCCGGGAACGTGATGATCGCGGGCGACGACCGGGTGGCCGTGGACGCCGTCGGCCTGGCGGTGCTGAAGGACCTCGGCGCGAACGCCGCGATCATGGGGCGCCGGATCTTCGAGCAGGAGCAGATCGCGCGGGCCGTGGAGCTGCACCTGGGCGCCTCCGGGCCGGACGACATCGAGCTGGTCGCGGCCGACGCGGATTCCCGTGCCTACGCGAGCCGCCTGGAGGCCATCCTCGCCCTGGGCTGAGCGCCGGCCACCACCGGCTCCAATATCCTCGCCGCCCGCTCGACCTGGCGAACCTCCTCCCCCGTCAGGGTGCCGAGCAGGCGGCGCAGCGCGGCCAGGCGGCGCGCCCGCGCCTGACGGAGGATCCGCGCCCCGGCGCTCGTCGCCCGGATCAGGGTCGCGCGCGCGTCGTCCGGCGCGGGGGACCGCGCCACCAGGCGCTCCGCCTCCATCGCCTGGACGAGTCGGGTCATCGTGGGCGGCCGCACGCGCTCGGCGTCGGCCAGCGCGCCGAGGGTGCGCGGGCCCCCGCCCAGCACCAGGACCGACAGGACCGAGAGCCGCGGCCCCGTGACGCCCGAGCGCTGATCCGCCACGGCCACCCGCCGCAGCAGGTGGATCGCCAGGGAATGCAGCCGGTCCGCGACCCGGGCGCGCCGCGCGCCTCCCCGCTTCGCCGTCATCCGCCTCCCGTCCGCCGTCCGCCCAGGGCTTGCGCCGCTGGCCGCGGGCGATTATTTAGGTACACTAACTAAATAACGACCCGGCCGCCGGCGCGCAAGCACGCCCGCGGCCGCCACCACCGGGAGTGGACCATGCCGACCTTCGCCGACCTCCAGACCGCCATCCGCGCGCGCGACGCCTCCCGGGTGCGGGAGATCCTCGCCGCCCAGCCGGACCTGGCCGCCAGCCGGCCCCACGTGGGCCCGAGCGCCCTGCTCCTGGCCGCCTACATGGGCGGGGGCGAAATCGCCGAAGCGCTCCGGAGCCGGGTCGCGATGGATGCCTGCGAAGCGACGGCGCTCGGCGCCCTGGACGCGCTGACGAAGCTGCTCGACGAGCATCCGGCGCGCACTAACGCCCGCAGCGGCGACGGATGGACCCCGCTCCACCTGGCCGGGTTCTTCGGGCGGCGCGAGATCGCCGACCTGCTGCTGGCGCGCGGCGCGTCGCTGACGGCGATCTCGGGCGGCGCGGAGAAGAACCAGCCCCTGCACGCCGCGCTGGCCGGCGCGTGCGACCCCGTAATCGTGCGCGCCCTGGTCGCGCACGGCGCGGACGTCAATGCGGCGGCGGCGGCCAACTATACCCCGCTGCACGTCGCGGCGTCGCGCGGCAACGAGGAGCTGGTGCGCTTCCTGGTCGAGTCCGGTGCCCGAACTGACGCGAGGATGGACGACGGCAAGACGCCGGCCGACCTCGCCCGCGACCGGGGGCATCCCGAGACCGCCAAGCTCCTCGACACGCTCGCGCCCCCGGCGGCACACCGCTGACGCGGCCCGCCCCGCGACAAAGCTGAACTCCTGAGCCATCCGCCCTAGCGCCGGGGCGCCGGAAGGGACCATTATGCCCGGGACCATGGACATCCCCGTCCGGCACTGCTGGCGGCCTCGAGTCGCCCTCGCCGCCGCCCTGCTCCTCGCGGGCGGCGCGGGCACGCTCGCCGCCCAGGAGCGCACGAGCGCGCAGGAGGCGGGGCTGATCCGCGAGGCCTTCCTCCACGCGTGGGACGGGTACGTGCAGTACGCCTGGGGCCACGACCAGCTCAAGCCCCTGAGCCACGGCTGGCGCGACTGGTATCCCGCCTCCCTCGAGATGACGCCCCTGGACGGCTTCGACACGATGCTGCTGATGGGCCTCAAGGCCCAGGCGGCGCGCGCCAAGCGCCTGATCCTCGACAGTCTCAGCTTCGACCGCGATTTCCCGGTGCAGGTCTTCGAGGTGACGATCCGGGAGCTGGGCGGGCTCCTCAGCGCCTACCAGCTGGACGGCGATCCGCGCTTCCTCGCGCTGGCGCGGGACCTGGGCAACCGCCTCCTGCCGGCCTTCGGCTCGAAGACGGGGATGCCCTACCGGTTCGTGAACCTCCGGACCGGCGCGGTCACGGGGCCGGTGAGCAATCCGGCGGAGATCGGCACCCTGACCCTCGAGTTCGGGACGCTGAGCAAGCTCAGCGGCGACGCGCGCTACTACGACGCCGCCAAGCACGCGGTCACCGCGCTGTTCGAGCGGAGATCCCGCATCGGGCTGGTGGGCAGCTCGATCGACGTGGAGACGGGAGCGTGGGGGGACAGGGACAGCCACCTCTCCGGCGGGATCGACTCCTACTACGAGTACCTGCTCAAGGCGTGGCTGCTCTTCCGGGATCCGGACTTCAAGCGGATGTGGGACGCGAGCATCGCGGCGGTGAACCGCTACCTGGCGGACGAGCGGACCGGTCTGTGGTACGGGCACGCCGACATGGACACGGGCGAGCGGAAGGCTCCCTACTTCGGCGCGCTCGACGCCTTCTTTCCCGCGGTGCTGGCCAAGAGCGGCGACATCCCGCATGCGGCGCGGCTGATGGGCTCGGTGTACCGGATGTGGACCACGTTCGGGATCGAGCCCGAGGTGCTCGACTACTTCACGATGCGGCCGGTGGAGGCCGGATACCAACTGCGCCCGGAAGCGCTCGAGTCCGCCTACTACCTCTACCGGATCACGGGCGACCGGCGGTACCGCGACATGGGCCGGGTGATGGTGGACAGCCTCCTGCACTACACGCGCTCGGAGGTCGGCTTCACGGCGTTGACCAGCGTGGTGACGAAGGAGCGCCGCGACGCGATGGAGAGCTTCTTCCTTGCGGAGACGCTGAAGTACGCCTACCTGCTCTTCGCGCCTCCGGAGACGCTGGACTTCGATGCGATCGTCTTCAACACGGAGGCACACCCCATCCGCCGCACCTGGAGCGCGCCCAGATGATGACGTGCCCGCAGTGCGGCACCGCCGTGCCGGCCGGCGCCACCTCGTGCACACGATGCGGCTCGCCCGTGACCGACCCCGTCGCGAAGACGCTGGCCATCGCGACGGAGGACGTCGCGGAGCGCGACGCGCTGCTCGCCCAGCTGCGCCACGAGCTCGCGGACGAGTACGAGGTGGAGCGGGAGCTGGGCCGCGGCGGGATGGGCGTGGTCTTCAAGGCCGTGGAGATCGAGCTGGGGCGCCCGGTCGCGCTGAAGGTCCTGCCGCCCGGCCTCGGCCAGGGCGCGGCGGCCGAGCGATTCCGGCGCGAGGCGCGCCTGGCGGCCGCGCTCGACCACCCCAGCATCATCCCCATCTACCGCGTCGGCCGCGTGGCCGGCACCTACTACTTCGCGATGAAGCTCATCGAGGGCCGCGCCCTCGACGAGATCATCGAGGCCCAGGGGGCCCTGCCCCTTCAGGTCATCCTCGCCGTCCTGCGGAGCACCACCAGCGCGCTCGCCTTCGCCCACGACCGCGGGATCGTCCACCGTGACATCAAGGGCGGCAACATCCTCATAGACCGCGACGGCCGCGTGATGATCTCCGACTTCGGCATCGCGCGCGCCGGCCAGGAGAAGACGCTCACGGCGCAGGGCGCGATGATGGGCACGCCGTACTACATGAGTCCCGAGCAGGGGTGGGGCGGCACGGTGGGACCGCAGAGCGACCAGTACGCCCTGGGGATCCTCACCTTCCAGATGGTCACGGGCCAGGTGCCGTTCGACGCCGACAGCCTGATGACCATCCTCCAGCACCACTACTTCACGCCGCCCCCCGACGTGCGCTCGGTGCGCGACGGGCTGCCCGCGGGGCTGGTGCGGGTGCTGGAGCGCGCGCTCAAGAAGAACGCGGCGGAGCGCTTTCCATTCACGCGCGAGATGCTCGCCGCGGTCGAAGCCGTTCCCTCGAGCGAGGAGGAGCGCGGCGAGGCCCGCGAGATGCTGCGCCAGCTCGCCGGCGGCGGGACGGTGGCCAAGGTGCGGACCGGCTCGCTCCCGCCGCTCGACAGCAAGCACTTCGCCAATCTCGCGGTGACGGCCGGCCTGGCCGGCGCACCGGCCCACCTCGCGGCGCCGCCGATGCCCGCGCCGCCGCCGCGCGCCCCTGCCTGGTGGTCCCGCACGCCGCTCAGGCGCGCGGCCATCGGCCTCGGCGCCCTGGTCGCCATCGCCGGCCTCTGGTGGCTGGGCCACCCGCGCCCGCACCCCGCGCCGCCCCAGGTCGCCGCGGCGCCGTCAGCGCCCGCGCCAAGCCGGACGGGTCCAGCACACCCGACGACCGCCGCCCGTCGCCCGGTCGCGCGGCATACCGCGCCGGCCCCCGCTCCCTCGATCCCGTACACGCCGCCGCAACTGCCGGCTGCGGCTCCGGGAGGCTTTGGGAAGCTGCGCCTCTACACGATTCCGCAGGATGCTTCGATCGCCGTGGACGGTGAGCCGGCGGGGACGGGAATCCTCTCGGACTTCATGGTGGCGGCCGGGCGACGCCGCATCCGGGTCAGCGCGCCGGGCTACGCCACCAGGGACACCACCGTCACCGTGACCGCCAACCGGATGGCCGACGTCGGCCTGATCACGCTGAAGCGCTCTTCCCCGTAAGCGGCTTCTGGAAGATGCGGTAGCGCTTGTAGATCACGCCTCCGCCGCGCTCCATCTCCGCCCGCACCTTGGTGTTGGTCTCCAGCTCGTGGTGGCTGTCCATGACGTCGTGGCCGGCCGCCGCCGCGGATCGCAGCATCGCCGCCCCCATCACCATGTCCACGCCGCGGCCGCGGAACTCCTCCTTCACGCCGCCCAGGAGCAGGTCGAGCTGCTTCGCCGTCTTCATCGCGCGCAGGATGTGGATGAACCCGAACGGGAAGAGGCGGCCCCGCGCCTTGACGATGCCCTCGTAGAGGTTGGGGATCGCGATGAAGAAGCCGACGACCTCCTCGCCCTTCAGCGCCCCCTTCACGAACCGCGGATCGAGCAGCGGCAGATACTGCTTCGCCAGCCCTTCCATCTCCTCGCGGTCGAGGGGCGAATAGCCGTAGATGCCGACGAAGGTCTGGTTCATCAGGTCCAGGATCGGCCGGATGTACGGCTTGAGCTCGCCCTTCTTCGTGAACTCCAGGAGGCGGACGCCGTTCTTCCTGATCGCGCGCTCGGCGACCTTCTCGATGAACTCCGGGACCTTGGCCGGCACCGGCAGCCGGTAGACCACGTAGTCGATTTCCTTCCCGTAGCCCTCGGCTTCGAGCAGCCGGATCAGGTACGGGAAGTTGTAGTACGTGACGATCGTCGGCTCGTGCTCGAACCCCTCGACCAGGAACCCCTCCGGATCCTGGTCGTTGAAGCCGAACGGGCCGACGATCCTGGTCATCCCCTGCCCCTGCGCCCACGTCTCGACGTGCCGGAGCAGGGCGTGCGCCACCTCGCGGTCGTCGGTGCTCTCGAGGCAGGCGAACCGCGCCGTCGTCTCCTTCATCATCTCGTTGTGGCGCCGATTGATGATCCCCATCACGCGCCCGACCAGGCGGCCGTCCTTCCACGCCAGGGCCATGGTCGCGTCGCAGTAGCGGAAGGCCTTGTTCTTCTTCGGGTCGTAGTACTTCCACTCGTCCATGTAGATCGGCGGCATCCACTTGGGATGATCCCGGTGCAGCTGCTCGGGCAGGAAGATGAACTGCTTCAGGGAGCGGCGGTCGGCAACGGGCGTGAGCTGGACCGTCATGCGCAGGGCTCGCGGAGGAAGTGGCGACTTTGTGACATGGGCCCTCAATCTGCGCAGCGTGGAACGGGAGTTGCAAGGCTGGGGGACGTATGGCCGCCGCTGGATCGCTCGTCGCCGCAGCCGCCATCGCCGTCACCGCGGCGACGGTCGGCTCGCTGCACACCCTGGCCCCGGACCACTGGGCGCCGTTCGCCGCCCTGGCCCGCGCGCAGGGCTGGCGGGCGGGGCGCACCGCCCGCATCACCGCCCTGTGCGGCTTCGGCCACGTCACGACGTCGGTCATCCTCGGCGTGGTGGCCCTGCTGTTCGGTGTCGAGCTGGTCGTCACGTTCGGAAAACGGATCGAGGCGTGGGGCGGGCTGCTGCTGATCGGCTTCGGGCTCGTGTACGGCGTGTGGGGCCTCCGGCGCGCGGCGGGGGCGCGGCTGCACGGCCACGTCCACGCGCACTACGACCACGTGCACGACGCCGGGAACGTGACGCCGTGGACGTTGTTCCTGCTGTTCTGCGCCGACCCGTGCGTGGCGGTGATCCCCCTCATCGTTGCCGCCGCCCCCTTCGGCGCGGCCGCCGTCGTCACGGTCGCCCTGATCTACGAGGTCGCCACGATCGCCACGATGACCGTGCTGGCGCTGGCCGCATGGCGGGGCGCGCGGGTCCTGCGGCTCCATTGGCTCGACCACTACGGCGACGCGGCCGCAGGGGGCCTGATCGCGGCGCTGGGCCTCGTCCTCCTGGCAGTGGGGCTGTAAGCTCGCGGAACGGCCGTCGCACTTCGTAGTATTCTGTGCAGTGACCCAGCCCGTCTTCTTCGATCCCACCGGCAAGCGCCGGCGGGTGGTGAACCGCTCCACCACGGTGGCGGGGCTGGCGCTCGCGGTGGTCACGACCGTCTTCGTCGTGAGCCTCCTGGCCGTGCCGTTCTTCCCCCGGCTCCCCGGGATGACGAATCCGGCGCGCCAGCTGAAGCGTGCCGGACAGACGCTCCTGCCCCCGCGGCAGCAGCGGCTGAGCCGCCAGCTCCTCCGGCGCTCGCGGAACCTGCTGTTCAAGGACATCGCCGCCAGCCGGGCGGCCCGCGCCGCGCGCGCCGTCCCGGCCGCGCCGCTGCAGCCGCCCGACACGATCATCGGCGCGTTCTACGTCGTGTGGCAGAAGGGCGGCGTCGAGGCGCTCAATCTCAACGCCAGCCATCTGACGGATCTCTTCCCCGAGTGGCTCCACCTGAGCCGCACCGGCGGTGCGCTCGACTTCAAGGACTGGGACCCGCGCGTCAACCTGATGAACAACCACGTCGTGGACGTGGCGCGCGACCACCACGTGGACCTCCAGCCGGTCTTCAACAACGCCGAGGGCGGCCAGTTCGACGCCGTGCGCGCCCACGCGCTGCTGACCTCCCCCGCCAGGCAGCAGGCGGTGGTGCGCGCCGTCGTGGACTGGCTCAAGCAGCAGGACTTCCAGGGACTCAACCTCGACTTCGAGAACCTGGCGGACGCCGACTACCGGCGCCTCCCCGCGTTCGTGGCGCAGCTCAAGGACGCGCTGCATCCCGCCGGCCTCCAGCTGAGCGTGGACATCGAGGTCGGCAGGCCCGAAGTGCCGCTCGCGCAGCTCGCCGACCTGGCCGACTTCGTCGTCCTGATGGCGTACAACCAGCACAGCCAGATGGGCGGGCCCGGCCCCATCTCCGCGGTCGGCTGGTACGACAGCGTCCTCACGCGGACCCTGGCCAAGATCCCCGCCGACAAGACGGTGGTGGGCATCGCCAACTACGGCCTCGACTGGCAGCGCGACGGCAGCGCGGCCCGCCGCCTCAGCTTCGAGGACGCGATGTTCACGGCCCGGGATAACCGGCCGGAGGAAGACCCGAAGCAGGTCCTGGACTTCGATGCGCAGGCGCTGAACCCCACGTTCACCTACCAGGACGCCTCCTCGCACGGGCACGAGGTCTGGCTGCTGGACGCGGTCACGGCGTACAACGACCTCCTGCTCGCCCACCGCGCCGGCGTGAAGGGGTCGGTGCTGTGGGTCCTCGGCTCGGAGGACCCGGCGGTGTGGGACTTCTACGACCGCCGCCTCCCCGACTCGCTCCCGCCGCCCACCGTGCTCGACACGGTCCCGACCCCCTATGCGCCGGTCAACACGGGCGACGGCGACGTGCTCGAGGTCGTGTCCGCGCCGCACGGGGGCCGGCGCACCGTCGAGGCGGACTCGGCCAACGGCCTCGTCACCGACGAGTCGTACCTCAGCTTCCCGATGCCCTACGTCATCAAGCACTCGGGCTACCAGCCCAAGAAGCTGGTGCTGACGTTCGACGACGGGCCCGACGACGTGTACACGCCCGAGATCCTCGACGAGCTGAAGGACCTGGGCGTGCCGGCGACCTTCTTCCTCGTCGGGCAGATGGTCGAGAAGTACCCCGAGGTGGCGCGGCGCATCCTCCGCGAGGGGCACGAGATCGGCAACCACACCTTCACGCATCCCAACATGGCGACGGTCAGCCACCGCCGGGCGATCCTGGAGTTCAACACGGCGCAGCGCGCGCTGCAGGCCGTCCTCGGCCGCTCCACGATCCTGTTCCGCTTCCCGTACAACGCCGACGAAGAGGCGCAGACCAACGCGGAGACCGACCCCATCGTCCAGGCCTCGGCCCTGGGCTACATCACGGTGGGCGAGCTGATCGACCCGCAGGACTGGAACATCTACAAGACCGACAGCCTCGGCGACCAGGTGCCGCGCACGGCGGACGACATCGTCAACGACATCATCGCGCAGGCGGACACGACGAAGGGGAACGTGATCCTGCTGCACAGCGCCGGCGGCAAGCGCGACCTCACCGTCGCCGCGCTGGCGACGGTGGTGCCGCGGCTCCAGCGGAAGGGCTACCAGTTCGTGACCCTGGCCCAGCTGCTCGGCACCACGGACGACGTCCTCATGCCGCCGGTGCGCGCGAATGACCAGCTCCTGGTCGGGCTCGACCGGCTCAGCTTCAATACGGTCTATACCATCGAGACGCTCCTCAGCATCACGTTCCTCGCGGCCATCGCGCTCGCGGTGCTGCGCGTCATCTTCGTCATCTCGGTCGCGCTCGTCGCCCGACGCCATACGAAGCGCGCGACCTACGATCCGGCGTACCGGCCCTCGGTCACCGTCCTCATCGCGGCGTTCAACGAGCAGCCGGTGATCGCGCAGACCATCCGCAGTGTGCTCGCCAACGACTACCCGGTCAGCGAGATCGTCATCGTGGACGACGGCTCGACCGACGGCACCGGCGCGGAGGTGGCGACGCACTTCGCGGGCGATGCGCGGGTCCGGCTGCTCCGCCAGGCCAACGCCGGCAAGGCGGCGGCCCTGAACCGCGGCCTCGCGGAGGCGCGCGGCGAGATCCTGGTGTGCTTCGACGCCGACACGCAGATCTCCCCGCACGGCATCTCCCTCATCGTGCGGCACTTCGCCGACCCGACGATCGGCGCCGTCGCGGGGAACGTGAAGGTCGGGAACCGCGTCAACATCCTGACCCGCTGGCAGTCCCTCGAGTACATCACCAGCCAGAACCTGGACCGCCGTGCCTATGCCTACCTCAACGCGATGACGGTGGTGCCCGGCGCGGTCGGGGCGTGGCGCAAGAGCGCGGTCGTCGCGGTCGGCGGGTACCTGCGCGACACGATGGCCGAGGACATGGAGCTGACCTACCGGCTCCGGCGCGCCGGGTGGCGCATCACGGCCGACCCGGAGACCGTCGGCTGGACGGAGGCGCCCGCCACCCTGCGGATGTTCTTCCGCCAGCGCTTCCGCTGGACCTACGGCACGCTCCAGTGCGTCTGGAAGCACCGGGGCGCGCTGTTCCGGTACGGGTGGTTCGGCTGGATGGCCATCCCGGCGGTCTGGCTCTTCCAGGTCTTCTTCCAGGCCCTGGGCCCGGTGGTGGACCTCAAGCTCCTCTGGTCCGCCGGGGACTTCCTGTATTCCTGGGCCACGATGGGGCGGCTGGTCTCGGATTGGCAGCCGCTGCCCGGGATCCTGCGGCTGCTCGAGGTGGTGGGCTTCCTGTACGCCCTCTTCTTCGCCGTCGACCTGATCGCCGCCGCCATCGCCTACCGGCTCGACCGGGAGGATCCGCGGGACCTGTGGTGGCTGTTCTTGCAGCGGTTCGTGTACCGGCAGATGATGTACGCGGTGCTCTGGAAGTCGGTGGTCACGGCCGTCAAGGGCAAGCGGCAGGGGTGGGGGAAGCTGGACCGGACGGGCGCGGTGCGGGTCGCCGCCCGCCCGACGCCGCCGGCGGCGCCGCTCCCCGCGGGGACGGCCGCCCGGTAGGCGAGCAGCCGCCGGCCGCTCCGAATCCCGCTAGCTGTTGGCTGGTAACCACTTCCCCCTTTGCCGTCCGGCAACCGCCTAACTAGGTTTAAGGGCTTTTATGGCCGACGTCTCGCTGCGGCGGAGCCACCTGATGTTGCTCGCGGGGACCGCGAACCGGCCCCTCGCCGAGGAGATTGCGGCGTTCCTGAAGCAGCCGCTGTGCCAGACGACGATCCGGCGGTTCGCCGACGGCGAGCTGTTCGTCAAGATCGACGAGAACGTGCGCGGGCGGGACGTCTACATCATCCAGCCGACGAACCCGCCGGCGGAGAACCTGATCGAGCTGCTGCTGTTGATGGACGCGGCGCGGCGCGCGAGCGCGGCGCGGATCACGGCGGTGATCCCGTACTTCGGCTACGCGCGGCAGGACCGCAAGGATCAGCCGCGCGTGGCGATCAGCGCGAAGCTGGTGGCGAACCTGGTGAGCTCGGCGGGGGCCGACCGGGTGCTGGCGATGGATTTCCACTCGCACCAGCTGCAGGGGTTCTTCGACATCCCGGTGGACCACCTGTACGCCTCGCCGGTGCTGACGGCGCACTACCGGCAGAAGCGGCTGCACGACCCGGTGGTGGTGGCGCCGGACGTGGGGTCGGCCAAGATGGCGCGCGGCTTCGCCAAGCGGCTCAACGCGTCGTTGGCGATCATCGACAAGCGCCGGCCGTCGGCGAACATCGCCGAGGTGGTCAACGTGGTCGGCGAGGTCGAGGGGAAGGATTGCCTCATCCCCGACGACCTGATCGACACGGCGGGGACGGTGACGGAGGCGGCCGCGGCGCTGAAGCGGCTCGGCGCGCGCGCGGTGTACTGCTGCGCGACGCACGCGCTCCTCTCGGGCCCGGCGGTCGAACGGCTGAAGGCGTCGCCGATCGAGGAGCTGGCGGTCGCGAACACGATCGCCCTGCCGGAGAGCAAGCGGTACGACCGGATGGTGGTGCTGTCGGTGGGCAACCT
>Ga0187853_10003505_pt1 | contig 12092 bp, 16 predicted proteins | sample June2016WEW_6_10_2_FD_132417 | JGI IMG/M metagenome (GOLD analysis project Ga0187853, IMG submission 132417) | Peatland microbial communities from SPRUCE experiment site at the Marcell Experimental Forest, Minnesota, USA - June2016WEW_6_100 | ecosystem: Environmental > Terrestrial > Soil >... | reverse complement strand
GATCCTGAGCCTCCACAGGCCATCTGGGAGCTATTCGATGATTCGCCTTGGGGGTACCTGGAGACCAAATCGATGACCCCCGAAAATAGTTTTTCAGCAACCTCCTAGGATCAGTTGCCCGTCCTCGGGTCGCTTGAACTGGCGAGGAGATCCGCGGACGAACCCCTTGAACTTCGCCTTGTCGGACTCCGTCTTGTAGAACTGGACCTTCCCCTGAAGGCTCTCCATGGGAACCCCGGTTTCCGGGTCGAGGGTGATCAAGGGCTTCACTTCGAGGCGGGCCGGAAAGTCGCCTTGCGACCAGAGTTTGGTCTTGTCCCGGGACGGGCCGACGACTTCCAGTGCCCCGACCCAGCGCATGACCCCGGTGAGGTAGCAGAGCAGGATGTCGCCGCGTGCGATCTTCGCCACGGTGCCGCGCATCCGGTGGCTGAATCCGCTGATCCTGCTGCCCGCGTCCCGGAACTCCTTCCAAGTCGTACCCGTGAAGAGGTCCAACCAGTAGTTCATCCAGGTCCTCCAGACACACCTATTCCGACTGGTGTTTCGCCCTACGAACGTTGAGGATGAACGAGGAACAAAGGGCCATCGGAGCCCGTCCTGCGCGATAGGTACTGGTGTGGGCGAGCCCCCCCGCACGACCGGGATGAGACCGGGAGGCTCGGACGGGAGCGTATCGCTCACCCTCTAGCCTGTCAACAGGAATCCAGGTCTCAGGCGGACCGTCGGAGGCAACTCGGGGTGCCGCCTTGGAAAGCCTCACCCCGAGAGGCGAAAGCCCCCAACCATGGCGGACGCTGTTTTGCCTTGTCACCAAGCCGCGATCACGGTATAGAGGAGCTGCCATTTCGGGCTTTCCGCTCTTCAGCCACATTCATGGAGGACTGACCAATGCTCCCGAAGGTAATGGCACCCCTCCGTAAGGCCCTCGGCCAACTGGAAACGGAGCAACAGCGCATCGCTCGTGAGATTGCGGCGGTCCGCGCCGCGCTTGAGGCATTGGGAGACAGAAGCCGAAGGAGTCCTGCTCCCCCCATTCGCGCGAAGGTCCCTAGGCGTCGACGAATGAGTGCCGCGGCCCGCCGGGCCGTCAGTCAGCGGATGAAGGCGTACTGGGCCAAGCGGAGGGCAGCGTCGGCGAAGGGCAAAGTGCGGGGGACGCAAAAGGCCGGGTAAGGCACGCGGGCAAGCTGCTCCTCCCCCTTGGGGAGACAAGCCGGGACCCCCCGATAGCAACGCCGCCACCCATTTCACTGCATGCCGCGACCCATTCCGGCGGGGAAACCAGCCCGGCGCCTTGGGGTGTTGGCAGGGAGGAGTATTGCTGGAAAAGGAGGTGGCGGTTAGGAAGAACCTTTCCCTGAATAGCGCCTCCCAGGCAAGGTGACCGGTTCGAGTCCCGCGTGGCTCCCCAGGCAGGGCCAATCTGGGCACTGGGAGGAGAGGATATCGCTGGTGTGAAAGCTAACGGTGGAAGCTAACCGGCCCAGCCTGTAGCAACGTGACGAACGAAGCCGCGGAAGCTGGACGATAAGAGAGGAAAACGGCCCGTGCAGGCTGGGTCCGAGTTGAGCGCGAGGTTAGGCAGAGTAACGATCAACCATGCCCATGAGATCTGCCAAAGACTTTGGTGCCAGTAGAACTCATCACTTGCCCCCACCCCCGGTATCATCGGCACCTCTGGACCAAGCTGCATAAGGATCTATGAGATAGAGATCCCAAAGGGGTGCCTTCCCATTCTTCAGGTAACTGGGCATCTCGGTACTGCGGATGTCTGTTTGACCAGGCTTCCACTGCTGTAGGAGCAGAACGGCTCTTGGTTTCATCCGGTTCACCCATCTCAGGTCTTCAATCCCCTCTCCCGCCTTGAGGGCTATGGCATTTTTGATGAAGCCACCAAGAGTCCAACCCTCTTCTCGAAGGGTATCGAGAAAGTAGGCTCTAACAGCCTCAGGGTCATTTTGAAGCACACGTACTCGCTCGTGCTGAGCAAGAGTAGAGGCTCACCCCACATCATTTTTAGACATTTTATTTGCTTCTCAATGTTGGTCCCTCTAGTCCGTGCGCCAAAATAGAATCCAATCCCGCCAGCGATAATGATGGCGATTGAAAAAACAACCGCCCGACCAATCCAGGATCTCATAAAGTTCTCCCTCCTGGACACGCGCAAATCGAATTCACTTTGGCTGGGTCAGGTATATGAATAAGCATCTTGAGCTCATGGCGCGTGCGGCCTAACGCTGGCCTCGGCTTGACGAATGATTCGCTCGGTCCGCCTGGCGTCGCGTGACGCGAACAGCTTGTCGAGTAGGCCCATTCAGTGCCTCCTGGCTCACGCAGGGCGCCTAAGGAATCAGGAAACCGGCGCGGTGGTGTTTGCCGCGTCCGACTTGAGCGACAGGTTAGGTTCGTTTTTGGTAACTGTGGCATAGGTCTGGAACCTTCCCCACATGGTGATTTTGTAAACCGCCCATAGTCCGTCTTCGCGGGCCACTGCTCTCTGAACCACGATGCCGGGTCCGCACGCATGGACCTTACCGAATTTGTCTAGCAGCGAAGCAAACTCAGTTGCTTGGTGTTCGTGTAGATAGAGATCAACTGTATACGGGGGCTCAATAAAACGCCCGTCCTCTATATACACCAGTCCTCGAATGATTTTCTCAAAGAGGCGGCGCACGCTATTTTCGGCAATCGGCAATGCAATCTGTTGTTTGGGTGGTCGACCCCACCTTTCTTCAAAACCTGGGTAGATCGCGCTAGATGGAAAATCGCTAAGCTTCAAGAGACGCTTTAACACTTGAGTTCTCTTTGCCTCGCGTGCCCTTCTGTCCTTTTCATTCTTGGCTAAATCGGGGATCAAGCTGCGTAAGACTTTCGGCACGATACCAGCCGCTTCGATTGCATGCCGATCAATGCACAGACCAATGAGAATCATCAGGTCCTGCTCACGAACGCCATGCTCTTTATTGCAGGGCTCACACACGGGAATTTTCCATTTCTCAATGTCAGTACCCGTGGTTTCCGGGTACCAGCTTTTCGGAAACACATGATCCCATGTCCTCGGCAAGGGATCGCGGAGGCAGAGAACACACTTTCCCGGTGGTGGTCGTCGGGCCATATTTTGGGAACCTAACACCGCCTGGATTGCAGCAAGGAAGTCGGCCGAACCGTCGGTGGAAGAGTATCGCCGGGCTCACGGGCTGTCAACCACAAACGTCCCCCGTTGCAGTGAGCACGGGAAGCACAGGGGGCTAGAAATACCTGGCTGGAGCCCGAGTTATGGTTGCGATCACGTCTTCGCCGTTGTTCACGAACAGTTGCACGGTCGGAAGGAGTCGAAACATGGAGACGACCAAAACAAGAAGAGTGGTTTTCGCTTAACCAAGCTGGGGGTGAGTTGGAGCCCTGCATGGCTGCCCAGCAAGGGTGAATCTGGGCACTCGGAAGAGAGGGAGTCGGTTATATGAAGGCGTGGGGTCGGGCCGCGGTCTGACAGGCGGCCGACAGGTGAGGGAGGGAAGCAAAACGGCCCCGCGTGATCAGCCCTTGCTGCTCAAGCGCGGACAGCAGAGCCTCGGACCCAAAAGTCTCAGCGAGCAGGCCATGTTCCAAGGGCATTATTACCTTGGGACGGAATGCCTTCATCATCGTCAGCCTACCGAGAGGTGATTAGCGGTTTCATCGCATTAAAACTTGCCGCCAATGCGAACCAGATCAGTACGACCCATTCCAGCTTCGAGAGAGGCTCTTTACGGTGCTTGTGAGCCAAGAAGATTCCATACGCTCCAGCTGCAGTCATCAGCCCAGGAATTATTATCCCCCGCGGCACTGCAATTCCGAATTGAAGAAGGACTTCAATTCCCGTGGATATGAATGCTCCAGAGAAAAGTACCGATAGCCACCATTGCCACTTTTTCATTATGAGGTTCTCCGTTCCTCTCCTAGAGCGCGATTCAGGGCCACCATTCGCATCTTGAGGGTCCTAGTTTTCTTGAAACTTGGACCTACGCCCCAGGTTGCCCGATCGGCGTTCATCCCCCCAGATTGAGATCACTGGGGTGGCTCAGTCTGGGCGACCCCGACTGGCTCTGCCGGGTGACCCTGGGTGGCTCTGGCTGGGCGACCGTTGAGACAATTCGTATGCCGGCCGGCCTCGAGCCCAAATCCCCGGTGCGGAGGCACTCTCTCCATGCGCTACACGGCTGCGGTTAACGTGAGTCTCCAACGTCGGGCGGTGGGAGCGGGGATCCACTGTTCCATTAGGAGTCCGTTCCCCCGGCACGCCAATTGAGCAAAAGTCCAGTGGAAGCCGGCCACGCACGGCCCCTTTTCCGGCTCCTAGTCCCACAGGAGTCCTCGGCCAGGTTCCCCAGCGGGCCGCATGTCACGTCCCCGGGTTCTTGCAGCGGGGGTCGTCCCGGGGAGAGTGTCTAACCTGCCCCCGGAACCTAGGCCAACGGGAATTAGACTGTTTGGCCTGGAGATCGTCCTTGACAACCGGTCAGGCGAGGACTAGCGTCCCCCCAGGTAATTCTCTCCTCGCACACGTCCGGCCCTGCGCGAAGCGAGCGGCTCGATGAATGAGCCCCGGACCGCCTCCAACGCCCTCGTTGGCTATCAAGATGGCTGGCGGGGGCGCTTATGTTTTGGCGGAGTGCATGAAAGGGCATGGTACGACATATCTGCAGAAGCACAAAGGAGGTCGCCATGAAGCCTAGGGCAGTCGTGCTCAGCATTCTCCTCGTCCTTGGCATCTTCGCAACCCCGCTCGGGGCCGACGCCCAGCAGTCCGGGAAGGTTCCCACCATCGGGTATCTTGTGCAGTTTTCTGGCGCTGCTGGCCCCCCGAACGTAAACCTCACGGCCTTCTTGGAGGGGCTGCGGGACCTCGGGTACGTGGACGGCAAGACCATCGCCATCGAATACCGATATACGGAAGGGAAGAGTGATCGCCTCCCCGAGCTCGCGGCCGAGCTGGTCCGGCTCAAGGTGGACCTCATCGTCACGGAGACGGGAACGGCAGCCCTCCGTGCCAAAGAAGCTACCCAGACCATCCCCATCGTGATGGAGGGGAGTGGCGATGCGGTCAGCCAAGGGCTGGTCGCGAGCCTGGCCGCTCCGGGCGGGAACGTCACGGGGCTGACCGCGCTGTCCCCGGCCGCCAGCGGGAAGCGCCTCCAACTGCTGACGGAGGTCGTGCCGAAGCTGACCCAGGTGGGGGTGTTGTGGACGGGACCCAGTGGTCCGGTGTCCGACCGCGAATGGGCGGAGACGCGTGCCGCGGCCCAGCCCCTGCAGGTGCAACTCACCTCGCTGGAGGTGCGGGGAGCCGCGGAGTTCCCGGGCGCGTTCGCCGAGGCGGCGCGGCAGCACCTCCAGGCCGTCCTCCTGTTCGACATCGGGGGTATGGGCACCCCTGCCGTTGGCGCCCAACTCGCCGACCTGGCGGCGCAGCACCGCCTGCCGATGGTGTTCCAAAGCGCGATGCAAGTCCAACGGGGCGGCCTGATGTCCTATGGTCCCGATTTTCCGGACCTGTGCCGACGGGCGGCGACCTACGTGGACCGCATCCTGAAAGGGGCCAACCCCGCCGAACTGCCCGTGGGACAGCCGACGAAATTCATCCTGGCCATCAATCTGAAGGCCGCCAAGGCCCTCGACCTGACAATCCCGCCATCCGTCCTGAGCCAGGCAGACCCGCTGATCGAATGACAGGACAGGATGTTCATGCGCGGGGCTCCTATCGTTCGGCCCTGGGCGGAGCGCGAGGAGCGATGAATGGCCCCCGGTCAGCCGCGAACGCCCCCGTTGGCCATCAAGATGGCTGGCGGGGGCGCTTATGTTTTGGCGGAGCGCGTGGAAAGGGCGTGCTACGAAATATCTGCAGAAGCAAGAAGGAGCTCACCATGAAGCCCAGAACAGTCGTGCTCAGCGTCATCCTCGCCCTCGCCCTCCTCGCGGCCCCGATACCCTCCCCCGGGCAACAACCGGCCAAGGTCTATCGGATCGGGTACCTCGTGGCTGGTCTAGCTCCCACAAATACAACCCCCCAAGATTGCCCAATAAAGGGCAGTCCTCTCTGGCAGGCATTCGTGAAGGGGTTGCGGGAGTGCGGGTATATTCCGGGCCAGAACCTCGTCATCGAGTGCCGGTATACGGAGGGGCGGGACGAGCGAGCCCCGGCCCTCGCGGCGGAGCTCGTGAGTCTCAAGGTCGACCTCCTCGTTGCCGGTGGTACCAACCAGGTCCGAGCGGCCAAGCAGGCCACCAGCACGCTCCCCATCGTCATGTGGGGGGTCATGGACCCCGTGGGGCGCAGGCTGGTCGCCAGCCTCGCCCAGCCAGGCGGCAACGTCACGGGGGTGGCGGACCCTGGCGGTGCGGAGATGGCGGGGAAGGATCTGCAGCTCCTCACGGAAGCCGTCCCGACGGCCGCCCGCGTGGCTGTCCTTGGGTATTCGGGCAGTGCAGCCTTCTTCCAGAGGGACACGCAGGCAGCGGCGCACGCGCTCGCCGTGACGCTGCAGTCCTATGCAGTCCGGGCTCCCGAGGACTTCGAGGGGGCCTTTACCGCGATGACCAAGGCGGGGGCGGAGGCGCTCCTCGTGCTACCGCGCCCCTTTATCGGGACCCACGCACAACGGATCGTCGATCTCGCCGCACAGCGGCGGTTGCCAGCCATGTACCCAGACAGAGGCTACGTCGAAGCCGGGGGACTCATGGCCTATGGGGTGAACGCACTTGCTATCCGGCGGCGCCTCGGCTTCTACGTGGACAAGATCTTCCACGGGGCCAAGCCGGGCGATCTCCCTGTGGAGCAGCCGACCACGTTCGAGCTGGTCATCAACCTGAAGACCGCCGAGGCCCTCGACCTGACGATCCCGCCATCGGTCCTCAGTCAGGCAGACCAGGTGATCGAATTAGCGCCGAGGCCAATAATCCCGCCTGCCGTCATTAACCCCTTGGAGAAGCGAGAGCATCGATGAATGGTTCCCGGACCGCCTCCAACGCCCCCGTTGGCCATCAAGATGGCTGGCGGGGGCGCTTATGTTTTAGCCGAGTGCGTGGAAAGGGCGTGGTACGAAATATCTGCAGAATCAAAAAGGAGGAACCGACCATGGCGACAAAAAAGTCACTGCGGGTTCTCGTCGGCATCTGTGTGATTTCGGCTTGCGTGCTTGGGGCGGCCATGCAGGCGGGGGCAGAGACCCTGAACTACAAGTTTTACACCTGGTCGATTAAAGGCGAGAGAGTGCCAGTCGGCGATGTGGAGGGGCACACGGTGGGTTTGGTGATGCGCGGCGCGTTTTACGTGTTTGAGAACGGGGAGGTGGCGACGACTAACCATTAACCATGTCTCGACAAATGATTATATCAACGGGGCAGGCCCGTTCATGCAGTACGTGACCATCAAGTTTCCCGATGGGTCGACCATTACGATCAAGAGTCAAGGTACGATGGGAGCGGGAGGGGCATCGGGCGGATGGACCAGCGAAATCATCAAAGGGACAGGCCGATTTGAGGGAATCAAGGGGACGCGAAGTGGGAAAGTCAAGTACCTTCCAGTCGAACCAGGGGAAGCTTACCCAAAGGGATATGGGGAAGGAACGATCACCTACACCCTCCCGGCCAAGTGAACGGCGGGTGCCCGAGGAGAAATAGGATCACCATATAAGCGCAGTTGGGCCGACCGATTACCGCAAGCTGGAGGTGGACCATGAAGCTGGAGTCGTTTTTCGTTCCAATCGCGGCCCGTCGGCACGGCGTTCGCGGGAGGCTGATCCTGCTGGTCGCTGCAGCGGCGCTCGTCGTGTCGAGCCTCGGTGCCGCGCAGACGGATGCTCCGGGCGAGCCTATCACCATTCCCGGCACCGAAATCTCCGGCTGGGGCCAAGTCGGCGAGGTCCCGGCCCGCTTTGGTCGTCCGGCCGGCTCGACGGCCAAGGTGCCGGCGGTGCTGATTCTGCACGGCAGCGGCGGGGTAGACGGCCGGGGCGCCTTCTACGCACCGGCGTTGCAGGACGCGGGCATCGCCACCCTGGAAATCACGATGTTCCGGCCGGGCGGGCGACCCCGAGCAGGCATCCAGGCCACGATGCCGCATGCGGCGGCGGCGCTCACGTGGCTGGCGGCGCAGCCCACCGTTGACGGGCAGCGGCTGGGGGTCATGGGCTTCTCCTGGGGGGGTTACATGTCAGTGCTGATGGCGAGCGAACTTGTGCAGGAGCGATTGGGGAAGGATGTCCCTAAGCCAGCCGCGTTCGCCCCGTTCTACCCGACTTGCGCCGTCATGGTCCGCAGGTTGGCGAACCCGGAGAGTCCCTTCTACAACGCGCACACGCGGATGCGTGCGGTGCCCATGCTCATCCACGTGGGCACCCGCGACGATTATGAGGAGGGCGACCGCCCGTGCGACGCGCTTCTTGCGATGTGGCCGGCCGCCGCGCGGGAGCACACGACCGTGCGCTACATCGAAGGCGCCACGCACGGCTTCGATTCGCAGAAGCCAGCCAGGCAGTTCAACGACGAGTTCGCACACGCGGGACGGGGCGGGATGGTCAGCGTGATCCCGAGCCCCAAGGATGCAGCTGAAGCGCGTCAGGCGGTCGTCAAGTTCTTCGTCGAGAATCTGAATCCCTGACGGAGGCCGGATGCGCCTCAGCGGGTTCCTTTGCCGTTGCGTCTCGTCAGTGCCGCCTTGCTAATGTACTGCTGTTTCGGTCGGCTTCGCGTCGTCGGGTCACCATCGTGCCCGACCCGGCGCTGAAGGCCGACGCCCGCGACCTGAGCTTCGTTCGCCGGCCTTGCGTGTCGCACTCGCCGTGCCATAGCAGGGGCCGCGCGGGCGCGGCTTACCTTCATCGTTATGGGTCCGTATCCCCGGCACCCCGACCAATGCCGATCACTTTCCATTGCCTGCCGCTTGACGAAGGGAGAGTCTGCTGAATTATTCTTCCTTCCTCCTCGCCGTCCAGTCGGACATGAATCCTTTCCACCCCGAGTAGTCCATCCGGCTTCGTTTCAAGCATGACGGTTCCGTCTACGCCCACCAGAATCCGGGCGACGGATTGCTGGATTGCCTCCCGGACCTTCCCGCTCACGCCACTACGAAGTTTTTCGGTCAGACCCTGCAGATGCCGTTCGAGCGCGGCCAGGGTGAGCTGCACCACGGCGGGCTGCTGGTTCCCGTCCGGTCGCAGGCAACCCGCCGGACTGCTGCCAGATGGGGGACAAGTGGCTGGGCGAGGTCGGTCAGGCCCAGGCGCCTGGAAGGGGCGGGTCTGCTTGGGGGCAACCAGCGAGGTCGCCGAGCCGGTGGCGATCGCCAGAATCGGAGCGGAACAGGGCACCCCACGAGAAGATTGCGCGAACTGGCACCGTCGAAAACCTGACGATCTCGCCAGCACTCCGGGTGGCAGCGCTCATCCCGCTGTGGGAGCGCAAAGGCGGCCTCACGCTCGCCGGAGTCCTGGACGAGCACCGACCAGCACAGGGGACGTTCACATGCAGACGTCTGCACCATACATGTGTTTGGTAGTGACCTTTGGGAAGCGTCACCCCGCCTCTGCTCGAGCAAAGTCATAGCCCGCCCTTTGTTCTCAAGACGTTAGGTCTGGTTCACCCTACCACGATACGCCTCATGCTGTCTGCTGACATCCTGACGAACCGATGGCTCCGAAACGCCGGCCCGGTTGCTGCAGAACAGAGACCCTCCACTCCCCTTGGCGTGGGCACCTAGGGCGGCCCATGGCGCAAGGCCCCAGGCACGCTCCACTCGATGGCGACCGGGTCGCCCCGCGCGTACACCCGTGGGACCTCGAGGTTCCTCTATCCGCGGTGCGAGCAGAGCCTTTATCCTTCTGTAGGCCAAAGCTACCCTATAAGCCTCGGCTGGCTCAGTGATCGAAATCCCTTCTGCCTGCAGCTTCACCGTCTGCGGCGCCGTTTTCATTTCACCCGTTTTCAAAGCGACCTCGAGCTCCTTGTCGAGGAGATCCGACAAGAGCTTGATCTCGTCGGCTGTCTGAGCCAACGTCAGACCACCCATCATGCCTTCCGTTCTGAGAGCCTTCCGGACGCGCGCATGCTGAACCCGCGCCGTCCACCGCATCCGCTTGATTCTCCGGCGGGACCATCCGGCGAGCGGCCGGTGGCGTCCAGTGTCTCCTTTGGTGTTCCGCAGCGTCTCCTTTCCACGACAGCAGCGACGCCACCGGCGCCAGGCTCGTCGAGCCCCGCGGACGATCCGCACGCTCCCCCAGCGGGCAACGACGCGAGCATGCGGGGACACGGCGCTCCGGGATCTCGGCAGGACCAAGGACGGTACGGCAGTTGCCTTATCCCTTTCGCGGAGGGCGGGAAAAGGGTTCAGGAAATTCTGAAAGGAGGTGGTGTCCTATGGGCTAATCGAATTGAAAAGAAGGAGGATGCTTTTTTTCAAAATGGCGAACAAACATTCTTCAAATTGGCACTGAGTATCTATGAGGAGGCATAACATGAAGAGCTGGAATAGCAAAATCGTCGATGGCCTACGGATTGTTGTTGTTCTGACCGTAATCTCATTAGGATTGGTGGTCGTTACCCACCCGGCCACCAGCCAAGTACCCCCTTACGGGGTGATCGTGTCCGCAAAGCCGGCACCCGACTTAGAGATCGCCCTTACCCAGAATCCGATAGCCATCGCCGAACTAACCGTGACCCCCGCGGCGAATGGCTCCATTTTGGTTATGGCGCGGGGCCTTAGTGCGAGGCTGATGCCCAATGTTAACCCGGGGCACTCCCCCGAACTGCTCCCTGCCAATGCGAGCTCTTTCATCGCGTGTCTCACCACGGTCGTGGCCGCATGTACCGATCCCCGCACCGCCATGACTTTCACCGCCCTCCCCCCCCTCATGGATCGGTACGTCGATATTCCCCTCACCCAAGCGTTCCCGGCGGAAGCCAATAAGCCAAGCACGTTTTACGTAGTAGCGTACTTGGTCGCGCCCGCGAGCGGGCCGGTTTTGATAACCTCGAGACTTCCGATGGTGGCCCAATTTATCCCGGGGCTGCTACAGTGACATCCCGTGAACGCGATCGGCGGCGAGGTGCTTGGGTTCCACAGGCATGGCGATATTGAGGCTGAGCCCGCCTTCCAGACGGCATCTTATGCCGCCATACACCCACCTGATCCATGGCTGCCCGTACTTTCCAAGCCGGGGGGAGCCAAAAGGCTCCTCCCGCTCGTGCTCATAAAGCCGGACCGTCCGTGCAAGACACGTCGCTATCGTCTGTGCAGCCACTGAAAGCCCGTCAGGGCGGAAGTGATAGCCCAAAGAATCAAATCCCTTTTCTATGCGCCCGATACAGGTCTTGTCCGGATGCTGTTCCAGCCCAGGGCACTGAACATCTGGTTCCGCACCCGGATGGCTTCTCTCAACTTCCCCCGAGGTGGAGCTAATATCAGAACATCCTCTGTCGCCACCACGCCAGGTCGCATGCGGGTCTCGCCTGACCTGGGCATTGGCTCTTGGGGGGACACCCCGGAGGAGCACCCGGAGCCAAGCGTCTCTCGAACTGGGCACATCAGCGGAGCACCACGAGACACCCTCCGGGCTTTAGTCGCACCCGTTTTTCGACCTCTCCCGCCTGTGTCCTGCTATGGCATCCATGGGGAAGCCGGGATCGTGACCATGACTGGGGGCCACGCCTTGATCTGAAAGCGGACCGCCAAGAATCCGGTCGCCTGCACTCCCAATTGCCCCCACGATTCAACCCAACGACCTCGCACGGGAGACGGCCCTCGCCACGCTGAAACTCAGAATCCGAGTGCGGAGATTTCGCGCCTGGTGGTAGCGCACCGGGGGGGATCCCGCGGAACAGGTCTCCCAGCAATTCCTCCTTGACAACGCGGTCGGGTGAGGACTACCGTACCACTCGGGCACACTCGCCTCGCACACATCCGGCCCTGCCCGAAGCGAGCGCCTCGATGACTGGGCCCCGGATCGCCTCCACCGCCCCCGTTGGCCACCGAGATGGCTGGCGGGGGCGCTTACTAATCAGTCCAGAATATAGGCTACACTTGGAGCCTGAAAAAAGGACCGAACCAGACG
>Ga0187853_10003493_pt1 | contig 12109 bp, 8 predicted proteins | sample June2016WEW_6_10_2_FD_132417 | JGI IMG/M metagenome (GOLD analysis project Ga0187853, IMG submission 132417) | Peatland microbial communities from SPRUCE experiment site at the Marcell Experimental Forest, Minnesota, USA - June2016WEW_6_100 | ecosystem: Environmental > Terrestrial > Soil >... | reverse complement strand
GAAACCGGTGCCGCGGGGTCGGGCTGAATGTTCCGGGCGGGTCGGCAACGGGTCGTGTTCATCGGTTTCAAGAGTTACGCGCGGTTTCTATCACCTGGCCCCACCCCCGTCGAGAACATTTTCTGCAGCTTCACTCCGCATACGCCTCACCGCACAACCAGACATGCCTCAATATACCTTCCTTGCACTCTGTTTCAACGGCGGAATCCGCTTCGTACCCGATCGACTCGACCATGGCGACCGGGAGGCCCTTCTCTATGGCGGCTAGCATTGCGCCGAGCGACATCATTTTGTTGCCGAACGGTGAGAGGACGACCTGGGAACCTCCGAGGTTTTGGAAGATTCTGTGCCGGTTCTCGCACAGGGCCGAGATTGCCCGGTAGGAATCGAGCGGGTCGCTCTGCGCCGCGTAAAGGAAATTGCGATGGTCGGCGCGCCACGTGGCCAGGTGCTCGCGGTATTCCTCCACCAAGCAGTCGGGAAGCCGCGGGTCGGAGCAGGGGAACGGGACGATTGGGCAGACGTCGATCGGGGTGTCCGTGCGCTGGATGAACTGGTATATCTTCGCCAAGGGGTCGCGTTCGCCCGGGGACAGCGTTGGGATCCAGAGGAGGGCTTCGCTTTCGCTTCCGTCGAGGGACCGCGTGCCCTTGAAGCCGTGGAGCATCGAGGCGGTCTCGGCAGGCACTCCGTGGATATTGTGGTCAATCCCCGGTTGCTCTGCCGCCAGCAGGTGAAGATTCAGCCCTGGAACCGCGCCCCTCCCGAAAGCATTCACCAGGAAAGCGACGACGGAGAAGAACACCCCGCAAGAGAGTGCGCTTATGTCGACGTATATATCCGTGAACGCTGGGTAATCCAGGGCGCCGATGGCCTCCAGCGCCCGTCTTCCGCCGACGGCCGTCACCCCGTCCGCGAAGATGTCGATCCTTGGGAAGGTCGCCTGCGGGAGCAGCCCTCGGATTGAGGCCTCGTTCGCGTCCGCGCGCTGCCGCAGCAACGGTTGATCGAGAACGCGCTCTTCTCGGAAGAACAGGCCGTCCACCCGGCAGCCTCGGAGTCCGCTGAACTTCCGTGGCACGAGCGTCGCCCTGGGATCGAAGCCGGCGCCGCCGATCAGGAGGCAACGCCTCTTCTCCACGTTCACGTAGCCGGCGAGGAAGCTGTCGAACTCGGTCGCGTCTTGGACGACGCAGGGATCCCAGCGGAGCTTCATGACAGCTCCTTCAAGTGACGCTCCAGCTCTTCCGCGGTACCTTCGACGAAGCCGCCGCGCTTGAAGGGGAGCTTGGACCGCACGATGAAAACGCCCCCGAGCTCGAGCAGACACCATCGCTTGTCCTTGCACGGTGTGTTGGGAACCAGGGTGATAGCGTTGTAGGCCACTGCGCATTTTAGGACGTTCGCGAGCAAGGCATAATCGTTGCCTATGCGGTGGAAATCCTCTTGGACGAGTCCGTAGGCGTTCGCGCCGTGACCGAGCGGCGCGTTTGGCTCCAGGGTGCGGGTCACGCACTTTTCAGCGATCCAGGTGGAAAGCGCATGCACTAGGCGATGTTCCGGGAAGGCCCAGGCGTCGACGATCATGTTGGCGCGCTCGATGAGCAGCTTGTGCTGCTCACGCGCCTGGATGGCGCTGGGTTTCTGCTTGATCAGCAGGTTTTCTGCGGCTTCGACGATGTGGGAGGCGAGGTGCAGGAAGGTTTCGGCATTTTCAGATGCTGCGTCGCTCAAAGCGTCGAATCCGCGGTAATACGGCCTGTCGTAATCGTGCAGCAGATGCATCTGTGCGCCATCGTACACGCCGAGGTCGGCTTTCAACGGCTTGGAGGGCTCCGGCCCTTCCTCGTTGGGAAAGAGCGAGGTCTGGGGCGTCCGCTTGGCGTAGCGGTGGACCAGGATGCGGACCATGGCCCACAGCAGGTCTTTGCGATCCTCGTTGCGCTGGGCCAGGAACTCGCCGGCCATCCGCTCGAACTCGGCCAATCGCTCGTCGGAGACGTGGAGCCGGCGGGCTGCGGTTGTCACCGACTGGTGGAGCCTGTCGCAACTGGACGGGGAGATCTGGTCGACCTTTTCCGGGAGGATCTCCTCCAGCGTGGTGATGCTGTTCTGGGCGAAGATGCTCATGCGGCTCAGGTACTTCCTGCTCATCTCTCTCGCCATGGCGCGGAAATTCCGGCGGCTTTCGTTTCGTCTCGTGCTCTGCAGGTTGATGAGGATGATATCCCGTCCCGCCGTGATGCCCGGGATGCTCAGGTCTGGGACATCTGCTGAGATCGAATCGAACAGTTCCTTTGGTTGCAGCACGTCGAGTCGTGACAGAATCCAGCGCCCGACGAGCAGTTCGCGGCGAACAAGCCAGGTTTTGAGGTTCACCAGCTGGGCGGGGTGAAGAAAATGCGCGTCGTCGAGGATGGCGAGGGGCCGGAGGAGCTGACAGGAGGACGCCTGCTGCGCCGCTGGCGGGGCAAGCCGCACGTGGTCCATCACATCGAACGGCCGATACGGGTCCAGGATCTCATGCTCGATCTGCCCGGCCGCCGGGGGCAGGAGGGCTCCGACGAGCCGGTAGATGGCGGCCTCCATCGCCTTGGCGCGGCCGAGGACATCGGCGCCGGTTCGGCCTCCCACGGAGGCGAGCGGAGCCTGCGTTTCGTCGCGAGGCTCCAGTGAGACCGCCTCCGGTCGGACCCCTGCTCTGCGGAGTTGCCCAAACCACCCCAGGATTGCCCGTGCTTGGATCAACCGCTGCAGGAGCTCGGTGCGCACGTTCTGAGCGTAAGGCAACTGCCACAGTTCGCGGTAGTCGCTTTCCAGAGGCAACCGGCACGCGAGGATCTGGATCAATCCGTCGTGGATCGCGCCGCACCTCTGGAGGGGGCTGATCACCTCTGAGTATGTTTCGTTAGGTCCTCCGCGGAGCAGCGTGGCGAGCGTGGAGAACTCGAACAGCCGGGCGATCGTGGTCTTTCCGCTGCCAGGCTGGCCCTGGATGGACACCAGCCGCCTGTAGAGGCCGTCGCCGGCGGCATACGGTTCCAGAAAAAACGTCACCGGGTCCGGCGTCACCAAGGTTAGGAACGCCTCATTCTCCTTGATGTGCTCGGTGATGCGGGTGGTGAAGGGATTGGCCATTGGATGTCAGGTGTGGCGCTGTCGGCGGCGGAAGAGCGGTCGCATGCGGTGGGGCGGCTCGGGGCCGCCGGATGGCGACTCGGCCCACAGCAGGCTGAGGGAGTTGTTCGGCGTGTTGTGCTCCAGCACGAGGGACAAGCCGCACGCGGCGAAGCCGAACTTGCAGTCCTTGCCGCCGACGAGCAGGCTCTTCGTCATGATCGCGGGATCGTAATACCGATCGACGAGACCATCGATCGCCGGGTCCGTGCCCCGGGTGATCACCGATTCATCGGCGATTACCAAGTCGAATGAAGGGACCGGGGAGGAGGGGAACCACGGCTTCGGGCCGGTCGGTGACTTCGCGCGCTCCAAGAGCTGGGCAATGCTCTGCCTCGCCTTCGCGGTTCCAATGTAATGGTGGACGGCGATGATGCAATCGCCAGAAAACCTCTCTCGTTCGGCATCAAAGCTCTCGGCCAACTTTTTTAGCTTTCCTTTCCATTCGTCGCCTTCCTGCCGTAGCAGCGTCTTGCCGCTGCCCGTAAAATCGTCGATTAAAAACAAGACTTCGAAGACGGCGCCGGGTTGCTTGGTGCGGTCTCGGAGGCTTTGGTGGAGGTCTTCCCATTTTTCTTTGGAAATCTCGTATCCGAGCGCGACCTGGTCGTTCGCGATGATGCCGGCGTTCGCCCGGCGGAAGCCGTCGATGCGGGCGCCGTCGCTCAAGCCGATGAACAGGGTGCGCGCCATGACATCTTCGCAGAGCTTGCGTGCCTCCGGTCTCCCCCACACCAGGTACGTGGGAACGTGGCACTTCGCGGCGGCCCGAGCGACCATGATCTGGCGGGCGAAGGCGGGGAGCGTGCGATTCACCAGGTGTCCCATCTCAGGGAAGCTTATGAACGCAAGCCGCTTTCGGATCAGGTCGTAGGCGGCCTGCCGATCCCGTTGATCGAACTGCTGGATCCAGTTCAAGAGCGCCTCGGCAAACCTGGAGCCGGCCCAAAAGTCGCGATAGCTGTCGTATTTGACATCCGACATCATTCGCAGCCAAGTGGTCTCGCGGTTGTCGACCTCGAAGCTCCAGTCCATTAGCTTCCCGAGGTGTCGCAGGGCGTAGCCTTCATTCATCGGGGGCCTCCCTTGGGATGGCGATCCGGTAGCGTCCCCTCAGAAGTCGCATCCAGGAGCCGTAGTGGGCGAGCCCGGCGCTGCTGGAAACGCCTGGCGGGAGGAGGTTCCAGCAAGAGTCGAGGTCCGTGGAGACGGCGTCCACGCTCAGGGAAAGCGGGTGTGTGAGCAAGTCGAAGTCGTTGCCGGGTGCTGCCCCGCAGTCGCCGACGGTGAGCACGGAGCGGTCGGAGCGGAGGTGCCTTTTGGCGAATTCCACGCAGGCGAGCTTGGTTCGCTCGATCGGGATGATGTCGATGGAATGGCTCGACTGAACGACGCGCAAGGTGGTGCCGGCATGTTTGGCGATCAGGTCTTTGACGAGCGCCGCGGTGCTTTGGAGGCTCGCCTGCTGGGAGAGTCTCAGTGCGACCTGGCAGCGCTTGTGAGTGGAGGTGACCGACCGTGACAGCAGCTCGTCCTGCTGGATGATGCGGAAGATGTGGTCCAGCGCTGGGTGGCTGGGCAGGCCGGCTTCGGTGAACCTATCGGATTCTGAGAGGGGCAGGGTCAGAGCCCCGTTGTAGTAGGAAACGAAAACGCGACCCCAGGAGCTCGGTTGGAATGCGTGTTTCAGGATGGCGTGAATGGAGTCGCCGCGCCCGGTGGCAAAATAAACCGGTACGCCGTGCGCCAGGAGCGCCGACAGAAAGGCGACCACGGTGGGGTCGAGCGGGCCTTTGGCGGAGGCAGGGCGAACGACGGTGCCGTCGAAGTCGGCAACCAGCGCGCCGAGGTCGGCGTTTTGGAGCCTCCGAACGTAGATTGCGAACGCCCTGTGGATGCTTCTTCGGTCTGCCTCGTCGGCGAGGGTGCCTCGCGCGGCCGCCTTGCGGTTCACCGCAGTTGGTTCAAGCTGATCTCGGCAGGGTCGATGATCTCGTTCGCAGATGACCGGACCGAGGTGGTAGATGCGGCGGCCGAACGGGGGCACGCCTGGGCGTCCAGGGTCTATGCCACGCATGGCGCCCACGCAGGCCGTGTATCGCAGGACTTTGAAGATCAGCTCGAGACCGCCCGCCGGACCAGGGGTGTGGGTCTCCAGTTTGACGACGCGTATTGCCCGAGGAAATAGGCCCAGGGTCTTTCGGGCCAAGCGGGCGGAGGAGGGCGTCAGAAATGCGATCACGGTGGATTCGGGGCCCCGCTTGTCAAGCCAGTTGTGACGGCCATGGGCAAAGTGCCGGTAGTCGGCGAGCAAGACGCCGCCGAGGCCGGCCTCGCTGAATTTCGATTCCAGATCGACCGCGGCCGGCCTGGCCCATTCGCCGTAGAGCGCTGGATAGAAGGAAGAACCGGGTGCGCCGGCATCGAGCCACTGCTCTGGGTCAGCCTCGCTCATGATGCGGTTGACCGCCGAGGCGGAGGGAAGCGCATGCCTTGACGCGCGGATGCCAACTGCACAAAACGCCACCAGGGAATTGGTGGCCAGGTAGCCGTCCTTGCCAGTCGGGATTGGCAAAGCGGAGAACGTGGCGTGCGGACACCTTGCGATGCGTCCTTCGATCTTCGAATGCGAGGAGCCGCAGACGACGTGTATGGACTTTGGCTCACGTTCGACGGCCGCCTGGAAGGCGGCCAAGACGTCGCGGTTGCTTCCGCCTGCCGTGAAGATGAGGACGCTTGCCTCGTGCAGGTCCGAGCAGTTTTGGAGGAAGCTGAGAGGGGTGTGCGCAAACCCGAACCCGCCTCGTGATTCAAACAGGAGTCGAGCCATTTCCGCCGCGGTGAAGGAGCCTCCCGCCCCGATCGTGATCAACGGCTTGCCGTCGGCCCGGTCGAAAAAGTTGGCAACCGGCGAAATGTCGAACCTTTCCGCCCAGGTGAGGGTTTCCGCGACGTGGGCGAGTTCGGTAGCAAAAGGTCTTCCCATGATGGACGTATGGTCAAGAGATTGGTGGCCGCTGGGGCCGGCGTCGTTCGGGTTGGCGAGCGAACCGCTCAGGGTCGCGGTCGCGATGCGGCTTTCGCCTCCCGGGAGCAGCATTGGCTAGCCCATTGACCAGTTGCATCATTCTATCCGTTCTCTTGTCGGCGCATCCGCCCTTCGTCCATATCGGCGGCCGGACCCATTATATGCGTCCTGGCGGAGAATGCACTACTTTTGGGTCCATTTTGGTCCATGAGAATCCATGAGAACCGTCGTGTTGGGATCCGCGTGCTGGAGGCCGCAGCGGGGGACCCGCTGGATCCCCCCAGCGGGCGTTGCGCAACAACCGGCGGCACGATGGCTCTCCCGGCGTCCATGGAAACGAACTGAAACGGTTCTTGGCGCAGGCTGACTTCACGGCATTGGTGGCCATGGCTTCTGAGACCCTCAAGCGCCTCGTGGCGGGATGCCGCCGGAGGGGGAAAGGGACGAGGGACTTCCTGGGGGCTGTCCAATTCTTAACAAAGCAGCAGGCGGCCGCGTGCGACCCGCAGTACGTCTACGTCCTGTATCTGGACGACCCGCCCGGCCCGGTCGAGCTGGAGCGGACACCGATGAGGGTCATCTTCGGAACCCGCCGGCCTCAGAGTCGATAGCCCGTCTGCCCCCGGATGGGGCATGGTCGCCAACCAGAGTGTGTCTCCAATTGGAGACATCCCGCTGGGCCTCGCGCCTGCCCAGGCCCGCACCAGAGGGTAAGCCCTCTGGACCCATGTCCGCTACGCTGGCCTCCACGCATCACGCCCTTTCCGAGGACCCGGCCATCACCCTTTCCGAACGTGCCATTGGGCCGATTGGGAGAATCCTTGAGAGGAACTGTCTCCAATGGGAGACACTCGAGCCAGGGGCCAGATACTCTCGCCACTCTGCGGCTGCCCACAACTCCAGCCTAACGGGGATCAGCAAGGGATCGTGGGATAGTGACCAGGAAATCTTGAAACTCGGCTTTGGTCTCTACCGCCGAAAGCCCAATGCAGACCACTACAAGCTCGCCCGCCAATGCAGCGCGACCCGCCTGACGATCCTCAAAGTTGAACCAGCAACGCCTCCTGCTCCAGGCCGGCGTTGTATCGGTCGATCAACTCGATCACCTGGCGGATTGCGCGTATTTCGGACCGGCGCAGTTGAGCAAGCATGGCTTGGCTGTTGGCCTTCTTGAGCAATTCCGTGTTCGAGAATCGCTCGAAGCGAGTTTCCAGGTCGGCAGGCCATCCAATCGTAACGCATCTGTCCGCCGCGAGCAGGCTCTCGGCCCGAGCCTGCTTGACCAGTGGCACCCGGCCCGCACGGGCGAGACTCTCACGCTCTGCCAGACCCATCTCGTGAAAAACGTCACCAGTGGCGGCGACGCCTTGAACGCGGCCCGCGCCGCGCTCCAATCCAGCGCCGGCCTCGTCCTCGCCGACGCCGCCAGCCTCCCTGCCTAACTTGGAGCGACCCTCTTGTGAACCCGCCGGCCCCAGACTCTATAGCCCGTCCGCGCCCGGATCGGGCATGGTCGCCAACCAGAGCGTGTCTCCAATTCGAGACATCCCACTGGGCGGTCCGGAGTTTGCCTGGGCGCGCTATTTATGCGTGCTTGATCCAGCCAGGCATCCTGGCCGCGTGCGACCGTGCTTGCCCCTCCCGCGCCTCGTTGCCAGATCTGCAATCCTTGCAGTGACACTTGGTCCCGCGGCCAAAGTCAAAGTGCTCCAGCACGGCGATGCCGCATTTCCTCTGGCTGACCTCGTCAAGCGCACCGAATGGTTTACCACGGCTCCGAAGGGCCAGTGGATACGGCTCGGTGCCCGGGTAGACCCCGGGCCCAAGGAGCTGGAGTCCTTTTTCTCGTGCGCTTGGTTTTTGCCGGGCCATCGTCCTGCGCTGAAAACGAGGCCGAAAGTGCGCTTCGACTCGGTGAAAACGAGCCGAAATGAATGTCTGCGCCGGCGCCGGGGCGGGGATGCGCCGCAGGGCGCCAAGGAAGCCCCTCGAACGCCGTGGAGTCCCGGTGCTCGTGCTTACCTTTGTGCTTACTATTCCCTGCCGGATTGAACTCCCCCGGCGCGTCGGCATCCGTGCAGTGAAGTTGCCCAGCACCACGGTGTGCTGGCCTCTCCTTTCGTCACCTTGACCGCAGTATCGCCTGCCCGGGGTTTGGATCAAGGGCGTTGGCGGCCGGAAGCGCCATGACGTAATGACGAACCACCGTTCCTGAAGATGACGAGTTTCGCTTTCCGGGGCGGCGAGCGACTGTCTCCAATTGGAGACGCCCGAGCCGAGGGCTACAGCGTGGCTCCCCTGGCTTCTGCCACCACTGCCGGCCCGCGATATGATGGGCATCTTCGCTCCGGAGTGCCGCTCGATCCACCACGCTGCTGTCAGCCCGTCGAACGAGCAAGGTTAGTGCGTCCCTGCCGAACTCGCCGGTCAGCGGCTCGAGGCGAAATCAAAACGGGCACATGATAGCGGTTCCAAGAAGAATCCAGGTCGCGGTCGTCAACTGCATCGCCTCCCGGCCAAACCAGAAAACGGACATTGATTTCTCCGGCAGGAGATTGTGAAATCGTGCGCATGGCCATCTGCTTTGAGGAAGACTCTCTTGACGCGCGTGGCGGTTGGGGGTGGTGTCCGCTTGGAACTGGCCAACGGGCTCTGAAAACCGAGTTGAGGACTTTTGGACCATGAGCATGTCAGCCATGAAAACGACGACGCTCTGTATTGTGACCGGCCTGCTGCTGACGCTCGGCTCGCAGGCGGCTGAATTAGGGATCACCCTCGATCCGGCCTCCCCGGGGGGGACTTTTGAAGGCATCGGCGCCTTGAGCGCCGGGGCCTCGTCGCGGCAGCTCATGGAGTACCCCGAACCGCAGCGCAGCCAGGTCTTGGACTTCCTCTTCAAACCCAAATTCGGCGCGGCCTTCCAGCATCTCAAGGTGGAGATCGGCGGAGACATGAATTCCACGGACGGCACCGAACCCAGCCACGCGCGCACCCGCGCGGAGCTCGAGCATCCCCAGCCCGAGTGCTTCGACCGCGGCTATGAATGGTGGCTGCTCCGGGAGGCCCGTCGGCGCAACCCGGCCATTTTCACCGACATCCTCCAGTGGGGTGCGCCCGGGTGGATCGGCCAGGGCAAGTCCGACTCCGAGAAGTTCTTCAGCCAGGACAACGCTGATTTCATCGCCTCGTTCATCCAGGGTGCGCGCCAGTATCACGGCGTGGACATCAACTATTGCGGCATCTGGAACGAGACTCCTCATAACCGCGATTGGATCAAGCTGCTGCGCCGCACATTGGATCGCGCCGGGATTGCGCGCGTCCAAATCGTGGCTTCGGACCAGGTGGGCCAGGACCCCTGGCGAATCGCCCGCGAAATGAGGGCCGACCCCGAATTGATGAGCGCCGTGCAGGTGATTGGCGCCCACTACGTGGGCTTCAAATCGACCCCGGAGTCGCAGGCTACCGGCAAGCGAGTTTGGGCCAGCGAGGACGGGCCCTGGCGCGGTGATTGGCAAGGCGCGCGCCAACTCGCCCGCGTCTTCAATCGCAACTATGTGCAGGGCCGCATGACCAAGACCGTCATCTGGAGCCTCATCACGGCTTATTACGAAACCCTTCCGTTGCCAAACTCCGGTCCGATGATGGCGAAAGAGCCCTGGTCTGGTCATTACGAGGTGCAGCCGGCGACCTGGGCCGTCGCTCATACGACCCAGTTTGCCCAGCCCGGTTGGAAATACATGGATTCGGCGTGCGTTTTGCTGCCGGGCGGCGGCAGTTGCGTGGCGTTGCGCAACCCTTCCAGCCCGGAGGAATACAGCATCGTGGTCGAGACCATGGATGCTAGGGAGCCGCAGACCCTTCGCTTTCGGATGGTGGGCGGATTCCCCAGGCAACCTCTCCATGTCTGGCGCAGCAGCAACCGCCGCCAGTTCGAGCCAACGGACGATGTCTCCGCGACCGGCGACTCGTTCACCCTCACCGTCGAACGCGACTCGATATATTCCTTGACCACCACCACCGGGCAACAGAAAGGGGTGGGCCAGTGCCCGCCGGCTGCGGAGTTTCCGCTGCCTTACGCCGACGATTTCGAAGCGGGCGCGGTCGGAAAATACGCCCGCTACTTTTCGGACCAGGGAGGCGTCTTCGAGATTTGCAAACGCCCGGATGGCGCAGGCCAGGCCTTGCGCCAGGCCATCACCGGGCGGAACATCGAGTGGCCAGGCCACCCCACCCCGGAACCGTATTCCCTCATCGGTTCGCCTCACTGGCGCAACTACAAAGTCACTTGTGATGCCCGGGTGGAAACGGCCGGGGCAGTCTCCGTGTGGGGGCGCGTGACCTCCTCACCCCAAACTGCCGACCCCGCCAAAGGCTACTGGTTGCGCGTCGATACCGACGGCCACTGGGCGCTCAGGGCCTTCACCCGCGCCCTCGCGGCCGGACAGACCGACTTCCGTCCCGGCATCTGGCACAAACTCGATCTCCGCTTCCTCGGCCGCCGCATCACCGGCCTGCTCGACAACGTCGAACTCGCCACGGTCGAGGATTTCACCTATACGCACGGGCAGGCCGGCGTGGGCACGGGTTGGAACGAGGCGCTGTTTGACACCTTCTCGATCCAGCCGCTGAGCGGGCCGGAACCACCGGAACTGATCAACCTGGCGAGGAACGCTCAAGCCAGCGCCTCCAGCCAATGGGACGACCAGTTCTCGGCCCATTGTGCCATTGATGGCAACCCACAAACCCGGTGGAACTCCGCTCCGGGCAAGTTGACCAACGAATGGGTGGAACTCAACTTTGGGAAACCGGTCCGTTTCACCGCGGTGCACATTGTGCAATTCATGAAGCGTGTCACCCGGTACCAGGTCCAGTATCACGACCGCGCCGGCTGGCGTACGGCGTTGAGCGCGGCGCATCCTGGCGAGGATGAGTGGGTGGATGCGTTCCCGCCGGTGGAGTCGGACCGCCTGCGCCTGGTGGTGCTGGAGGTCGCCGGCCAGGATCCCCAGACCAGCACGCCTTCGCTTTACGAGGTCGAGGTGCTCGCGGCTCCGGACCCTGCCGGCGCCAGTCCCGAGACGGTCACCCGGACGTGGAATCTCAGCTCCGGGCCTGTCGAGTGCCGTCTCCAGCAACGCGATGGCGCGGTCTATCTGCGGTACCTTGGCCCGGCAGGCCGGCCTGACTGGCCGGCCGCGGCGGTCTCGCTGGAGGGAGCTTGCGAGACGTGCGGACGTGTCGAAGGCCAAGCCCTCTCCCCGGCCAACCTTGCCCTAACGGACAGCCAGATGACCTCCTCGGGCACGGGGGCGGATCAGGTGCGATTCTCTTTCCGTCACCGCTTTTTGCCCCTGGACATGGAGGTTGGCTACACCAAAGCGGGCGAGACCGGCGTATTCGTGCGGCAGGTGCACCTCGCCAACCATGGGACCACCAACCTGCACGTCGAGTCTCTGCCCTCGCTGGCGTGGCGGCTGCCGGCTGGCGCTTACGACCTGGATTACCTGTGGGGCGGCTGGGGGCAGGAACGGCAGTTGATGACCGAGCGGCTGGGGCCGGGCACCCGCTCGTTTGTCTCGGACCGGGGCCGCTCGACGCGCCTGTTCTCGCCTTGGTTCTGTCTGCGCAACCAGGCCCTGGGAACGCGGTTCATGGCCCAGCTCGCCTGGTCGGGAAACTGGCAGATGCAGTTTGACCGGCCGCCAACGGACCGGCCGATCGAAGACGATCCCCTGCGCGCCGAGTTGGGCGTCCGTTTTGACTTCGGCGGATCGCTGACGCTGGCCCCCGGCCACTCGTACGCGGCCCCGCCCGTCGCATTCACTGCCACTGCCGGCGATCTCGACGATGCGGCCAACCAGCTTCACCGGTATCAGCGCCGCTTTGTCGCGGCCCACCCGCCCG
>Ga0187853_10003475_pt1 | contig 12153 bp, 9 predicted proteins | sample June2016WEW_6_10_2_FD_132417 | JGI IMG/M metagenome (GOLD analysis project Ga0187853, IMG submission 132417) | Peatland microbial communities from SPRUCE experiment site at the Marcell Experimental Forest, Minnesota, USA - June2016WEW_6_100 | ecosystem: Environmental > Terrestrial > Soil >... | reverse complement strand
GATGGGGTGCGCCGCGGCGGTGGACGACGGCCGCATCGCGGAGCTCCCGAACGTGGCCGCCGTCGTGCCGGGTGCCGACGACGGCGCGGTGGCGCGGGCGCTCGCGCTGCCGGACCGGGACGCGCCCGAGGCGGGACTGCGGCGGTTCGCGTCCGGCTCCCGAGCCTGGCTCAAGATCCAGGACGGATGCGACGAGCACTGCACCTTCTGCGCGACGGTGCTCGCGCGCGGCGCCAGCCGGTCGCGTCGCCCCGAGGAGCTGGTGCGGGAGGCGGAGCGACTGGCGGCGGTGCACGCCGAGATCGTGCTCACCGGCGTGCACATCGGCTCGTACGGACTCGACCTCGACGGGAAATGGTCGCTGTCGGCGCTGGTGGGGCTGCTGGTCGAGCGGGTGAGCGGCGTCCGGTTCCGGCTGACTTCGATCGAGGCCACGGAGCTGGACGACGGGCTGATCGCGCTGATGGCGATGGCGCCGGACCGGGTCGCGCCGCACCTCCACGCGCCGCTCCAGTCCGGGAGCGACCGCGTCCTCAGGCGGATGGGGCGCCACTGGTACACCGCGGCCGCGTACCGCCGGAACGTGGAGCGCCTCGCAGCGCGCGTCGCCCCGCTCGGGTTGGGGGCGGACATCCTGGTCGGGTTCCCGGGCGAGTCGGAGGCCGACCACCGGGCCACGGCGCGGATGGTCGAGGAGCTGCCCTTCACCTACCTGCACGTCTTCCCGTACTCGCCGCGGCAGGGCACCGCCGCGCCGCGGCTGGGGCCGCCCGCCGAGAGCGCGGCGACGCGCGAGCGGAGCGCGGAGCTGCGCGCGCTGGGCGAGGCGAAGGCGGCGGCGCACCGCCGCTCCCGGGCGGGCGGCCCCGCCGATCTGGTCCTGGAGGCCCGTCGCGCCGGCCAGCGCGAGGCGGTGACGGAGGACTACCTGAACGCGACGGTGCCCGCCGACGCGCCCTGGGTGCTGGGCAAGCGCCGGGTCGCAGCCCGCCTGGTGGCGCGCGGCGGCCTGCTCGCGGCGGAGAGCGCGTGAGCGCGCCGGACGGCCGCCGAATCGGGCACGACACCTCCGATGCGCCGCCCGCTCGATCCGGCCCTGGCATGAGTACCACCGGGGCGTCCTTCTTCATCGAGACCTACGGCTGCCAGATGAACGCGGCCGACGCGCAGCTGATGGCCGGGGTGCTGCTCAAGGACGGGTTCGCCCCCGCGCCGTCGCCGGAGGCGGCGGACGTCGTGATCGTCAACACCTGCGCCATCCGCGACCGCGCGGAGCAGCGCGTGCTCGGGCGGGTCGGCGAGCTCAAGCGCAGCAAGCGGCCGGGGGACGTCCTGGGCGTGGTCGGGTGCATGGCCCAGCGCCTTGGCGAGCGGCTGCTGGAGCGGGCGCCCTACGTGGACTTCGTGGCGGGCCCCGATGCCTACCGCGACCTGCCGCAGCTCGTGCGCCGGGCGCGGGAAGGGGAACGGGCCGCAGATACGTCCCTGCGCTCCACCGAGCACTACGAGGACATCCTGCCGGTACGGGAGACGGCGGCCAGCGCGTTCGTCACGGTCCAGCGCGGCTGCGATTACCGGTGCACGTTCTGCATAGTTCCGATGACGCGGGGTCCGGAGCGGAGCCGGAGATTGGCCGACGTCGTACGCGAGGCGGAGCTGCTGGCCTCTCGCGGGGTGACGGAGGTGACGCTCCTTGGGCAGACGGTCAACTCGTACTTCGACGGCGCGCACGATTTCGCCGACTTGCTCCGCGCGGTGGGCGCCCTCCCTGGCATCCGGCGGCTGCGGTTCACCAGCCCGCACCCGAACGCCTTCTCCGACCGGGTGGTCGCGGCGATCGCGGAGGTCGAGGCGGTGTGCGAGCACGTGCACCTGCCGGCGCAGAGCGGCTCGAGTGCGGTGCTCAAGCGGATGCGGCGGCGGTACACGCGCGAGGAGTACCTGCGGGTCGTCGAGCGGCTGCGCTTGGGCGTCCCCGACCTGGCGCTCACGACGGACATCATCGTGGGCTTCCCCGGAGAGACCGAGGCGGACTTCGACGCCACGCTCCGTCTGGTCGCCGAGGTCGGCTTCGACGAGGCCTACACCTTCCGGTTCAGCCCGCGCGAGGGGACGCCGGCCACGCGGCTGCCGGACGCGGTGCCGGAGGCGGTGGCGGCGGAGCGGCTCGTGCGCGTCATCGCGGAGGTGCGGCGGGTCTCGCGCGCGCGGAACGCGGGGCTCGTCGGCACGACGCACGAGATTCTGGTCGAGCAGATGGCGCGGCGCGGTTCGCAGCTGCAGGGGCGCACCCGGCAGCACCGCGTGGCGATGGTGGACGGCCCGCCGGAGTGGATCGGCAGCTATCGGACGGTGCGTTTCACGGGCACGACGGGCGCGACCTTCAGCGCGGTGCCGGTTGCGGCGGACCGCGAGGTGGTGGGCGCATGAAGAACGTGGTGGAGGCGCTGGTGCTCCGGGAGTACGAGCGGCTGCTGCCGACGGTGAGCGGCGCGTGCGGCTGCGTGATGTGCCGGGAGGACGTGATGGTGTACGCGCTGAACCGGCTCCAGCCGCACTACGTGGCCACGCCCGCGGGCGAGGTGATCTCCGGCGTCGAGATGGAGAAGGTGCAGGGGCAGGCGGACATCGCGGTGGCGCTGATGGACGCGTTCCGCGTGGTCGGGTCGGCCCCGCGCCACGGCAGGCGGGCCACCAAGGCGCGCTGACGCTTGCGGGCCGGCGCTAGATGCCGGCCGTCGTGTGGTGTGCGATCGGCTTCGTGGCCGGCGACTTCGCCGGCCTCTTGCGTTCCGGGGCCTGGTGGCCGCTGGCTCCGCTCCTCGCGGCGGCCGCGTTTGCCGCGCGGGCCCGGCTCGCCGCCTGGACCGTGCTGGCCGCGGCGGCGACGGGAGTCCTGTGGGGCGCGGCCTCGGCGGCGCGCGCCGACCGGGACTGCCGCTCCCGGTGGCGGGAAGGGGAGCGCGTCGCCGTGGAGGTCCGGCTGTGGGATGCCGCGACCGCAGGCGCAGCCTCGCGTGCCACCGTCACGTGGCCGGCGCGCTGCGCGGGGCCGCTGGAGGTGCTGTGGCCCGCGTGGGCCGCGGCGCCAAGCGCGGCGGCGGTCGTGGTGGGGACGTGGCACCGCGGCGCGCGCAGTCCGCTCTGGCCCGCGCGCCCCGAGCGCCTGGGGCGCCTCGTCGCCCGGCGCGTCCGCCCGCTCGCGCAGGGCCCGGGGCCGCGCGCCGCGGTACGCCTCGCCACCGAGCGGCGCATCCGGGAGCTGTTCGGGCCAGCCCGCGCGCCGCTCGCGGCGGCGCTCACGGTCGGCGCCGGGGACCAGCTCGACCGCGACATCCGCCGCCGCTTCGCCCGCGCGGGCATCGCCCACATCCTCGCCATCTCCGGGCTGCACGTCGGCATCCTTGCGGCGGCGCTGCTGCTGGTCCTGCGCGCGGCGCGCGTGAGGGACGCGTCCGCCCGACTCGCCGCCACCGGCCTGGTGGCGCTCTACGTCTTCCTCCTCGGGCTGCCGCCGCCGGCCGTGCGCGCCCTGGGACTGATGGCGCTCTGGTGCTGGGCCCGCGTCCGCCAGCGCCCCCTGGTGCCCGGCGCCGCGCTTGGCACGACGGCGCTGGTCGTGCTCGCGGTGGACCCGTTCGCCGCGGCGGAGGCAGGACCATGGCTCTCCTTCGCAGGGGCGTGGGGCTGCACGCGGGCCGCCCGGGCGTGGGCGGCGCTGCGAAGGGCGCGCGCGGTCCCGCGAAACCGCACGGCAGCGGCCGCGCTCTCCGTCGCGGCCGTGTCGGGCGGCGCCACGCTGGCCACCGCTCCCTTCAGCGTCATCGCTTTCGGCACCATGTCGCCCGCGGCGCTGATCTCGAACGTCCTGGCGGTTCCCCTCGCGTGCGTCGTGATGCCGGCGCTCGCCCTGACCGTTCTTCTGGCCTCCGTCCTGCCCGCGGCGGCGCGCTGGGTGTCGCCGGTGGCCGCCGTGGGGCTGGGCGCGCTCGACGCGGTGGCGCGATTCGCGGGAGAGCTCCCGCTGGCCAGCGTCGGCATCGAGCGCCGCCTCCTCGCTGCGGCGCTGCTCGCCGTAGTGGCCTGGACGCTCCTCAAGCCGTTGCGGCCGCAGGCGAAGGGCGGGGTGGCCCGGGTCCTGCGCGGACGCGCCGTGGCGGCGGCGGCCGTTGCGGTCGCCGCCGGGGTCTGGTGGCCCCTGATTCCCGGTGCTCCAACGGGTGACAGGCCGGGCTGGCTGGCGCTACATTTTCTCGCCGTCGGGCAGGGGGATGCAGCGGCGATCCGGACGCCCGGCGGCCGCTGGATCGTCGTGGACGGGGGCCCGCGGACCTTCGGCTACGACGCGGGGAGTGCGGTTGTCGTTCCCTTCCTCCGGCGCGCGGGCGCCGACACGAGGGGCGTGGCCCTGGTCGTCGCCTCGCATGGCGACGAGGATCACCTGGGTGGTCTGCCGGCGGTGGTGCACGCCTTTCCACCGGCGCTCGTGCTCGAGCCGGGCGAGCCGCTCCCGAAGCCGAGCTATCGTCGCTGGCTCGCCGCGGTCGCCGAGGCCGGGAGCCGCTGGCGGGCCGCTCGCGCCGGCGACAGCATCGTGGTGGACGGGGTCGTCGTGCGGGTGCTGCATCCCGACAGCGCCTGGATGACACGCGGGTTGCCCGCCAACGAGAACGGCGTCGTCGCGGCGATCGAGTACGGCGCGTTTCGCGCCCTGATGACGGGCGACGCGGGTCTCCCGTTCGAGGCCGCGGAGGCGGGGCGGTTGCCGCGGGCCGCGCTCCTCAAGGTGGCGCACCACGGCAGCATCGGCGCGACGGGGCCGGCGCTGGTGGCCGCCGTGCGGCCGCGGATCTGCGTCGTGTCGGTGGGGCCGAATCACTTCGGCCAGCCGGATCCGCGGGTGCTCGCGGCACTGCGCCGGTCGGGCTGCGACGTCTTTCGCACGGATGCCGACGGCGCCGTGACGGTCGAGACGGACGGCCGCAGCGTGCACGTCGAGGCCGGGAAGCGGGACACGTCCTTCATTCCTACGCAGGAGGAGCCGTGAAGTCGCCGCTGTCACGCGTCATCACTATCGAACGGTTCATCCTGGACCAGCAGGAGCTGCACCCCGAGGCCACCGGGGATCTCTCCAACCTGCTGTACGACATCGCGCTGGCCGCCAAGATCATCAACAGCCACATCCGGATGGCGGGGCTGGCGGACATCCTCGGCAGCGCCGGCCTCATCAACGTGCAGGGCGAGGTCGTCCAGAAGCTGGACGCGTTCGCCAACGCTACGATGAAGCACGCGCTGCTCCACACCGGCCGCGTCTGCCTGGTGGGATCGGAAGAGGACGAGCACCCGGTGCCGACGCCGCCGGAGTACGGCTCGGGCAAGTACGTCGTCCTGTACGATCCGCTCGACGGCTCGGCCAACATCGACGTCAACGTCTCGATCGGCACGATCTTCTCCGTCCACAAGCGCCTGTCCCCCGAGGGCACGCCCGGGACCCTGGCGGACTGCCTGCAGAACGGGCGCACCCAGGTCGCCGCCGGGTACGTCCTCTACGGCTCCAGCACGATGATGGTGTACTCGACGGCTCAGGGAGTGCACGGCTTCACCTATGACCCGAACATTGGCGAGTTCCTGCTGTCGCATCCCAACATCACGACGCCGCGAGTCGGGAGGTACTACAGCGTCAACGAGAGTCACTTCCCCGGGTGGGCGCCCGAGGTGCAGGCTCTGGTGAAGAAGTACAAGGGGTTCGACGGGGGCTATGAGGCGAAGAACTCGCGGTACATCGGCTCGCTGGTGGCGGACTTCCACCGCAACCTGATCGCGGGCGGCGTGTTCTGCTATCCGGCGGACTCCAAGTCGCCGCGCGGCAAGCTGCGGCTGCTGTACGAGTGCGCGCCGCTGGCCCTGATCTGCGAGCAGGCGGGCGGTTACGCGTCGGATGGGTGCCGGCCGATCCTCGACATCGAGCCTGCAGAGTTGCACCAGCGCTCGGCGCTCTACATCGGGAGCGAGGACGACGTGCGGCTGGCCGAGCGGATGGTGTCGGGCCTCCGCGCGTGACGGAGCCCAAGCCCTCCGGAGGCGGCGCGGTGTACGGGCCCGGCGACGTGCCGCCGGACCTGGAGAGCCGGCTGGGAGCGCCCGGCGCCTTCCCGTACACACGCGGGATCCACGCGTCCATGTACCGCGGCCGGCTCTGGACGATGCGCCAGTACGCCGGCTACGGGACGGCGGAAGAGACGAACGCGCGGTTCCGCGAGCTGCTGGCGGCCGGGCAGACCGGCCTCTCGACCGCGTTCGATCTCCCCACCCAGATGGGCTACGACTCCGACCACCCGCTGGCGGCGGGCGAGGTGGGCCGGGCCGGCGTGGCGATCAACACCGTGGACGACCTGGCGCGCGTCTTCGAAGGCATCCCGCTCGACCGCGTGACCACGTCCATGACGATCAACGCGACGGCGGCCATCCTCCTGGCGATGTACCTCGTGGTCGGCGAGGAGCGGGGCGTCGCGACCGACAAGCTCGGCGGCACGATCCAGAACGACGTGCTCAAGGAGTACATCGCGCGCGGCACGTACGTCTTCCCGCCGGAGGCGAGCCTCCGCCTGGTGACCGACGTGTTCCGCTTCGTGCTGGAGCGCGGCCTCAACTTCAATCCGATCTCGATCAGCGGGTACCACATGCGGGAGGCGGGGGCGACCGCCGCGCAGGAGCTGGGCTTCACCTTCGCCGATGCGCTCGCGTACCTGCGGCACGCCGCCGCCGCCGGCCTCGACGTGAACCGCCTGCTCCCGCGCATCTCCTTCTTCTTCGCCGCGCACAACGACCTGTTCGAGGAGGTCGCCAAGTTCCGCGCCGCGCGCCGCCTCTGGGCGACGCTGCTCAAGGACGAGTTCGCCGCCAACGAGGACAGCTGTCGCCTTCGCTTCCACGCGCAGACCGCCGGCTCGACCCTGACCGCCCAGCAGCCGCAGGTGAACGTGGTGCGCGTGGCGGTGCAGGCGATGGCCGCCGTCCTGGGGGGCACGCAGTCGCTCCACACCAACGGCTTCGACGAGGCGCTGGCGCTGCCGACCGCCGACTCGGCGCGCCTGGCGCTGCGGACCCAGCAGGTGCTGGCGCAGGAGACCGGGGTCGCGCACACCGTGGACCCGTTCGCCGGCTCGTACTACGTCGAGGCGCTGACCGCCGCCGTGGAGGATCGCGCCCGCGGGATCATCGCCGAGGTGGAGCGGCGCGGCGGGGCGGTGCGCGCCATCGCCGAAGGCTACATCCAGCGGGAGATCGCGCAGTCGGCCTGGGCCGCCCAGCAGGCGATCGAGCGGGGCGACGCCGTGGTGGTGGGCGTGAACCGGTTCGACGACGGGTCCCCGGTCGAGGCCCCGCGCGCCCCCGACTACACCGCCCTGGCCGCCAGGCAGGTCGAGCGGCTCAAGGCGGCCCGGCTCGCGCGCGACGCCGCCCGCACCACCCGGGCCCTGGCCGCCCTCGGGCGGGCCGCCGCGGCCCCCGCCGGTCCGCTGATGGAGGGGATCCTGGAAGCAGTGCGCTCCCGGGCGACGGTCGGTGAGATCACCGCCGCGCTCGTGGAAAGATGGGGGCGGTTCGGGACTTCCTTGACAACTTCATCACGTGCCGGCTAAGCTTTTGTGTCCCTTAGCGTTAGGGCGTTAGGCAGGATGCCGACCTACGATTACAAGTGCCCGAAGTGCGGCACCGTTTTCGAGCGGGTCCAGAGGATCACCGCGCCGCCGAAGTTGCCGTGCCCGAAGTGCGGGGCGACGGCGCAGCGTCTGATTTCGGGCGGCCACGGGATCGTCTTCAAGGGCTCCGGCTTCTACGAGACGGACTACAAGCGCCCCGGTGAGAAGGCCAAGCACGACAAGCGGAAGGCGAAGGAAGAAGGGGGCGCGTCCGGGGGGAGCGAGAAGCCGGCGTCGTCCAAGACGGATTCGTCGCAGGCCAAGCCGAAAGCCGACTGACGGTGGCTCGGGAGGAGATCCGGGCCGAGCTCGCCCGCGTGGCCGCCTCGCTGGGCGTGCCGGACGCGGTGGTGGAGCTGGAGACGCCGCGGGAGAAGAGCCACGGCGACCTGGCGACCAACCTGGCGCTGCTCCTGGCCAAGCCGCTCAAGTCGTCGCCACGGCGCCTGGCGGAGCAGATCGTGGCGGCGCTCGCCTTTCCCCCCGGGCTCGTCGCGTCGGTGGAGATCGCGGGCCCGGGGTTCATCAACTTCCGGCTCGCCTCCGATCAGCTGGCGGGCGTCCTCCGCACGATCATCGCGGCGGGGGCGCTCTACGGGCGGACGCAGGCGGCCGCGCCGAAGCCGGTGAACGTCGAGTTCGTCTCGGCGAACCCGACCGGCCCGCTGCACGTGGGGCACGGGCGCCAGGCGGCGATCGGGGACGCCATCGCGGCGCTGCTCGAGTGGACCGGCTGGACCGTCACGAGGGAGTTCTACTACAACGACGCTGGCGCGCAGATCCTGAAGCTCGCGGCGAGCGTGCAGGCGCGCGCCCGCGAGCTGGGCGGGCACCCCGCGGAGATCCCCGAGGGCGGCTACCACGGCGAGTACATCCGCGAGATCGCGCAGCGCTATCGGGACGCGCACCCGGGCGACCGCGATGCCTCGGACCTCGAGGCGGTGCGGGCCTTCGCCGTCCGGGAGCTGCGGAAGGAGCAGGACGGCGATCTCCAGGCGTTCGGCGTCAAGTTCGACGTCTACTTCCTCGAGACGTCGCTGTACGCGGACGGCCGCGTGGAGGACACGGTCCGCCGGTGGACGGCGGCGGGGCACACGTACGAGCGGGACGGCGCGCTCTGGCTCAGGACGACGGACTTCGGCGACGACAAGGACCGGGTGATCCGCCGCAGCGCAGAGCGGGGCGGGGAGTACACCTACTTCGTGCCGGACGTCGCCTATCACGTCACGAAGTGGCAGAGGGGCTTTGCCCGCGCGATCAACGTGCAGGGGGCCGACCATCACAGCACCGTCACGCGGGTGCGGATCGGGCTCCAGGCGCTGGACGTCGGGATCCCGGCCGGCTATCCGGACTATGTGCTGCACCAGATGGTGACGGTGATGAAGGGCGGCGAGGAGATGAAGGTCTCCAAGCGCGCGGGCAGCTACGTCACCGTGCGGGACCTGGTGGACGAGGTGGGGCGCGACGCGGTGCGCTACTTCTTCGTGATGCGGAAGGCCGATTCGCACCTCCAGTTCGACGTGGACCTGGCGCTGAAGCGCACCGAGGAGAACCCGGTCTTCTACGTCCAGATGGCGCACGCGCGGATGTCGGGGATCTTCCGGGTGGGGAACGTGGACCCCGCGTCGGCCACGGCGGACGGAGTGGACGTCGCGGAGCTGAGCGATCCGAGCGAGGCGGAGCTGCTGAAGCTGCTGGCGCGCTTCCCGGAGGTGGTCGCGCGCGCGGCCGACGCGCTGGAGCCGCAGCGCATCACCGGCTACCTGGAAGAGCTCGCGCGCGCCGCGCACCTCTGGTACCACAAGTGCCGGGTGCTCGGAGAGCGCGCCGAGGTGGAGCGGGCGCGGCTGGCGCTGGCGCGTGCCACGCGGATCGTCCTGGCGAACGCGCTGGCGCTGCTGGGGTTGTCGGCGCCGGACCGGATGTAGCGGGGTGACGGCATGAGTCTCCTGGTGGTGGGCAGCATCGCGCTCGATTCGGTCGAGACGCCGTTCGGCAGGACGGAGAACGCCCTCGGCGGCTCGGCGGTGTATTTCGCCGCGGCCGGCGCACTGCTCCATCCGGTGCAGGTGGTCGGGGTCGTCGGGCGCGACTATCCGATGGCGGAGCTCAAGCGGCTCGAGCGGCGGGGCGTGGACCTCCGCGGCGTCACCGTCGCCGACGGCGAGAGCTTCCGCTGGGCGGGGAAGTACGGCTTCGACCTGCAGACCCGCGACACGCTGGAGACGCGGCTGGGCGTGTTCGCCAACTTCAAGCCCGTGATCCCGGAGGCGTTCCGGGACGCGGAGTTCGTCTTCCTCGGCAACATCGACCCGGAGCTGCAGCTCCAGGTCCTCGAGCAGGTGCACCGGCCGAAGCTGGTCGCCTGCGACACGATGAACTACTGGATCCAGGGGAAGCGCACCGCGCTGCTGAAGCTCCTGGAGAAGGTGGACGTGCTGCTGGTCAACGACTCCGAGGTGCGGGAGCTGTCCGGGGACTGGCACATCCACCGGGCGGCGCGGTGGGTTCTGGAGCGCGGCCCGAAGTTCGTCGTGGTGAAGAAGGGGGAGCACGGCGCCGTGCTGGTCGAGCGGGACCGCATCTTCTACGTCCCGGCGTTCCCGCTGGACGACGTCTTCGATCCGACCGGCGCCGGTGACGCGTTCGCGGGCGGCTTCATGGCGCACCTGGCGCGGACCGGGGACCTCTCCGACCCGAACCTCCGGGTCGCGATGGTCTACGGCTCGACGATGGGCTCGTTCGCGGTGGAGCGCTTCTCCATCGGGCGCTTCGAGGAGATCTCGCCGGCCGACATCACGGCGCGGGTCCGGGCGCACCGGGACCTGGTGCACTTCGAGCTGGAGCCGGGCGATGACGACCGGCGCTGACCGCTACCGGCGCGCCGGCGTGGACCTGGCCGCCGCCGAGGCGGCCAAGGCGAAGATCGCGGAGCTGGTGCGCGGCACCCGGACCGCGGCGTCGGCGGGGGCGGTGGGGGCGTTCGGCGGCCTGGTCCGCATCCCCGCGGACGTCCTCAAGCCGCTCCTCGTCGCCTCGACCGACGGCGTGGGCACCAAGGTGCTGGTGGCCATCCGCGCCCGCCGCCACGACACCGTCGGCGAGGACCTCGTCAACCACTGCGTCAACGACATCCTGGTCCACGCGGCGCGCCCGATCGGGTTCCTCGACTACTTCGCCTCGGGCCGGCTCGATCCGGCGGTCGCCGCGGACGTGGTGAGCGGGGTGGCGCGCGCGTGCCGCGCCCACGAGATGCCGCTGGTGGGGGGCGAGACGGCCGAAATGCCCGACGTGTACCGGCCGGGGGAGTTCGATCTCGCCGGCACGATCCTCGGCGTCGTCGCCGAGGATGAGGCGCTGCACGGCGACCGCATCCGTGCGGGCGACGTGCTCGTCGGCTACGCCTCCAGCGGCTTCCACACCAACGGCTACTCGCTGCTGCGCCGGGTGCTGTTCGGCGACATGGAGCTGGGACTCGACGACCCGTTCCCTGGGGCGGGCGGGACGGTGGCCGAGGTGCTGCTGGCGGTGCACCGGAGCTACTTCGCCGCCGTCTGGCCGGTCCGCCGGCGGTTCCACGCCCTCGCCCACATTACCGGGGGAGGGATAAGCGGCAATCTGGTCCGCGTTTTGCCCGACACGACCGATGCGGTGGTGCGGGGCGGATCGTGGCCCGTACCGGCCCCGTTCCGCGTGGTGCAGGAAGGCGGGTCGGTGGGGGACGAGGAGATGCGCGCAGTCTTCAACCTCGGCGTGGGGCTGATCGGCGTCTGCGCCCCGGGCGAGGCGGGCGCGGTGCGTGCGGTGGCGCGCGAGGCCGGGGTCGAGACGTGGGAGATCGGCGTGGTGGAGCGGGGGCAGGGCCGGGTGCGCTGGGAGCCGGCGACGTAGCCGTGGACGACGCGGAGCTGATGCGGCGCGCGATCGCGCTCGCGTGGGGCGGCTGGGGCCGCGTCGGAAAGAACCCGCTCGTGGGCGCGGTGGTGGTCAAGGACGGCGTGGTGGTGGGCGAGGGGTTTCACGCCGAGTTCGGCGGGCGGCACGGCGAGGTGGCGGCGCTCGAGGCGGCGGGGCCCAAGGCGCGCGGGGCGGACCTGGTGGTCAGCCTCGAACCGTGCGTGCACTACGGGAAGACGCCGCCGTGCACCGATGCCATCGTCGCGGCCGGGATCCGGCGCGTGGTCTTCGGCGCGCACGACGTGGACCCGAAGGCCCGCGGCGGCGCGGGGGCTCTGCAGCGCGCGGGGGTGTCCGTGGCGGCCGGCGTGCTCGAAGAGGACGTGCAGGCGCAGAACGCCCTCTTCTTCCACCGGTTCGCCGGAACGCGGCGGCCGTTCGTGGCGCTGAAGCTGGCCGTCTCGCTCGACGCGCGGATCGCCGACCGCACGGGCCGCTCGCAGTGGGTTTCAGGCCCCGTGGCGCGGGAGTACGCGCACTGGCTGCGCGCCGG
>Ga0187853_10003468_pt1 | contig 12172 bp, 8 predicted proteins | sample June2016WEW_6_10_2_FD_132417 | JGI IMG/M metagenome (GOLD analysis project Ga0187853, IMG submission 132417) | Peatland microbial communities from SPRUCE experiment site at the Marcell Experimental Forest, Minnesota, USA - June2016WEW_6_100 | ecosystem: Environmental > Terrestrial > Soil >... | reverse complement strand
CATTTGTCCGCGCCGACCACCCTGCCAAGTGACACGGTGCTGAGCATCCTGAACGACGCGGAAGAGAATTATGGGTCGGGACCCAGGCGGGTCTGCTGCGTTTGAGCCGCACCGGGCGGCGCCTGCTTCGGCCCCGATTTTCCAATGTCGAAGCAGGCTCATGACGTCTACGCGGCTTCTCCGCCTCTATCGCCGGCAACCGCGGCCTTACTGTCCGGACTGTGGTGCGTCTTCCAATATCAGGCTGAACTTATCCGTGCGAATCACATCCAGAATCAGGGTGCCGTCTTGTCCGTTTGTTTCCACTCCGGGATCGTTCTTTCCTTCAACCATCCTCGCCGAAAACGCAACAACGGTCTTTTGATTCTGCAACAGGGCGGCCTGGACGTTTGATCCGGAACCTGTCAATGTGAGTTTGTATTGGCCAGCAGGAAGCTCGGTCGATCCGACCTGCACGTTCTCCGGGATAGTGACATTTACGGGTTTGTTGCCGGCAAACGCCGGCACTGCGAATAGAGCGAGCAACAATGCAAAGCTGAAAGTGCGCTTCATTTCAATCTCCTCAATGGCCTCGCGCATTTCCTTCGCTGCATGAGGCATTGAGACGATTACAGTACGATATTTCGCTTTTGAAGCTTAAGAATTCTTAAGCGATCAGGTCGGGTTGGATCGCAACAACTCCAAGAGCTTGCGAAGTGGCCAAAATTGAGGTACCGTTTTGGATCATTTTGGAGCGGGCGCCGTGCACAGCGGAATCAAGATTCTCACGCGGAGGCCGGGCGATGCGTTTTCTGCGGTGATCGTGCCGTGATGCACTTGCACTGCTCGTTTTGAGATGGACAAGCCGAGGCCCGAACCACCACTCATCAAGTCGCGCGCTTCATCAACCCGAAAAAATGGATCGAAGATTCGTGTCAGCGCGTCCTCAGGAACCCCGGGCCCATAATCGCGGACTGCAATCGCAGCGGTGCGAGTATCCTCAGCGACGGAAACATCGATGTCGGAATGCTCAGGTGAATAGCGAATCGCGTTGCGTAGCACGTTCTCCAAGGCTCGTCGCAGCAACTCACGATTGCCAATAACCTGGCCCGCAGCACTGCCGGTTACCGCGATGCGGCAACCTCGAATCTCGGCTTCCACCTGGCAATCGCGAATGACATCATCGATGATTTCACCGGCGCGCACGATTTCGGCGTCCTCGATGGCAGGGCCACATTCGATGAAGTTAATTTCCAGGATGTCGGCGACCAGCGAGGCGATCCGGTCTACGTCTCTCTCAATGCGATCAAGCGCCGACTTGCTGTCCGCCGATGTTCTGGCCAGTTTAACGGCAAACTTCAGTCGTGCAAGCGGCGATCGAAGCTCGTGCGATACATCTCCCAGGAGTCTTCTCTCACTCACAATCAACCGTTCAAGGAATTCGGCCATTTGATTGAATGTGCGGCCCAGCTGTCCGATTTCATCCTGCCGCTTGGTCTGGACGCGAACGGCTAGATTACCCTGCCCGAAGAGCGCAATGGAAGCGGCGATTCTGCGGATTGGCGATACCACACCCACTGAAGCCAACCAACACAAAAGGAGCGTGGCGCCGATGACAAGGAAGTAGTAGGGAAGGAAAGTCCAGATATTCGCACGTTCGGGAACGCCAACGGCGACAATCCAATATTGGCCGTCCGCAGACCGGTGTGCCCGAATGTAATGGCCATTGGCGCGTGTCCGCCATTGCGAACGTGGAGCTGGAGGCAGGAGAGACGCTCTGTTTTCTCCAGAGACCTGGTCAATCCCGCGATCATCAAGCAAGTAATGGGACGATCCTCCAAAGACGCGATTGAGGCTGGCAAGATAATTCCTTAATGCCTCGGGCCCTCCGGCGCTCATGGCCCCGCGTGCGCTTTCAAGCTCCAACTCGTCGATGCGGTCGAATGCGGGATCGATGGTTTTCTGTTGCAATCGATTCGAGATGGCGTGAAATACGATGAAGGAAAGCGACAGTGTGATCACCATCGCCAGCAGGACGTCAAAATAGAGAGACTTGCTGGGTAATGACTTAAGCCATTCCGGTAAATACATACCCAACTCCCCTGACTGCGCGGATAAGATTTCGCCCGCCTTCGAGCTTTTTCCGTAAATGGCTGACGTGCACATCGAGAAAGCGATCATATGGCGTCGCTTTGCGCTCGAAAAGAGCGATGGTGATCTCATCGCGCGAGACAACCCTGCCCGCAGAACGGATCAGCATTTCCAGGAGGTCGAACTCGACGGAAGTCAACTCCACCGGCGAGCCCGCGACCCACGTCTCGCGGGTTGTAGGGTTAAGCTGGATTTTTCCGATGGTAATAACCGCACCGCCCTTCAAGTCAGCAGAATCGGAGCGGCGCAGGACGGCGCGGATTCGAGCCAGCAACTCATCTGGATCGAAAGGCTTGGGAAGATAGTCGTCAGCACCCGTATTCAGGCCCAAGATCCGGTCGTGCCGCTGGACCCGGGCGGTAAGCATAATCACGGGAAGCTCCTTGCGCCGCCGCAACTGTTGCAGAACGGTGAGGCCGTCGAAGACGGGAAGCATGACATCAAGAATCACGAGATCGTATGCGCCGTTTAGCGCAGAGCTCAGGCCATCCCGGCCGTTGTTGGCGCAATCCAGACGATGGCCTGCCCCGGCGAAGAACTCCTTCATCATCCCGCACAACTCGACGTCGTCATCGACGAGCAGGAGGGACAACTGTTTTCGGTTTTCGCTGGTCTCCATTTCATCTGCCTCAGGATCGGCGGCCATCAAACGTCTTTCTTCGTTTCCTAAGTCTCGCACAGAGCGAATCAATGACGACCTGCTTAACAATTCTTAAGACTGGCTGACAGGATGGACCTTGCACGCCGGGTTCAGGCGCACTCCAAAGCCAGGCGCGTCCGAGAGTTTCATTCGGCCGTTAACAGGGATGGGCTCATCAAGCAATTGCGGAGAGAACATGGGAATCACTTTGTCTGCCTGGGGAGACATCATCAGGAATTCTGAAAATGGACTGTTATGCCGGGTAATGGTGAAGTGGTAGCTATAGACACTGGACCCGTGTGGCACGACCAACACGCCGCGAGCGTCTGCCAGCGCTGAGATTTTGATGAGTTCCGTGATTCCTCCGCACCAGGTCACGTCCGGTTGAATGATATCGGCGCAGCCCATTTCGAGCAGCATGCGAAAGCCCCATCGCGTGGCCTCGTGCTCACCGGTGGCGACGAGCATGCCGGGAGGCATCTTCGCCCGAAGCTCGGCGTATCCCCAGTAATCGTCCGGGGGCAAAGCTTCTTCAAGCCACTTCAAGCGATACTTAGCCGCGGCATGCGCCAACCGGCTGGCGTAGTTCACGTCGAGGCTCATCCATGCGTCATACATCAGCCAGAAATCATCGCCGGTTTGCGCACGCATCTCCGCGAGTAGCGCAAGGTTCTTATGCAACCCGTCCTCCCCTTCGGATGGGGCGTGATGCAGAGGCAGCTTGCCGCCAATGAAGCCCATTTTCTGAGCAAGGTCCGGCCGATCTCCGGTCGCGTAGAAAATGAGTTCATCGCGCACCGCTCCTCCGAGCAGGTGATAGACAGGTTCCTGCCTGAGTTTCCCGAGAAGATCCCACAAGGCGAGGTCAACGCAGCTTATCGCATTCAGTACGAGTCCCTTACGACCGTAGAACAAAGTAGACAGATACATCTGATCCCAGATACGTTCCACGTCAGTGACGTAAGCGCCTTCCAGGAATCGCGACAGGTGCCGATCTACGATCCACGCTGCGGGTTCTCCGCCAGTAGACACGGCGAAACCAACGACACCGTTGTCTGCTTCAATCTCCACGACGAGCGTGCCAAGCACATTCAATCCGAACGACTGCCTGCTGGCGCGATAAGCCGGATATTTGGACATCGGAGTTGCAATGTGATCGTCAATCCAATGGCCTTGAGGCTGATCGTGATAATCGGCTCCGCCTCCCTGAAGATAGAAGGCGCGAACCTGGCGAATCTTGTTCGATGGCATGAGCTATGTTTCTCCTGATTAAGTTTTCCTATGCTATTGCGAAGCATTATCCGGTAGATGAGGAGTCCCGACGATCGCAACCAATCCTGCATTGAGAAGGGTGACTATGGCGAGCACAAATAAACCGGCGCGAGGGGAGCTAAAGCGATCGTCTGCCCAGGTCTTGACGTTCGGTGCAACAAAGCCGCCAACGGCGCCCAGAGCGTTAATCATAGCGAGACCGGCTGCTGCTGCATTGCCGGAGAGATAACTTGCCGGAAACGTCCAAAAGAGAGGCTGCACGGCGATCAAGCCAGCCGCGGCAATGGACAGTGAAATCAAACCGGCGCGCGGGCCGGCCAGCGGAAACAGCAAGCTGGCGCACCCCGTTACTGCAAGAGCGATCGCCGTCACGCGCCGGCGTTGATTGAGCCAGTCGGCCAAGCGTGGCAACAAGAAAGCGCCGACGAGTGCGCAAATCCAAGGAATCGCCGAGACCAGTCCGACTTCAAATCCGGCTGGCTTGTTTATGAGCGTTGACACCTCGCTCGGCAAGTAAAAGACGACCCCGTAAATGCTCATCTGCAGAAAGAAGTAGATGAGCGCGAACTGGAGGAGATAAGGATCGCGCAACATCGAAGCCAGCCTGAGGCGACCGTCAGGATATTGTTGACTCTGCTCGTCCGCCAATGCGTTTTCCAGTGCGCCTTTCTCGGCAGTCGAGAGCCAGGTTGCGTCGGCCGGTCGATTGCCAAGGTACTTGTAGGACCAGACACCAACCGCGACTGCGAAAGATCCTTCAACCAGAAACATCCATTGCCAGTTCTCGAGAGAACCCACCGGGTTCATCTGCAACAGAAGCCCGGAGATGGGACCACCGAAGATGAGCGCGAGGGGCGCGCCAAGGTAGAAGAGGCCAAAGACTTGCGCCCGAGCGCGATTCGGAAACCAGTAGGTGAGATAGAGAATGACGCCCGGGAAGAAGCCAGCCTCCGCGGCGCCAAGCAGCAGGCGCAAGGCAAAGAAAGACCGGCTGCCCACCACGAATATCGTCGCCATCGAAACCAGGCCCCATGTGACCATGATGCGAGACATCCATAGCCTCGCGCCGACCTTGTGAAGGATCAGGTTGCTAGGGATTTCAAAGGCTGCATAGCTGATGAAGAAGAGACCGGCAGCGAGTGCGTAGGCCTCCGGGGTGATCCCCGCGTAGGTCTCGAGCGCCTGCTTTGCGAAACCGATGTTGGCGCGGTCAAGGAACGCGACCACGTACATCAACAACAAAAAAGGTAGGAGTCTTTTGCGTGCCCGTGAGACCGCCCGATCCAGGATCACCTGCGAGGAAATCACGGCGAAGGCCTATATTGAATGCCGCTCATGGTGGACCATCCGGAGGGAAGAGCCCGCGAAACCCCGCACAGAGAATAAGGCGCCACCCGTCGTGACGGATGGCGCCAATGGTTGCTGCGATCTGAAGTTAGAATTTGTAGCGCAGAGCGAGCTCCAGGATGCGGGGATCGGCGGCGCCAGTAACTTTCCCGTAGTTTGAGTTGCCATAGGTCGCATTCGGGTTGTTCGGGTTGGTGTGGTTGAAGAGATTGAACGACTCGGCGCGGAACTCAAGCATATTGTTTTCCCAGAAGTGGAACTCCTTGAAGAGGCTCAGATTCCAAACCTCCGAGCCGGGCCCGCGGATGATGCCGTTCTGAGCGTTGCCATAGTAGCCGTAGCCCGGATCCGTAAAGGCCATCGTGTTAAACCACTGAGCAGTTGCGGCGTTTTTCCAGAGCTTGGGCCCGTTGGTCGAAGTGTTTGCGGCCTGGTTCGGCCGCGCCGAAAGGCCCTGGTTGGATTCGCTGAGTCCGGGCGTGATCGAGCCCCCGGACCGGAAGGTCGAGATGACGTTAAAGCGCCATCCGCCCAAGGTCAATTTTGCCGCTTCATCGCCGCTGTGCTGGAAGAAAGGCAGTTCGTAGAGCACCGTGACGGCCAACGATTGAGGAAAGTTCAGGCCTGCGGCATTGCCACGGAAGCGCTGGAGGTTATACGGGTCAACCACGCCGTTGTTGGAGGTGTCGTGCGACCAGGTGTAAGCCGCCGAAACGTACAGCGAATTCGTCACCGGATGCTTGATCTGGGCCTCGAGCCCGTTCCATACCTGCCACAGCCGGGTGGAAATAGCGTTGATGGAGCTGTAACCCTGATACGGAGCGTAATACGCTGAGTTGTCGCCTTTATTGCCGTTTGCAGGATTGGAGTTGATCAACGGATTGAAGTCGTAGGTGACGCCACCCGAGCTGTAGTAGGGCGCTTGATTCCAGTTCCATGTGCCCACCAAATGCTGGATGCGGCTTCCGGCTCCAACCACGGAGGCGATGATGTTGGATGGGAATTCATGCTGGACGCCGAGCGAATAGCTGACGACAGGCGAGGCCTGCACGTTGTAGTCCGCCGCGGAGACCGAAATGACGCTCTCCGTATTTGCGGCGCCGCCTGCCGACGTGATATTCCAGCCCGAGGTTGAAGGGAATACCAGGTTGGAGAGGTTCTGGTTGCTGAAAACAGGAGGATTGGCAATGCAATTGAAGGAGCAGTCCTGGTTGGTGAAGATGCGCGTGTAGGACTGGCCGACGCCGCCGCGCAAGCTGGTTTTGCCGTTGCCGAATACATCCCAGGCGAAGCCGGCATCGGGACCAAAATACCAGATGTGCTTGTTCGAGAAGTTCACCGGCAAGCCCGTCGATGTGCCGCTGTTGTAGAGCATGCCGTTGCTATAGGTGGCGGGGTATTTGAGGTTGGTGGCGCCGCTGAACTCATTCACGGTGTCTGCGTTCGCTGCTACGAAGGACGGGTTGGCATAGGGATTCGCCGAGTCGACGCCCGCACCCCAGTTGGTTTCAGAGTTGGGCACGCCGTAAGGCAAGGGCAAGTGGTAGATGCGCAGGCCCAAGGTAAAGCTCAGATTCTTGGTCAGCTTATATTCGTCTTCGATGTACGGCGACCATGAAAAGTCATGCATATCGCCATGGGGCGCGTTGCTGGCTTCGCTGAAGGTGGCAACATAGCCCAGCAGCATATCTGCCAGCGAGGCATCCTGGCTGCATTGGGTGGAAGCAGATATCCCGTTAAGAACTGTTCCGGTGCAGGCGCCCAATGCGGTCTTTTGAGCCGAAGTCGGCTGGCTGGAGACACCGGAGAATGAGAAGGAGCCATTGGTCTGCTGGCCGGAAACCTGGCGCTTGGTGTTCCAGACGAAGGTGATGCCGGCCGTAAGGTAGTGCTTTCCTTTTAGCCAGCTCCAGTTGTCGGTGAAGGTATCATCCAAATCGGAGGCATGGGGGATGGGTCGAGCCGCCTGGATGCCCTCTCCCGCCATGCCGCCGGTGAACGAGATCACTGGAGTGCGATTGGCATAGGTGCCGTTGGGATAGAAGAGATTTTCCGAGAATCCCGGCACCTGGTTGATGTAATCCGTTCCCACCAGGGTCAGATTCAGAAGGAAGATGTTCATAGCCACGCTGGTGGTATTGATCATGTTGGACGTCAGGGTCTGGGTCAGCGACACCTGGGCCAGTTTGTTGTGCGTAAAGTCGGTCTCCGTGCTGATCGGAGTCGTGCCTGGGCTCTCGGTATTCTGGGCATACGACTGGTATTCGTCCAAGTACTCGCCCACCGCGTGATACCGGGAAGTGAAGTTGTGATCGATTTTGATTTCATCGTCGCGCTGATCGGTGATCTGCGGCTGGCTGTTTTCGTAATTGTTGGCGTTGCCGGCGACGGAATAGTTGGTTGTTTTCGGATACAGCGTTTCCAGATAGGCCGTTGAGCTGGTGTTGATTCTGGCGCTCGGGATCTGGTAATAGCCGGCCGGGCATGAGCCTCCCGTCGAAGTGGGGAAGAGAGTGCCAGTGGTCGGGTCTTTGACGGGCGAGAAAAAGCAACCGGAGATTTGAGTCTGATTGGGTATGACGCTGAAGACCAGGGCGGGCACGTGCAGAATCACAAACTGCTCGTCCCAGAAGAAGAAGGTCTTCTTCTTTTCAGTGTTATAGACGTGCGGAATGTAGACCGGGCCGCTGGCGTTATAGCCGAAGATGTTCTGCTTGTAGGGCGTGATGCTGGTCGCGTAGTAGTTCTTTGAATTCAGGTCGTCGTTGCGCACGAACTCCCAAGCGGTTCCGTGCCAGTTGGCCGTGCCGCTCTTGGTTTGCATCAGAATGACCGACGAGCCCATGAGCGAATATTGCGCGGAGAAGTTGTTCTGGAGCACGCGAACTTCTTCAAGGGAGTCGGGATTCGGAATGACCGATTCCTGCGTCATGTTGCCGGTGTTCTCGTTCCACACGCCGTCGAGCACATAGAAGCTGCGGGCCACGTCCAGGCCGTTGATGGAGAGCTGGCTGCTGGTGGAGCGGCCGCCAGTGGTCATCGCCGTCCCTTGCTGGAGGTTGGTCACGCCCGGCATCATCACCGCCAAAGCCTGATAGTTGCGGCCATTCATGGGCAGTGTGCTTACCTCATCGCTGCTGATATCGGCTGAAACCTCAGGGGTAGTGGTTTCCACTTCGGTGGAGACTGCCGCAACGGTCACGGTTTGCGTGGCAGCGCCAACCGAGAGCGCCGCATTCACGGTGGACGTAGTTGCAGGGTGCAGCTCGACGCCGGTCACGGTGTAGGCTTTGAAGCCTACTTTGGTCACGTTCACCGAATAAGTGGCTACTTCCAGGTTAGGCTGGATATAATCGCCGTCGCGGTTGGTCTTTGTCTGAACCGAGACATTGGTCGCGTCGTTGGTAATGGTGACGATAGCTCCTGACACCACAGCGCCGCTGGAATCCGTCACGGTTCCGGTGATGGTTGCCTGGGTGGAAAGCTGCGCGTGAAGAGAAATCGCTCCCGCGAGCGAGACAACGAGAATTGCGAGTCCCCCTGCCAGGCGGGACAGCCGACGATGTAATGCCGAGCAAAGAATCGCCATAACCCCTTCCTCTCCTGTGAAGTGTGGATATCGGGTGCGTGGTTTTTTGAGGTAGCCTCTCCTGAAACGATGGTCGCTCTCTTTGGCCCGCGATTCAAAAGGGAAACTTATCGCGTGGCGAAAATATCAATAGAAAAGTAGTCTTGTCAAGGGAAAAATAAGGATAAGTCTAAGCTTTATTGGTGTCTACAAGGGTGGACACGCAGCTAAATCACTCGAACGGCAGGCTTCGGGCGGCTTGATTTGGGACAGGCTCTACCCTCCATATATGCCGCTGAGAATATAAACTGTCGTAGCGCAAATCGGCCCTACAAACAGCCGATGAGCGAATCTCTGCCAGCGCTTGATCCGGAGGGTCAATGTTCTCAATGAAAACCTTGCGAAGTTTCCTTTTGAGCGGTTCGCTTGTTCTGATCTGCCTGGATATGCCGTGCTCGGCAGCGGCACAGGTTCCAATCCCTCAGGCCGGGACGATTGACCTGAAGTTTGATTTCGGCGCGGGTCCGGCGAGAACCGGGTATACAAGAGTCGCCCCCGGCGACGCTTATTCCGGCGATGCCGGGTATGGCTACGAACCTGGAGCCCAACTTGCTATTGGTGACGACGGCAGCACGACGACGAGCGACAGACCGTTTCTGTTTTCAGCCAAAGTCCCGGAAGGGAACTTCAATGTGACGGTCGTGATTGGAGACTCCCGGCAAGCGACGACCACGACCGTCGAAGCGGAGTCAGGCCGCCTGATGCTGGAACGCCTGGAAGTCCCTGCAGGTCAGGTCATCGAGCGGACATTCACTGTCAATGTCCGCACACGAAACCTGCCGAAGCTCCCGATGAACGCCCCCGGGCGTGAAGAAGTGAGTCTCGACCAGTTTGACCGTGCCAACGCACGCGACTGGGATGAAAAATTGACGATTGAGATCATCAGCTCGCACGCTGCGCTGCGCGCCATCGAGATCACATCGGCGCCAAGCGCCCCTACGGTTTTCATTGCCGGCGATTCGACGGTGACTGACCGGGATGGGGGCGGCGATGTGAGTTGGGGACAATTGCTCTCGCGCTTCTTCAAACCCGGCGTTGCCGTTTCAAATCAGGCGCAATCTGGTGAGACGTTGAAGTCATTTGCCAACGCCCTGCGCCTGGACAAGATCCTCAGCCAAATGAAAAAGGGGGACTATCTCTTCATTCAATTCGCGCACAACGACTCCAAGGAGCAATGGCCTCAGACCTACGTGGAGCCGGAGACCACTTATAAGGCATATCTGAAGGTTTATATCGCAGAAGCGCGGCTTCGCGGGGCGACGCCAGTGCTGGTGACCCCAATGGATCGCGGCGTTCGTGGCACGGGCGCGCCAACCCACGGACACGGCGGTTATCCGCAAGCGATGCGCGAAGTCGCCGCGGAGGAACACGTCGCGCTAATCGACCTGTACAACATGAGTGTCTCATTGTATGAGAACGCCGGCGCAGACGCAGTGAGAATTCTGGCCGACGGAACGCATTCGACCGCATACGGCGGTTATGAATTCGCCAAGTGCATCGTGATGGGGATTCAACAGAACAAGCTCGACCTTGCCAACTTTATCGTCGACGATTTTAAGGGATTCGATCCAGCTCATCCCGACCCGGAGGTTGCGCTCAATTTGGGTGGACTGTTTAGCACGGGTGGAGGCGGACGCGGAATGCGCGGGGGAGCCAACGAAGCACCGCCGGCGGCAACTCCGGGTTCGGCGCCTGCGACAAACCCGCCGGCCAGCTCGGCGAACCCCGGTCCGGGACCACTCTAGGACGCCGTCGCCCGCAGAGATTCACTTCGCCGGAGCCAAGGTTCGGCGGGATCAGCCGGCGTACCGGATGAGTTGCATGAAGCCGTAATCCATGTGGAGTTGCATGTGGCAGTGGAGCAATGTATCGCCGGGGTTGTCGGCTACGAAGTCGACAGCGACGGTATCCAACGGCATCACATTGACAACATCCTTCTTCAAGCCGGAAAGATTCTTGTCGCCGATGCTTGTGACTTCAAAAGTATGCCGGTGCAGGTGCATCGGATGCTGATCGGCTGAAGCGTTCTGGAAGACGAGGCGGTAGCGTTTGCCTCGCTCAACCGTGATCGGGTCTGTATCGGGCCACGACTTTCCGTTAACCGCCCAGGTATCAAACTTGGAGCCATCGGCGGCGCCGAGATCGACGATGACCAGATTGACCGTTTCGTCAGGCTTCAGAGCGGGCGAGCCGCCGGCGAACTGTGTGTAATCCCAGTCGGCGGGGGAAGGATCGTGCCAAACGGGAGCGCCGGTTTTTCCGGAGTATTCGATCACGACTCCGAGGCCCATCTGGCGGCTCTTTTCGAGTGTCGATCCCAATATCCACACGCCGGGTGCATTCATTTCGACGATCGCGTCGACGCGCTCGGCGACTGCCAAAGAAAGAATTTCAACCTCTTTTTGGTTTGGTACGGGGTTTCCATCCATTGCCACAACTCTGAACTTGTGGCCGGGTAACGCGAGCAAGACATTCTCGGTTGCGCTTGCATTCAGCAGGTGCATCATCACTTTCTGCCCCTGCTTGACGCGAATCGGCTCTCCATAACCCAGGCGATGCTGATTGATGGTGGCGTACTGATAACCGACGTCCGATCCGGAAGACGCAGGGTGGTTGGCGGATTGCATCTGCATGGTTTCAACCATGGGGACGAAAGAAGGTCCCCAATGATGAATGGCGAGAAAGGTCTCTTGATCGTAATGGCCGGGATCGTTTCCGCCGTCGACTAAAAGGAAGCCGAACTGGCCGGTGTAGGTTGCTTTTGAAAGGTCGGCCCCTGCCGTCGTATGAGTGTGATACCAACGCGTGCCGGCTGGACGCGGAGCAAAGTGATAACGCAGACTTCCCCCGGAGGGAATCATCGGCGACCCTTCTTCCATTGCGCCGTCATTGAGGGAATCGATTTGCAACCCGTGCCAATGAACGATTTCAGCGTTCTTCGATGCGTTGAACACATCGATCGTTACGGGCGAACCTTCGCGCAAACGAAGAATGGGGCCCGGCACTTGCCCGTTGTAAGCGATGGTCTCGATACTCACGCCGGGAGAAATCTCAAGGGAGCACGGCTCGATTTTCAAAGTGTAGTCAGCCGCAGTTGCCGGCGGCTTCGAGATGGAACTGGAAGCAGAGTTTGGTTTTCCGGAGGCGGCCTGGAT
>Ga0187853_10003459_pt1 | contig 12196 bp, 10 predicted proteins | sample June2016WEW_6_10_2_FD_132417 | JGI IMG/M metagenome (GOLD analysis project Ga0187853, IMG submission 132417) | Peatland microbial communities from SPRUCE experiment site at the Marcell Experimental Forest, Minnesota, USA - June2016WEW_6_100 | ecosystem: Environmental > Terrestrial > Soil >... | reverse complement strand
CCAGAAGGTAATCGAGGATCCGCTCTCCGAGGAGCTGCTCCGGCTCAAGCACAGCCCCGGCGACACCGTCGTCGTCGAGATGGTCGACGGCGAGATCAAGATGCAGTTGGTCTCCAAGTCCACCCGGCGCGAGAAGAGCGAGCGGAAGGAGCCACGGCCGCGCGAATCCGCTCATCGTGCGCCTCCTCGGGCGGAAGCGAGCGCGGGTGCCGCAGAGAGCACCTCTCGCACGAGCAGTGCGGCGTCGTCGACGGGTGCTGCCGTGCGGGCGTAGCGAACTTCATCGGCGAGCACGAGCGCCAGCCCGAACGGCCGGGCGACCGCGGCCTCCAAACGAGCCGCGAGGAGACGGGAGAGCTCGCGGGTTGTCATGGCGGCGCACGGCGAACCGGTAACGTGCTCGAGGAAGGCGCGGCAGTGCCGGGCGAGCGCGTCGGCCGCCTGGGGGTTCTGCCAAGCCGACTCGAACGAGAGCGGACGCAGCCCTTGCTGCAGCTCCAGCAGCGGGTCCGTCCGGCGCTGGCGTCGTAACACCATCACGGTACCGGCGGCCAGCGCCACCGCGAGGACGAGTGCGAACGGCATCTGCCACGGCAGCACCGGGGCCGGCGGCACCAGCACGGGTGCGGCGGGCGCGCCAGGCGCCAGCGTCGCCCGGACCTCGACGACGGCGGGGCGCGGTTCGCCGGGAAGCGGCACACTGAGCGTGCCGAGAGCGAGCGGGCGCAGGACAACGATGCTCCCACCGTCAAGCGCCGGGCTGGATGGGGCGGCTACGAGGAAGTCGCCGACGATCGTCCCCGGCGCCGGTAGCCGCGCGTCGCCGCCGACGCGGACAGACACCGGCGCACCGAACGGGACGGTGAGGACGGCAGCGAGCAGCACCGCGCCCGGGCTAACCACCCCGCCTCCGACCGCGACCCAGGAAGGCCCGCGTCAGAACCGGCGCCAGCAGGGTGTCCGGTCCGGCCGTCACGACATCCGCACGGACCGCGGCGAGCTCCTCGGGGAACGGGGGCTCGGATCCCGCGGCCCATCCGGGGAATCCTCGTGGATCTCGCGCCGGGATGAGGGCGTGCGAGGTGCCCTGTCCGGCACGCTCGTCCCACAGTCGCACCACCAGCAGCTCGTGACGGCGCGCGAGGGCGGCGAGCCGGCTCCCATAGCCGGGCACCAGGAACGGCGAGATCACGACGAGGACGCCCGCGCGCTGCATCGTCCGCGGAACCTCGGCGAGAGCCCTGGTCAGGTCACTGGCGCGACCTGTGGGCCGAAGGGCGAAGAGGGCGCACATCAGGCGAAGGAGGGCCGCCCGATCGCGCCTCGGCGTCACGACGAGCTCCTGGCGGTCGCTCCAGGCGATCAGATTCACGCGGTCACCGCCGGCGACGGCGGCGCTGCCTACCAGCGCGACGACATCGGCGGCGACTTCGAAAAGGGAGCGATCCCCGCTGCCGGCCGCCAGCCCGGGTCCGACGTCGACGAGGAAGAGCACGGTGCGGTTGCGCTCCTCGCTGTAGCGGCGGACGGCGAGCCGGCCGGTTCTGGCCGTGACTCGCCAGTCGATCGTGCGGACGTCGTCTCCCGGCGCGTACTCACGCACGCCCGCGAACTCGATCCCCTCGCCCTTGAATGCCGACCGGTACGCCCCGGCCCAGGAAGCCGCGAGACGTCTCGCCGCCTGGAGCTGCACGCGGGTCAGGCGCCGCGCCAGGTCGGGCGGCGGCTGGATGCGGGGCCCGCCCTGGCCGAGGTACTGGCGCCAGACGGCCGCGAACGTCACGGCAGCTCCACCGCCAGCAGCAACTCGTGCACCAGCCGCTCGACATCCACCTGCTCGGCCTGGGCTTCGAGCGAGAGGATCAGGCGGTGTCTGAGGACGGCGGGCGCCACTTCCTTCACGTCCTCCGGGATGACGTAGCTGCGGCCGCGGACGAGGGCCAGCGCCTGGGCCGCCTTTGCCAGCGCGATCGCGGCGCGCGGCGAGGCGCCGTACCGAACCCAGGACGCGAGCGCGGGTACGCCGTCCCGCCCGCCGTTGCGGGTGGCGCGGGCGAGCCGCACGGCGTACTCGCGGATGCGAGTGTCGACGTGAACGGCGCGCGCGCTAGCCGCCATCTCGGAGATCTCGTCGGTACTCACGACGGGCCGCACCGCCGTCGGCTCCGCGGCGAGGTGGGCGTCCACCACCGCGAGCTCGTCGGAGTGGCCGGGGTAGTCGACCAGGACCTTGAACAGGAAGCGGTCCACCTGCGCCTCGGGGAGCGGGTACGTCCCCTCCTGTTCGATCGGGTTCTCGGTGGCCAGGACGAGGAAGGGGCGAGGCAGGGGGAAGGTGCGCCCGCCGATGGTGACCTGCCTCTCCTCCATGGCCTCGAGGAGGGCCGCCTGCACTTTGGCTGGCGCGCGGTTGATCTCGTCGGCGAGCAGGATATTGGTGACAACTGGCCCGAGACGGGGCACGAACTGTCTCCCGTCGGGATCGAACACCTCGGTGCCGGTGAGGTCGCCGGGGAGCAGATCGGGCGTGAACTGGATGCGCGTGAACGCACCTCGAACCGCGGCCGCGAAGCTGCGCGCGGCGAGCGTCTTCCCGAGCCCCGGCACGCCCTCGAGGAGGACGTGCCCTTCGCAGAGCGCGCCGAGCAGCATGTGCTCGACCAGCGTTCGCTGCCCGATCACGGCGCGGCCGACCTCCGCGAGCAGCGCCTGACAGCGTGCGCTGTCCCTGACGGCCCTTTCCCGGACGTCCGCAGTCTCCGACATTGGGCGCCTCCGGGGTGCCTCCAAGCAAGGCGCGTGCCCGGTTTCCGCTTGAGCGACAGCAATTTCTCCTTGATGTTGCCTGCCGAATTGGCGCATCGCCCCTTGACTTCGCGCGGCCGGAGACTACAATTCACGGGCTGGAGCGACGCGGGGTGGAGCAGTCCGGTAGCTCGTTGGGCTCATAACCCAAAGGTCGCAGGTTCAAATCCTGCCCCCGCAACCATACAATGTACGACCTCCTCCTTGGTGAGGAGGTCTTTCATATTCAGCCCAATACGAATCTCAACCGGTTGACTCACCCCGAACTCCGGGTGGGCCGTGGCCATCTCCTCGACCGAGAGTCCGTGCCTGGCGGCGTGCTGCGGCGTCAGCTTCTTGATCGAAAGGCCGCACAGAGGGCAGCGAATCCCTTGCCTGTGTCCCTTGGTGTTTGAGAGGGGGTGCACGAGGATGCGCCCGACCATCGCGGCGAGAAACTCGCGGGCCATGTCGAGGTCGGTGTCGAGGACCTTGTCAAGGTTCTCGAGGGCATCCTTGATGAGTCCTGTGTCGATTGTGAGGCACTTGGTCTGACGCTCGAGTGCGGTGATGGCCTCGCGGCACTCCTTGAGTTTCGAGTGTTCCTGGGCAATGAGCCCGGTGACATAGTGGAGCATCTCCTTGTCGAGTGCCATTCGTGAGGCGTTGGCAACGCGGTTCTTGACACTGGCTTCGAGCCGGGAGACCTCGTTACGAAGATCAGCCAGCTTGTCCTCGTTGCCTCCTGAGGCCAAGATCCGATTCACCTCCAACTCGAGGTCCTTGATCTTGGGCAAGAGTCGCTCCCTTAGGGCTCTGATTACCAGGGCCTCGAGAGATGGTCTGCTGAAGCGAGTGGTGTTGGCGCAAATCGCCTTCTCAAAGTAGGCGGGACAGGAATAGGAGTGGCCGCTTAGAGTCATTCGGCGTCCGCAGTCGCAGTAGACCAACCCAGAGAGAAGATGGGTCTTCTTGCTGAGGACTCGCCTTTCTGCAGTGATACGGGATCGATTTGCGATTCTCTGTTGGACTTGCTCCCAGAGATCCTGCTCCACGATGCGCAATTCCGGCCTCTCGGTCACCGTCCAGTCGGTCTCTGGGCGCTCGCGGTAGTTCCGCTTGCCAGTGTCTGGGTTCTTGACCCACTCGTAGCGGTTGAATGTGAAGCGGCCCACATAGGCTGGGTTGCGGAGCATATGCCAGAGGACGTTTGGGCTCCACGTTTTGCCCCCGGCGCGTGTGGTGTTCAGGTCCTTGGCTATCGCCTTCTCGCCTTCCCCAGCGGCGAAGCGACGGAAGATCTGCCGCACGAGCTCTGCCTCTTCGGGGTCGATCTCACGCTTCATGGCTGACTCGCGGTCATTGGGGTCGACTGGGACCGAGCGAAGGCCGAAGAGTCGGCCCCCAGTACTCATGCCGCGAGCAAAGCAGCCGTCAAGCCCACGTTTGGTTTGTTCGCGAAGGTTGTCGATGTAGACCTCATTGAGGAGGCCCTTGACCGCCACCTGGACCTTCGAGGGTCTTTCATTGGTGTCGATGCCGTCGACCACGGAGATAACACGGAGCTTCCTGAACTTGAGCCGCTTGATGAAGGTGTGGGTGTCCCCGATGTCACGGGAGAGCCGCGAGAGATCATCGACGATGATGCCGTCGAAGCCCGGGTTGGATGAGAACGCTGCATCCATGAGGCGTTGGAATCCACTGCGATTGGCCACCGATACGCCGGAGACTGCACGGTCCTCGAAGGTGGCCGCAATCGTGTGCCCGTTCTGGCGTGCCCACGACTCGCAGCGCCGATGCTGATCCTCGATGCTGCTGTCGGACTGGAGCTCTGAGGAGTAGCGGCCGTAGAACGCGAGGTTGAGGCTATCGCGGTTTGGCTGGTTCGACATGTCGGTCACCCCGTGTGGTTGCCGGGTCGCGCTCGAGCCAGAGGACGATCAGCCGCGCCAGAGGAACGAGAGCTGAGTGCCCTACCTTCCCTGACCTCAGACTGGTCGGCTTGGCGACAGACTTGCGCGGCTTGGCGGATGCCACTGTGGGCCACCTCCTCGGATCGAAGGTGGGGCCACATAACCCGGTTCAAAGGGATGGCAGCGTGCTTTTCGGAGGTCATTCGCCAGAGTCCCGGACTTTCCCGCAGAATCACGGGACCATGGCAGAGACCGGACGCTGCCGGTCCGCATCGGCGTGGCTTTCGAGTCGCTCGCCCGCGTCGATGAGCGCCTCCACGACGCGTTGAGACACGGTGGGGTACCCGGCCAGGTGCTCGTATCGCCCGAAGCGGAGGCGGGCCGAGACCAGGGCAAGATCGCGCACCTCGTGCGGTGGAAGTGAGAAGACAGGGAACAGCGCTAGCTCGAGCTCCTCCCCAACGACCGCGGGGCGGACGGCGAAGTGAAGGTCCGCGAGATCGTCGGAACCCGAGTCGTACTGCAGGAGCAACCAGTTGAGTTCCCTTCCCAGGACTGCGTTCCCCTGGTGCAGGGGGATCACCTGCGGGCGCAGATCCTGGCAGGACTGGTCGAGCACCTCGCGGAGCAAACGGCAATAGAGGTCGAGGACAGTGCTCTTCTCCAACGGCGCCTTGAAGCGGTTGGCGTTGAGCGTCTCCTTGTCGCTCACGAGTGCCCGGTACCGATCGGCCGGGAGGCGGGCGAACTCGGCCATCGCCTGCTCCCACTGCTCCGGCGTGGTTGGAAGGCCGTTCGCGCTGCGCGTCTCGACTAGGAAAAGGAGCGAGGAAGACGCGGACAGCGGGGGATCTGAACCAACGTTGAGGAGCCGCTGCTCGCGCTCGTGGATGGTGCCGAGCTCAGGGTAGCGGGGGTCACGCCAGTCGGAGAGCGCGACTGCGCGAAAGGCAGCATACAGGGCAAGCGCGAGGTCCCGATCGCGGGAATCCGTGAGAATGATCAGGCGGCTGGCCGCGAGCAGCATTTCCTCGGCCCGCTTCGAGGTTCCCTCCATCATGTAGCGTCCCGCCTGCTGCAGGAGGCCGCCCTGCTGGTCACCCCACGCCAGGAACCACCCCTTGAGCGTGTCGAACTCGTCATCATCCTGGTGGAGATTGAAGTTGGTCTTTGCCAAGATCTCCCGGGCAGCGCTGACCAATTCGAGGTTTCCGGGTGCAAGGAGGATCGCCTCGCGTGCGGCAACAGCAGCGAGGAACAGGTCGCCGCTGATGAAGTAACGGCGGGAGCGGACGACCAGACCGAATGCGCGAACCTCGTCGGCATACTGGCCAGAGCCCGCCAGGAGCGCGGCCGCCGAAATCAGGTGCTGGCAGAGGGATTCCTCTTCGGCGCAGCGGCTGAGATCGAGTGCCGTCGCGATCCACGCGACCTTGAGATCTTCGCCGACGCCATCCCAGTCGACCTGGGCAAGCTCGACGAGACACTGGGCCAGGTCGCGGGCAGCGAGGCCGTCCGCCGCCTGGCCGGCTTTTCTTGTGTACCTCGCGATCTCGGTGATGGCGAGTCGGCAGCAAGCTAGGAGCGCCGAAGCGCGCTCAGCCGCGAGGTGGTCGACGTCGAGGCGCAGGAGTTCGCGCCAGAGTGTCATCAGGCGGGAGAGGCGCTCTGGCAAGTTGGCGCGCGCGACGAAGGGATCGAGCGCGCTCAGGTTCGGCGGAGCCGGAGGTGACCACGCAACCAGAGACGATGGCCGGGGCCGAGTCACTCTCGTTTTCGCGTCGGAGGACTTCCTGGCCATACGGTTCTCTCCTTTCTGCTCATCCTCGCTACGCACAAGTTCCGCGGAGGAAGTCAGTAGCGGCGCGGATGGCGAAGTCGGAGTTCTTATTGGGGTGCCAAACCCGGTCGAGCTGCAGGGGTAGCACGATTGACTCTGCTTGCGGCCCGCGGACCCAGAGCTGCGGAGGCGCCTGTGGGAAGCCCATGGGGAAGTGCACCTCGATGGTGCGGATGTGACCGGGCGTGGGCTCGACGTTGCCCTCGAAGACCAGCAGGGTGTCGTTTTCGATGCGCACCGTGACCTGTTCGAGCTTGCGGCGGGCGAGGGCGAGCTCTTCGTGATAGCGACTAGGGTCTGCCTGCCACCAGGGTGGTGTACGGACCATGTTGACGACGAGAGTCCGCTCGCACGCGTCGCGCAAGGCGAGCAGGGCCGGGTCAGGGGCGAACTCGAGGACCGAGTGGAGCGCCTGCAGCGCCGTGTCGACGTTGTTGGGCTGGTACCTGATGATCCCGTTCATGGTGACCTCCTATCGGACGAGGGGTGGGAGCGAGACTGGCCCGTTCTTGGGCCCCGGCTCGGAGTGCAGGGGGCGGCCGGGAGCACCGCTGTCTTCCTGAATCCCGTGGGGGATCTCGGCATACTGCGCTTGCTGGGCGTGCTGCTGCTCGATCTTACGGACTCGCTCGCCCGCGGTCCGCATTGCCTCCGTCAGTTTCTTGAAAAGCGAGCCAAGGAAGGTGAGCTCCGCATCCCACTGATTCGAGGCGGTGAGGAACTCGCCGTTGTAGCGTCCGAAGTTCGTCCGGCGAAGCGACCGGAGCTGGCGCTCGTCGACCCCCATCGCCCGCTCGATCTCTCCGGCCAGGCGTGCGGCCTGGGCGAGGAGCATGTTGACCTTCTGTCGGTGCTCGGCGACCGCCCTGGTGGCCCTCGCCTCCTCCTCCTTGTAGCGCTCAGCGAGCGCGTTGAAGTGCGAGACGGTAGCCGGGGTTGGATTCGAAAAGTAGGCGATAGCTGTCGGCATGCGGGCAGCCTGCTGCTTGTTGGAGAGCACTGCGCCGAGGCAGGCGTCGAGAGCGGACACCTCGGCGTTCAGGGCCGAAACCACCCGCTCGACCTCACGTTCCCAGTCAACCTTTGACTTGCGCTCGGGGGCCCCGTAGCTCATGAGTTCTCCTCCTACCTGATGGGGACGAGTAGAACGACGCGAGACGCCAGCGGAGTGTCCCAGGCGTCGGCCGCAGGTCGCCACCTGGTGCGTTCTGCAGCCTCGCGGAAGCGGGCGCGCACGAACTCGGACAAGGGGAAGCGCGCCTCGACGAGAAGGACATGCGGGCTCCCGGTGGGATCGACGATGAGGTGAACTGAAACGTTCTCACCCCGGTAGGGGGCGAGGAACGACCTGAGGCAGTCGGGGTAGTAGAGGGGGCGGAGCAGCTCTGCTTTCCTGGCGAGAGCGGTTGCCGACACCGTGATGCCGTAGGAGAAGGTGGGGACGGGGTCGGACTGCGGTTGAACGGGCACCGGCGCACGCAAGTCGTGCCTCGACGGCACGGGCGGGCGAGCAGGAACCAGGACGTCGCTGCGGGGAGGAGATCTCCGGGCACTTGTCTTGATTGGGGGCGACGAAGACAGCCGACGACCCGGTAGCGATCGCGCAGGCGTCGTGGGGGGGGAGGTCGTGCTGGCGGCGCGGCTGGTCGGCGAGCGTGGAACGTTCTTGGTCGAGGCGGCATCAGGCAGCTGTGCGGTCTTGAAGAGGGTGAGCCCGATGGCAAGTCCAGCCAGTGCGGCGGCAAGAGCGACAAAACGTGCCAGGCGCGAGGGCGTCGGAGGATGGAGGATGGGTCCTGGGGGAAGTGGCAATCCGTTGTTTGGGACACCTGGCGGGCCTGCCGGCTGGGGTGGAGCGGCAGCCGGCGCTGGGCAGAAATCGTCCTCGTCGTCGCCAATGATTTCGATCGGCTCAACATCGATGACATCGGAGTCATCCATCCCTGCAGCAGTGCTCGGGCGTGCACCACTTTGGCGGACTGCGGCATCTTCGGGGTCATGATCGGGCGAGGAGGCACGGTCGCCTGCTGCCGGGCGGTCGGAGGCTGATTCCCCTGCCGGGCCTGCGCCGGTGGCGAACGGGGCGGCTGGGTTGGGCTCGGCTTTGGAAGGGACTGGCCGGCACCTGAGCACGGAAGCGGCGAACGGAAGGGTGACGGGATCTGCTCGCCGAGCTTGCCGATCTTCCCGACGGTGTTGAGCACCTCGCGGAGAAGGTCCTCATCGGTCAGTTCCTCGGCGCTTCGGCCTGGGAAGCGGCGGAGATACTCGCCCTTGAACTCTTCGATCTCCTGCGCCGCGATCTGCTTGAAGTCACGGCTCATGGCATCGCCGGATTCAAGCTGCTCACTGTCAATGAGGATCGTCGTGGGTCGCGGCAGCCAGCGGCCATCCGCGCCCACGTTCGAGAAGAGGCCCAGCTTGCCGGGCACGTTGACTGCCGAACCGTCGGGCAGCGTCTTCTCCCAGCCCGCGATGTAGTCAAAGACGAGCTTGGAGACGTTGGTGTTGTTGCACACGACGATGAAAACGGGCGGAGTGTGGCCCCGCTCGCGCGCCTCAGCGTTTGCGCCCCAGAGCGCGAACGCCTTCTCGTAGTTCCCGTAGAGGCTCTGGAGAGCGCCTTCCAGTTCGGTCGGGAGCTTGGGCTCACCCTTAACCGCCTCCGTCCCTCGGCCCTTCTTCGGCAAGCCGTCGCGGATGCGGGTCCAAAGCTCGCGGTACATCGGCTGCTCACCGGTCATTGCGTCGTCCGCCACCGGGACGCGAGGCACCTTGACGATTCCTGACTCGATCGCATCGATAAGTGAAAAGTCCGAAACGACCCACGGGAAAAGCGTGCCCTCGCGGTAGCCGGAGCCGCGGAGGTAGAAAGGGGTCGCGGACAGGTCGAAGATGGTCTTGACGCCGACCTTGGCGTTCACCGCCTCCAGGCCAGTGATCCAGACGCGCGCCTCTTCGCGACATTTCTCGGCTTCGCGCCGCTCCTCCCCCTTGAGCCTCTCGACGTCTTCGTCCTCGTCAGCTGCCTTTGGCCTATAGCAGTGGTGTGCCTCGTCGTTGATGACAACGACCCCCCGCTTTGTCCCGAGCTCGCGGCAGACGCGGCGAACCATCTGCTCTGGGGTTTCGGTGAAGGCGTCGCCGTTGCCGCCCTGTCGAAGCAGTGCCTTAGTCAGCTTGCCCGCAGGTGTGGTCTCCTGCTGGCGGAGGGCATGGAAGTTCGTGATCGTGATCTTGGCCTTGCCCAACTCGGGCATGAGGTCGGCCGGGACCACGTCGAGCTGGCGGTAGTAGTTGCCCGGGTCGCTCGGCAGGAGCACGCGCAGCCGATCGCGGATGGTGATGCCGGGAGTGACGATCAGGAAGGCATCCGCAAACCGTGCATCCTGCGCGTTGGCGAGCTTGTTGAGCGTTTGCCAGGCGATGAGCATCGCCATGACCACGGTCTTGCCCGAGCCGGTCGCCATCTTGAAGGCAACGCGGTAGAGGGTCGAGCCGCTGTCCTCGGCTGCCCTCCGGAGGTCGTTTTCGATCCAGGCGTCGCCGTACTTGTGGGCGATTTCTCCAAGGTAGATCGCGGTCTCCAGCGCCTCGATCTGGCAGAAGAAGAGCCGGCGGTCACGGCCATCGCGGGTCCAGTAGTCGAGGAGCGCACGCGTGGTCTTGGTCATGCCGACGTGTTTGCCCTGGCGCCACCGTGTCACCCGTTCCCTGACCTTGTTGATGAACTCGTTTTCCTTGCGGCGTTCCTCGAGCCACTCGGTCTCGAAGAGCACACGCTGGCCTCTCTTCTTCGGGCTCGCGATGGGGACGAAGTACTCGCTTTGGCGCCGGCCGAGGATGATCTCGTCGGTGATGCCATCCTCGCCAAACCGAAAATGCCGCTGCGGCTCGTCGAACGGCGAGTTGATGACCGGATTCTCGATGACGACGCTCTTCGCTGGCATCCTTCAGACCTCTCGCTCGTCTCTCGGCGTTGCCAGATCCGGCCGACCACACCGCGCACTGTCTGACAGGCGACAATTCACGATTCGCAAGTCTAGACCAGTCGCCCGGCGTTAGCGCCGACCCAGTGGGCGACGCGGTTTGGCGGCGGCGCCTCACTCCAGGTGTTCACCAGAGCTAGGCCAGGTGTGCGAGCTTGGCTGCGAGGTGGTACACCGACCACCCGTCACCGGTTACGAACACCTTCGGCTTTGCCGACGCGGCGTCCTGGTGGATCTCGATGCCGTCCGTGTACGGGTCGAAGGCCACGATCTTCGCGTACGCGATGCGGAAGGCGCTCTTTGAACAATGAAAGTAGATGTGCTTGTCCGTCAGCCCGAGCGCTCCCGAGCCAACCTGCGACATGAACGAGGTCACGACCGGCCGGCCTTTGAAGGCCGAGGTGCGGTAGTAGAGCCCCTTTGCCAGTCTGACACTGAACCCTTGGCTCCCGCCGACATACTCTGTCCGCGTTCGCTGTTCGTAGCACACTGCATGAAACAGCCACGCGAGCTGTTCCTTGGGCTGGAGATTGAACGGCACATCGCCGGTGAGGTGCATCCGGTCAGGGAACTTGCCCTCGTCCAGGTCTCGAAGTGCGCCAGCAACAGCGATCCGCTGTTGCCATGAATGGGCATTCAGGTCTTCCTGCGTCAGGTGGAAATCATGGGCGTACTTCCCAAGGAGGTTCTCTTCCTCCCTGGTCAGCACACCGCGGTCAATGGCCGTCTCGGCTCCTTTCTCCCACGCAGCCACAAGGAGCTGCTTTAGACGGTCTTTTGGTAGCCACGCGGAGGCTGAGATCTTCTCGACTTCTTGGACCGCGTTCGTGAGGCTATCGGGTTCCTCAGTGCCCTTGAGGGCAAGCGCCCAGACTGCCTTCTCCCCTTCCTCATGCTTCTGCCTGCACTCGGCGTGCTCCTTCTTGAACAACCCGGCTTTGTCCCCACAGAAAATGCACTGGCCCATAGGCAGTCGCTCCTGCCCTCCCTTCGCATTGTAGTGCCCGCTGACGTGCCCCCGAAATCGGTTTAGGTCCGCGACTGGTTGACCAAGAAAGGGATGCTGCAGCTCTCAGTGCCGCCTATTCTGAAGTGGCGAAGTCCCGAACCCAATCGAGTCAAGGATCTCCGGTCGCCTGGTCAGCGGTCGGACCTCTCCTCCTCTGATTTTGGCCCAGGTTGGTGACGCCCGAGCAATGGGGATGGACCACGCGCGATCGGTGGTGGCGTACGACCGCCTCGACTCGGTCGGCCGCACGATCGGTATTCGCGATGATTTGCCGCTGCCAAAGGCGGACTACCGTCCAACCCTGCTGTCGGAGCTGTGTGCGGAGCCGCTGGTCGCGCGCCACGTTCCCCTCGATTTTGGTAAGCCACCAGTCAGATAGCTTTGAGCGCCATCGGCTGAGCTGGTACCCATGCCAGAATTCGCCGTCGACGAAGACGGCCACCCGTGCCGCGGGGAAGACGATGTCAGGTGTTCCTGGGAGTGTCCTCACGTGCTTGCGGAAGCGCAGCCCACGGCCGAAGAGCGACTTGCGGAGGAGGAGTTCTGGGCGTGTGTCCTTGCTGTGGACACGGGACATCGCGTAGCTTCGCTGGGGTGGCGTGAGGTTGTCAGTCATCGTCGGGCGTGCCCGCCATGGCGGTGCGGGCCGGGGAAGAGAGGT
>Ga0187853_10003428_pt1 | contig 12262 bp, 14 predicted proteins | sample June2016WEW_6_10_2_FD_132417 | JGI IMG/M metagenome (GOLD analysis project Ga0187853, IMG submission 132417) | Peatland microbial communities from SPRUCE experiment site at the Marcell Experimental Forest, Minnesota, USA - June2016WEW_6_100 | ecosystem: Environmental > Terrestrial > Soil >... | reverse complement strand
GGCAGGTTTGAGAGCATTTCGGCGTCCTCGCGGCAAAGTTTTGGGATGCGCGGTGTCAAAGCGGGCGTCGGCGTCAGCCCGTCAACACGGCTCTCGCGCCGTCGATCACATATTGCACGGCGAGCGCCGACAGCAGCACGCCGAGCAGCTTGGCCAGCACCAGCGCGCCGGAGGCGCCGAGCAACAGCAAAGTGAAAACCACGCCTGATTTTGCAATCCCATTTCCTTTCAGCCGGGCAGAATCCTCAAGTGAAGTGTCAGCGCGCATAGTGGGGCCAGTCTAATGAGGCCCCGGGCTTGGGTATAGCATTTTGTTGGGGCGAGTCTTCATTCGGGGGCGGGCCGGCCGGCAAGTATTCTTTAAATTTCACCTTGATTTGGTTTGATTTGGTTTGATTTGGCTTGATTGACCTTGCCGGGCGACGGTCCACGGTCCACGGGCCACACGGGCCACAGTCCACGGTCCGGGGGGCGAGGGAGATTAGGATTAGGAGTAGGAGCAAGACCATAATCCATGGGCCCGGGGGGCGAGAGGTTATAATTGGTCATGATTGGTCAAAATTCGTTCAAGTGGTTGAGGACGGGCTTGGGTCTCCGTTCATAGGCAATCGGAGGGGCGAGGGGCGAGTGTCGAGGGACGAGTGTCGAGGGGCGAGGGGTGGGACTTCGTTCCCTCGACACTCGGCACCCGCCACTCGACCCTCGACCCTTTTCGACATCAGGCGTTGCGTTTTGAATCCTGCGGATCGTATCGCATTCATAAGCACGATGTTTGGCACAATTGGGGGTGGGAGGGGAAATGCTCCATTGGCTGTATTGGCTGTATTGGTTCTTTTTTGCTCTCAGCCAGGTTGGTCGCGCCAGAAATCCGAAAAAGTCGCTGCTCTGGCAGTGCGCCCGCCGCCGCTATGACGAGTTGAGGGGGGGTGCCCGGGTTGAACGCCCCGGATCTTCCTGAGGGGATCATGCACGGCTGTGCAATTGCCGCCGCTCCTCGGCAGCATTACGCAGGTCAAGAATCCGATCATAAGCGGAACGATAGACAGGTTGTTGGCGGGCCAACGTGGAAAGCCGCCGTGCGAACTCATCACAAATAGCGAGCATTTTTGCCCAGATCTCAGCTACGCGTTCCATCGCGGCTTCATTCTTTTGCAGCAGAACTACAACCCGGTAGATTTGCTCCAACTCAGCCTGCAGCAAAGCGATCTGACGATCCAAGGGCGCCTCGGACGCGACCCGGGCAAGGTGATCGTCGAATTTCTTGAGCGCAGCTTCTTTGAGCGTATCCAGATCAGCTAACTCCAGCGTCATACCGAGTTAGCCTAATAGGCCGTTGTCGCTGAGTCAACGGATTTCCAGCAGCTCAACCGCTCCTGATTATGGTTTATGATATGAATAATTCTCCGGGCTGATGCGCGCCTCCTCGCCGCGGCGAAAATGGCCTTGGAAGCGCCGGGGTAAACTCTCCAGGCGACCGCTTTGGTTCACGAGGCCTGGCTGCGGCTGATCGGTGGCCAGGCACAAAACTGGCTTCGCGAGGTCGAGACCGCGTCGGAACCAGGCGAAGCCCTGGGAGTTCCCTACGCCTGAAACAGCCCGAAGAGCCGGATGATCTTTTGGCCCAAAACTCTTCGGCGTTCGGAGGTGACCGATCCCCGCCTGCGCTGGAGCTCATCCTTGCGGGCCAGGTAGAGCACGTCGCAGCGGCACAGCGTCGGCCAGTCCAATCCGTCGGCCTGATCGAGGATTATTTCGTGCGCTTGGGCCGTCCGGCGCGCTTCCCGCGAGGAGCAGCCTGCCACATTCACCGTTTCAATGTCCGGGTTGTCGCAGCGGGCCGCGGGGCACACGACCACCGCCGGGTGCTCCCCATGCGGGAACTTCCACTGGTAAACGTCCCACGGTTTCATTCGTCCAGCTCCCTTTTGGCCGGGTACGCGGAGGCCTTGGACAACGCCCGGTCTTCCTCGAGATCCGTGGCGCTCAGTTCACGGTAGGCCCGGGCGAGAATACCCTGGGGGATGGGCGCCAAGCTCCGTTGTTGTTCCAGTTGGACTTCGCGGGCTACCAGGTGCAGGCCGTAGCGGACGATCTCGCTTTCATTGCCCCAACGTCCAACCCGCAACAGCGCTTTGACCAGCTTTTTGTTTTCCGATGTCAAGGAAATGCTCACGGCTGTAATATCTGTTGGCATCTATTGGAATTCAACCTTTTTCTTGCCGGTCCATGGGATTGTCATAGAGGCAGGGAACTCTGGCCTGCTGGATTGGGGTTTGCGGCTTGGGTCTTGCGGCCCGGCAGCCAGGCCAAATAGCCTCGCCTGCCAACGCACAGCCGCTCGGCAATCCACTCCAACGGCATCGTCGTCTGAGAGCGCAACTGCCGCGCCGGCGCCGCCTTGCTCGGATGCCCTTTGCGCTTTGCCCTCAGCACCTCCTCGGTCCAGCCCAACCTTTTCAGGCCCTCCACCACCAACCGCTCCGCCCGCACCTCCGCCCCCTCATGCACCGCCTCCCCGAAGCGGCTGCCCCCGGGCCAAACCCTCACCTGCTCCAGCAACTCCCGCCGGAACTGCTCGTCCCCGAGACACCACCCCCGCCCCAGCGCCTGGAATTCATTCCCCTCCCCCTTCCGCCGCCGCCATTCCATCCACCCAGCAACCACCTCATTCCGGCCACAAGGCAGGGCTGAGGGGCTTCGACCACCAGATGGAAGTGGTTGTTCACCAAACAGTAGGCATGCATCTGCCAGGGCGCTTTGTGGCAAACCTCGCCCAGCGTTTCCAGGAAGCGCTGCCGGTCCTGGTCATCCCCGAAGATCGGCTGCTGCCGGTCGCCCCGGTTCATGACGTGGTAGATCGCCCCAGGGCATTGGATGCGCAATTTCCGGGCCAGGCGTCCAGACCATTCACCCACTCAGCCCCGCGTCGATAAAAAATATTACGTTCTCGTGGACTGACCCGTTCTCGCGCAATCCCCAAAGACAGTGTGTCACGCTGACTACAAGCACTTGCTTAAGTTCATTGGTTTAGGTTTAGAGAAATGGGACGAGGATATTGCCAAGCAAGAGGAGGCATTGAAAGCTGCAATTGCCAAGGGCACGACGCCACAGAAGTGTTGACGCAAATGTTGAGCACAGAAGAAGTGGACCAAAGGAGTCTATAGATGCGGGGCTGGTTGTGGTTGATCTGGATCTAGGCATTCAAGCCCTGGGTGAATCCAAACAAAGTCGAGATTGCGTGGGTAATCCCTTGGGGGCTAAAAAAGAGGAATCCAGCGCTACGCACAATTCCCCTTTTTCAAACTATACAAACCTCCATCCGGATTTGGCATTGGGCTTCATGTTTGCCTACCCGCATCGAGCTTCTAATAGAATTGTAAAAGCGCTGGATACCTGGTTTTGGTAGCGGTGCACAGGCGGTGTTCGGAGAACGCGGCTAGGTCAGGTGTAAGGGTTGTGGCCGAAGAAGTGCGTCGTCAATCCTGCACTGCTTGAATCCTAAGTTCTCGCAAAACGTGTTGTGATAATTTGCAGCCCAGAAATACTTGGACCAGACTGGTGGTTCTCTGCGGGTGTTCTTGAGGTGGGATTCGAGCTGGCAACGGTGAATTTGCAGTTTATCCTCGTTCGGATACATTACTCGTCCCTGTGATATGGGCCCCGGTTCGTAGGCGGCCGCAAGATAATTCACAAAAAGATATCCATCCACGTCAAGCATCACGCGAACGCTCCAAGTGCTACGCCAGGCTCCATTAGAGGAGGAGAAGCACTGCAGAATCGTGTCTTTGAGAACAGGATCAAGGATTATGCGCGGTGATTGAGCCTCCCGATCTTCAAGGCGATGGGCCTTCAGAAGCGAATCGCCGAATACGAGATCGCGGTTAACAGCCAAGGTTCCGATAGATACTCCACCCCTGGCGAAATGCCCGGCGCACGCCATTTCGAACTGAAAATCAGCGAGCAGCTCACAAAGGTGCATAAGTTCGGGTATTGCCCATTTGTTCAAATACGAATATCCGATGACCACATTATCCGTAAAGAACTTGACACTCAACATGGGCAGCCTCTCCCCGGCAGATCTTACCCTCTCTGCCGCCTTATCGAGGACACCAGTCATTTCGGCCAATAAATGCGCTTGTTTTCCTTGCGTGTATGCCTGTTCAACCACGGCGCTGAACCCAAGAATATCCAAGAAGGCGCAGAGGGAGTGCTTTAGATCGGGAGCCATATATATGTATGTTTCTGCGGGTGCCTTTATGCTGCGTTGAATGGGACGATTGCATCTGTTCGTAGCTAGCGCTTCACGCAATTGCGCCAACAGCTTCAACGGCTCAGTTGAGGTGAGAAAGGCCTGGCCCTCAACTTCGACAGTTGAATCTTGGTCGTTTTGAATGCTGATATTCGATTCGGCTGAGGTGACAGCGAAGTCGTGTCCAGCAATTGTGATGCGAACGCCGGGACGTATGTCCATGAGTTCTCCCTTGAGTGTGGCGTGCAAGAGCAGCTTACGAGCAATGATTTCCTTGCGAACTACATCCTGCGGCTTCTTGTCCGGAAAAGGGTCATAATCGAGGTTCGCCATCCCCGGACAATCTGCAACGAAGTCGTTCTTTGTGAACTCAAAGAAGTGCGGGACTTCCTCTATATGTTTGCTGATTACCTCAATGTTAGCCATACCCTATAGGGTGACAATGTCCTTTGGCATGTATTCTATGTGTTACGCCAGCTTCCTTGCTATATGTTCATCCAGAATCTCCTTACCTGCTTGGCCAGCGCCATCTCCGATTCCCCGTTGGCGCCCAAGGCGGCGGCCAGCGGGTTGTCCAAGCCCAGTTCCACCATGACGGCAGCCCCCACTTCCGGGAACGCCGCCCGGCCACGCCGGCTGCGCGCCTTGCGCATTTGCTTTTTGACTTGGGGTGTGTTGGTGACCGAGAACAGACTGCCATCCACGCGGGTCAGCCGCAGCCCTTGATAGAACGCTTCCGGATGTTGGACCGGATCGGCCTTGGGCTTGAGGGCGGCGCCCATCAACTCCTGGAAGACAGCCGGGGGGAAAAGAGCCCGGCGTTGAGCCAGCGCCCCATCCGTAATGGTTTTGCCAGTAATTTGTTTCACATGTTGCGCCAGCGTGCCAGCCTCGGCGACGACATGGAAGGCCAAGCCTTGAATCAACTCCACAGCCGTGATCACGGGTGGACAGCGGCGACGCACCCCACAGCGACGCAGCAGGGCGTAAATAAAGGACCATGATATCAACTCCTTGAACAGAGCCGTGAACGTGGCGGCCTGGACGGCGGTTTTGTTTCGCATCCCCAGGGTAATGCGACAAAATGTCTCAAGGTACAAGGCAAAAACTGCCTAGTGACACACCTTCTTCTCAACACGATCTCTCTGGAATTCCTATAGGGCATTGCGTCTAGACCAACCACCCACTCAGCCCCGGGTCGATCAAAAATATTATGTTCTCGTGGATCGACTTTTCTTTTTCGATTTGGTTGGTGCATATCGCGTGTCAGAGTTGTCCTTTGAAGGCTTTGTCGAGAATGGCGGGAAGCAATGCGTCGAGCTCGGCGGCGGTTTCGGCTTGCAGGGGTTTCAGCGTCTCCGCCTCGGTGCAGAGGGCGTCAAACCACACTTGTTTGGAGTATTCGGGAACCGGAATCGGGACCTGCACAAACCCCTTCGAACTTAACGTGCGATTGCGGTCGGCACTTCCGGGCGAGGCTTCTCCGACTTCAAGAAGACCTTCGGGGGTCAACAGATGGAAGCAGACAAAACGTGCGGTTGCGACGCCTTCAATGGGAACGCAGGTCAAGTAGCGGTGAGACGCGACGCGACCGTCGTCTTCGGGTCTGGCTACGGCGAGGGCACCCTCCCACGCCTTGATATTACTGATTAGGATATCCCCGACGTTAACGAGGAATGGCTTCTCCCAGGTGACCTCGCTGCCAACCAGCGGGGGTTTGTGAAATGTGCCACGGCCGAAAGACCGGACGGCGATCTGGGGATAGGTCTTGTGCAGCTCCACTGTAACAGGCCTGCGGCGCAGGGGCGCGACCTCGCCCAGCGGTTTTCTTGGCGCTCTCTCAGCGATTCGGAAATAGGCGGCGGTAAGCAGCGCGTGAAGATCATTCCCAATATCTGAACGGAGGGCGTGTGCTTCTTTGACTTGGGCGGCCAGTTGCTCAATCCTTGCGACGATGCGGTGCTGTTCCGGCAGCGGCGGCAGGGGAATTTCGAGCGCGAGGAAAAGGTCCTGTTGCAGCCGAACGCGGTTGGTTGTGCCCTCGCTTGCTCGGAGGCACAATTCGACAAAGGCCCTCGTTCTGGTCAGCCAGCCAAGGAACTGGGGATCGACTCGCTTCGGGTCGAGATTGAAGAGAGGGAAGTCATTGGTGACAACTGCGCCATCCAATTGTGGGGGCACGATCCCGCTGGCGCCGTTGCGAGCGTCAATCCGCGAGAGAATAAATTGGCCACTTCGGGCGAGAAAACGACGCGATGCGGCAATGCTGTCGCCGGTTACAATTCCGCGAAGCACTGCGCCCTTCCCCCAGAGCTTGACGGTCACCTCGCGATACTGGGCGTTGGACTGCAAAGGGACCGTCTCTTCGGACCTGGCCATGACGTCTCCCAGTCGCACGATTGGCCAAGTCTTGCTCATGCTTCGGCCTTTTCGAGCAGGTTCCGGATGCGGCCCATGATTTCCCCGATGCGGCGCTCCTTTTCTTCAATACTCGCGGCAAGCTGCTCTGGCGGGAGGTGGGCGATGTCCTCTTTGGCGCGAGGGTTCTTCCGGTCGAGATTGCATCCCTTGGCGAGAATTTCAGCAGCGGGGACTTTCCAAGCCAACGCGCTCTCCTTGCGCTTGGGCCACCATGCGAGGAGCGGCGCGAATTCCTCGAACTGAATGGGCTGGGTCTTGGTGTAATTTTTCCGGCCTTCGGGAAGCGGGTGCTCGTAATACCAGATTTCTCGGGTGGGACCGGAGCGATCGAAGAAAAGCAAATTGGTGGGAATGCCGGTGTAAGGCGAGAAAACGCCATTGGGGAGCCGGACAATCGTGTGGAGATTGAATTCGCGGAGCAGCTCCTCTTTGATGCGGGCGCAAACGCCGTCGCCAAAGAGCGTGCCGTTGGGCACGACCACGGCGGCGCGGGCAGGGCGGCCTGCGGGCGAAAGCTGGCGGCGGAGTTTCCGCATGATGAGTTGGAGGAACAGGAGGGCGGTTTCCGCCGTCTGTTTGTCCTCGGGGAAATTGCCCTGGATGCCCTTTTCTTCCGCACCGCCGAAAGGCGGGTTGGTGACGATGATGTCAACGCGGTCTTTCTCCCCGATTTCGGAGAGCTTGTAACGCAGGGCATTGCCGGCATCGACTTGCGGGGCATCGAGGCCGTGCAGAAGGAGGTTCATCTGGCAGAGGAGAAAGGGGAGCGGCTTGGGTTCGCAACCGAAGAGGGAGCGCGTTTGGAGTGTGCGGCGATCGGCAACGGTTTTGACCTGGTTGCTCAAGTGATTGAACGCCCCGACCAGGAAACCGCCGGTGCCGGCGGCCGGGTCGAGCACGATCTCCCCGAGTTGGGGGTCGGTGACCTGGACCATGAGACGCGTGACCGGGCGCGGGGTGTAGAACTCGCCCGAATCCCCGGCGGCATCGCGCATTTCGCGGAGCATCGACTCATAGAGGGCGCCAAGGGTGTGCAGCTCGCCGGTTGAGGTGAAATGGATGCCGGCGATTTTGTTTATGACATCCCGCAGGAGGTAACCGGAGCGCATCCGATTATCCACGCCACGGAAAACGGTTGCGATCACGTCCCGTCGATCGTCCCCATTGCTGCTGGTGAGGCTGCGGAGATAGGCAAAGAGCCCCTGGCCCTTCTTGCCATCGGGACGGGTGCATTCTTCCTGGTTGATGAACGCGAGCAGTTCATCGCCGGTGATGCCGTCGGGTTTGGCGGCCCAGTCGCGCCAGCGATAGGGGGCTTCGATGGCCGCCTTAAACCTTTTCCCGGCGAGCTCGGCTTCGTCCTTACGCTGGAGTTCGAGATCATCGAGGAATTTCAGGAACATGATCCAGGTCAACATCGGCAGGCGGTCGAGGTCGCCGTTGAGGCCCTTGTCCTTGCGCATAATGTCGCGGGCGGACTTGAGCAGGCTGCCAAGAGACTGGGCGGTGGTGGTGGCAGCCGTTGCGGTGGTGGGATTACGCGGCATACAGGAGGTTTTGCAGTTGTGTCACGGCCTGGCGAAGCTTTTCGGCGGAGCCAAAGAGCTTGATGATCTCGCCCGGCTGGCCGTGCGCGGACAGGGGCGGGACATGGAGGATGTCGGGGAGAATGAATTGGGCGTCCCCGTGCTCGGCGTATTTCTCGAGAAGTTCGTCGAGAACCCGGCGGGCCTCGGGGCTGAATTGGTCAAAGAAGTCCTTGCGCTCGGATTTGAGCCGCTGGGCGCGTTCGCGGCGGGTCCTGAGGGGGGCATTGAAGGCGAAGTGGCAGAGCAGATCGAAAGGGTCGGCCTCCGGCTGTTGGGCTGTGGCCGCCAACTCGTCGAAGGAAACACCACGTTCAGCGAGGCTGGCGATGATCTCGGATCGTTGCTGGGGGTCGGCCCATTTGGCGCGCAATTCGGGCGCGGACGGCACGAGACTGCGGACCTTCTCCCCGGCGTAGTCGGTGTAACGGACGACGCGAAGCTGCCTGCCGTCCGGGTCGAGTTCATAGACGAGGTGCGCCGCGATTTCGACCTGCCCGCCATCGAAGTAAAATTTGCGGCGCACTTCGGATGGCGGCTCGATTACGGCCGCTTCACCCTCGTGGATTTCGCAGGTCTCCGATTCTGGCGGCTCCGGCACGAGCAGTTCGGTATCGATTACCTCGCCGGCGGCGTCAATTTCCTCCTGCGTTACCCTGACGGGGTCGCCGTCGAAGGTCGGGTCGGCGAAGAGGCGGGTGGCAGAGCCGGTATAGTCGATGATGTTGAACCAGAGCTTGGAGTAATCATCACGGACGCGGGTGCCGCGGCCGATAATCTGCTTGAACTCGCTCATGGAACCGACCACGCGGGCGAGGACCACGTTTTTGCAGGTTGGCGCATCCACGCCCGTGGTCAAAAGCTGCGAGGTCGTGAGGATGGCAGGGGTGCGGGTCTCGACATCCTGAAAGCGGCTGAAGTGACCGCGGCCCACGTCGCCTTCGTCTGTGGTCACCCGGCAGACGTAGTCCGGATTCACGGCCGCCAGGTCAGCATTCAGGTTGTTGAGCGCGCGGCGCATCTCGTCGGCGTGCTCCTGATCCACGCAAAACACGATGGTTTTGGCGAAGCGATCGGTCTTTTTGAGAAAATCGGTCAGGTGACGGGCGATGGCCTCGGTGCGGGCGCGCAAGGCAACGACCCGCTCGAAGTCCTGGGTCTGGTATTCCTCGTCGGGGATGGGACGGCCATAGCGGTCGAGGTCGGTTTTGCTCGGGCGCCAGCCGGCGGCATCCCATTCTGAAATAACCCGGTGAACGCGGTAAGGCGCGAGGAAGCCGTCCTCGATGCCCTGGCGCAGCGAGTAGGTGTAAAGCGGGTTGCCGAAATAGAGGTAAGTATCGCGGTTGTCGTCCCGCAGCGGGGTGGCGGTCATGCCGAGCTGACAGGCCGGCTGGAACCACTCGAGGATCTCGCGCCAGTTGGAATCATCGCGGGCGCTGCCCCGGTGGCACTCGTCCACAATGACCAGGTCAAAGAAATCACGAGGGAATTCTTTGTACAGGCCCGGCCGGCGCTCGTCTTTGGCGATGGCCTGGTAAATGGCGAAATACATTTCACGGCCAAGATTTACGACGCCGCTTTCGATCTTCCAGCGAGCGTCACCGAAGGGGGCGAAAATGCCGTCCTTGGGCTGGTCGATAAGGACATTGCGGTCGGCAAGGTAGAGGATTCTGGGCCGGCGATGCTCGCCCGTTCGATTCCAGCGTGAGTTCCAGAGCTTCCAGCAAATCTGAAAGGCGACTGCCGTTTTGCCAGTGCCAGTGGCCATGGTGAGGAGAAGGCGAAGGCGGCCCGTGAGAATGGCCTGGATGGCGAGATTGATGGCGATTTCCTGGTAATAACGCTCGCCCTTGCCGACAGCGTGATTCATTGGCGCAAGCAAGCGCGCGGCGACGGTGTCATCGGTGATCTTCTCGCCGGCGCGGTAGCGGGACCAAAGCTGCGCGGGCGCCGGGAAGCCGGAGCGGAGGGTCTCCTTGCCTGTGAAATAGTCGAATTCGATGATCTCAGGGCCGTTGGTTGCGTAGGCGAATTTCAGGCAGAGCATCTGGGCGTATTCTTTGGCCTGTTGCAAGCCGTCCCCCGCGCTCTTGTAGGCGGCTTTTGCCTCGACCACGGCGAGCGGGAAATTGCGGGCGTATCGCAGGAGGTAATCAACGCGGCGTGGCGCCTTTCGAATGAAACCCTTTCCGACGGGAACAATGCGGCCATCCGTGATCGTGCGCTGTTCGCAAATTTGCTCGTCATCCCATCCCGCCGAAAGCAGTTTCGGCAAGACGTATTTGCGGCAAGTGTCGGCCTCGGTCGGCATGAATAAAAACGAGTTGTTTCTCTCTCTCGCCAACTCGCAGGGAACGCGAGACAGGGAGCTTCACGGAGCCCAGAATAACGTTTTATTGAGGACAGGGGCAAGGATTTTAGGGAGGAGAATGCGGCTTCCCTGTGCCAATTCATGGGCGCGCAAAGCCAGGGGCGGGAATGGCCTCGCCCCCACTTCTTGGCGGGCTGCGAGCCACGGCTTCGGCGGAGAATCGCGTAAAGTGTTGTTGGTCAAGGGAGTGTAAGATTTTGCGGGACAGAGCCCCCCGAGGCTGCCAAGCTCGGCGACATGATTTGTCCTGCCCAGATAAAACGCGCCTCGAAACCTGAGGACCTGGTCAGCGAAATCCTTCGAGAGACCACGGCTAAGGCGGTCACTGTCGAGTTGGTTAAAAGCCTTGAGGAGGAAGCTCGGCGGAACAAACTGATCCGAAAACACCATTACCTCAAAGAGCATCGCATGGTCGGCGAGGCGCTGCGCTATGTAATCAAGAAGAATGGGGAGTGGATTGGCCTGTTGGGTTGGTCCAGCGCCGCCTTCCATCTGCGGCCCCGCGATGCCTGGATCGGCTGGACCGACGCTCAGCGACAAGCCGGACGCCACCTGCTGGCCCGCAACGCTCGCTTCGCGCTGCTCAGGCCCAAAGGCCGCTCGCCCAACCTGGCTTCCCACTGCCGAGCCTCAACCTCCAGCGCCTCAGTGCCGACTGGCTGGAGAACTACGGCCACCCCATCGCCTTGGTCGAAACCTATGTGGATCCTCGACGCTTTGAAGGCACCTGTTATCGTGCCGCCAATTGGATTGAAATCGGCGTGACCAAAGGTTTCGGACGCTCCCGCCTGGATTTCTATCAACTCCACCAGCAGCCCAAAGCCATCTTCCTGTATCCGCTGGTCCGCAACGCCCGCCAGATCCTCTCCGCTCCGCTCATGCCGGCGGCTTGGGCACCCTATCGCCGAGAGCCTCCGCCCCAGGACTATCCCTTGAGCGGAAAACAAACCCAAAGCTTGCTCCAAGCTCTGGCCCCACTCCACGACCCCCGCCGCTATCGCGGTTGGCGCCATCGCCGCGTCGCCTCCATTGTGGCCATTGCTACCAGCGCGATGATTGCGGGCAATAACTCCCTGATCGATATCGGCGAGTTCTCCCAGTCCCTCAACCAAAACCAACTCCGCAGCCTGCGCGCCTGCCGTTGCCGCCAGACCGGCAGGTTCATCGCTCCCAGCGAAACGACCATCCGCCGCATCCTCCAGCGCCTGGAGCCGACGGAATTGGCGACCTGCGCCCTTACAGGGCGCGAGAGCCGAGTAAGGCCGGCTTTCCCAGGGTGTTACCCTGGGCTGATCTGCTGCGCGCTTTCAGCGCGGGCTATTCGAAGAGTTGAAATTCCCAGATGGTCGGGCCGTCGGTGGATTCGATGACGTTGAGGCGGACGCGGCGGGCGGTGACGGGGTCGAACGTGGCGATGAGCCTGGCGCCGAGGTTCTCGCCCCGGTAACAGGGTTTCCATTGGCCGTCCTGGAGGTATTCGATGGCGAATCTGCGGACGCGGTTCAGTTCGGGAAAGGCCTGCTTGATGACGGAGCGGCTGAACTTCAGCGGGCGGCCGAGATCAACCTCGAGCCACGCGGATTTGACTCCCGCGTCGGTTGCCCAGCGGGTGTCGCTCCGGCCATCGACGGC
>Ga0187853_10003414_pt1 | contig 12305 bp, 6 predicted proteins | sample June2016WEW_6_10_2_FD_132417 | JGI IMG/M metagenome (GOLD analysis project Ga0187853, IMG submission 132417) | Peatland microbial communities from SPRUCE experiment site at the Marcell Experimental Forest, Minnesota, USA - June2016WEW_6_100 | ecosystem: Environmental > Terrestrial > Soil >... | reverse complement strand
TTGGGACAGGAACCGAAGTTAGGCCCTGCCGGCGCTATTGGCCTGAGCCGCCCGATCCATTGCATCGCCTGACCGATCACCCTTGGCGTGAATGGGCCAAAGGCTGTGACCCCGATCACTGTTTCCGACTGTGCACGGCAGCAGACTGGTTATGGTCGTCCGGCGCACTGCAATGCCATTTACGAGCTGGACCGTGGAGGCGCCTCCGGCCGCAAACGAAACATCCAGGAGAGACTCATGTCGTTCACCAAACAGCAAGCACTCGACTGCCATTCTGGCTCGCGCCCGGGAAAAATTGAGGTCACCCCGACAAAACCGTGCCGGACGCAACGCGATCTGAGCTTGGCCTATACGCCGGGCGTGGCTGTGCCATGCCTGGAAATTCAAAAGAATCCGCATGACGCGTTTAAGTACACGGGACGCGGAAATCTGGTCGCCGTGGTGACCAACGGAACCGCCGTTCTCGGGCTGGGCGACATCGGCGCCCTCGCCGGCAAGCCCGTCATGGAGGGCAAGGCCGTCCTCTTTAAGCGCTTCGCGGACGTGGATGTCTTCGATATCGAGGTCAACAGCCATAATCCCGACGACGTCATTAAAGTATGCCAACTTCTGGAGCTGACTTTCGGCGGTATCAACCTCGAAGACATCAAGGCCCCGGAATGTTTCTATATTGAAGAGACCTTGAAGAAGACCATGCACATCCCGGTCTTCCACGACGACCAACACGGCACCGCCATTATTTCCGGGGCTGCGTTATTGAACGCTCTGGAAGTGGCGGGCAAGGACATCGGCAAAATACGTCTCGTCATCAACGGCGCCGGTGCGTCGGGCGTGGCCACTGCCGAGCACTACATTCGTCTGGGCATGAAGCGGGAGAACATCATGCTGTGCGACACCAAGGGAGTGGTTTACAAGGGCCGCACGGAAGGCATGAATCCTTACAAGGAGCGCTTCGCGCAAGACACCAAGCTGCGCACGCTGGCGGAGGCTATGACAGGCGCCGATATGTTCCTCGGACTCTCCGTCGGTGGCGTGGTCACGCAGGACATGGTGCGCTCGATGGCGGCCCGTCCGATTGTCATCGCCATGGCGAATCCCGATCCGGAGATTACTTACGAAGACGCTAAAGCCTGCCGCGCCGACGTCATCATGTGCACCGGCCGCTCGGACTATCCCAACATGGTGAATAACGTTCTGGGCTTCCCCTTCATCTTCCGTGGGGCGCTCGATGTGCACGCGACCGCGATCAACGATGAGATGAAGCTGGCCGCGACGCGAGCCCTGGCCGACTTAGCCAAGGAGGACGTACCCGACTCGGTCTGCCGCGCCTATGGAGTGGAGCGGTTGAAGTTCGGTCCCGATTACCTGATTCCGAAGCCGTTCGACCCACGCGTGCTGATCTGGGAGTCCTCCGCCGTGGCCGAAGCTGCCATGCGCAGCGGTGTAGCGCAGGAGCCGGTCGACCTCGAAGAGTACCGCGAGCAACTCGAGCGCCGTCTGGGGAAAGCCCGCGAGATCTCGCGGGTAATGATTCACAAAGCGCAGGCCAAGCCTAAGTGTGTGGTCTTTCCGGAGGGAGAGAATGAGAAAATCCTGCGCGCTTGTTACAGGTTGATGGAGGAGAAAATCGCTGTGCCCATCCTATTGGGCAGCACCTCGGTGATACGGGCAAAGTCACTCGATCTGGGGTTGGATCTGAAGGACGCGCGCGTCGTCGATCCATCCGAGTCTACGCTGCGCGAAGGCTACATTCAGGAACTCTTCCGGCTGCGGCAGCGCCGGGGTGTAACGCCGAGCGAAGCCCGCACGCTGATCAACGACCGCAATGTTTTTGGTTCCATGATGGTGCACATGGGCGATGCCGATGCCCTGGTCTCCGGCGTCACGCAGCACTTCCCCGATGTGATCCGCCCGGCGCTGCAAATCGTGCGCATGCGCGAAGGGCTGGACACAGTGGCGGGTTGCTATGCCATGATCCCACGCAAGGGAGACATTTACTTCCTGGCTGACACCAGCGTAAATATCGATCCCACGGCGGAACATCTGGCGGAGATTGCCCTCTGCGCAGCCGAGGCGGCCCGGCGTTTCGACGTCGTGCCACGGGTCGCGATGCTCTCGTTTTCCAGCTTCGGGAGCACCAAACACCCGCTTTGTGAGAAAGTTCGCAAAGCTGTGGATCTACTGCACAAGGCGGACCCGACCCTGGTGGTGGATGGCGAGGTGATGGCCGACGTTGCCCTTTCCCCGGAGATGCTGGAGGAAATGTATCCTTTCAGCTCGCTCAAAGGTGGCGCCAACGTGCTGATCTGCCCCGACCTCAATTCCGCCAACATCGCTTACAAGCTGCTGGCCAAGATCGGCGGCGCCGAAACGGTTGGTCCCATTCTCATGGGGATGAGCAAGCCGGTGCATTTGCTGCCGCGAGGCTCGGAGGTGGAAGAGATCGTCAACATCGCTGCTATCGCGGTCGTCGATGCGCAGGAAATGGAACTCTCGGGGCCGCTGGCAGAGGTCTCAAAACCGGTCGCAGTGGCCGACTGAGAGAGGAGGGGAAATTGGTTGTGTTGACATGTCAACACAACCAATTTCTTAACTCTTGATTTTGCGCAGGGCACCCCTGTGACCAGCTTCATTTTTTCTTGCCGGGCGGCGCGAATCGTTTCAACCTAAGGCTTGCAACTGGCTGAAAGGATTCTGGGTGGCCAGAGGCACCTGCGGTCGCTGTCCGTGACGACAACCCAGCACACGAATCGCTCGGAATGCTGCATCGCAGCATAGACAATCACATCATCAACCCGCGCTAGAAACCGGGCAAACAGTTCGGTGGAGCGGAGCGCATCCGGAACGTGCGCGACACCAGCTATGTGCATACCGGTTACCCCGACTGGGGTGCTCGGTGACCCGTGCGGCCACACGGAGATTTTTCTCTGGTTGTGGGTTGCTGCAGCCCCAGCGACCTGTGCGTCGGTATTTTGCTCCGGCCACTTACGCCCCGCGGCGAAAGCGGCGAGCGTGACCATCCCCGATGGGCATCGGTGGAGTCTGCATAATCTCCGCCACAGCCTGTCGAACTGGCTGGTCAACAAAGCCAAGGAGAATCCGAAGACCGTGCAAGGAATCTTGAGGCACTCGCGGATTCGGACCACGCTTGTCCTGTATACGGATGAAGACCTTGACGAGATGATCGCGGCTCAAGAAAAGTTCCTTGACGCCGTGGGATTCGAAGCAGAGACCGTCCACTGCGGAATGTGGGTACGTCTGTGGGTCAGAGTTATCGGTGTCAGATCCGATAACTCCATGAGAAGAGTGGCGGGGACGACGAGACTCGAACTCGCGACCTCTGCCGTGACAGAGTCACTCGCCGATGTAACTTATTGGAACTTAACGGTACCGACAGCCCGTTCTTATTCCTCTAAGGGAACTCAAGGGAACTCTTTGGCCGGCTTATTGGACCCAGATCGGACCCGGATTGGCCGATCCGGAATGAAGCCGCCGCCCTTTCGGTTATGAGTTCAAAGGGAAACTGATACAGAACAACTTACAAGCGCACGGATGACACCTAAGCACCTGTAAGTTCCCGCAAGAAATACATCGCAGTCCCCCGTTTAGTCCCTTGTTTTCCATACGGCCCGTTGCGGTCAGCGTCCGACCGTCCATTCGCCACCCGTTGTGAGCGAAAATTGTTCAGTTGCCAGCGCAGGCAGGGGATTCAGCGAACTGGCTCGCTGACGCGGGAGTCTGGAGAGCCAGTCGCAAGCTCCGGGTTGGTTTTTGATGTGATCGAGCCATCGAAGTAGCTCTGCGCCTTCTGCCACGCCTCTGTAGCGACCGAACTTCCCAGCAACCTTCCAGCTAAGTCGGCAGCCCGGAAATGAATTCCCCCATAGCGGCGGGACATACCGGCCTCGTTTGCTGCATCTGTAAAGGTCGGCCAACTCAACAGTATTTCGTGTGCAGGTGTCATGCCTGGCTCGATCTTCGAACTGCCTGCTGGTAGCGTCACGGAATCGCCGAATCGGTCGCTGCCCGTCCACAGCGTCAGAATTCGTGCCGCTGCCGCGCTGTACGTGCTGTGGCCCGAAACGAAGTCTGGAAACGGCGGCGTGGGAAAGGTCGCTGCCTGATAGGGAATCCAGCGCGAGCCGTCCATCTCGACTGTGCCCTTGCCGGGACCTCCCCAGGACCGAATCGTTTTGCCTTTGTACAGCAGTGCGATGGCAGTAACCGGCCGCACGGAATCGTAGGTTCGCTTCGCGTCCCACGCCGCAATGCCAGCGTCGAATATCGCATTGCTTAGGACGAAGAACATCTTCACATCGTCGTCGAGCGTGTGACGATCTCGCTCGGACACCCACTGCACGAACAGAGCCCAGTGGCCGGGCGGCTGCTCTGAGTTGGGGCCATCGGACCAGTATTCGGAAATCATTTTTTGTTGGTCGGTCAACCCGGCGCTGATCGTAACTAACTCCTCCGCCTGGTCCTGATATTCTTTCGATCCGTACTTCGCCGGGCCTAGCCGCTGCACCAGCCAGCGGAACTCATCTCCGCTGGAGAGCGCGAACGGGGTTACGTAGCACCACTGTGCGCCAACGAATCTTTGGATGACCAGGTCTCCGGTGGAGTTCACGTAGGTCAGCGGCTGCCAATGGTTCGGATCAGCGAGATTGGTTCGGGCCGGGACGGTACTCGGAGAGTTCACCGGCGCGTAGCCGCTCCAGTCCGAGTAAGCTCCCTGGGCGAGATCGCCTAATTGGTTTGACTTGTCGTGGCGACGGAATTCCAGGACGGCGGCACATGCGACGTTGCCGATGCCGGTCGGTGTCTCGATGTCGGTGGAATCATCGGTTGGATCGTAACCAAGCTGCTTCATCAGCGGGATGTAAACCGAATTCGTGTCGACAGGCAGGACGTCCGCCAGCGCGCGGTAGGCGGCATAGCTGATGGCTTGCTCTTTGTTGGCCGTTGTTTGTTCGGAAACCGGGCGCCGCAAAGCACCTCCGAGCTGAGTGCCGACGGCACGCTCATCGTAGGCGGCCCACGCGTCGTACATACAGGTGTGAACGACGGCCAACGCGCGTGCGACCACGGGTGCGCCGAGCTTGGCGTCGCGGATGCCTTGTAGGGTGGCGTTGTTCCATTGGATGGTGACGCCTGCCCGAGGTGGCGATGGCAAATTATGCGGAAGCTGCGCCGTGACGGGGACGGTGCCCGCGACTATGAGAACCCCCATCGATGCCTTAGATGCGAGACGCGCGACTTCTGGCTTGAGGCGGTATCTAAATGTGATTCCCATTCGGGCGGCTCGCCTTCTATCGGTTCGGCGCCCGTGTTGCGGAGGCGTTGGTCGTCCCCGTAATCACTGCCAAATGTTTCTCTGCAGTCGTGAGGATCTGCCGGGTATTATCGAGCGCCAGCCGGATTCCGCCCTCTCTGTATTTCGTGAGTATCTGCCTGAAGGGCGCGGTTGCCGAAAAGGGGGACTGTTCTTTTAGCTTGGCGGCAAAGCCCTGCTCTCCAAGTTCTGCGTAAGACTGAGTCAGGTCTCGCAAGCCACGGAGGATCGTCTCCCGCATTGCGAGGGCGTCTCGTGCCTCGGCTGGATCGCCGAAGGTTGAGCCGTCGGCGAACTGTGCGAAGCGCAAATAGTACTCCGCGGTCGGATCGCTGTTCTCGGCCAATGGGTTGATGCAGCATGCTACGTCTGGGGATCCCGGCTCTGTGTCGCGGAGCGTCAGCGATTCGCCCGGCCGAACTAGGTTCTCGCTGAAGAACCTGTCGTCCTCGAGTAGGTAGGTTGGACCGTCCCCCGGGGCGGTGTGCTGCCCCTTAGGGTGGCGGCCGATTTCCGTAAGGGTTGCTACAAATAGCAGAACGGGTTTGCCTGAAACGTTCTTAACGGCGACCTTTTGCCCCCACGACCATTCCAACTGGTTGCCATGGACGGCCTCCTGGAGCAGGAGTCTGCCGCTTACCTGGAAGGGACTGGCTGCTCCGGTCTTGTCGATCAGGGGTACAGTTATGACTTCCATCTGCGCGGCCGAGGATCGGGACAGGCAGAGAGCGCATAGCAAGAGAGTAAAGCGCAGCCTCATATACGTGCTCCTATAGCTCGGAAATCTTCTCCACTCAGTTTCGGACTGAGCTAGCTTCGAAAGCCATTCTTTGCTCCGCAGCCCAGCAACCCCTTACATTCTCTTTTTTTCTGGTGCTCCTTACATAGCGTTCGTCCTGCGACACTCTACTGTGGACATTCTACCGTGGCGTTGTCTGTTTGCGACACGGATGTCCCGTTAAATACGAGATTGAATGTCATGCTGATGGTGCCTGCGTTGCCATTCGGCAGCGCAGGCCCAGCAAAATAGGTCACTGTGGCTGACGGATTCCCCAAGTTGAAAACGCAACTAGGACTTCCAACGACAAAATCGATGTTGCCACTGCTCTTCTCGCTACAAGTGGATTTCGTCTGGTCAGCTATGCAGTAGTTCCCCGCGGGCGTTATGGTCGTATTGAAATTGTTACTATTTTGGCTTTTTCCCGTACAACTATTCGCTAGAATATTGGCCGGAGTTATCGAAAAATCGCACACTCCACCCGGCGATGTCCCGGTAAACTGTACGGTGGCAATGCATTGCGGGGCCATCGAGCAGACCTCGACCGTTTCTGCCACGACTTCAAACGCCGTGATAGTCACTTCCCCCGCGCTGACTCCGTGCACCAGACCTGTTGCCACAGTCGCATTCCCGCTGTTGCTCGACCAGGTTGCCGTGCTGGTGTCGTTGGACTGTGTGCCGCTGGAGTATTGCACGGTGAACGTAAGTTGGTTTTGCCCGCTCACCGCCACCGCAAACGGATTGGCGTCGATCCACGCGTCATCGGCACCGCTGCAATCAATGCAGATGGTGTGGCAGGTCGCCTTGCGCACATTGTAGATACCGGCGTCCACCGTAATCAGGATGTGCTCGTTTTCGGCTTGACTGCCTGAGAGCATAGCACTCCCCTCGTGCACTGTTATGGGAATCGTGTTGCCTTCCGCGTCCGGAATCTGAGCCGCAACGATCTCCGATATATTGAACGTGCGGGTCGCTCTGGCATCAAGATCGAGCGGCAGTTTGTAATGGCCGCCCGAGAATAACAGGGTGAAGGCCAAATGCTGAGGTTCGTCAGCCGGGTTCCAGACGGTGATCATCGTGTCATCGCCGTTGGCCGTGCTCCAACCGCCAACGGCCCTTGCCGTGCTCTCTACGACGCCCTGCGGCTTGACCTCAAACACATAATTATGGCTGTCGTCTACGCTTCCGCTCGCCAGGAGCAGCGCAGGAGATTCACCCGGGACGTACAGCTCCAGATTGACGACCCCATTCAGGCTCTTTACCCCCGCCCTTGCCATCGAGGACACAACATCGAAGCTTAGCGTTGCGTTGGGAGGGACTGTGAACCGTTGCAACTGAGCAGAATGGGTGACGCCCCCTTCCATCCAGTAGAGGGCAGGCGTCATCGTTACAGGTTTGTCTGAGGGATTGCGTAGCACGGAATAAGGGGTGAACGATGTTCCGGCGGGGAACGACATCATCGGGTCAGCAGCGCCGACCATCAAACCGACCTCGGCATAAGTAATCGCTGCGTGATGCGCCTTCATGGAATCGGCAGGATGAAAAGGCATCGCCGCGGAATAACCCGTGGATTGATCTTCCAACCCTCCAGTAACCATCAAGCCTCTCTGTGGGCCGTTGTAGGTAACGTGCACTCCTCCTTCGGAACTCGCCATCGAGCCCAGTTCCCGCAAGTGCAAGAGTTTCGTGCCGTGAGGAGAAACGATGACCGCGTGCTGTCCGACGGCAGCACCCTGGTTATCGGTGACCTGCACATCTGCGGCGACCTCCTGTGATGATACGTTTGACAAGGCCACGAAACCGCTTACTTCATTTTCTTGCTTCCACCATATGCCCTCAACAGTTTGGGATTGGTTCGCAGTTCCAGCATCCGCCTGTTGGCCCAACGGCGCGAGAGCGTACGTAAATATGATACTGTGAACGATATCTACGTTGCTTACCGTCACGCAGAGGGCATTCCACGGCCACGCGTAATCCACTTCGACATAGCCGCTCAGCGTCGACCAGGGAGAGATACCCTGCCGCTGCAAAGCGTCGTTGACACTCACCGTTGCAACTCCTGCAGGTTCCAGCTTCACTTGATCCAGTGTGTATTTCCGCCCATTGCTCAGGTACAGAACGGGAGTGACGATGATTGGGTCGGCCATAAGGTAATTACGCAGTGAGATGGTCGACTTGAAGTTCGCATCGATCATCCAGAATCCTCCCACGACAGAGCGGGGAACTGAGGGCTTGTGCCACTGCTTCGGACGCGCCAAAAGCGGCGTGAGGGGACGGTGCGGGGCCAGCACTTTGGGTTGCTGTGCGAAGGATGCGATAGTCATGAGCAACGCGAAAATGCTTGCACTGAAAATTCGGGTATGGACTGCCCCTCGGCCCATTTTGAGCTCCTGAACTTGGATTGAATTGCCCCTGGGTCTCTTACAGGTAGTGCCTTCAACTACTCAATGGTTCAACAGTTTCACAAGTATGTGACGACGTTGGGAAAGAAGAAAATAAAGTAGGGGCAATATACGCTCCTCCATTTTCGGATGTCAAGTCGCAGCAAAGTGTGAAGGTGGAATTGATCACGTCACCTTAAGCATTTATTTGGTTCTCTTACCTGCCCCGGAATAGTGGGAAGATTTCTGCCCAGCGTGTCCGCATGTCAAGGCTGCCGAAGGCACCGCGCTAGCGGCTGCGGCCTTGACATGCGGACACGTTGGGCTACGCTCTCACCATCCGGGGCAGATGGACTACATACTGATCCCCAAGCCCAGCCCGCGTTCCTGTTGTGGCCCGATTTCCCGCTGTGGCGCTATGGATTGCTCCGGCTTCACATCCGGCGAATGCGCGCTGCGGTGGGAAACATCATGGCCGAGTGACGTTGCCAACTTTTCGCGGTCGTTGGTGAAGAGCTGCGCGTTGTAAGCACCGCGCGAGACGGCGACGTAGGCCATGCGGCTATTGAGCAGGTCTTTTGCGTCTAACTCAGTATCGACGTGAATCAACACACGGTCGGCGGTCTGTCCCTGGCTGGAATAACTCGTCACAGCATAGCCGTGATCGAGATGCGGATGCTTGCGCGGATCGAGTTCGACCGTGCGGCCTCCATCCATCTTAAGACTCAGCCGCCCGTCGTCGTTCTGGCCGATGCCCTCCACCGTGCCCAGCTCTCGGTTCGCCAACTTCAACCCGCGCGAGGGCGCGGTAAGCTGCACGCGGTCTCCGATGGAAAACACCCGTTCCTCGTCACGATAGACTGACACACCCTGTTGACGGCGTGGATCGTAATTCCTCTCCGTGCCGTCCTTGAGCTCGACGGTTAGCCGGTTGCTGGGAGCGTCAATGCTTTTCACACGGGCGTACTCGCCTTTTCCGATGCCGGTCTCTTTCGATGTGCGCGAGTAACGCAACACATCGCCGACGTTGTACCGCTCGGCCCAGGCGCGGTCCGCGCCGGTAAGATCCTGTCGCGGCACAAGCACGTGAGTGCAACGCTCGTCGCTTGCGACCACTCCCTTCGCCTGCAATGCCGTGTGGATGGCCTGATTGATCTCCGCGCGGGAACGATTGTCGGGTGAGACGACCAGCGTGTTCTCGGGTGATTTCGCATACTCCTTTGCGATGGCCGCAATGCGTTCGTCAGGGTCTTTAACCTCATGGATGCGACCCTGCCGCGCCAACCCGGCAACGGCGTCTCCCACCTCGCCCCGCGCCAGCTGTTCGACCACCTGTTTCAGTTCCGGGTCTTTCTGGCGTACAATTTCGTCGAGCTGCACCGTCTTCATGCCCGCTTCTTGAAGCTGCGCGAAGATGCGACCGGCTTCCACCGATTCATGCTGGCGCGTGTCGCCCACCAACAGAACACGGTCGTTCGGATGTAGGCGGCTGACAAACTCGTGCATCTGTTTTGTGGATGCAAGCGAACTCTCGTCTACCACATAAAGCCGGAGTTCTCTTGTATCCTCACTCTGGCCTCGGGTGAGATGGGCCTGCAAGGTCATGGTTTCAATCCCGGCGTCTCCTAGCGTTTGCGCCGCACGGGACGTGGGCGCAAACCCTTCCACCTTGTACCCGGCCCATTCCGCGCCCTCGCGCACCACAGTCAGCGTCGTCGTTTTGCCCGCGCCCGCGACTCCATCCAAGCCAACGATTTTCTCGCGTGAGAGAAAAATCTTGTCAACCGCCTGAAGTTGCCCCGCATTCAGCTCCGGGTGCCGTTGTTCGGTTTCGATACGAATTCTCCCCGGAACCAGCATCGGATCGTCATAACCCCGCCGGTTGCCCGCTTGCATATGGGCAATGGTCTCGCGCTCCATGCGCAACATCGTGGCGGTCGTGAACGGCTGGCCCGCTCCGTCGTGCTTGACAACGTGTTCGACGGCGCGAAACTCACCCGCCTGCACTCTGCACTCGAACTCCTGCCGCACCTGAGCAAATGTAGTCTGCCCCATTCCACGGTTGAGCGCCGATTCCAGAATGTCGCGCCGGTCTGCAACCGCCGACCGCTCGAAAATATGATCGCGGGCGTGAGTCACGGCCCGCTGCGCCGCCTGCTCGGGCGAGTAGTCGTGCTGCTGGCGTTGTTGTTGTCCATGCCCCCGCGCCTCGGCCACTATCTTGTCAGCTTGATGCCCATGCTGTGCGGACAGCTCACGGTGCCGCCGTAAGACTTCTTCTGGCGACAACAGTTCCTTGTGGTCGCGTGTATGGTGGGCGGCGATCTGAGCCGCTGCCGCTCCGTCGATTCCTTGCTCCCGCAAATGATCTTTGATCTGCTCCCGGCGCGGGCTGGAAGCCTCCAAATATTCCTTCGTATAGCCCCGAATTTCCGGTTGTCCATGCTTGCCGCGCTCCAGTTCGTAGCCCAGCTTATCCAAACGTAATGCCAGCTCCGAACGGTAAACGGCTGTTGCGTAGCGTTGTGACACAAACATTTCGTGCGGCTGCAAAGCGCGGTGTTGACCGTTGTCGCGTTCGGTCACGTTGAAGATCACAGCATGAGTATGGAGCTGCGGGGCAGCGTAGCCATCGACGGGCCGCGCGGTGTCGTGCTCGAAGGTCGCGGCGATGAATTTTCCGGTTGTCTCCGGGGCGTGGACATTGCCGATCCGCGCCTGCGTGTATCGTTCAAGTTCCCGCAGCGCAACGCGGACGCTCTCCCGGTGCGCCTCCCGCACTCGGTCATCGCCGCCCACAAGCGCAGTCAGGGAAACCGATTTGGGCGCGGAAAACGTGGCGTCCCATCCGGCGCGGTGCTCGGCGCTGGTCACCTCTCTGCCGAATTTTCCTTCATAGGTTCTCGAAACCTGATGCCGGACAAGTTGCTCTTCGGTGTGCGGATGCTGGCCTTCGCTCAACCGCGCGAAATGTTCGGAGCCGACTGGACCATGCAAGCCCCATTGCTCGGTGAGCCTGCCCTGCCATTCGCTGTGGCCTTGCTGGTCGCGGCTCCAATAGTTCTGCTCATGCGCGGCAAACTCCCGCGCATGGTAAGTACGCGCCTGACTGGCTGACAGGGGTTTCGAGATCGTAAGCATGAGCGCTCCTCAACTGTGCGGGGAACCGTCATCGCGCCAATGGCGAATGCGGTGAGAACGTGTTCTCGGCAATTTGCCTGTCATTCGATTCTCTTCGTCTCCTTCGAGGTAAACCGCTCTTTGGGTTTGTCATCGGCGGCAGCGATGGTCGAACCGAAGAGTGGAAGCACCGGCTGGATCGGCTTCTTCAACGACTCGGCGTGAATGCTGGCCTGTGTTTCGGGCGTTGACTTCCGCGCAATCTCTGGTATCTTCCGCCTCGCAAATCCCGGCAGGCCGAATCGCATTCTGTCGATCTTTTTTCTCCATCTCTGCGGCCAACTTGTCGGAGGTTCGCCCCATTTGATCCTCTCCAAATCCCACTGGTCATATGCGTTCAGGCTCCGCAATATACTTCCCCCCGCCAGTAGAAAAAAGAACATCGCCGCTCCCCAAAGCAGCAGCGTCAACAACAATCTCCAGAAGCTCTTTCCGCCATAGAACTGCGCCTCAAGAAACGGTTGGAGTCTGACTGTTTGGAGCCATTCATCCGGCCCCTGTAGCAGGCCGGTCCAACCGGCCTGCCGCGCCGCTGGCGAAAGCTGCATCGGGATTCCACGGTCGTCGCCCGCAGTTGCCGGAACCACGTCGGCATCCGTAGCCAATTCCTGTTGCTTGTGCGGTGCGGTCTTGT
>Ga0187853_10003385_pt1 | contig 12365 bp, 12 predicted proteins | sample June2016WEW_6_10_2_FD_132417 | JGI IMG/M metagenome (GOLD analysis project Ga0187853, IMG submission 132417) | Peatland microbial communities from SPRUCE experiment site at the Marcell Experimental Forest, Minnesota, USA - June2016WEW_6_100 | ecosystem: Environmental > Terrestrial > Soil >... | reverse complement strand
TCGCCCTGTTTCCCGCGGATCCATTATTCCGTGGTCCGATTGCTCGGCTCCGGGACTATCGACTCCGCAGTTCCCCAGGTGCTTGACTGAGCTCGCCTTGTAATCCACAGCACTGCTCAACATACTCGAGCAGAACTTGTAATAATCCACGCCATCACTCCCCCAAGCGAACCGTAATCCGCCCAAGGTTATCGGCGTGAATTTGCCAGCCTTTCTGTTGTCAAAGAACTTGGTCCCCGATCCCATCGGGGGCCTCGACTTCCGTCGAAGCATCCTCCTTGCGGAGGACCGGGCTATTTTCAGCAACAACTGCCGCCAAAAACCGCCCATAAAATACAAAACCCGGCGTCGAGCGCCGGGCCTAGCCGCCAGTTACTCTAGCGGCTTCGCGCGAAGCTCAACTCGTTCTAACCCGTGCTAATAAGGCGCCTCACTATAGGATCTGTTCCTTGGATTACTTCAGACCCGACTGTGAATCCCCTGTACGACCCGACACTTTTAGGGAGCACCGAGCCATTTGTAATCTTACCAAACAGCGGGAATATGTCAAGTCCCTGGGAAGACATTTTTTCCTGGCTTTCCACACCCCTGTGGAAGCTGTGGGAAACCGCGCTTCCCGGCCATTTCTGGATGATCCAGGAAAGCAGCGCCCCGAATCCACGAGCGGCTCCATGCAAGCGCAGAAATTGTTTGAATGTGTGCGGGCAGAAGGCCGAAGCCGTATGATAGCTTTCGGTGGAAGGAGCGAACTTGAGGTGCGCCCGGGCGCAGTGAGGGCACAATCCTAAGTAACTTGTGGGTTGCGTTTGGGGCCGGCACAAGCTCATGCCATGAGCATCGAAACGGAAAAAGAACTTCCAATCGAGGACACGGCGCGTGGTGCGGCGAACTCCGCCGCGGCTGTCGAACTATCCGTGGTGATGCCCTGCTTGAACGAAGCCACGACGCTGGGGGTCTGCATCAAGAAGGCGAGAGCTGCCATCGAGCGCGAAGGCCTGTCCGCGGAAATCCTGGTTGCCGATAATGGCAGCACCGATGGCTCGCAGGAAATTGCGCGCCGCGCCGGGGCTACTGTCGTGGAAGTTGCCGCGCGAGGCTATGGGAGCGCGTTGTTGGCGGGGATCGCCGCGGCGCGCGGCCAATACGTGATCATGGCCGACGCGGACGACAGCTACGACCTTTCGCAAGTAAGTTCCTTCCTGCACAAACTCCGCGAAGGCTACGATCTGGTGATGGGCAATCGCTTTAAGGGAAATATTGCCGCGGGCGCCATGCCTTTTCTGCATCGCTACCTCGGCACGCCCGTGTTGACCCTGCTGGCGAGAATTTTCTTCCGCACGCCGTGTGGCGACGTGAATTGCGGCATGCGCGGTTTCCGCAAAGAAGCCATCGAAGGCCTGGGGCTGCGATCGCTGGGCATGGAATTCGCCAGTGAAATGCTGGTGAAGTCCTCGATTTTCGGGCTGCGCATCGCGGAGATCCCTACCGATCTTTCTCTCGACGGCCGCAGCACGCCGCCGCACCTGCGCACCTGGCGCGACGGCTGGCGCCACCTGCGCTTCATGCTGCTCTACAGCCCGCGCTGGCTCTTTTTGTATCCCGGGGGCCTGCTGATGCTGATGGGGAGCCTGCTGGCGCTGTGGCTGTTGCCGGGCATGCGGCATGTCGGGCACGTGGGATTCGACGTCAGCACACTGGTTTACAGCGCAACGATGATTTTCGTCGGCTATCAGGCGGTGAACTTCGCGGTGTTCACAAAAGTCTTTGCCATCACCGCAGGCTATTTGCCCCGCGATGAAAAGTTCAACCGGCTCTTCAGCGTCATCACGCTGGAGACCGGCCTGGTGATTGGAGCGGTCCTTTTCCTCGTCGGACTGGGCATTTCGATTTTTGCCGTGGATTTTTGGCGAGCCACTGGCTTCGGGCCTCTGAATCCCGGCAGGGCGCTGCGCATGGTCATGCCGGGGGTGATTTTCCTCACGCTGGGTTGCCAGACGATTTTCTCGAGCTTTTTCCTCAGCGTTCTGGGCATGGGCAAACGCTGATGGAAGTCTTTCCGGAATATGACTGAAAAAGCAAAAAGTGAGGCACGAGGCTCCGTTGGCTTTTCGGTGCTGCAGACCGCGCACGCGCGAATGGTTTTCGGCCGGCGCGTGCGGGTTCTGGCCGAATGCTTGTCCGCGCGGATTCCGCCGGGTTCCGCCGTTCTGGACATTGGCTGCGGCGACGGCACCATCGGAGATCTGCTGGCGGAATGCGGCTCGGAGATTTCCATTGAGGGAGTGGAGTTTGCCGAGCGGCCCCAATGCGGGATTCGGTGCCGGGCGTTCGACGGAGCCAAGCTGCCCTTTCCCGACTGGACGTTCGACGTTTGCCTGTTTGTTGACGTGCTGCACCACACGGACGATCCCACCATCCTGCTGCGGGAAGCCCGCCGCGTCACGCGCCGGTTCGTGCTGATCAAGGACCATCTCAGCGAAAACTGGTTCGACTTCAAGACGCTGCAGTTCATGGACTGGGTAGGCAACCGTCCCCATGGCGTGCGTTTGCCGTACAACTATCAGAGCCGCAAGGAATGGGAAGCGACCTTCGCGAAATGCGGGCTCTCCATCGCGCAGTGGACCAGCGAAGTGCCGCTGTACCCGTTTCCGTTTTCGCTGCTAGTGGGCCGAGGCCTTCATTTCGTCGCCCTGCTCGAAAAAGTGTAAGAGCGCAGCAATCCCCGCCTTTCCCTCTTACATGTAGTGGCCGCCTTCTGAGGCGGGCCGTTCTCCTTCTTATGTAGTGGCCGGTCTTCAGACCGGTTCTTGGGTTTCTCCTGCCGTTCTTCTCCGTCATCCCGAGCATCGGGAGGGATCACTCTAGCACCTTAGGGGGTCGGACATTCATAGCTTGCCCTGAGCCTCGAAGGGTCCGACATAAACTCGCCCCCAAAACAAACACTCCCAAAATCTGTCATCCCGCCTGCTTTCCATGTAGGGGCACGATACATCGTGCCCCCCCTCTCTTGCCTCCCTCTATGTTGTCATCCCGAGCATCGCGAGGGACCTGCTTCTCTCTTGCCTCCTGATCGCTGGGCGCTGATCACTGATCGCTGCTCCCTGACCACTCCTCCTCACTGTCATCCCGACCGGAGCGGCCCGATTTCTTCCTTCGCGCCGAATTGTGGCGCGTCGGGCCGCGCAGTGGAGGGATCCCTCTGCTCTCTTGGGATTCGTTCTGCCCCCCGTTTACCCAGAGTGATCTCCGCGAAGGGCCACGGCTCTTGCCTCCCGATCACTGATATTTGATCGCTCATAACTCTCTTCCTAGACATTGTGAGGTAATAGCCTAGAAACCGGCACGAGGTAGTATTACAGTGGCAGCTTCGAGGGGTGCGTTAAGACTTGCGATGGTAGGGAAGCACTTACCCAGCCCGCTCAAGAAAACCGGCGCCATCTGGCGCGAGCCATCATCCATCCGCGTGCGGACTGTCCGGAGCGTGTGCAAAATCCTCACCAGAACATACGGGACCCCGCGCTTCGGCAATCCTTCCGACCCTCTGGACGATCTCATCTATATCATCTTGTCCAACAAGACAACGCCGGGAACGGCCCGCAGCACTTACAGGCGTCTCCAGAAGCGGTTTGGTGAGTGGGACGAGGTCCTGACTGCTCCGATGTCTGTACTTCGTTCCTTGCTCAAACCCGCCGGACTTTCTGCGGTCAAGTCCCGGCATATCCGAGGGGCACTTCGATTGATTAAGAAGCGTTTCGGGGCTTGCGATCTCCGACTCCTCAAAAGGCTAGCTCCCGAGGCGGCACAGGATTACCTCGTTAGACTGCCTGGCGTGTCTGAAAAGGTTGCAAAGTGCGTAATGATGTATACACTTAATCTGGCAGTGCTCCCCGTGGATACGCATGTACATAGGATTTCCAGCCGGCTGGGCTGGACCGCCAGAAGACGTGCGGATCAGTGTCACGCAGAACTAGAAGCGTTGGTTGTGCCAGCACTGCGGCGGGATTATCACGTAGCGTGCATAGCGCATGGCCGAAAGGTGTGTCGACCGCGCAGCCCACGGTGTCATGACTGTTGCATCAATCGCTACTGCGAATTCTTTAAGGCGGCTCAATGAAAAAACGCAGGCGTCCAGTCGGCGTTGACCTCTTTTGCTGCGCTGGTGGAATGTCACTCGGATTCGAGCAAGCAGGTTTCGACGTGCTCGCCGCCGTGGACATTGAAAAGATTCACACCGAGACACACCTAACGAATTTCCCCAACTGTCAAACGTGGTGTACTGATCTTTCGACCGTCTCCGGCAAAGAACTTAGGGAGGAAACGGGAATCGAAGACAGGCCAATTGACGTGGTATTCGCCGGACCGCCGTGTCAAGGCTTCTCACTGATCGGGAAGCGCTCCCGAGACGACCCGCGTAACCTACTCCTGCACGATCTCGCCCGTCTGATTATCGAACTCTCGCCCTCCTATTTTGTCGTCGAGAACGTGGCAGGAATCTTGATGGGTGACTCAAAGAGCGTTCTGGACGAATTCGTCCATCACGTCGAAAGCTCCGGCTATCGCATAGTGAAGCCAATTCAGGTGCTCGACGCCGCTGAATTTGGCGTTCCACAGAGGCGGCGGCGGGTTTTCGTTCTGGGTTACATCAGGGGGGCCATCGCTCCTCAATATCCCACGCCTTCGCATCCTTACGGCGAGAACGGCGACTATGACGGCCCAACAGTCTGGGACGCGATCGGCGACCTCCCCAAGATAGCGAATTATAACTATCTACTTGAAACCGACGAATATGCCGGTAATTTGGGAAAACCAAGTGCTTATGCCAAAGTGCTGAGAGGCGAGATCCTGGACCGTGGTGACAAGTCTCCCGCGCGAAGCAGGAATGGCAACGGTTTGAGCAGCTGCTCGCGGACTGCACACACCGCGAAGACGATAAGGCGATTCAGTAATACGAAACAGGGAAGCAGCGAAGAAGTGAGTAGATTCTACCGACTTGCCAAGGCCGGCTTGGCACCGACGCTTCGTGCCGGAACGGGTCCCGCGCAAGGATCGTTCATGGCACCGCGGCCGATCCATCCTTTTCAAGATCGGTGCATTACGGTACGCGAGGCTGCAAGGCTTCATTCCTTTCCCGACTGGTTCCAATTTCATCCAACGAAGTGGCACGGATTCCGCCAGATAGGTAACTCCGTCCCGCCACTCTTAGCGCGCGCGGTTGCAAAGGCCGTCCGACTGGCCCTCGAAAAGTCGCGCCAGAAAGGGTAGTGCATGGCCAAGGAGAAGCAAAACCCATACGAACCCGTAGATGCCTCGCCAGTGAAATCGTTTTTTGTCTACATGCTCACACGGGACATCAGACTAGAGGACGCGATCCTCGATCTACTCGACAATTGCGTGGACGGAATACTGCGTACCGGAGCCGAGAAGACTGCCAAAGACAAGAAGACACCCTACGAGGGGTTCTGGGCGCATATTAAATTCGACAGAAACAATTTCGAGATTTCAGACAACTGTGGAGGGATTCCGTGGAGCTTGCACAAGTACGCCTTCACGATGGGCCGTGAAGCCGACCCTGACCGTCCTCAGGACGCGCCCGGAACCGTCGGCGCGTACGGCATAGGAATGAAGCGCGCGATTTTTAAGATGGGCAAGCAGTGCTCGATTTCCACTCGGAACGAAAAAGATGCTTATGATGTCGAGATAAGCCCTGACTGGACAGAAAAGAAGGGCGACTGGGACCTACCAGTCGAGCCGTCGAAGACCCCGCCCAAATACCAAGGGACCACCATCGTTGTAGGAACCCTTCATGCCCCGATTGCGGACCGCTTCAGCATTGATCGCGAGGCTCTTCAGAGTACCCTTCAGCAGACGGTGGAGACTCACTACGCGGCCATCATCGATAAGGGCCTGGAAATAAAGATCAACGGCGTCCTCGCGAAAGCCCGCCCCGTGAAGCTACTTTTTGCTCCCAGGAAGCCGAAATCGACAAAAACTCCGAAGGCAATTAGGCCTTTCATGTTCAGGACCAAGACCGAAGACGGCGTTGAAGTTTTTCTCGCTGTAGGATTCACCCGCCCCATACCTGACCCTGATGACTCAGAAAGTGAGCAGATACAAAAGCGCTACGCGGCCGTAGATGCCGGATGGACCATCATCTGCAACGACAGGGCTGTCGTCTACTGCGATAGGACCGAACTCACGGGGTGGGGGGAGGCTGGGGTTCCTCGGTATCACAATCAGTTCATCGCAATTTCTGGGATCGTCGAGTTCAGGGGAGACTCTTCGAAACTCCCGACGACAACGACGAAGCGAGACGTCGACGCTTCCTCAAGGCTGTATTTGCAAATCAAGAACAAGATGCGAGATGGCATGCGTGTTTTTACAGACTACACGAATAAATGGAAAAACGACCTCGACGAATCCAGAAAATACATTGAGGCAGGCGAGCCGCTCTCGCTCGATGAGATCAAGGTCGAGTCAACCCATCTAGTTTTCAACGCGACGACAAAGTCCGTGCCCCCGGGAGAGCAATACAAGCCCGAGTTGCCGATGCCCAGGAAGTTGGAATCCCGACAAAGGCGAATATCCTTCGTCAGGACTGTCGAAGAGATCAGGAGAGTCGCCGAATATCTGTTTGGCGAGGCTGAGGCCTCACCGTCGACCGTTGGTGAAGAATGCTTTGACCTTATTCTGAAGGACGCGCCCAAGTGAGCCAACCCGCCTACCACATTCGCCCGAATAAGGCAGTGGATCGACTAACACTGATTGATGCAATCAGGCTTGTTGTGAAGCCGAGAGAATTGAGCGACTACACCTATTATTCGATGGGAGGGCCGACCCTAGAGGATTTTCGGCTCATCTACGAGTTCTATCCTGAGATTAAAATGGTCTGCATTGAGCAGGACCCGGAAATCTACAAGCGCCAGCGATTTCATCTTCCATGCCGTTTCCACCGCCTGAAACTCGAGCGCACCTCACTTAAATCATTCTTGGCGCAATACGAGGCGAAGGATCAAAAAAGCATTTTTTGGCTCGACTATACCAACCTCGAACTTGGTCACTTCGATGACTTCATGGGGTTATTGGGAAAAGTGGGCACAAACTCCATAGTTAAGATTACATTGAGCTGCGACCCGCGTGATTATAAGAAACCCGAGCAGACCGAGGACTTCAGAAGGAAATTCGAAACACTACTGCCAAATACGTCTGATCCACCGCCCAGTCGAGTCGACAAACTTGCGCTATTAATGCAAGAGATGGTGCAAATCGCCTCTCAAAAAGCACTTCCAAGCGCAATGCCGTTGATGTTTTTGCCTCTCTCGTCCTTCTATTACAGTGACGGTGCGGGTATATTCACCCTCACCGGCGTTGTCTGCCGAAGAGTCGAGGAAAAAGACTTCAGGAAAGCTTTCAAGAACTGGCGTTTTGCTAACTTAAACTGGAATGAACCTAGGCAAATTAACGTGCCTAGCCTCAGCACGAAAGAGCGACTTTATCTTCAGAGATACCTTCCCTGCGGCCGCAATGCGGGCAGGACCCTGCGACGCGCGCTAGGATATCTGACCGACGAGAACCTGAAACAGACCGAAATTAGGCTTCAACAGTACGCCGACTTTCATCGCTACTTCCCGTATTTCATAAAAGCGATACCGTAGGCCTATTTTAGAGAGGCAATGGGATGCAAAGCCAGAGACGCCTGAACGCGCTCGTGGTGTGGAGAGAAGGTTGTGAAGTACAAGTCGGGCGATTACGTTAAGTTCGAGATTAGGGATGAGAAGACGGGCGAAGCCGAGTGGATGTGGCTCCGGATCGACTATTGCGACGAACCCAATAAGGTGGTTTTCGGCTGGCTCGATAGCCAGCCCGCTGCGTCCGGTTCCCGACTCAAGCCCGGACAACACCTGGCTGTCAGTTACGACAACATACGAGAACACAGGAGCCCCTCTGACTTGTGAGGTGGATGGCCTGGGCGAAAAATGCGGACTAGACTCCGGGTGCTCTAGCCTCGTAGGGGGAGGCTGGGTCTTGGGGTTTCCCATTCCGAGCGAGTACGAGTTTCGAAACTAGTACCCACTAAATAATAGTAGACAACAGGTAAATAATGTGCTATGCTTCGCCTGTTATGCTGAGGGTCCCGCAACATCATCCGGGACACAAACAACGTGGATGCGGCTGTTGCGCCATTTCGGGTCATCCCGGAACCTCATCTACACCAAGAATTCAGCTAACTCCTTTGTTTCCCCTACATCCAAGAAAATCGCCCGTAAGTGATTTCTTTCCCCTACTTACGCAAAAACAGGGGGGGGTACATCTAACCAAATGATCTTCGCAAACGCACCTCTCCGTCTCTCAAATCCCGGAGGTTACAACCGGCTGGAGAATCTTGCTCTGAACTTTGTACTTTCAACTGTGAACTGTAAACCCGCTTTTCTAACGCCTGCGTTTACTACAACATCAATTAACATTGTCGGCGCGCCGACATTTTGGTTCCTGCGCGCTGCAAAAGGTAGCCCCAAGAACCGGTCTGAAGACCGGCCACTACATAGGAAAGAATGCGGCCCGCCCCGCAACCCCATCCGGGGCGCAAACAACGTGCCTCAGAAGGCCTGGCCCTACACGAACTGTGGACTGTCGGTTGTGAACTTCGCACCGCCTCTTTCGTTCCTCCGCATTTTCTTACACTTGAAACTGGCTACTGATCACTTAAAACTGCATAACCCCAATCATTCCCGTACATACGCGCGGGAGGCCTGTAAGTCTAATCATTCCCGTAGATGCGCATAAACAGGGGGGGGGCTGCAAACCAAACGGGCTCGCCCATAACTCTTTTGTTTTCTTGCGCTGTGTTAACTTATAAGTTAAGTACAATTGTCGGCGCGCCGACATTTCCATCGTGGCGCGAGACGGGAATGTTGCACGTGCAACATTTCCATTCTAGGCGTGGGGCTTTAGCCCCGCAGGACAGCACGACTGAACAGACTGCGGAAAAAGGTGGCTTGACTCGTCATTCCGAGCAAAGCGAGGTACGGTTTTCCATCGCACGTTTTTCGTGCGATGAATCTCCCTTTGGCGGAAACCCAAGAAAAGAGGGATTTCTCACTCCGCAGACTCCGTTCGGAATGACGGAATGGTGTTTTTTCCACAAGCAGGGCAAAAAGCCATGCCCTGACGAGAAAGGCGGCTATTTATCGTTCGCAATGCTGATGAGGCTCGGCAAAGTCATGCCGGCACTGAGAGGCGTGTCCACGGAAGAATCGCCGACCTTGATGGTGTAAGCGCCGCTATCGGCCTGCCAATGCTTGGAGGCGACATCGTAGAACGCAAAGGCGCGGGCGTCGAGCGAGATGGTGACGTGCTTCGTTTCGCCAGCCGCAAGCTCCACGCGCGCGAAGCCTTTCAGCTCATTCGCGGGACGCGGCACTTTCGGATTGGCTTCCCCAACGTAGAGTTGTGTAACCTCGGCGCCGGCACGGGAACCCGTGTTCGTGACGTCGAAGGAAACGGTATAGAGCGCGGGACGGCCGCTTGGCGCCAACGCCGACGAAGCTGCCGGAGCGACGGTTAGATTGCCGAATTTGAATGTGGTGTAAGAGAGGCCAAAGCCAAACGGGAACTGCGGCTTCACATTGTTGTGTTCGTAGCTGCGATAACCGACGAAAATTCCTTCCTTGTAGGACACGCGAACGGTGCCTGCTTCCGGATAGTAGTTCGCGTACGATGGATTGTCTTGCCAGCGCCTTTCAAACGTAGCCGGAAGATGCCCGGAAGGATTCACGACGCCGAATAGAATCTCCGCGAGAGCCGTACCGCCCTGCTCGCCGGGATACCACATTTCGATGAGCCCGCGGACATGATCGATCCAGGTAGAGACATCGACGTTGCCGCCCGAAGTGAGCGCAACGATGGTGTTCTTATTCACTGCAGAAAGTTCCCGAATGAGTTCATCCTGGCCAAAGGGCAGCGAGAAGGGACGATCCGCCCCTTCACCCTCGCTCTCATTGTTGAAGCCGGCGGCGATAATCACCACGTCCGCTCTTGCCGCCAGTTCCTTCGCAGCATCAGAAACGAGCTTATGCTGATCGACGATCGCAACGCGCAAACGTCCACCTACGATCGAATGGACGAATTCCTCGCCAACAATTTTGTGCGGTCCCGCGGATAGCTCCAGAACGGCGCCCTCTTGAAAAGCCTTGGCAAGTTTCCAATTGTCGAAAATCAGCTTGTCATCAATATAGAGGCGATAGCCCCCATCCTCTCCCGAGCCCTGCGCAACGATTTCGTAGGGGCCAGCCTGTGGGGCAACGAAATAGCCGGTCCAGCGTTTCGAGGAAGGCTTCGGTTGGGAATTGAAAAATGTCGCCATGGATTGAATGTCAAGCGCGAGGTCTCCCCAGGCTGTGCCGGGATCGTTGAGGTGGGGGACCACTTGCGTGGACGCCGGCGCGCCAGAGAGGTCGGCATTCCGGAAAAACTCGAATTTCAGGCCGCGCTGGCCATTTTGCGGCTCGGTCGTAAACTCGGTGGCGGCCGCCGCCCTCTCCATGCTGGGCAGCCCTGCTTCGTAGAACACATTGGCGGACGGGCCAAGGAAGCTGCCGATTCCCTGCAGGGCGCTGACGGACGCGAAGGGAACCACGCGAGCGCTGCCTCCTCCGACCGGTTCGCCAGGATAGGCATCGGGCCCAACCACGAGCACGGTCTTGGTATTCTGCTTGTCGAGCGGGAGCAGATTGCCTTCATTCTTCAGGAGGACCATGCCCTCGCGCGCCGCCTGGAGCGCCAATTGCTGGTTCGGCTGGTTGTACGTCGAAATAGAGAGATCCGTCTGCGGACGATCGAGCCAGCCAAAGCGAATGGCGGTTTGCAGGATGTGGCGAACTTTCTCGTCGATGGTCGCCTGAGTGAGGCGGCCATCGGCAACCGCCGGCAAGAGGCTCTGGCGATTCATGAACGCTCCGGTAGGCATTTCAAGGTCGAGCCCGTTGTTGGCCGCGGCAACGCCATCGTAGGTGGCCATCCAGTCCGACATCATGATGCCATCGAAGCCCCATTCCTTGCGGGCGATTTGCATGTTGAAGTAACCATTCTGCGTGGCGTGCTGGCCGTTGATGAGGTTGTATGAATCCATGATGGCGCCAACATGCGCCTGCTTTACCGCCGCTTCGAACGAGGGGAGATAGATTTCGCGAAGGGCGCGTTCATCGATCACGGAGTCGGAACCGTGCCGCAGGTATTCGGAGTTGTTGCCCAGGAAGTGTTTAATGGTCGCTGAAACGCCCTGTGACTGCATGCCTTTGATGTAGCCGACCGCGATCGAGGCCGTGAGGAATGGATCTTCACCAAAATATTCAAAGTTACGGCCATTCAGCGGCGAGCGGCAGATGTTCACCCCGGGGCCCAGCATGAAATGGAGGCCGCGGGCCCGCGCGTCTCTGCCGATAGCTGCGCCGATTTTTTCGGCCAGTTCGGCATCCCACGACGCCGCGAGGCCGACGCCGATCGCATAGGTGGTGGAAGGAAATCGTTCATTGCTGCGCACACCAATGGGGCCATCGGACATCTGGAAAGGCGGCAGGCCAACAGCGGGGACGGCCCGAACCGCGAACCCAGTTCCGCCAATGTAATCGATCTTCTCTTCGAGCGACATTTTGTCGAGGTAGGTGTCCGCCCGCTTCGCCACGTCCGCATTCGTCGCTGCGGGCGCCTGGGCAAAGGCCGTCACGCCAACGAGTAAAAGTACCGCCAGAATCAGCGCTTTACGCATATCCGGTATCCTTTCCGATCCTTATTCTCTTATTGGAGCGAAGTCGATCCCCTGCAAGTGAAACTCTATTACTGATAGAGTCCCGGCGCAAACTCGTGCAGATATACTTGCCAGTTCTGCCGGGTATGGGGCCGGCGGCCGGCTGACTCCTGGTAGTGTGTGGTGAGAGGCAAAGGATTTACAATGTGTACAGGCGCGAGGGAAGACGCTACTGCCGGTGAATCTTGCCGTCGGCCGTCAAGCGCTCCAAATAGCGCCGCGCGGTAGCGGCTTCCGGGCCATCACTGTGGTTCTTGATTAGTTCTCGCAGAACCTTCGCTGAGTCCTCGTACCGCCCCACGGCCACGAGTGACTTTGCAACCAGCAAATCGATCTGCGGCACCTGTCCATTAGACTCCGCCTGCGCCTGCTGCGAGACCTTCAGGGCATCGTCAAACCGTTCGCTGTGATAATACGCCTCCGCCAATGACCAATGCGTCTGCCTGTCGCTGGCCGGGTTCAGTTGCACGGACTTCTCGAGTGGTGGAATAGCCTCTGCGTATTTCTCCTGGTTGCACAGCACCATCCCCAATGCCGCTAGAGCGCGCGCGCTGTTTGGTTCCAT